>Ga0179593_1659094_pt1 | contig 11367 bp, 14 predicted proteins | sample CZODoug2_1_08_16_FD_185931 | JGI IMG/M metagenome (GOLD analysis project Ga0179593, IMG submission 185931) | Vadose zone soil fungal communities from Angelo Coast Range Reserve, California, USA - CZODoug2_1_08_16fungal (PacBio error correction) | ecosystem: Environmental > Terrestrial > Soil >...
AAATCAGAAAAGGAGGAGGGTCGGGGTCTGGGCACGAATCAAATCAAAGGACACGGATCGTCGGACAGCAGGACTCAGCCGCCGCGGACGCCCGGGAAAAAAAAGTAAAAAGCAAACCAAACCAAGGAAGGGACAACAGGGTTAATAACTAAACTTCGAAAGCAGAAAAGATGAGTCCGAACAGCCCCCACCCAATCGCCCCTCACGGAAACAAAGCAAAAATCTCAGAGAAGGGGGGGAACCCAAGTCAGACCCATGGGTCCAGAAGGAAACGGGCCATCGAAACAGAGAGGTGCTCGCCTTATCCATAAAGACAAGAAACCTATTCAAGAATCTGGGACGAATAACAGGGAGATGCGAATAGGTCCAAGGAAAGGAGGATCGAGGAAGAGAACTCGCCCTGGACCGTACACTCCCTGAAAATTAAAAAGGAGATCAGAAAGAAAAAAAAGCCCGGTTTAAAAATGTCCAGCGAAGCTAAAATACCTGCTAGGTTGCTGTGTACCTTCTTTTAAAGGGGGCCAACACCACGCAGGGAGGAGACGAAGGATGGACCTTGACTCGGAACAAATAGCCCGACCCGGGACTGCGAAGCCAGCGCCCCGGCCGGCGCCCCCCCCGGCAGGGCCCTACAAGAAAAGAAAACGCCCGGCCAGGAGGGCAAACTGCACGCTGGCCTACTGGGGGGTGAAGCAAGGAAGGAAAAAAACATCTGTGGGGGGGGAGACCAGCTTGGTAAGGGGCAGGTCTAGGACGAGGCTGAACTAGGACCCTCGGCAGAAAAAAAATTTTGTTCAACTCACTCAAACTTCAGGTGTATCTAACAGGCCGGAAGTACTACACCCGGGGCGTTCACCGCGAAAATCTGGGGGGGGCATCTTGTCTTGGGCCAGGGCAAGAGAAAGCTGTCCACCACAGTGCTGCCATTTAGGCCGGGCGCCTTATTTGCCGGCATGCCTTTCACTCAATGATTCAAAAAATAGGAGAGAAGTGACTGTCTCGGGAAGGAGCACTTAAAAAAAAGGGGTTGGAGGTTGGCGACTATTGCCCCCGACCCGAAGCTCTCGGCCGGAGAACCGCATTCTTTCAAGAAAAAAACGACCAAGGCTGCAAACTGCTCGAATGAAAGAACGTCTGACAGGGCATCAAAACAAAACTATCGAGTGAGAATAACGGGTGGCGGGGCGACCCGAAACTAAAGGCACTGGGCACGGCGAGCCACGTCGTGGGGAGGGCGGGTCGCGCCGAAGAATCAAGCAGCCTCTATCAAAAAAAGTGGGAACTTCTCGGTGGAAGGAAGCATCGGTCGGCGCCCCTCTGACGGGGGAGAACTCTTGGCCAATAACTAACTTGTACCGAATAGCAGGGGGCGCACGAAAAAGCGCACACACATAAAATGAGTCGTGGGGGACGATTGTGATCCTGACTCCCGGTGGTATCGGGACAGGGGCAAGGGCAGAATGCCGCCAAACCGAGCAGGAAAAAAGTGCTCAAGGTCAACAAATGGGGAGGGGACAGATCTAAAGGTTCCTATGGATAACGGCGCCGACGGGCCAGGGGGGAGTCTCACCCTGAAGTGTTTCAAGAAAGAAAGTTGGAAATAATCACAAACATGCCCCGCGGGGTGAGCAGCGTGGTCACGTACGGAAGGAATCAGCAAGTCTAATCTCCTTTTTCTGGGGTGGGAGGGGATTTCTATCAGGTGAGACGATGGAACGGCGCCCTCAAGTGGTACAGGTGGATGCGTAATGAGGGGCCAAAACTTACATGGTGGTGTCAGTAGGCCACGCGGCAGGAGGTCCGGGAGGGTCGGCGACAAGACTCCTAATAACCAAACGCTAAGACATTTAAAAAACTACCCCCACCGAGAATGTACGCGCGACGGACCAGTGACAACCCCACGGCGGGGGACATTCCCCGCAAGAGGGACCACGGGCGTGGCAAGGCGAACGTGTATCCGATGTTCTCCATAGGGCAAGGAGGCAGGGGGAACCCACAAAACTATCATTATACCAGTCAGGGGGGACAAGGTATCGTGATCCCAAGGAAGACAAAAAGAAAAAAAAGGGAGGGGACCAGGGAGGTTAATGAAACGGGATCTAGGGGAGGCAACCCGGGCTAGGCAAATCGCAGCAGAAGGGGCGTCGCAAACTTAATCTCAATATCAACAGGAAAGAAAAGAAAATCAGATCTCACGCCCCGCTCTCGGGGTAAAAGTGACGGTGGAAAGGGGAGATCTCAAAGTCATTGGACCCCCGCTTCCCAGCTCCAGGAGGTTCGGTCGCCAGGTAACTAAAGGGAAGAAGGGGATCGCAATACCATAGCCCTGCCTGGATGAGAGCCGCACCAAGGTGAGGGACTCCACTCAAATCCTCAGCCACGATTGCCCGGGTAAGGCTCTCCGGGTCCTTTTCCGGGTATCTCTCCTGAACCCATGCAGGTACCAAATAGAGCGGCCTTCGGTGGATCCGAACACGGAGAAAAAAGTCAAAAAAAAAACTGGGTCCCGAGGGCTAGCCCAACCCTGGAACATCTCCCTGTACAAAGGGGCCTAAACATGTCGGGGGCGAGGCAGGGGGCTCTTGGATTCTCAATTCTAGAGAGCTCGAAGCCAACAGAGACAGACTAAAATAATCGATCAGGGTTGAGAGTCAAGAGAAGACTTGGGTCCTCGTCTCGGCCTAAGGGGCCGCAACGCCGAGGGGAGGGAATTTCCTCGATCCAAACCTGGCGCCGGACCAGGAGGGGGCGAAAGAGAGTAAAATCACCGAAATTCTTAGATAGTACGCAAGGGCGACCAAAGGACAAGAGCGCGAGACTGCCAGATCTCATAGCTCGGTCCTAAAGAATGAGATCTTGAGGGAAAACTGCGGATAAACCTTCTTCATTTTCAAGGGCTGACGCAGGAGGAAATCGAAAAGGTAGTCCGAAAAAAAAAAGAGAACTGGTGCCACGGCGCAGCGCTGAGAGCTCAAAGAGGGACTTCACTATTGCTGAGAGCGTTAGGAGGAAAGCTGTTCTGGGATCACCAATTGTTCCTGGCAGCCCACGCGCAGCCCAGTGTCCTTCTTAAAGAAATTGGGGAATGAGGGGAGGGGGGCAAGAAACGATTTTGGGATATGGCAGTCGACGAATCTTTGCCCTCGGGGGGCCGACTGCGCTTCGTGGCAGGACGGACCAGAACGCTTTTGGTTTAAGGGGGGGGCCTCGCGGCGCGTCAAGGCGCATGACTCACGGAAAACCTGAGACGGGGAAAAAGGGGGATGGGGAGGACGGAGTTTGTCGTGGTCCGAAAGACAGGACAGGCGTAAAGGCGGGTGCTCCCCCTGAGAGAAGTCACGACTGCTCCCGTCCGGGGGCGAGACCACGTTATCGGACACGCGCTCGAGGGACAAGCCACGGTGCCTGGCTGGCGGGCGCGGCTTGGAAAGGGGGAGTGGGGGAGGGGGGTTGTTTAGCGGCCAGACCTTCTTTCAACGTTTAACGACCGCCAAACGAGAGGGGGCGGGAAAAGGGGGTTGGTTCGGACACTTTGGGTGGGCAGGGGGGCTGAAAATCATCGACCTAAGTGATTAAGGAGAGCTCGTGCGCGCCGAAACCGGAGACGAGAATCACCGTGCTCGAACGGTACATAAGAAGAAAATTCAACAGAGTGCAAAGAACGCGAGCATCAGGGAACTGCTGCGTGGCATAGGAGTAAAGGTTCCAAAATTCGTGGAAAAGTCCGATGAGGGGAGAAGTGGACTGCCGCAGGAAATCGTCTCTAGCAGAAAAACTCATAGGCTAGAAAGGGCAAGCTTCAAGTTAACGACCAAGTCACCCGAGTTGCAAAATGATCGCATCAACGGGGGGGAACACACTACCAAGGAAGAAAGCTGCACCGGGTAGCTGTTTGGGTGCGCAAAAAGGGGCCCGAGAGATGGAAGTAAAGACTCGCGCGGAATGCCGCACAGCAGCGGGCCTGCGCGAAGACGGGGGAAAATAGAGGTCCTTTGTCGGAAACTTTTAGGCGAGCGCGCCCCCCGCAATAGTTTAAGGAACTCTCTTGCCGCAGCGCTGGCTTCGGCAACCACTAGAAAGCGGGAAAAGGAGAGTCATGCAGGCCCCTAGGACCGGGTCTCGGATCTAGCGAAAGGGGCCGGAGTAGTCTTTCAAAAAGGAGGAAAATAGAGAATGGGTAAACGGGGGAGGGGGAGAAAAACTTCGAGCGAAGACTACGCAACAGGGCACAGAATAAGGGATCAAGGGGCAGCCGCCAGGAACAGTCAAATGCGGATGTCCGGGGCCCTAATCTGGGGGGAGGAAGAAGAAACCAATCTAACTAAACCTCGCCAACCTACGCTCCCAAACGCGAACAAAGAACCGGGCCATGTCCCAATTATCTCGGGAAAGAAGATCAGGCCCCAGGGACGCACCACCATCTAAAATGATTTCACCGGCGAAGCTCCTAATACGCCACTCGTGCAGCACCGTCCTGGCCACACGGCTCCTCTTGAAATTAAGGAACGCAGCAGGAACAGAGTCGTCATAAAAAAAAAACCGCTCGAAAGAAACAGAGGACCGCAAGACACTCGACTATCATCGTGCCTACATCCCCCTGCACTGAAAAGTTGGGAAAAAAAAAAAAACGTCAAGGGCACAGAAAACAGCTCCTACATAGAGGCGAAAAAAAAAAAAAAATGCAGCGCTGATCTCTATAATCAAAGATACGAGCAGAGTGGACTAAATCCTCAAGCGCTATCTAAAAGGAACAGCCCTCGGCATTACGCACCTTCTCCCCCATTTCTCCGAGAAAAAAAGAGACAAGAGAAATTTTTGCAAAAATCAGTGCAAATAGCCGGCTTACCTCAAAACGAGACGGCTCCGAAAAAAACCCCCCACCCAAAATCGACAGCCAGCCCTCGCAAACGCAATCTCCAGCAAGGAGAGGGAAGCAACAAAAGGCACGAGCTTCTGAGAAAGCATACAGTTGGACGCAGCGCACGGGAGCCGAGGAAAACTCTTTTCCAACCTTTAGACAATAGGCAACCGGAAAGCAAAGAAAAACGAACGGCAGGAAAAACAGTCCCAATCAGCCCAGGGGAGAACTGTTCGGGGAAGAAAAGCGACTTGCTAGGCAAAAAACACGTCAAAATTCAACGATGCGGCACAGGAAAAACGAAGAAGCCGAGCTGAAGCAGCAAGACCAAGAGGAAGGAGGCACGCGAAAACAGAGCACAAAGCCCCACAAGCGTCCGGAAGGGGATCGAAGGCCCCACGCCCGTCGTGGGGGGGGGACTCAAGGAACAGAAACCTGTGGGACTAGACGAAAAAAAATCGCTCAAGGGGGGACGAGAAACAGAAAACAGAGAAGCACAACTGCTTGCGAAGCTGCTCCCCGCAGCGATCAGGGAACGGCAGAAACAGCCTCGGGCCCCCGGGACTTAAAGAACGAAAAGGTGCTGGGTCGAAAGCCGCCTCGGCAGATGGACAATTCTGCCAGCCCGTGTCCTCGAGCTCTGCAACTTCTTATACAAAATCGCCCGGACGGAGCCTCGACGCGTTGCCTGGGCGAGAAGCAGATATGTCCCCAAGCTCCCAATTTCCTTCGATCGCCAGAGGGAATGGGACGATCGGCTCACCTTTCTCCGATTATCACAAATAGAAAGCCACCCGGTCAGCGAGTCTCCCGCTCGAATAAATCTATCCTGGTTCGAGCGGCCGGGTGTTGAAACACCAAGTCTCTCACGCCGCCGGCGACACGGAAAGACGCTATCACTCCGGGGGGACAAGAACAAGGGGAGAAGCTCCAGCTGGGGGGAAATAAAAAAAAAGACCCCGGGACCGCCATAAAGCGTTTTCGTGGCCGCGCCGCCGCTCCATGGAAAGTGGAAAAGCTTGACAAATTCCGAAGAGAGTTCACACGGATCCGTACCCCCGGGCAGCAGGAGATCGATCAACTCGCTCCCTTGCTAGCCACGGCCTACCCGGGGGAATAGGAGCCAGGGAGAGGAGGCCGTCCCGCCGAGGAGAGCGACAAAAGCCCAGCGGGCCTCCCCAGTACGTCAGGGGATCTCCATTACGCGGTGGCAAAACGAGAGGGCCTCCTCGTTCTGGGGGACGTGCCTGCCAAAAAAAAGCGCAATTCTCCAGCATAAGACGAGCGCGCCGAAATAGGGGGGGGTCGACAAAGGGGAGGCGCACAGACAAGTATAGGGGGAAAAGAGACCCCCGCCTGCGGCTGCCTATGATCGACAGCAAGAAGATGGAAAAATAACGCCGAAAAATCGGTTAACTGGGGATAGGCCGACGCAAAGACCAGGCCCTGGGAAGAGGTTTCGTCAGACCGTGGCGGGGGGGGGCCCAGGGTCCGAGAGAAACGATCAAGTCCCGGCGGAGAAGCCGATCGTGGAGCCAACCCCGCCCTTCCGCCGAAAGGTAAAAGGGGAAAAGGGCAAACTCTAAAAAAATAATTCGGGGCGAATGAGACTGTGCCGTCGGATTGTCAGGGAGCCAAGGGATCTAAATCTCGCCTGGGGGGTAGGGAGAAAAAAACTGCAAAAACACCCCCCACCAACAAGACAAAGTCACGGTCCACCGAAAACAAAATTCAAAGGGGGGATGGGCCTCCTCCTACCACGGGCAAGAAGGCCAAAGGTGCAAGATCAAACAAATACACAGAAAAAAGCTTACCTTGACCCTGACTTTGCACCCTACCCGTGTACAGGGGCAAAGACGAAAAAAAAACACAAAAAAAAAAAAACTGGACCCAAAATTTGGGGGCAGGGCAAAGGTAGGAACCAGGACAGGTGACCGACTGGGGCATAAGCGTACCGCCGAAACGGAAGAAAGAGAAATCGATCCTTGGCCACTCCAACAGCGCCGGTCCACCTGGAGAGGGGCGGGCTTCGGGACGACAGGGAAAAGCTGCGCTTCCCCCGATACCGGAGGCACAAGAGGGGGGCCAACGCCGAGTGAAGGTCTCTCCGGGCTTCGGGAAAAATGGGACTTAAGAAAAAGGGTCCTCTGGTTACACAGACAAGAGGCCGGCCGAGCAGCTTCAAAGGAAAAAAAAACCTCTGTGGGGGTGAAGTCACAGGTTGGTCAAGAACAAAGGAGACAGGGAACTCGACATCGGGGGCGCGACACAAGAGGGAAAAAAACCAAATCACCTGCGCAAAAACTTGCAAAGTTACACGCCCCCAGGACTGAGGACTACAGCGAGCCCAAAACGCCGCGAAAAGGAAAAACCTCGAAATCCAATCTGTCCGCAAAGCTTTGTAGAGCCCCGGCGGACCGCGGCCGCCGCGGCGCTCGGCCACTCGAGTCCGCACAGAAAAGCGACCAGGGAGGGAGCTACCCCTAACAGGCTAAAAGATTCTTTAAAAGAAAGCCAACGAGCGCCGGAAGCGGCGCGGGTAAAAACGCTGTTAACATCCAACATCACTTGACAACGAGAAAAAAGGGACAAATGTGTATTAGTCCGCTCCGTTACTAAAAACAAAGTGCGGCTAGAACACCTGGCGAAGAAGGACAAAGGGAAAAGCTCGTCCAGGCACTGTCACCGCGAGCAGCATGAGAGGAGCAGAAAAAAAACTCAGGCTGCTCAAGGAGCAAAAAACGGAAAGAAAAAAAAGACGGGACAAATCGGGGACAAAAGGACGGCGGACGGGAACGGAAAGCGGACCCGCTCGCCTCCACTGGAAGCAGAGAAGGAGCCTTTCGCAATCCGGCTTTTGTCGGTGACGCAAAAGCAACTCCACCACTACACGGTAGTATCCGGGCGGTGCGACTTCTCTAACATGTGGGCACGATGAAAGGTGGGGGTCCAGAGAGATCAAGCACTAGAGTGTAAAGAGCCGATTCACCCGCAGAAACCTAAACTTTAAGCTCACCACTCGAAGGGGGAGGATCAGCAGGCGAGGTCCCTCGGAACCGAAAAGAAAAGCCTGGGGAGCAGATCACAGACCTCGAAGTGAAAGGCCAGCGCCGGCAAAAAAAAGGTTAGAACTGTGCGACCCTACCAGAAAAGCCTTGTGAATCGGCCCGGCCCTGGTGGTGGCAAGTCAGGACGCCAGGAAAGGAAAAAACTGTCTGTCGAATCTAAGGCGGACCGTAGCGCGTTATCGTCGGAGGGCGAAGCGGAAGGGGGCTCCATAACGAGATCCTAACGGCTCCGCGCTGGGAAAAGAGAGGAGGGAAAAGGGGAGATAGAAAAAAAATCTCAAACAAAAACCAGGGATAGTATGTCAGCAACGACCCGAAACGAAAGTACTGGCCAGCAGGAACGGGAGGATCCGGGGGGCAGACGCCAACAAAGAGATCAGCCGAGCGCGCCCCCTCCGAGAACAAATCAATTAAGAGGGACACGGGCCCGCTAAGCAGGCGAGAAAGGATTAGTAAACAGCCCAACCAACAGGCCGGGGACCGGCACTGCACAGACAAAAAAAATCGTGGCTAGTGCCATCAGAAACAGTTGGACGGCCGAAAAGCAAAGCAAAAAATGAGTTTCCCCGGACCAAGGGGAAGTTAAAGGGAAGGGAAAATAGGAAAAAAAAGATATCCTTAAAACAGACAGAACAATCTTCGATATACCTCGTTGAAGAAAAAGGCCCGAAATGTATTCCATCCGCGGTTAACGCAAGTCAGCACGAAGAAGAAGACACCAGAAGGAGACACGTGTCAAAATAATAAACGACGAAAGGACTCACCGTGGGCACCAGCGTTGATTCTGGCGGGCAAAACACGAGGATGAGAAATATATGTCCCCGGGTCTGAGCACGGTACGGGAGACCGTCAGAACGGGAGACCCGGGGCGCAACTGTGGAGAAAGCTCCAAACAAAACGAGAACTGGACTGTCTGAAATGGGCGGGAAAAGGTTGGGGGGGAACAAGAAGGAAGTTTGGGGGAATTATACATTTCGTAAGAAGCTGGGAAAAAACTGGGACCCGAAACTCTGCACGACCGGAAGGTGTAGGTTTGTCAACAGGGAAAAAGCAGGGGGGAATTCGACAGAGGAAAAATCCACACGCTCCATGAAAGGAGAATAAAGAAAAAAGACAAGGCCCGGTTAAACTTGCTGGGACGCCGGTTGAACAGTTCAACAAGGACCCTGATCCAGCCTTTTCAGGTGCCAGGGTCAGACAAGGAGATCAGAACTCAAGCGGTTCGGTAAGTCTCTGGGCCGTGGCGGTGGCGGGAACACGGGAGAAGGAAAACTGGCCGAGCGCCTTATAAGTCGACAGCGCGTCATCAAAGTAAAAGTGGGTAACACTTCGAACCCAAAACTGCTGAGTTATCGCGACGATCGCTTTTGCACGAATCATTACTGTATCAGGCTTGAAGAACGGATGAAAATACAAACATGACACGTCCCGACTTGGGGGAAGGGGCACCACTGTGAAAGTGGGCCCGATCTGATTTAGGACGGGAACCCGACGAAGGCGAAAAAACTCAAAAAATAGGCAAAACCCTTTCTTCAAAAGAAACTGAGGGTGAAGAAGCGCACCTCAAGAAGACTGAGAAAAGAGGAGGTAAAAGAGACTGACGGTTGACCAGGCGAGCAGGGGAAAGAGCAGAAGAAGTAGTCTCACACTCCCCTCCCAGGTATGGGAACGAGACAAGGGTCTTCGAGAGGCGCGGGGCAGAATCAAATCAAGGACGAAAATCAAGGAGGGAAGGCCCGAAAACATGGAAAACGGGGATAAAGTCTCTAGTCTAATTCAGCAAAAAAAAAGAACAAGATCACTACGAGAAAAAAAAGGGCCTGAAGTCCGGTAAACCTTACAGGGGTTTCAAGAAGGGTGGTTTCACCCCAAAAAAAAAACCCTGGGCCAAAAACCCTCACCGGAGAAAAAAAAATGGCCAATTCGGCGAAAACAGGGGGAGCGGTGGCCCGTCACGAAAAAGGGAAAGGCGGGCAAGGGAGAAAAAGACACGTTGTACGGACGATTGCTGGGGGGCCATGGGACAAAAAAGACAGAAAGGAGGACCTTGTGCCGTGCACCGCGGGAGGCCATTCAGGACGTTGTAAGATCGCGGAGTACAGGGGGGAAAAAAAGCAAAAGCCAGACGAGAAAGGGGGACGAGAATAGTTAAGTACATCCCGGGTCAGAGGACAGCAAAGTACAGAAGGTCGATTCGAGAAGAAAAAAGAAAAAAAAGCAAGCCTGGACCGCACGGAGGAAGGCGGCTACAAATAAACGGAGCGCCGTTTTAGAAAAGGTTGGAGAAAATAGGACACGGGGGAGCCTCGACAATGAAGCGACACCACTTCGACTCCCAGGGGACCAGGTCAAAGGAGAGTGTATCTCAAAACAAGAGACGCGATGAAGGTGAGAGGGAAAGGCCAAAAAAGGGCAAAAGGGGGGAAAGCACAAATCTTCCAGGGAGGACGCAAAAAAAGACAGTAGCTCGTATCACAAGGGAAAAGAAGAAGCGGAGATCGGACGGAAGAAGGCACGGAGCAAAAGCAGCATTCTTCAAGCAAAGAGACAGAAAACAAAGCGCAGCTAGAAGAAGCCCTTGAGAGAAGAAACTGGGGGGGAAACACGACCAAGTAGCAGGGCTAGTACGCCGAAGCAGGACCGACACACCGAAAAGACCCAGGGTCCGGGGCACGGGTCGTCCAGAGGGCTCGCCGGCGAGGGTTTGACGGGGGGAGTCGATCCAACTAAAAGACAAAGGACCCTGCGGAGGAGAAACGGACGGGAACGCGCGAGCGTTACTGGCCCGAGCACGACGGGCAGAAACCCCGCGGACACGCTTTTGTAGAGTAGGCGGGGGGGGGGGAACGAACAAAAAATAGGGGCGGGGAAAGGGCGCTCGGTCGTTGGCAGCCGAGCAGGCGGAGAGAAATCAAGCCCACGGCTCCCCCTAAAACGTATATGGGGGGACAATGCCGCTTGGCGGGGCGCCACGCAAAGGAGAAAGTGGGGAACTCGAATGAGTGCTGATGATCCTGGGAAAAAAAAAAAACTAAGCCGTGAGATGTCGGGGGCTCCCAGCCCCCCCGCCAGAGGCGAGCTTTGCTTAATCCCTCGGGAGAAAAGGTAAAGACCGGGGGGAACACAGGATCACGGTACGGGGCCGAGAACTCTGGGGGCATGCTAAGGTAAGCGCTCCACGAAAGTCTCAGAGGGTAGTGGGCCAGCCGAGAAAGCGCTGACTCACGAGGCGTCAAACCTCCTCCACAAACAAAACGTCGACCACTCCGAGGCTACTGGAACGTCCTTTGCGCCTGCTAATCGCGCGAAACACTCCGGAGAATCCGCGGCAAGCCAAAGACTCTTCGCTATCCGTTTATCTCAGTAGGAGAAACAAACCAGGAGATGGAGGGCTTCCACAAGTTCCTCAGAAATGCCCAAAATCGGCGGGGTATCACGTAA
>Ga0179593_1347524_pt1 | contig 11366 bp, 13 predicted proteins | sample CZODoug2_1_08_16_FD_185931 | JGI IMG/M metagenome (GOLD analysis project Ga0179593, IMG submission 185931) | Vadose zone soil fungal communities from Angelo Coast Range Reserve, California, USA - CZODoug2_1_08_16fungal (PacBio error correction) | ecosystem: Environmental > Terrestrial > Soil >...
ATAGCAGGCAAGGAACTGTTGGGAAGTGGGAGCAGTTAGCGGGAGAAGAGGTCTACAGAGGAATCTGAGACACGCCAATTTCGGGCGGGGGCTTCTTGGGAGCATAATCGGTGACAGGCTGACGGAAATCGAGGAACGTAGACGACAAGTGGGACCGCGTTGTGAGTGGGGGGAAAGGGGAAGGGTCCACTCTTTGCGACTGTTGGGGGGGGGTAGGTATCCGTGAAGAAAAGTAAAGAATTTTTCGTCACGTTGGACGCGGCCGCCCGTATGAAGCCGCAAGCGGTGGGGGAGCCCATGTTAGAGACAGGTACATGCTTGATGCCGCGATGCAGCTTTCAAAATTTTTATCAAGATCAGGGACCTGAGGTTACACCACGAAAGCGAAAGGACGATTGGGTGCGTACCCACGATAAAAAAACGAAAGCACACTTCCCCTGGTGGGAGAAATTCCGCGCAAAACCAGAAGCGGAAAAAAGAGGGCAGTAATGTACTTTGACGATCTTCTCTAGGCATGGACGGATGGGGCGGGAGTAGAAATCATAAATTAATTCACCAGAAAAAGGAATGCCTAATAAGATCTCAAAGGCTGGGCAATCCCAGGAAACAACCATTAAAAAGCTTCAACTGCACTGGTAGTTTCGTGGCTAAAGAAGAGCGATGAAAATTTACCAGGACCAACAGGGTTTTGGAAACTATTATGACCTAGACTAACCCCGATGAACAAAAAGAAATTGGGATGGTGGAGAAGGTTAGAGCAAGGGGGGGGAGAGACGACAATTGGTCGAAGGAAATGAGGCAGCCTAATTCAAAATCTATCTTTGGCAGGCCGAAGCCCGAAACGCAGAGAATCTTGGATGGGGGTTCTTTCACGTTGGGGGGCAAGAATAGGGAAAATGCATCAGAAAAAAGATTATGGGGAGCAAAGCTTGGGGTCCTCTCAATGGAAGTTAAAAAGAACCTGAGCTTAAAGATTGGGGAGGACAGGCATGTGACGACGGGAGGGGAAGGGGTCGCAGACGAAAAATTACCTTTAACACACGGGGGGCACAGAGTTAGTTAGATATTACATTTATTCGGGTTGGGAAGGGTTATTATGGTCATAAAAAGATCTGGCATAAAAAAAAACTTCACACAGTAACAGAAAGCCTTGGGTTTCTCTTATGGATGGCTACGCTTTTTCATAAAACAGGTGGATGTAAGCTTGGCACAGTGGAGGGGATAAGACCCGAAAAAGACATGACCGATTTATAAATGTATAGACTTACGGGATGTTTCCCGAAGGGGAATTCTATGCGACGAGCTAAAATGTCAGAGGGGGGGGGGAAAGGTAACATGCTAATCGCGCACTGTACCGGAAGGACAACCAAGAGAGAAAGGAATGCAAGCCGTCTATGAGACCAAAGAATGGGGGAAAATCTGTTCGGTAGAAAGGAAATACTAAAGGGGGGAATAAAAGTCCACAATTCTGCATCCGGGACAGCGTCTAAGGGGCGAAATCGCCTGTTAGGACGCGGGTTTCCAGATGAATTCTTTGTTCCCCTACAAGGCTTGGGGAAACCAAAAACCCGCTTGGGGAAAGGAAAAGAAGAAGGGGATTATCGAGTTCTCATAGTGGGAGATGGGGGAGGGTTGTCTTGGACGGCGAGATTCTGAACATTCCTCGATAGCAAGGAATGCGGGGTGCGCGCAGAAGGTGAAAAAAAGAAAAGAGCACTATATCGAATTTGCATCAAAAGAGAATCCCTCGGGGAGGTCCACTGGGTTCTGTTCAATGGAAAGGGAGCGGTCGAAAAGACGAGGGGCAGAGGGAAAAGGGGGGGAAGGGCAGACGCGATCAACGGGCCGACCCGCACACTGATCCTCCAAATACGCCACGCAAAAATCGAGCCCGGAAAAAGCCAGTCAGCCGGAAACTATTCATCCAAAGGACAAGAAAGGACAACTTTGGGAGGGAAATCCCTCAGGGGCAGGCTGGCAAAAGGGGGGGTGTGGCGGAAGTCTAACTGACACGGAAGACTAAGAAAACGGGTTTTACAACTGGAAAGACTTAATAATGCCAGAGAAAAAAAGTCCTTGGGAAGAGGGACTACTTTCGGGACCAGTTCGAGGTCAATGGCTCTTACGCGCACTGATGGGATTGCCTCCTAAGGGGATTCTCCCTACCTTTGGGGAGCACGGAGTACTACTAGTTTATGGTCAGAAGAGGCAAAGAGCGAAAAATATGCAGGGGAAAGGAAGAAGAAGTGAAGCAGCAACGAAGACATCAAGAGGGGTAGGTGAAGTGATTTTGTGTCCCGTGTCCATGAGAGACGGCTCATTCCATCTGGCACCATCAGAGGGAGGGGGGGGAACCGCGCCCGAAGGGCCGACGAAGGACAGAGGCGAAATAGGGGAACCTTTGGGGTGCTTATGAAGGAAATGTAATCTTTACTCTAGAAAATTCCCCAAGTCTGCCTCCTCCCAAAAAAAAGAGAATCATGCGTGCCAAAGATGGGTCATGGGGGTTTGGGGTTGATGAGAGGGTCCTATTTGCGCGTCTTCAAAAAAGAGGGGGGGGGGAGGGGACGTTGGGAAAAAAATTGGTCAAAAAAAAAGTCCGGTACCGGCATACAAAGAGAAAGTTGGGTCGCGAGCACGTTGAGTTGATTGATGGAAAAAACAAGGAACCAATTAACACTCAAGCTAAGGGGAGAAAAAAAAAAAAAGACTACAGCCGAAGAGGTACTAGAAGGGAACCTGGGAAGTTCATGGTGGACCCAAGGAAAATACGTAAAGAGAATGATCAAGAATCCTTCTCTGAGGAGAAAAGAGAACTACAGACCTAAGGGTGGGGAGACGCTCAAGAGGGGTAATCAAAAGTACGATTTACACAGCCTAGAAACACTTTTTGGTGGGGAAAAAATTGACAGGCAACCCGCATTCGGCAAAGTACAGCAGCCATTAACGGGGGAAATAACGGTTGCCGAAAGGGGTGGTGAATTGCCGAAAACATACGGATAAAAAAAGAAGGCGAACGAGAACCAAAATAAAATTCTTTGGAGGGAGAAGACATGAAAAAAAATGGGACTGGTTGTGGGGCACCTTAACTAATTAAACAAAAGTCATCCCAAGCCGTAAGTTTGATTGACAGCGTTTTTAGCCGCAAGAGGGGGTGTAACATACAAGGAATACGTTGGCAGCTGGTCAGAAGGGGGTTTTTGACTTTCACTTCAAAATAGCTCGAGGTTCTACAGATGATTTGTCTCTGCTAAGTAAAAGAAAAGGCGTACCTAATATAAAGGAGATCACAATGAGGGGGGAAATAATTGGCTACACGTGAATTGAATTGTGCAATTCCACCTTTTTGTGAAAGTGGGATTCTGAACCCGAAACAATTAACAGGGTGCATACGTTTGAGAATCTCAAAACAAACAACTAGAGGGTAAGATATAAGGGGAAGAGTATAAAAAGAACTGGGGGAAGGTTTCTTTGCCGAAACCATCCGAAACCAGGGCGGGCCGACCACTCCCCTAATTTGCAAAAGAGGGGAAGGCCCCAGAACGGTATAGACGCAGGGGTAGAAGTTTAACACTATCACCATTCAAGGGTCTTACCTCTCCGCTATGGAAGCAGAAAAAAAAAACCACCCCTAGAAAGAACTTCGTCCCTTTTCTTACTCTCAGGGGAGAAAAAAAAGAAAAAGGCAGACCGGAAACTGTAGGAAAAGGGAATATGGATGTAGGCAGGGGGACGTTTACCAACCACACACGATTTGAATGTATCATCAAAAGGAATGGCAATTTGGTTGAAAACTTGCGAAGGCGGGGAGACACGTGATCATTCAAATCCTTTCATGTACACCGCGAGGTCGCAGCCATCTTCCTGAGCGAGACGGGGGGTCTTAGGTGTGGGAAGCTGAGTTGGCAGGATTGAACAGTGGATTGACTTCTTGTACTCTTTACGGAAGAACACGGGGGCGATAGGGGGAGAGGCAACCATCGCCTTTCCTCTTTATACATCCGTCCGTTTTATGGGGGAAAAGAATAGATTGAAGGATGATCCTGGGATAATGGAAAAAGGCTAAGGCTTCTGGGCATGTATCTCTACCTATAAGAAAACTTAAAGACCGAGGTCAGCTTTTGAGCGCACACTTAGCTTGGACTGTTTCAGAATCGGGGCCAAAGACAAGCACACATGGAAAGAGTGGGGAGGAAGGTACGGACGGTAGTGGAAAACTGGACAGGGTTGTGGAACTTCTTTACCCGAGCCTTGGGAACCTAATAATAAGGGTGAGAAGAGAAGCAAAAAGAAAAAATCCGAAAAGTGCGAACGAGAATGCGTGTAGGAAGCGGGGTGGAAGGGATTTAAAAAGACCCGAGAAAATAATTAAGGGAGACGAACGGAACGCTTTGACCGATGTGGGACTCCCGGCGGCGACAGATGGGACTGCCCAAAAAGATGAGGGGGTGAATGACTGAGAAGGCAAGGAGGAGGTAATGGACACACAAAAAAGGAACTCTTACGGATCATCTTTGGGGGGCGGATATTTAAGAAATGGTTAGTCTCATGCTTAGAAGAGGGAAAGAATATGGAGAGCATTCTACAAAAGAACTCTGTCGTACTAAAAGTCGAAAAAAAAAAGATCGTCAATACGGCAGAAGGGGCAATCAATGGAAGAGAGGAAGCGAACGGGGGTCACCAGCGCAAGAACGTCAGCAAAAAGACGGCAAAAGGACGAGTTTGAGTATGGTCAGTGGTCCTTCTTAAGCGGGGAAGGGGGACGTTGTTCCAAGCAATGCGTGGAGGAGGTCGGGTTTCAGTTGAAAGGAAGAACAAAAAAGGAAAATGTCAACATGAGGCCGAGCGAGACGGGGAAGGCTGTGCACTATTGCAGGAGCGGCTCCGCTGAGGGTTCCTCGGGGGAAGAGAAGGGGTGGAAGGGGGAGTTAGGTCATGGAAGTGTGTCGGGTAGGCTGCGTTCTCGGTGCGTGGGTTCTTTAATGACGAATGAGGAAAATGAGGGATAAATGAAACACCGAGTCAAGTGACAATTTCTAGAAAGCAAAAAAAGGTGGGAATCTCAGGCGTCGAAAAAGGAGCAAATATCGGGCTCAGGAAAGTGTGGTAGGACTTAATCCCGGCTCTCCCCATACGCAAAGTTATATGTATAGGGAGGAAAGAGACCAAACTGGAAAGTGAAGGGAAACAGAAAGGCAAAGAGGAGAAATATCACTAGACTCGGATGAAGGGCATTCGGGGAAGGGAGAGTCAAAAGAGGGAGGGAGGAAAAGAACAGCTCGTTCCGAATAACCGAGGGGCCTTTTCTACACTTCTTCAGTAGACCACTTTAAGAGCCTTTTGGAAGGGCTCTCAACTGATCTGGGCAGAGTCCGAAAGCAGGAGAAAAAATTTCAAAGTCCTTTTCTCAAAAAGAAGGATCGGTATAATTTGGTTGTCCACAGTAATTTCCGTACGGATTAGCTTTTAAAGGAGCAAAAACGGGAATGATGGAGGATCGGAGTCACATATAATGAAACGCTAAAACACAAAGAAAGGGGCAGTGGGCTCTCTAATAACGTTGAGACAGGCGGAAGGAGATTGGGGGGAGTTCGCTGAAATTGGAACGCTTAGAGGGACAAGTTGGTTTTTCGCTGCAAAGCGGGAGCGCATAACTCTGTGGGGAAAGGGGAGGGGAAGTATGGCTGTGGTGAGACAGAGCCATCTGGATACAAACAATAATAAAATGGGATAATTCAACAATCGTTGGGATAAGTCTGGGTAAAAAAGGGTGACGAACGACACCCTACGGAGGAAACGGGAGGTCGCAGCCCAGCATTGGAGAGAAGGGATTTTTAAGAAGGGGAGCGGAAAAAATTCTAAATAACTAGGCAGCAGCCTATGGGGGGACCACCAGCGAAGCATAATTACATCTTGGAAAGTATGATAGAAGTGGGGACCAAAACGATGATGGTTTAGAAGAACAATCCCGGAGGAAAAAAACTCTAAAAATTGCGAGTCAATCAGGTTGACGCACCATACTAAGGTCTTTTCGGGGGTTTAATTTGTGGCGTAAGGGAGAGCTCGGACTGTTGGCCCCTGAAAAGAGGCATCGTGCTCTGGAAACACCCGCATTTAGTACGGGGGGGGAAACGGAAGGTGGGTGACGGTCGTAAGAAGGAAGGGTACTAGTCGATTCCCGCAGAGAAGAAATATGAGTAGACAGCTCCAAACGGCATTATACACACCACCTTGTCCTACCGACGTAAACGAAGTCCGAGGGGGCTTTGCATGACACGATCGAAGGCGGCGAAACGCAAGGGGTAATCCTTTTCGACAAACGGAGTTGAGGATGCGGGAGAAACATCGAGGGGGAGCACCAACAATCCCGTCGCGTATGTCGGTGTCGTACGCTTCCAAAGCTGTGATCAACCCGGGTTGGGGGTAACCTTAACGGGATAATTGGAAGGCAGTCCTGTACCCTGAAGAGGCCATGTTCAAAAACCACCGGAAATGAGCGGTGCCGCAAGACTTTATGCAGCCGACCAAGTCTAAATAGGGATCAAGGAAAAAAAGGAAAAAAACCAATATAAAAAAAGCGGTGAAAGTTGGGTAATGTCATTTAAATGAAAATCTGGTACAAATAGGGGGGGGGCGGAGGAGGGGGGGGGAATACTGGGTTCAGAAGCAAAAAGAATATGGAGGCCAGGAAATAAGACCGAAATTGAGTGAGGGGCTCAGGAAAGGAAAACATTCTCCAATTCTCTATAAAAACTGAAGAGGTTATAAAAAAAAAAAAGTGCTGACTTCTTATGAGTCTCAAAACATAAAAAGGGTGATATTACGAAGGTAGATCTCATGATGAGAAGATTTTTGTAGGACCATGTCTCTCTTAACGGGCGTAGGCGAAGAAACGAAGACTCCCAATTGACGCTTAGTGGGAAGGAAGAAAAAAGGGTGCAGTTGAGAGTTGACAGCAAATATTCGACGGAGACGAAAATGTTTAAAGCGCTAGATGTCAATTGGCAAGGGAAAAAATTTTCAGGTTTTAAACTCGGGGGTGGGGTGCATCAGAAACGCCTTGAAGACCTTTTACACCGGGGAGGGGGGCGAATCAAGAGGAAAAAGCGAGGGGGGGGAAAGGGTGGTGGAGGAACAATTGGGGGTACGATCAGGGAATGCTGAGGCTCAGGGACGGCATGTCGGGAAGGAAAGCCTACCTGGGGGACGATCAAATGCTCTTAATGGACTACCGCCGCATAATGCTACTTGCGTTGATGGTTCACTCCATCCCAAGATCAGAGAAAGGACCCGTTGGGGAATAAACGGGCTCTCTTGATGGTCTACCTCGCAGAATCAGAGGGAAAAAACCTATACGGAGTGGAACAGTCGGCGCCCTGGGTGTGCATAATGCAGGACTGGGGGATAAGGATCAAGATAATAAGATTAACATTTTGAATGCATAAGAAGATTAGGTCCTCCCTGTCAAACACGACCAGTAAACGGTAAGGGCACCGGAAATGTTCTTTCTCGCCTGGAGAAGTAGATAAAAGAAAAAAGTTTTGCAGAAGGAAGGAGAAGGAGAAACCCCGAATAAGACGGTGGATCTGTTGTTAGAGAGCAAAATTATTTCGAATGAGAGGGAGCCTAAGAAGCAAGCTATCGTGGGGGGGCACCAATCAGGAAAAAAAAGAAGGGCCGAAGAAGAGGTTTACTCGACGGTTTACATGGCTGCTGATAATTGGAAAAATAGGATCAAGGTGGCAAGAGACCAATGGGGACGTAACTAAAATACAGCGTAGTCAGAAAATAAAAATTGGAATTTAGAAAGAGTTTGTTTTTTACATGCGGGTTCCTACGTGGGAGGGGGAGAGGGGGTAAGAAACGGATTAACAAGACGATAACCATAAAGTAGATACTTATTGTTTCTTTTGGTGGAGAGGGTCTGTGTTCGTCAATCAAGAGAGCGGGAAGAAAAGGGAAGCCAAAGAAATAGGCGTGATTCTGAACTCTTTGTCAGGAAAAAAAATGTGGGAAGATTCAGCGTCCAAGTTGCTGTCGACATAACCCGACACAAGCTCAGGGACCACGGGTAGAAGGAGGTAGACACTTGGTTGAGACCGTTTCAGTGGCATAAGAATCCAATTAAAGGGCGTAACGGAAAAAACCCGTAGAAAGCTTACAACCACACAGATCAAAGCGATCAAGAAGGGGTGGAAGGACCCAGGACGACAATTGTTGTCGCGCCGTTTAGGGAAGGAAAAGAACGAGGTGATAAAAGGAAAACTGTATGTGGCATCCAGGTCGACTCACTATTCCGGGAACGGCTTCAGCTGGGGGAATCCGGGGGTAAATAGAGAAGGTTAGTGGGGGTGAGCAAGAAAGGGCATATAGAGGCAAAGGCCTGCAACCCTGGAAGGACAAGGACTAAGAAAGTTAGCATATTCCCTACCCATTTTTCATGGAAGGGTGGTATTGAAGGCAGGATGGTTCCATACAAGCGGCACCTTAACTAGAAAAAGGCGTTGGTGGCAGAAGGAAAGTCGCAAATTCAAACTTCGAACGACTATAGAAGTGCCCAGAAAGACAGGAGGAAACACGTTTATATACAGATGAAATGAAAGGGGGGAAAAAAGTGCGAAAACAAGAAGGGCAGATTGCGAAGGAAAAATACCCTAACTAGAGACCGACAGACCTCAAAAAAAAATACTAAATCCAGAGGACCGCAAAGGAAAACAAGGCGGGCACTACGCCAGGCCGGCAGCCCGTAAAAGACATTCAATAGCCATGAAACCTCACGTTTAGCGAGAAATCTGGAACAAGGGGACCTGGGTTGAGGTAAGGGGTCAGGTCCACTCAAGAAATACCTCTGTGGAAAGACTTAAGACTTAAGAGGGGGGACCAAGGTAACATCGACCCTAAAAAAGGCAAAGGTCTTCGGGGGGTCGCACGGGCGCTGGTCGTACAGGTGTCGCTGGACATGGACTCACTTTAGGGGGGGGGGGGGATCCCTACTGACGATGGGAGACTCACGGTGGGTTCAGAACCTGTACGACGAAGGTTAGGGAAAACTAGCACATCGGCGCAAGGCTATCCAAAGCCTAAAGAAAAGGGAAACTGAGTCGCAACTTTATTTAGGGTTGTGCCAGGGAAGAAAGAAAAACGTTGAGTGACACCCAGCATCGCTGCCGAGAAGAGAAAGGGGAGGAAGGGGAAGTGCATCGGCCCCCAGTAAAAATAGGAGGTTGTCTGAAGCCCTGTAGTTATTTAGGATGGGTTCTATGAAAAAAAACAACAGCTTCCTACCTAGGAAGAATAGGGAAAATACGCGGTTCTTTTTATGGCGGTATCCGGAAAAAAGGTTGCGCATTCAGCCAAACTTCTGGGGGCCATTTCTTTGAAAAACGCAGGAAATTGGGTAACCAGAAGACCAGAAAGACAAATATCTTGGGGGGGGGGGGTAAAGCTCGGGTCGGTTGTGTGCAAGAACGATTTTCCCGCGAGCAACGGAAACCAGAAAGAGACGGGCTGGGATCAAAATAGCTACAGCCTCCGTGGGCCGCCGTGTCGTGAAGGAAATGAAAGAAGGGGAAAGAAGGTGGGAAGAACCCAAGGACTAGCGGAGAGGGCTGATAAAAGAAAAAAGACCTTCTTCTTTCTACCGAGAAGGAGGTTTACTCTCACAAGAAGCATTTAGGAAAATGACAGATTCAGAAGAAAGACCAGGTTTGGCAATTATCCGCTGCCCAAAATGCCGGCAGCGAGAAGGACCTGGCTCTTACCTCTCCTGTCCAGACAGGAAGGGGGGGAAACGGTCTACCCAAGGGCAATACGACAAATGCAAGTCAAGGGGAAATGATGCAAGGAGCCATGGTTTGTTCAAACGAGAATGAAAAAAACATCCATGCCGGAAGAAGGGTTGGAATGGAACCTGGGGGATCAGGCGGATACTGGGATAAAAGGAAGACGTGGTCGCGGCCTAGGGGGTTTCAGCTGGAGCAGAGCGGCTAGGGACTACATGAAGGCGTTTCTCGGGGGGAAAACGAAAAGGCGAACAAGAGGGTTCAAGGACTTCCAAGTAGTTTTGGCCGGTACAGGGAAAAGTGTCAAGGGAGTGCCAACCGGTGGATGGGGAGGTCTGCAGGGAAAAACAATGGAAAAAAAGCGGTAAGTTTGTCTGAAAACGCGTGTTAAAAGCGAGAAAAATGCGGAGGAGTGGAAAGAGAGTGGGAAAAAAAGAAAGGGGGTGATTTCAGTTCAAGGATCCCATCCAAACCCTGTTTTTCCTGCAAACAACGGAACAGTGAAGGGGGAGGTCCAGATGCAAAAAAAGCCTGAAACCCATTGAACGATTTAAAGGGGAGAAGGGAGTAGAGGCGCAAGCTCGCCAGCATGTCTATGAAAATCCTGGGAATTTCACGCGGTACAGGACCAAAAAAGAAGGGGCACGAAAACTTCTGGTACTTGTCTGCCCCGCAAGCGAAAGAAGTCAAATTCACACCAAGTCACTTAGGCGTCCTTACCGAATGAATTAGCCGGGACAAAACAATCAAGAAGCGGTTTAATTGGAAAGTCAGCAACGGGGAGGCTGCAAGGTCGCATCGGAGAGGAGGAAAAAGGGTGCGAAAGGCAAGCGGGGCGCGCAAGCCTTGAAGGGGACGCGAGCGGCATTTTGGCATATGAGTTGCTTGTTTCCAAAAAAGTGGGAGATGTAATAAAGGGGGTCATGACATTAAAACTTGTTGAGTCGGGGGGGGAGAAAAGAAACGAAACGAGGTCTAGAGAGAATAGGGAGGTTTGAGGAGCAAGTAGAATGGCAAGGTCTTAGGCCTTGGGGAGACTTGAAAACGAAGGCCGGCGGAAGGTTACGAAGGCACTACTGAGATGAAAAGGAAGAGCTGTGGTGGTGTTATCCTCCAAGTAGCTGGGGGAGTTTTAAAGGGTTTAACTGGAACCTCTCAATAAAAGAACGCGAGAGAGGAACCAATGGCTTAAAAAATACCACTGATGTGTGTGGGAAAGAAGAACTCGTGGTTCAAACTCTCCGCCAAGCTCTGAAATGGGTTCTCACGAATACTACCTCAGCATAAAAAAAATAAGAACAGCGGGGGTAAAAAAGAATTGTATAACGTGGGGGGGTAAGGACTAGAGAAAAGAGTCAAATAAATTATGCACGCAACGGTCCCGTGGATCCGATGTTCAGACGGGCTACATATCGCGCGGAAACCAAACTCGGAAGGGGGTTTCATACTACTTAAAAAGAAACTTGGAAGGAGAGACACTGACCCGGGGAAACAAAAAAACCTCGACGACATTCAGCTTTGACGGCTAAGGGGAACAGGGGAGGGGGGCTCACAAGGAGGACCGGCAGATCGGTGATCAGGGCG
>Ga0179593_1398609_pt1 | contig 11366 bp, 11 predicted proteins | sample CZODoug2_1_08_16_FD_185931 | JGI IMG/M metagenome (GOLD analysis project Ga0179593, IMG submission 185931) | Vadose zone soil fungal communities from Angelo Coast Range Reserve, California, USA - CZODoug2_1_08_16fungal (PacBio error correction) | ecosystem: Environmental > Terrestrial > Soil >...
TTTAGAGACAAATGCGCTAAGGTTAGGAAGGAGGAAAAACACAACGGACCAAGGAACTACTCGGAGAAAGGCAGTAGGGGACGAAAATAGAGAGAAATCCAGCCGCCAGACGGAGGCAAAGCCATGGTTCCTATAGGAGAACAAGGAATCACTGCCATCGGCGAAAGGGGAAGACCTGAGAAGTTCTCAGTAAAGAGATACCTTGTAAAGAAATAATGAAAGGGGGGGATATCGAGGGATTCACGCGTCTGACAGAACCAAAACGAGAGTCGTTCATCGGCGTCCGGGGTATGACAGAGAAAAAAGCTTCCTAAGTCTCAGAAAGGGGAAGACGACGTTTGGGGAGCTAAAAGGGAAGAGGTGGACTGAGCGGAGCAGAGGGACTAGGAGGAAGGGAAGGGGTGGGGGAGTTTGAGGCGAGGAAGGGCGGGAAAGTCTGAAGCCCATATCAACGTAAGAGAAACCGTCCCAAATCAAGAATCGTAAGAAATAGTAGAGCATAAAGGCCCGCACGTGGTTGAGGGCATAGAAAGAGAGGTCTCACTCGAAAGCTTTAAGAAGGGCGCGCGACCTGGGCCAGAAGGGGAAAAAACATAAACGCAGTGAGGAAGAAAGGAGGGCAGACACACATTCTCTTTGCTTGACTCATTCGAGCCCACTAAAGAAGGAGAGAGGAGATACAAAAGGAGGAAAAAGGAGACAAGGTTGGGCTCCCACCATGAAGAGGGGTCGGTCAGACTTTCGGGTGGGACTAACGAAGGAAACTGCCGCTGGACCTATAGAGGGAAAGAGCCGCTTAATAAAAAGGAAAAGGAGGTATGCAAACTTGATCTGCACGGAGGTCTACTGAATACTGTCCCGTGGGCCAAAGGAGGAGAAGTCTAACGTGCTCCGGGTTCGTTAGAATGGCTGGGAAATTCGGGAAGAATCTGTAGAAATCGGGGAGGGGACTTTGTATCTTGAGTGGGGAAAGATGGGGAAAGGAAAGGGGGACGTGAAATTAAAGGAAACAGATTTTTGCAACGGAAAGAATCAACACGATAGAGGGACATCAGCGCCGTCGGGGAAAAGACCTGGGCCTTTCCAATACAAGGGGGGGGGTGGAAGGATCAAAGACGGAAAGGAAAACACTTGCCGTGGTCTTGAACGTCAAGGGGGGAAGGGGGAGTAAAAAAAAAAGGGGGGAAGGAACTCAGAATTGAAAAAGTGGGGGTCTGCTAGTGGTCTTCGAGGGAGGTGTCGGGACGGGAATTACGCCGAGGAGCTTGCACCGCCCGGCGGGGTGCTGCTGCTTATGAGAACAAAAAAGCAAAAGGCACGCCGAGAAACCTCTCCCCGGTTATGATGGGAAAAAGGAAAACAGACAATTCACAAAGGTACAAAGGGAAATGAAGGAGAGAGGGGAAATGCAGTGGGGTAAGAAACTGTTCGCCCCGTTGGATCATTTGAAAGTCGTCGTGCCAGGAGGAAAAAAAAAGGGCAGAGTCGCTGAAGAAAAACGAAGGGAATTGTGAGAAGGGGAAGAAAAACTAACGGAAAGAAAGCGAGACTCATCGAGAATATGAGAAGGTATTGGACTATCACTCAAGAGGCAGGAATGGGGATGGAGGTAGAGGATAAGGGGGTCGCGGAAGAGACCGATAACTCTAACATCTAAAGTGGGGTAAAGGGTAAGTCGCGAGTGGGCGTTCTCCGGCAGAAGGAAAGAAGGGGGCTCAGATTTTCACAATATTGGTGGAAAAGTGTAAATTCAAAAAGGGAAAAAAGTACAATTTTAAGAGAAGAAACGCGATCACAGGAGGCAGCTCTAAAGAGAAATAAATCATACCCCCTTGATTGAAGCTGGACAGCTAAAACAAGACCTCGAGTCAAGGAGAGGGGCATCTATAAAGAAACCAACTTCGAAGAGAGAGAATATCAAAACAGATGTTTCGAGGGGATGGAGAAGGGGGCTCCATAAAGAACCCTCATCGGGGAGAGAGTCACCAGTCAAAGACGAGAGAGAGAAAAGAAGAAACTCTCGCGAAGAAAAGAGGGGAAAAATTAATCCTTCTCGGGGTACGAAAGCGGAGGTTGACGGTCATGATAAGGCCTTGGGACGATCAAAGAACCGTGCCCGGATGCTTCGAAGCAAAAGATGGCGGAACTCGGGAAGAGAAAAGAAGAGAAGAGAGGATCCTGAATCAAGAAGGAGGGGGAGATTAATTGAATAGACTAGCATCTCGGTTCTAGGAAAGCTGCCGCCAGAGGAGAGTAGAGAAGCAAGAAGGTTGAAAAGGTGATCGCACGGGGAAAAGTAGCCGTTAAGAAAAAGTAACGAAAAAGATGAAAAAAAAGACTAAACGAATATGAAGTTTTTAAAAAACAGGAGAGAAAGGTTCGCGCGCGAGAGCTACATATTTTGTAGCAATTCGCGCTAGAAAGTTCCTTTGAAGGGTCCTATCGCAACCCTAGGAGGAGGTTCGTCTAGAAGGGGATGGCGCCCACAGGTCAAAACATCGCGACCGGCAGTGCCGAGGAGGTCTGCTCGCGAAGGGGGAGGGGACGGCGCTCAAGCCCGTCGCGGACAAAGGAGACTTAAGACGTGGGGTTTGGGAGCGGCTAAGGAATGGGTCTTAGCTTACTTGCTCTTATGATCGAGCGGCAGCGGGGGACGACCGCGTACTTATTCGGGAGGAGGTTGGAATTTGGGGCCCGTGGTGATTTCCAGGCTACAATCGGGGAAAAGTAGGTGTGAAAATAAGAAACGGAGGGGCATCTGCGGCAACCGACGTAAGAAACGCACAAAGGGGTTAGACATGGAGGTTATAGGCTAGTTTAGGCGGCGAGAAGGTGGAACAGACAAGATTGCGCGATAACGACAGAAAAAAATCACCGGTCTTGAGTAAATATCCATAAATTACCGAAAGAGGAAGCGCATCGAAGGTCCCCCCGGCGTCGTAACTAATGTGGAAAAAAGGGTTCAAAGGGAATGCTGCACTCGCTTCAGCGAACTAAGGGCATATCTACGGAATCGCGACCCAAGACTATGAATTCAAAGAGAACCGAAGGAGGTCTGCCCCAAGAGGCGCAAGAGGGACACTTAGTGACAGGAGGTACAAGGGGGGAAAGGGTACGTTCATGACCGAAGAACGGCGAGGGGCAGCAGGAGGAAGGTTTGGGTCTGCTGCGGAGAAAGAAAGACCGGGGGGCTTTGCCAAACCCGTAGGAAGGCGCGGACTGGAAGAAGAAAACGCGAAGAAATCTCCGGGAAAATTTTGCTACTGAATGAGTGGGGGGATTAGAGATTAAGACAAGGACAAATTGCAGCAAAGAAACGAACATTGGGGTACGTGAAAAACGGCTATGGACTCCTTTCCAAACCAAAACCTGAGCCAGGGCAGGCTCTGGAAAGGAAGGCTAGGATTAAGCGGCGGAGATTCGAAAAGTGGAGAAGAATGGAAAAAGCCAAATTGAGGCACCAAGGTTCAGCAGTCAAGGAAAAGGCCTCTAAACAGGGAGAGGCCGTAAACTCGGAAGGTAAAAATCACGCTAAAAAAGTAAATAGTCGAATGGAAGAAAGGGCAGACAACGGACATTAGTCGACAAGCAATTGACAAGAAGAAGCTGAAAAACATAGTCGCAGTTGACAAGGAGATGAGAGCGGCGGCATATAGAAGGGAACAACAATGAAGGCTTTAGATCAACCAAAAAGCCGGCACTGATCTCGCGGTGCATGGGTGGCGAGCCCTAATGGCGAATAGGGTTTCAAAGACTGGGATGTCGATATAAGACTAGATGTGGGACGTCTCACGAAAAAGCATGGGGGGGGGGGTGTTGTAAATCTACGCCAGAAGATCATAAATCACAGGGCGGGCATATCAACAGAGGGAAAGGGTCGAGGGAGAAGGGGGGAAAGGAAGGAGTGAGAACTCGAGGCTATGGACGAAAAACGGAGAGAACGGGAAAATGTGCAGGGCCCGTATAAGAGTCAAAGGGTAAAGTACTGCCGTGGGGGACCCATGGGGCGGCTAAAGCCTTTTGGGGATGGTGAGCGTAACTTGCGAACACCTCAAACCTCTCCTCAAACTCATACGGCCCGTCCACAGGTCTCGAGAAGCAGGAAGAGGAGAAAGAAGTCCACACAGCCCTCCGACAACGTCTGATTCAGTTTTTTGATGAGGAGGCCAGATTGGTCTCAACCAAAACCCGCCGAGGTCGGGAATGATCGGCGATCTGGTATCCGTGAAGAGCTTGAAAAAAAATCATAGCATAGGGGGGACATGAATCAAACACTAGAGGAACTAAGCGAGCACGGGTCAGCGGCCCTGGTTTTAAAGTTGGGCGCCGAGGCAGGATGCAGGGCGCGACCAGGCTAGGAGTAGTTCCGAAAGGAGGCAGATGGAGGGCGCGGGCTATGGCTTCCCCCAAAGGAAGGAAGCGTGAGCCTCGCGATGGGAGTCGTGGGAAACCTGTGTTGAAGGAGGAAAGAGTTGGGAGAGTCACGAGACTCTCAACAACAAAAGAGTATTAGTAAATGGAGAGGGGGGAACCCACTAAGGTTCCCAAAAGAAACCATTTGTCCCACACCCGGAAAGACAAATCTCAGAGGAAATAAGGGATTGAATCAAAAAGAGTAGAGGCGTGAATCCATCGCACATCGGTAAAGGCGGACCGAAAGGTTGTCGATCGTAACAACAAGGAAGAAGCCCTCAGGTGGTAAAAACATGGAAATGGAGAAGTAGCTAGAGGAGGGAATCGAGGGTCAAGATGACCAATTGAAGTATTCACGTCGTAAAGGTAACCCAATAGTCATTTTTTCGGAGGATGGGGGATTCAGAGAACCAATCTTCACTTCATAGGAAAATGCACAGAGTAGTATGAGGGGTATGGGAGCGGATGGGACAAATGACTTTAGACGAGGACGATCTGACGGGACGTGAGGTGGGGGGAGAGGGGGAGATGGCGTAAAGTGAAAGGATCAAAGTATTCAACTGAGAGGAACAGGGCCGCAGACCAGGACAAAGGTGGCAAGGGGAAGTGGCTCTAGTTGTCCTCTTCGAAGATGCAATAGAATAAAGAGTTCGGGACAGAGAAGAGAGGGACAAACTCTGCAGCTTTATCAGAGAAAAGATAAGGGCCTATTGATGCAGAACAGAAGGGGAAGTCTGGCCGTAGCGGCTACCCCACAAAAATGACTAGCTGGTGTCGCAGACGCCACAAAAGCGCTATCAGAAAAGGGAAGAAAAGTCGCCAGAAGGACAACAGTGACTCCCTAAAAGCTCTTCCGCAAGGAGGGTGAAGTCGAACCAAGGCACTATCAGCTGCCTAGGAGAAACATCTCGAGAGAGGAGAGAAAACGCTTATGGCAAGCGGGCATCTAAAGTGCGTCGACGCATCACTGGGGAAGGGGCGCCAGTCGCCATGTCGACCTCTTCGAACTTGGGGACATGCAGCAGTGATTGGATTCAGAGGGACTACGCAACTCGGAGGAATCGCTGGGAACGGTGAGACTTGAGGGAAAAAAGAGGTGCCGACCTGTGCTGATGAAAAACAATTTGTGTGAAAACGTAACTAATCTACCACGGGAAAGAAAAAAAACCAACACCAGGGGGAAACGCCTGCCGTTCAGAAGGGGTGGGGGGGCGCAGAGAAAGGCCACGAAACACTTGCAAAGGGATGGGGGCGTTTGGCGTCAAGTTTGCAGGAAAAAAATTTTCAGTAAGTCAGAAGGTGCAAGAAAAAGAAAAAGTTCCCGGATTTATGAGGAAGCGTGGCGTCGTGCAAGGTAAAGAAGACGTCGTGGAAAAGCACTTAGGTTGCTAAGGATTCGGCTACCAAGTATAACAGACAGGAAAACCACGGCACGCGCGCACTCGCCACGTCTGAACCGAGAAAAAAATTACGCACGATACGGTCATTCCCGCGTGGCTCGAAATGCCAATGGGGAGTGGGAGGGGAGCAGTTTCTCTTTGACACAAACAGGAGGGGGCCATTCCGTACAGCGGACAGGGAGATGGAAAAAAAATATCTCGAAAAGCCGGTGATTGGAAGGAAAGGAAGAGAAAAGACGAGGGCCCGGGGGACAAGTCTATGAGAAAAGAATCGAGAATATGTTCGAGTACTGTATATACTCAGACAGCGATTGTCTGGGGGAAGAGGGAGGAATGGCTATTTTGAGGTCTCCAAGACGATACCATCAGGAAGGAGAAAGAGGGTCCAGGGTAAACTTAGGAGGCGGGGTCTACGGCGCTTCAGAACTAAGGGTCCCGCGAGTTCCCTCGAGGCTGGGGTGGGGGAAAAGATTGTAGAAGGGGTGAAAAAAAGAAAATTAAAAGGAAAGAAGACGTACGGGGCGTCACCGCGGTCCGCCTAATAAGAGACAATAATAGAACTACGCCTGGAAAAGGGAACAAACCCCCCCACCGGATCGAAGAAAGAGAAATCCTCGCCGGTAAATTGAAAAATCACCTTCGAAGAGCCTGCATAGCAAGAACTGGGTCAGATGTGCGCAGGTGGCGCCGAAAACGCTCGACTTAAAGAAATCGAGTGGGAGAGAGGAAAAAGGGGGGATACCTTATCGCGCGAAGGAAAGAAAAAGCTAGGGGCGCTAGGGAAACCCCTTCATCCGGTCAACTGCAAGGCCTACGATAAGGAGGGGTCTAAAGACTCTGTTCGGTAGAAAGAAGAAGGAAAAGCGATCAACTACCGGAAAAAGGAGAGGAGAAGGGGGAGAATCTGCGGCACCTGTTTCCTCAGTACTAAACGCAACGGAATAGAGAGAAAAAAAAGGGAAAAGAGAAGGAGTCCTTCCTCGGCAATCGCTAGACTCTCGATGAACAGAAACGTGCGCCCGGCGCGCTAAGGACAGGGGATCGCACAGGGGAAGAAATTATAAGAAGGGGAGACGCTTTCGACCACAAAGAATATATGGGGCCTTCAGAATTGCAAAGTAGGAAAAAGTGGAGCATAAACTCGAGGAAGTCTGTGCCGTTGCCGCTCTAAAGACCTCGATGTCAGAAGAAAGAGGGGAGGGAGAACCCCTGCGGCACCAAACCAAAGGAATCGCGGGCTCCTCGTCTACGAAAGGGCAGCGCTCTACGGGCCAAGATCCTCCTTCGTAAGGCTAAGGGAGGGGGGGGGGGGGTGTGATCTTGGCTAATCAAGAGAGGAATATGTCCAATTATCGGAGAGGGGAGAGGGAAAAGCGTCCAGGGCGTAGGTTACTGCGTGGGCCCGCTTGTTTGATTCAACAAAAATAAATAATCTACATAGAAGAAAACCAAGAGGCCTGTGGAAATATATTTACCAGGACGATGCTGCAAGCAAGAAACACTAATCGAATTTTACATGACCATCAGGGAGGCGAGCGTTTCGGCGACAAGTCGCGCAAAATAGAACAGGGGAGGCTAAATCAAATCGCCTTTCAGAGGAGAGTCCTAAAAAAGGATCCACATAGTCTCTATGCCATGAGAGGAAGGGAAAACCTTGCCCGTCGGAGGACAGGGGGTCATAAAAAGCTGGAAGGGAAGGAACGATGAAAGAATCTTGCCGCTTCTCCTGCCGGGACCGGCCAAGATGCATTGAGAGCACACGAAAAAGGTCTGCCCCCAATGGCAGTCCAGACCGGAAAGGGAAAGTTATCTGCGTACAGGAGTTGTCTTTGGGCAAAGAAGAAAAAAAGGCGGCGTGCCGTTTCTTCATTGGCTGCGATAGCAGAAATCCGCCTAGAAACCCGATGGGTGCAAAACGTATACACGCTCGTCTGGGACTAAGAACCACAGACCTAACAAAAAGAGCCAAGGGAAATTTCCTACTTACTAATGTGAGTATGAAAAGGGGGGCTTACTAAGACAAGGGGAAAAAAGCAACAAAAGAAGGGTGTTGCGAGGGAGGGGGGCGAATTTCAAAAAAAGGAGTGCGGCAGCGTAGGAAAAGGGTCTGAGGCGCTGCTGAACAACAGGCGGAGGATTAGTGACGTTAAAAGGTGCTAAGGAATGCAAGACAAAGTAAAACCTCTGTTCAATGGAAGAAAAAAGGGGGAACGAAGGTCCTCCCTGGGGAGAGGAAAATGAATTCCAAGCACTTCTGAACAAACCCGTGAAGAATCGGTCTAATGCGCGCCCAAATGCGTCTGACAGCAAGTGCAGATGTCAGAGAAATAATCGCAGGGTGAAGAGGAGAGAGAAGGCGCATGAAGAGTCTAGGGCACAAAAACGGGGCGTTGGTCGAACGAAACCCACCCCGGCCAGGGAATCTTGAAAAGGGGTTTTGGTAGGGCAAAGAGAGGGGAAGGGGCGATCGGGTCGCTCCTTTGGGGGCGATATACGCAGAGGGTACGCGCCTTCTACCTCCCACGCCATGGTGGGGTTTCTCGAAAAAAAGAGCTCTATCACCTGAGTAGGGAAAAAAAAATAGGCCCAGGTCGCGCAGCCATTGATTAAATTCTGACCTAGTGCCACCGGGCTATGCCAAAATCGCGGCAGGTGTCAACGAGTAACAAGGCAAAGAAAACCGACTGGGGAGGGAACAGTTTTCCTGGTGACGGCTGACTAGCAGTTGAATTGGGGAACGGAGGGATCCATCTCCCCTCAAAAGTCCTCAACTCAATCCACTGAGGACAAGGCCGTCAGCTAGTCGCGAGAAGTCCAGCAGTACAGACGTAAAAAATCAACCAACCAACTTATCTGCCATTTTGGGGTGAAGGGGAGAATGGTGGTTTCTGAATAACCAAACCGCAACGGTAAGGAAGAAATCGGGCGATTTAAATACGGGGGGGAGACGTCAGACTCTTTAATACCAAAAATCGATAGCAATTGTCAATGAATGGAAAAGTGACACTAGAGTAAAAGAACTAGGGGGAGGAAGTTCAAGCGTCCTGGTTAGCGAGCTGACCGGTTGGGTACGAAGGTCCAAAAAATTTCTGTTCCGAAAGGAAAAGGGATGGGGAGCGGGGGATGGGCTGCACGTTCTATTGGCGTGAAAAGAAAGAAAAAAGAGAAGTCATCGAGCCTGCTCGTCATGTCAGTGGCCGTTGTTGGAACCGTGTTAAGCAGGGATAACCGGAGCGATTTGGTCGACAAAATCGACTCGCCACAACAATCAACTGGGGGGGGAGGGAGGAATATGAGATTTTTATCTCCAGTAACGGTTAAGCCAACCCCTGATACAAAGTTTCAACCCGGAACAGGCCGGAAGAGCGGCTCGCTTCTCAAGGACCCATAGAACGTAAACCGCCGAACATTGAAGCCTTTAGTAAGCGAAAGAAAGGGTCCGATTCGGAAACAACCGAATCCTGCCCTCAGCTGCAAAAAGGAACGGATGAAATTCGCAGTAGCTAAGCTGAGGAAAAAAAAAAAAGGGGGTCAAGGACTTCATGACAGGGAGAGGAGTGGGGGGGTCACGCGTCTGACTAGAAAAAGAAGCAAGAGAAACGGAGTCATGTTCAGGCTGACGTTGGGGAAGTCAAGAACCAAATCTTCCGGGCATATTCCAAAAAAGATTTGGAGAGTTTTTTACATTCGTCGGAGGAAAAAATTATAGAGACTAGCGGACGGGAAGGAGGGGGTTCTTGGGAGTATTAAAAAAGGAGAAGGAAGGACGCTCGCCATATCAACTCTAGTCAGAAAACCCATGACACCGGGGCCGACGGACGGTTCTCGAAAGTTAAAACCTCGCTATAAGGGAAGTTAAATGTAAACTACTCCCAGGGAGGGGGGAAAGGAAATCGCGTTCGCACTCGACTTGTAATGCAGGCGCGCGCACCTGGGGCAGTAGGGATGGCCGAACCGATTAATAGATCTCTTGCAGTGAGGGCTACAAAGGCGCTTTGAGGGTCCCGCCAAGACCAGCAAAAAGGCGCTATCTCTACAACCGACGAAAAGAAGATCCATATAGAGTCTCCGAAAAAATATTCATCAGACTCTGAGGACGGGGTTAAATAGACCGAAGCACGTGACAGCCGCTTGCATAGAATAAAAAAAAAGGACTTCTACAGAAACGGGAAGGGAGGGGGATCGCATCTGCACTTTCTGTAAGGAATCATCTGGCCGTGTGTCGACCGACGGGGGAGACAACGACTGATACGTTTGCGGGATTAGGACTTCCAGTGTAACGACTAAGAAGGAGTACGTCGTTGAATTTGCTGACTTAAGGAAAAAAGGGGGGAATACTTTGGGCTTGACATTCTGAGCCCACAAATCTGTGTCAACGGCAACTATACTACGCTAGTGTGGACAATCGAAGAAGAGTGGAGTAAGTTCATCAAGGTTTGGGGAAGGTCGCAATAGACAGAAAAAAAAACGGGGGCCAGTATGTGCTTTGCGTCATGTTTTGTCTGTAGGTAAAAGAAAGGGGACAGGCTAAAAGAACGGGAGAGGAAAAAATCTATTGTGAAGGAATGGTGTAGTAGCATACGCGCAAATAGAGGGGGGGAAAAACCTTCGGGTTTCTAGGCCTGCTTCTGCTACGCAGAAAGACATGAGCAACGCCACGCACGACAAAGGAGGGGGAAGGAAAAACCGACATTCCCCTGTACGTAAGAAGGGGAAAACGCGGGATCGGAAATCAAGGGGGGGGCGAAATCTGTTAGCAAAGGGGAGGGGGAAAGGCTCGTCCTTGGTGCTGCGCCTTAGGAACTAAGAGAGAAGCTGGATAGGATCTTCAAACGTGGAGGGGACGAAGAATGGGGCCGGGGGAAGGGAATGCCTGCACGGGGATATTACTGTATGGACTACTAAAACTATTTGGTGGGGTCGGAGGATGGGGGGAAGGAAAGCCGCTAGCCCGAGAACGCTCGCCTGTAGGGAGGTCATGTTAAACTAGCGGAGGTGAGTTGCAGACGGCGGGAGGGGAAGCAGATACGGTAAAAATCCACCAGATATTCATGGATCAGGTTGGGGAAACGTTGTTGAAAAAGAGGCCAAATCCAGTAAATTTACGGACAGAAGGTAAAGGCTTCCAAAAACGAGGACTCGACAAGAGACAATAAGAAGAGACGCAATGGGATAAAAAAACAAACAAACACGTAAGACGACGTCGACGGGGGGGAGCCGCTAGGAAAGGCAAGGTAGAAGAAGGGGAAAAGAAATTACGCCTAGAGCCCGATATCAAAAAAGCTTGTCCGCGAATGTTGTCAGGCCAGGGGGTAACAAGGGAACATAGGGGGAGTTGAGCGTTACCCGGCAAAGACCGAAAAGCAATGGCTCAATGGAGCGAAGGGCCAGGGGGGAACAAAAGGAAGAGCAAGGAAAAAGGCTTAGATGGACGGCGTGGTCGAAAGCTAGCATGTGACGGGCAAGAAAGGCTCCTTCACCGGCGAAGACACCGAAAAATGCGGGGCGCAGGCCTCCGGGGAAGAATGGTGACCGACGAAAAGGCTATGCCGA
>Ga0179593_1430314_pt1 | contig 11366 bp, 9 predicted proteins | sample CZODoug2_1_08_16_FD_185931 | JGI IMG/M metagenome (GOLD analysis project Ga0179593, IMG submission 185931) | Vadose zone soil fungal communities from Angelo Coast Range Reserve, California, USA - CZODoug2_1_08_16fungal (PacBio error correction) | ecosystem: Environmental > Terrestrial > Soil >...
AGATAGGGCCGGAGGTGGCTGCGATTTAGGGACCAGTAACGGAAGAGGGGGACGCGTGGGGCCAGCGGCCAAGAAGCCAAGAGCTGTTAGAAAAAAAGATCAAGTATTCGAACGTCTGGGGAAGAGCACGGCATGGGGGGGAGGGGGGACTGGGGGGAGGTCTCTGGGGGGACTAAAAAGCTTAAATCTTGTGGGGGGGACCTGCCACTAGACACCAAGAGCCCTTCTGTCGCTCGGGTAAGCGGGGATGCTCATAAAGGTACTGGCGTTCGGGATGGGGAATGGCTCATGGGGGACAACAACGGGTAATCAAAAAAGAACTTCGGCAACCCCGCTAAAATGGGGGCACGGTTGGGTTTGCTTGTGGTGCCCTCAAACGTGGCAGGAAATGAGCATTCAGCGGGCCGGCTCGATTCGCGACGAAGCAGGGGTGGTGACGACGAGTATCGAAAGAGCCTGCCTCAAAGGGGAAGGAGAGACAGACCCAGGGCAAGCTAAAGGAGTCGTCAAGAAGAACGCATTGGTAAACGGGTCTGAGAAAAATAGTGAGGGGCTGATGAAACACTGGCTGGGGGTACGGGCGAAAGTAATTCCAGCGTTCGCGAAGCAAAACGGTGGTAAAAAGTCAAAAAAAATTCGGTAGGACTGCAATCCACGATTCTAACGCTCACGGATATGACGAATCCAGATTCGGGCAAAGAAATTAAAAAGCGGGCGGGTCAAACCCCAACGCGCGAATCTTAAAAAAAGAGGGAGGAAAAAAAAAAAAGAAAGGGCGAGTACTGAAAAAAATCCAAAAAAAGACTCACCAACCGGCTGTCAGATCGCTGGGTTACCCGGGAGAGAAAAAAGACGACTTGGGGAGACGCAATCCCAGAGGAGTCTCGCCAGGGATTGCAGCGGCTGCTCAGCGAACAAATTAAAGGGCGAGTGGCGTTCAACTGGTGGAAGTGGGACAAGGACCGTCTTCTTTCTGCGTACAAAATGTTTGGGTCAGGAGGCTAAAGCCCGTCGAGCAAAGCCGTGGTCGTTGGTGGGATTGGGGGGATGGCCCTTTGGGGGAAAAAGAAAAGCAGAAACAAAAAAAGGGCCGGGCTCCGACCGAGACTCAAAGCCTGTCGCGTCGTGGACCGGAAAGAAACGCCGGTGGTGGACAAGGCAGGAGGTGTGAAACCCAGACGAGGTAATATAACTGAGGCGGAAAGGGCCCGGAGCGACGCGGGGACGAAAAATGGTAGGCACGAAAAAAACGAACGCCGGGGGGACCAGGACGCGCGACCAGGCAAGACCTTACACAGTTGAACCTTTCGAACTTTAACGGAATACCTAACCCGAGGGGACAAAACAGCGCACGCGCGTGGACCTGCACACGACGCCCGGAATGGGAGTGGGCTCAGAAATCGCTGACACGCACCGAAACAAGGGAAAGAGCCATCAGGGGGGCCAGAACTCGATCCAGGGAGACCAAAAATCCTGACGTCCTACCGCAAAAAATGGAACACAAAAGACTCCTATACCGCCGCAGGAAAAAAAAAATGGGGTCGTCAGAAAAAAAAACACCAATACGAGGTCCCGGCATTTCCATACCTACCTGCAAGAAACTTCTGGCCAAACGGGTGGTCGTGAAAGCGACCCAGGCTATCAAAAAGCAAGTCGAGACAGGCAAGGGGGTAAAGTAGGTCAGGTAACGCTGCAAAGAGAAATTCAAAGATTGGTCGCGCTCGGGGGCCCCGTCTCGAGAACAGGTGGGGTGGGAGGTAAGAGCAGTCACGCCTTACCCTTGGAAGGGCGGGGGACCCGTTGTGGAACAACGAGCAGGACGTGTCGAGCATCTGGGTAAAAACTGCCAAACGCGGAACAAAATCGAACAGAACCGAAAAACATTAGAGTCACAGTCGTAGCGAGGTCAGCGAGGGCACTTTTAGCAAGCGCATGCCCAATTGTCGCAAAGGTAGCCGATCAAAAAAAAAAAAAAAAGGAAACATATCAATCCCCTACAAGGAGACAAAGGGTGTTGAGAGATGTACGAGGGGGGACAGCTCAAATAGGAATCTTTGTCGAGTACAACTGTTAGAAAGAAGAAAAGAAGTCAAAACTCAAAAAAAAACACACAAAAAAGGGTGCTGAAAGAGGTATAATCGAACCGGGAACACAAGGGCAAAAAGCAAGCAGAGGGGTATGCTCGAGAAAGGGGGAAAATGAACCTCAAAACTGCGCAAGAAAAGGACCATCGGAACTGGGGGTGGAAAGGGGGTTGAAGGGGGGGGCGGGGCTACTTAACAAAGGGCCTACCAAAGGAGCAAGTGAGCGGGCTAAAAAAGGAGAGCATTTGGAAAAGTGGCGACGAAACCAGCAACTAAGAAGGGTAACGCAAGAGAAGTGTCTTGCTGGGCCGTCAAAGAGGAGGGGCGACAAGAAGGTGTAGAGCAAAGTAACAAAAAAACAAAAGCAGAAGAGAGGGCTGAAAAGAAGACATGGAAAAAAAAAAAAGCAACGTCCCGGCAATGGTCATACTCTAACTACAGATGATGGCCACGGAGGGGCTGGGGGAGCAACTGTCGGAGGAAAAGACGGAAAAGAGCCGCGGGGATGGAAAGAGGCTAAAGGGAACGAAAATGGAGAAGGCCAGACCATAAACCTTAGAACGAATTGGGGGGAAGGGAACGTTTGGAAAAACGACACCGCCAAAAAAAGCGGTGGGGGGGGGGAGGCCATGATTTATTTAAGCGGGTCACGCAAAGCGAAGACCAGCACATAAACTAACCAAACAACAAATGCCCGTGAGCTTCCAAAAACAGCGGAGGTCTTAAACAGCCAGTGGTGATCTGGTAAAACAAGAACTAAAAACTTGCGTGAGTGTGATCAGGGTGGCTGAATAGGACGGTAGCAAGAAAGGAGCGATACTTGACTAACACCCGACAAAGAGTGGAAAAGCCTGTGAAACACGCGGTAAAGCATAGCACCGGACAGGGAGGATCCTTGCTCAGGTCGGGGTAAAACGCTCTGAGAGTGGCAAGAGTGCCAGGCGCAGCATGCAATTGTAACAAATGGGGCACTAAAGGAGGCAGCCGGTTCGCGCTGCGTCGTTGTAAAAGCTTCGGTTGCCGGACGGGACGTGCGGGTGGGGGGCACAACCGTCCAAGGGGGGGGAAAGGGTTGACCTAGGAAAACTTTGTTTTCATCCCTAGGCTTTCTGCGGGGGTGGGGGTGAAATACCGCATGCCGGTCAACTCACTGACGCCGAAATTACAAAATTTCAAAAAAGAAAAGGAAAAAAAAAACCTAGCCGCACATTATCAACTAATTTGCTCAACGTTACGTTGTCTCTGGCGCGGGCAAATATAACCAAGCCAGCCGGGCACCATAAAACAGAACACAAAACTACAAAATTGCGGGTGCTGAAAGAAAGAACTCTGGCGACGCAGCCGTCAAGCAAATCCATGGTCCGCATTAGACTATCATTGTAAATAGTACAGGGGTCAGATCCAGCCCAGCAGAAAGTCAGGAGGGCATCAAGTGGCGGCGTCGGAAAACGAGAACATACCACAAATTACCCGGGAACGGACGGGGCCACGAGGGAGGACGCAAAAAAAAATCCTAAACGTACACCGAACCCAAGAACGCGGAAAAAAAGACCCGCTCAAGGTCTGGGAAGATAGGGCAAAAAACGAGGGTCCCGCCCCGGTAGGGGAAAAAAGGACTACAGAATCCTCGGGTAAGCCCAAAAGCAAAGACGGGGAGAGAGTTGGTATCTGGTAGGCCAAGGATCAGGAAACAGCGTCTTAGCTCCGGCGATGATGAAAACGTACCGACTGGTCGCAGCGAATCCGCTAAGGTAAAAAGGCTTCTCGAGCGGCATAACCACAGGCACTCCCACACCACTAAAAGAATTCGGTTGGGTCATCCGAGAGGCCGCCAAAACAATCCCTGAAGAGGGTCCATCAGGAGGGCCAGGGTCCTCCCTCGTTGTCCGGTACTGTAGTAAATTGAAAAATCGAAACGCGAATCAAGGCCAAAACGGGGGAAAAGGCCGGCCTCTTGAGCACTTGGGGGGGGCGAAGAGCCTTGGGGTGTAGCACTCTGAGGGTGGGAAGGGGAATCAAACCAACCGAATCGTAGTCAGCGATATCAAAGCATACCCTGGGGCAAAGATCCAAGGACCACGGGCCTGACACAAAGTAACCAAGTGGGAGGGGTCCCCAAGGTTATCTGTGTATTCCAGCCTGGATTTAGAAACCCTTTCACTGAGGGTTCAATGGACCCAACTCCCCCTCACCACCCCCTAAACGCACAAAATCCCGGGTTCAGAGGTTACCAAAGAAAAAGGGGGACTAGAGACGGGTGCACGTTAGGGGAAAGGGTGGCGAGGATGAAATGTCACAAAAAATATTTATATGTGAGCTCCACTAGCCATAGAAACAGGAAAAAAAAAAAGAAAAATACAGGAAAGCATCCCCAACCGTACTAGAAGGAGAAAGATCAACCAAATACGGGAATAAGCGCAAGCCCTCGTTCAGAACCGACAACGGGAAAAAAAAAAACATAAGGACGGAAAAAAGTCTCAAACTCCGGACACCATCAACAAAATCCGCGATGAGCTTCGGGAACAAAACCCAAACTTGAATATGAAGGAAAGGAGAATATTAAAGACTTCGTAAAGTTGCTGCGCCAAGGGGGTGGGGTCGTCCCTACGGGGGGGGGTAGATGAAACAGGGTGGGGGGGGCTGGGCAAATTCATGGGTTGAGTGGAGGGTTCTTGATAATTGACGCTCTCCGGTTGGAGGCGGCACCATAGCTACAGTCTGTCCTGCTTAAGGGGGGGATCAGTAATACCCCAGGCCTGGTTGTATTGAAGGGAGGGTGTCATCACGGTGTGATGGCGGCTTCACGAATGCCTCAAAGGTGGGGAGACGACCTCCTCTACCGACCACCAAACGGACGGCAGGTACAAAAGGAGTCCACTGGCACCGCGTCTTAAGGGGCACGGGTTGGGTGGAGGTGGGTTTGGTGTTCCCTTTACGTTGGGGAATCTGGGGACAAAGTGGTCATCTCATCCAGACTCGTCCCCCGCATCAACCTGTGGTGTCCTTTTGTACGTCTTTGTCCGCCCGGGGAAGAGGGGGAGGAGGGTCCAGTTATCTTCTTTCTGACGGTTCGATGTGTGCCTTACAAACTTGGTGTTAAGACCTGGGGAAGACTACCGCCAGGTTGTACGAGAACGGGGGGGGCCATGCCGGAAAAAACGAAAGGGAGGCAAGCTCACGGGGGGCCACTGTCAAAAAAAAAAATCAAAAAAAACAAGGGGGGGGACAAGGTCCAAGGAAGCCAAGAAAAAGAACAAAACAGTCGGAAGAAGAATGTTCATGAAATAAAAGGTAAACCCAACGCTTGGTTAGGCTTTGGGGGGGGCGGATTCGCATTTGACAAGGAGGGCGCGCTTGAGACGGAAATATGCCCGATTCACAATAAAAAAAAGGTCTAAGCCGGCCCAGTCCTGGAAGACCGGCGAAAACAAAATCCGGACCTGAAAATCGGCAAAGGCGGCTGATGGAATTCGACATAGGGCCAGGGCAAACCGATATGGCACAGAAAAAACCAACGGGGTCGTGACGCCATCTGGGTGGAAACAAAAAACATGCTGCTGCGCGACACGAAAAATGGGGAACTAATAGACCAGAAACTCTCAGTCTCCACCTGAAAAGCAGATTCATAATCAGACGCGAAAAAGTGGGTAGTTTTGTGCTTTTGGGGTTCCAAGTCCCAGAACGACTGGGATGGGGTAGGGAGGAACATTGTGGCCGACACTCCGACCGTGAAGGATGCCGCCTTGGGGGTCACTTGGTTAGTTGGGCCTGTTGAAGACGGGTGGGAAAAGCCTCGAGATCAAGGAAAATCATAAAAATACTCAAAAAGCCTCGAAAATTCTCTAGATGGGGACAAACAGGGGGGATGTAGGTTTTGACACTGGAACGGGTATCAGCTGACACTAAGAGAGCGACGAAATCAAAATTGAGTGTGACGAGTATTGGTGTGGCAAAAAAGTCTCGATCCTCTGTTGGAAAAGAACTGTTGTTGTTCCATCCCACAGAAGCAAGGAAGAAGAGTACAAGGAAATCCCCCACGACCTAGGACGCGGGTGAAAAAACAGCCTGCTTAGGCGAGCAATGTCTTGACGGTACCGGTGGGGACGATTGACCGTGAGCCAACTACGCAGAGAAGACCGCCTCCCTGCAAAACGGGAGGCAGTGACCCCGCCATCACCCGACACCTCCTTAAACGGCAAGTTGGTCCTACCATCAAGATAATTGCCAAACCCCAACAAGAAAAAAACTTCCCAGACTTGAAGGAAGTGACCTCTATCAAAAACCTCTACTGGGGGGACGGGGATCGTCAACCCCACTGGGATCAAAGCCTTAGGTCGCGATGCTGCGAACACCAAGCAAGCGTTGTTGCCTCTGGGATGGGAAAATTTTTGCGTAATGCCGCGGGCGGCTTTTATGGCGAGAAACACCACTAGATCTCCCCCTACAGACCGGAAAGATCAAGAGCAGGTTTGTGACAGTGAGTAAAAGAGGGACAAAGTAAAGCCAAAACACCTGGACCAATCATGGAAGGGACAGAAAAATGGTCGATAAGAGAATTTAGGGAAGGCTAAAAAAAATCCAAGGCACGGGCTGTCGGGCTCTGGAGCCGGCAAACCAACAATCGGGGGGACCAAGTCCACGGGGGCGCCGCCGTGGGGGAAATGGGGGAAATGTCGGAGTCACTAACAATGCCAAACGTCGGCTACCTGGGGCAATAAACAGGGATAGTGTTGTGCCAGAAAGGCACAACCTGAGGGAAGACGCGGGGGAACCACTAAATCTGCTAAAATAGGGCAAACACAACAGACAGAGCAAAAAAGGGGGGGGGGAAAGAGGAAGGTGAGCGGTGGGAAAAGACATGTACTTGGCAATGGGAAAATCGGGCTATGGGTGTGTAGAGCGACATTCGGTGCAGAAGATTGTCGTGAGGATTAGGTCGCCCAGCCCAACAGAAGGCCAACCCGGCCAGAAACCCAGGGCCGGACTTGCGCCGTGAGCTTGAGAAAAAAGGATGGGGAGGGCCTGCAAGAAAAAAAGTAGGACAGGTTACGCAAGCTGTGGGTGGGGGGGTAGAAAGGGGGATCCGTCTCGCTAAAGTAAAAAACGAACAACGCTGTAGGAGGAAAGGGACGGGAGAGTAAGAACACGGGGACATAGAAAAAGAGGAGCAAGCGAGATCAGAACAGGGGAATCTGTCACAGGAAACAAAACCAAAGAAAAATAAAAGACAACAAACTGGCCTAAAAGCCGACAGGAAGTGAACGGTGCAAGGTGGAAACTGGGTGATGGGAAACGGGAAAAAAAAAAGGGACCTCGAGAGAATGCGGGCTGAACAATAAAACAAGCTGAGAACGAAAGGTAAAGAGAAGGGCAAAGACAAACAAACTGGGTCCCGGGGGAAGGTGCCGGGCTGGGGCGCCGGTGAGGAGCCGAGCCCGTCAGGGAACAGAAAAGCCGTCAGGAGTGACTAATGGAAAAACAAGAGGCACAGGAGGTGCAAAAACGGCGGTCCATCAAAAGAGAGCAGAAAGGCCCACTAGGGGAACGGGCACAAGAGAAGGATGGAAAGAGAAAGATCGCGGTACCTCGGAATAAACGCGGACACATATACAGGAGCTCGAGGCAAGTAAACAGGACCTGGGGGTGGGGTCGTTAGGGGATGTTTAAGTAGGAAAGGGAGAAGGCCAGCCTGGGCTTGTTCCCTGGGAAAGGGGTGTTATAGGGGGGAGGCGCAGGATCAGAAACCTGGAATCAGTACCCACAACGAACCCCTACTGTGAAGTACCCGGGGTACTGATACGTTCCACGGGATTGGATAAAGTGTTAAAGGGGACGGTAAGAAGTGAACGGGGCATCAATAAGGAAGCAAGGAGGGGAGACAAAATCATTATCAATAGCGCCCATCTTAAACCCTCAGGACACGCACTCTCGACTTGCAGGAGGGATGCCCAAATCGGAGGATCAAAAATATCGCAACTGGGGAACACGTCACCCACAGGTATTCGGGTCGCGTGAGGGAGGGTTGCCACGGGTTTGTGGAGTCTGGGTGAACCAAAGCGTTCTGAGCAGTGACGCGAAGGGACAACCGATCCTAGCCTCCTCAAAGGGGAAAAAAGAACGTCTGTTCGGGGGCATACAGTGCGGCATGCGGCCACTGAGAAAATAGAGAACCTAAAGTGCCTTTGAAAAAGGGAAACAAAAAAAAAAACCAGCCAGCTGCGAGGTCTACTGACCTGAGGGGCAGACATGCACGAACTTTAAAAGGAATGGCTTGTCGAGGGGGGCAGACTACTGCCCAAGGAAACATGAGGGCCCAGCAAACACCCACAAGCAAGCCGAAAGGAAAAAGGTTTCTGATTACTGCCCTCAGGCGGATCTAAACAACAGATAGCAGAATAAAAGAAGGCATTCACTGTACTACGATTTGAACCTAGGAGATTAAAAACGATCAAGGTTGCTTCGCTCACACTACAGTTCTTCAGACGGCGAGACAGCGTCAAAGTTCTTCGGTCGAAAAAGGTGATTCTGAGGGGGGGGATCGACACGGTGCCACAATAAAAGGTGGAGAACAATAGCTTTCCTAAAGGTCCACGGGCACTAACCCGTCACCTACCTAACGCAAAGCTCGCCGTCTTTGCCCGTCAAGGGACCTGTGCAAGTAAGACGGGGGGGAAAGATTTCGTGGGGCATGTAGTGCTTCCCTGGGATCAGTGAGTAAGTCGCACTACCGGTTCGATGAATGAAAAAAAGAAAGTACGGTACTAACAGGTAAAGCAGCAGCAAAACTTTCAGACATCATCTGGGAGGGAACCAGGGGTCCTCCGGTACAGCGGTTGGGCCACAAAAAATCTGACCTCAAAAAATAATGGACGGCAGGGAAAAATCCTTCTGGGTTGAAGGTGGGGGGGGGGAACGTTCTTTACGAGAGCACGGCACCACAACACCGGGAAAAGAATCGTCAAAGAACAATAGAAAAAAGAAAAAACGCTGGGGGAAGGAAGGCGACGTCAGGTCAGTACACAACGGGGAGGGGGGAAGAAGAGAATAGAAGAGCGCGTGATACAAGAACGCAGGAAACGCAAATAATCCAAGGCCATGCAAAAAACTTGAAAAAAAATGTTGACGAGTGTAAGTATAACCATTAATTTTGCCCAGAGCAATAGAACAATTGACCAGAAAAACGAACAGGGATTGGCCGTCATTCAGAAAAGCAAACCACTTTTTAACCAGACGGACGGCGTCTTTTCTGGTGCCTGAGCGGAAACTGGCTCAGAACACAAGCCAAAAACACACGAGGTGGAATCGGTCCGCCCCCAAGTCACCAGAAACATATGAGCACAACATAACCGAGCCTTCCTCCATCTGAGCACGAACTAAGACTCTGAAAAGCTGAGCAAATCGCAATGTCACAGTAAACACTGCAGCTGAAACATGCACGAGCCGCACAAAGTTAAATAATAAATCAGGACAAAATCACGAAGGGCCAGAAAATGCTTGACACTAAAAGTGAATAAAAAAAAAAAAAAAACTTGAGGAGGAATTGAGAGTGGTGGCCGGAACATGGGGAGACCCGGAGTCTTAAGGGGTGCTGGGGAAAAAAGGTTGGGGGGGGAACTCGAACGGCCAAAAAAAGACGGACATGGGGGGTAAAGCAAAAGTCACGTCTGCTAACGGCCGCACGAGGAGGAGCAAGGAGTGTTAAAAAAACTGAGAAAAAAACGGTTGAGTGGCGGGGGGGTCAGATCACTAGGATCAGTACCTACCTGAAGGGGGGTGGAGCTCGAAAAGCAAAAAAACGATCTAAGAACAATCCGGGGACGTGCGGTTCAGTCACTGTAATGACTTGTAGGCACAGGGACCAATCATCGAAAAACTGGGGGAGTGAGGAAGTGGCTATATTTGTTCCCTAGTGGGAACTCCTCACCGAACTGGAGGAACCATCCTCGCACCCCTTTTGGAAATTTTTTACCTGGTGTAAACGCAAAGTGGCACCTGGAGATGCAGTTGATAGGGGGTTCAAAGGCTTCTGCGAAAGAGAAGGTGTAAAGAAAAGAAAACCGCTATAAAGTGCATCAAGAGGATAACGCACCTATGTTGAGGCGGGCGCTTCCTTCCTACCATCGGCTGGACTACAAAATTAGGGGCAATGTCCGCACAACTGTCAGTCCTGTTCAAAGGCAAGAGGAATAATTAAAGGAGAACAGCATCGGACGGATTCAATTACGAATTTGTAAAAACTCTGGAACACAAAGTGCGCCCATGTCGCGTTTAAACTGCCTAAGGATGACTCGCGTAGGGACTGATTGCTGGAAGCGAAGGAGGAGGCAAAGTCCAATCGCCGCGGCTGGGTCCGTCCTGAAACCGAAGCCCAAAACGGCGGCGAAAAGGGGGAGATTCGTACGGAACCGGTTTTAACAAGGGCGGAAAGAAATTGATGGGCGACACTGGGAAAGTGGCGCTCGTTCCAACACAATGAATAAAGGCGCGCCTGCGGGGGGTTGTACCTGCTACATAAAAGAAGAGGGGGGGTAAAAGCAAATGGAACACAAACCGAGGGCTAGCGGAGGAGGAGACTCATAGAGACGAAACTGAGTGATGTGAAACTGTACCATGAGAAGAACCCGGGGGCACTGAAGGGGTGCTGCGTATCATGGTGAGTAAGGGGGAGCAAAGTGGGAGGTCGAAGAATAAACCGTGTAGAAGGTTGTTGTCTGGGGGTGATGGGGGGAAGGGCGGTATCGAACAGAGAAGGAGAAACAGCTGACAAAGAAGCACCATAAGTCCTCAAAGAACCCCTGCGCTAACTCGGTGGGAAGACCTTCCGATGCACCTGGGGAAAACACGAACGAACGGGATCGAAGGAGGCGTGAGGAGGGGAACGGATCACACGACCGCACTGGTCCACAATATGGTGACCACCAAAAGGGAAGCGAGCACGGCGCGCGAGGGGGGGACCCCGAAACGCAGAAAAAACGCATTCACGGCACATGGTAAAGGCGGGCGCAAAACCCCAAACGCAAACGGGCCGCACAGGCGACACGTTCTTTAACAAGGAAGAACCTGGGACCACGAATGCTGCCTGGAGAGTACGAACCGGCCACGCACTCCTCAAAAAAAAACAGAAGGGACTACGGGGGGGACAAGTTAAAAAACATCATCCCCCCGGCACCCTCCAAAACTCGGAGAGCCTCCAACCAGCAGAGTGGTCGGTAAAGGGGGCAAAACTTGGAAGGGTTCGGGTCGCAAAAAAAAACTTACGGTGGGAGCCCATCAGGAAAAAAT
>Ga0179593_1457517_pt1 | contig 11366 bp, 11 predicted proteins | sample CZODoug2_1_08_16_FD_185931 | JGI IMG/M metagenome (GOLD analysis project Ga0179593, IMG submission 185931) | Vadose zone soil fungal communities from Angelo Coast Range Reserve, California, USA - CZODoug2_1_08_16fungal (PacBio error correction) | ecosystem: Environmental > Terrestrial > Soil >...
AGAAAAATCTAAGTTCTTAGGGAGAGGGGAAAAGGTACGGAGTAAACAGAGGGAGTAAATTACTACAATATAGTTGAAAAGGAAAGCATGTAAGAAGCGACCAAAGGCAAATCCGACCAAACATTCAGGGAGGGGGACAGTTATGGGGGGAAAGGGGGAGCGGTTATTTATTCTTTGGGGGGGGGTTTAACCAGAGACGAAACTCCGTAGGACTGAGTCGCAGGGCTAGAGTTGCGGAAAAGAAGGGAGCCCAAACTGGGAACGCTACTATTTGGAATCACCTAGAAAAAAGGGTTTGACGATTGATTATGGGGGGTTGAGAACAGCAGCTCACAACAAGCCCCCACAAAGACTTTCGAGGGTTCAAAGGGGGTCAACGCCGTCGCAGTACTGGAAGGGCGGGGAGGTCTAAGATTGAAAATGACTTCATTTTGAATTCCGTCGTCTGAAGGATTTATTTACACCACGGCGAGCTACATTGAGAGAGGAGGAGGAGTTAAAACAGTGGCGCGGAGAAATATTCTGGGGGGGAGGATAGGCCAAATTAGGCAAGGTTTGCAGCATAAAAATTCAGACCCCTCAGTATGGACAAACTCTCCGGAAACAGTACGGAAAATAGGGGGAGGATAACGCTACCGGAAAATAGATGAAAAATAGGGTGAAGCGGAAAAGAAGGATGGCGGGCGTTCTCCAATGACGTCGAATGACCGGAAAGCGCAGTGAAGGAAAAAAAAAAGGGAAAGATCGTCAAAGGGCGCAAGGCGCAGGGTCGGAAGAATTGGACGGTTTGCAAGTACACACAAAAACGGGAAGAGGCCCAGGCTCCCTAAGGGAATGTCTCAACTCACATGTCACTTGCTAACCAAGGGAATACTAGTTGTCTATTAAGACCGAGGAAGTTAGAAAGGCGTTTCCCGAGAAAAGATCAAAAAGTGCAAGAAAAAAGAAACCAAGAGCATGAAAGAGCGGGCCGGGGTGGGGATGATGTCACTGGCAACCCTAGGGGGGGGGGGTATTTAAGGGGGAAAGATGAAGAAGCATAGTAAAGGGGGGCATGGCGGGAACCGTTTCTGCGTGTGAAGATTGGACAAAGGGGGATCTATTGTAATCTAATTGAAAAGAAACTAGATTTTGAGTTGAAAGGGGGCATGTGTTCCTGGAAAAGATTTTCGCAAGCGAAAAGCCAAGCATTATGAAATGAGAGACACAGAATAGTCCAAAAGGAAGAATGCTAAGGGCCTTCGAGGATGGGAAACGGCCAGTGCGTCGACCTCAGGACTGGGAATGTCAGAGATTGCAAGTAGGTTATTCGGAAGGACAAGCGAGGTAAGAAAGGGGTACGAAAACTTGAAGAAAAAAATAACAAGACATACACATACAATACCCAATCTAAATTGGCTAAGATTTGGACACATATATACAATAGAGATTAATAGAACCATTGATATAAAAAACCTGCGAAAAAGAATAATACAAACAAAAGCGTTTCTTAAAAAAAAAAATATAACACACACCGAAGTACATCCACTGAGGGATATATTAGTACAGAACCTGAAGAGGAAAGGAGTTGAGGGGGACGTCAATCTAAAAATGTCAAGAGAACAACGGCGTAGTCAGGGGAAACACAAAGGACCAATAGCAGGACTGTGAAAAAAAATGGGTAGAAAATAAAAAAAAAAACCCCAGAGAGGAACATAAAAATACATAAGAGAAAACCAAAAAAAACAATAGTGCGCAACTAAAAAGACCAATATAACTCATACAATAGGATTGATTTGGGGTTGACGACTTCATAGGTCGAAAAAGATATACAGGAAGAAAAACAATACATTATCGAGGAAAAAAGAGGCATCTTGATGGGAGGGCTCGCCGGTGGATTTCTTTGGGGGTGAATCATGTTTGGGAATGGGGGGACTTGGTGTGGGTGCGATAAAGAGAAGAGGACGGGGAAGGAAAAAGTTGGGGGTCAGAACCGGGCCGGAAGAAGGGGGGCGAACCGGAGAATCACGTTGACGAGGGTACACAACAGGAAGGAAAAGAGATGTCTTGCTCGTCACCGTTCGGATCGGTTTCGGGAAGCGGATTAAGGGGGGACTGACAAAGGCCGACCGGAGGACGTAGGCCGACGTTAGGCTGGACAAAAAGGTGTACCCCAAGCAAGGAACTAGGAAAAAAAAGAAAATGGGGAAAAGAGACTCGTAGAAGAAAAAGGGAGATCCTCAGCATTACGAAAGAACCGATGAAGAAGGGGGAAAGGAGGTTAGATCAAGATGCATACAGTTGGGGAAGGAAGTCGGAAAGCAAAAGGGGGGTACGAGGGGGGAAAAGTTCCATGAATCTCTTGGGGGGGGGGATACAAAAAAGAGGAGGGCACAACCCGCAGAGGAATTGGCAAGAGGATAAATCCTGTCCGTCCATGCAATGAATCGAAAGTCAGGTTGGGGAACCACCAACGACTCCAGGGGGGACAGCCTAGAAAAACAGAGTAAGAGGAGGACCCGGCACGAGCACTCTGCGAGATGGGGGGAACGAAAGGAAGAGAGTCGGTGTTAATAATAGCGGCAATCGGCAGAGATGTACGCGATGGGCGAGATTGAAACCAGATAATCAGTCGAAGAAGGAAAGAAAAAATCGAAAGTTTGCCTGGATTCCTGAGTCAAGGGGATAAGACGAAGGTGCATAACTCAGGGAGGTAAACATGGGTTAGGGAAGTAGGAGAAAGAAAAAGAAAAAAGGACAAAAGTCAACTGTACCAAAGGTAAAAATAGAAATATTCCAAAATCAAAGTAGAGCCTAAAAAAAGACTCGGGGGTGACAAAAGTACAAAAATCTAGGAGCCATATTTACTTGAACGAGGGTTGGAGTACCGGGGAGGACTGAAGAGAGATGTCAAAAGGAAGGGGTGCTGCCCTTTGAGGGATATTTCAGAAAAAAAACGCGAAAACCAGCGACAAACTCCGGAGAATGGTCTGGGAACTGTTCGCCGTGTTCTAGCGAAAAGGGGAAGAAGAAAGTTGTAGTGAACCGTAGCACATAGGTCTCTGCGAACAAAAACGAGTGGGAGGAATAAATCTTCACCCGCCTGACATGAAAAAAGCCGGAGAGGTGAACTTTAAGAACTACACGCCGGGCATACGAGGCGTAGATAGGCGGCCTCTTCATCCGCATTTTGAAAGGTGGAACGGTATCGGCGCCGTAAAAGTCTGGACTGAAACTTGTTTAATGGATGGGGGGGTTGGCCAAGACAAATGATAATGAGGGGGAGGGAAGGACGTTTTAGGTGGTAGACTGTGAGGAATCGTCGAGGTAAAGCGAAAGAGGAAAGGTAAGGGGTTGGGCTTAAATAAAGAAACTTCACCAAGGAAGGCTCAAAAGCAAAGGAAGGGACGACGTGGCACTGATAAACATGGCAATTACTGGCGGGAAATGCAAGGAGACAACTTTTGACATAGAAAGAGGGGGGGGGGTTGTTGTGATGGGCAGAGGGGCCAGGCTCTTCTCAACCTAAAAAATAAATTAAGCAAACGCCGACTCCGTGAAAACCCAAGAGTAGGGGGACATTTTTGGGCTATACGGGGGCGGGGTGAGAAGAAATGCTCGCCCAACTCCGTCATCTCTAAGTAAGGGTCCGGACAAACCACCACAGCTATTAAATCAAAAAAAAAAGGAGAAGAAAGTAGGTGGCTTATTTGAAGGGAGTTCTGGGCTCGTTGGAAAAAAAACACTGGAAATATTGTCGTAAGTGTAAGAATTTAAAAAATTATGGATTTAAGATAGGGAAAGAATAAACCACTAGTGAGGACTATAAGGGGAAAAGCAACAAAAAAAAAGGCGGAAAGAGTCTCAAATACAATAATCGACTCGTAATAATTGGAATTATTGGGGGGTACGCCAAAGGAAGGGAAAAAAGACTAAAGTGGCCAAAAAAGGGACGCTTTTTTCAGCCGGAAACCAACCGGAAAATCCTACAACATTCAAGGGATGGACGAGGGGACATCGGAATGTCTTCGTTTTTGGAAAAAAAAAAAACGCAGGAGATGACCGGCGTCCCTGGGCGGGCATTTGCAGCATTGGAACAAGCACAAAAGGGGCCGCTACGATTGTTGAGAAGGGGAAAAAAGGACGTTTTAGTCCTGGATGATTGGGTAAATTAAGAAAACAAAAGACATAAGGTTCGATTTTAAAAAAGTCACCCTGAAACCGCACAGGAAGAGGAAGAAAAGAAAAGTCATCATCAGTGGCAAATCGTCCCCTTAGGGGCCTTCCGAAGGACAGTAGGAAAATTTAAGCCAACTTGGACGACATTGTAACGAGGGAAGGGTGGAAGGGAGTCAGAGAAGATTCTTGGGCGCTGGAAACCGTAAAAACAAAAAAGGGCCAAGAAAACCCCAAGACCCTCCTTATAAAGGGGGTATTCAACTTCTCAGACCTGAAAAAACCCGTCCAAAGCTAAGGACCCACGCCTAAAGGGACAAAAAAGAAAGGGACCAATAATCGAGGCGGGTCCGCGGAAAAATTGGGAACATAGGCTGCGGCGTGATCTTTCTCAAGTTCACACGAGATGAACTCCCCGCATTAATAGTTGTTCAAGGGGCACGGGGGAAGAGGTGACCGTGAGAGCAACGCCGGACACAAACTCGTTTGAAGACACAAAACGGGGATGAAAACCGATGCCTGAAGGAAGAAGACAATGGAGCATTTTACACGTCACCACAACTACCGGGAAAAAGGGGTTGAAGGGGATCACCGCTTCGGATGGTCGAATACGACTTTCGCTAAAAAAAGGGCGCACTAACAGAAGGGAGAAGATCTTGCCGATAAAGTTCCTTAAGTCAGGAAACTCCTGAGTGAAAAAGGTAACGTCGTATATGGGAAACATAGAGAGGGGCTGGAAACGAGTCGTTCTACGGTAGAAGAGATTAACCCAGGGAGAAGAAAGGGTCTTTGAGAAATGGGTGACTGTTGAAAAAGTTTTCAACGGAAGCGAAAATGTTGCAACCAAGGAGGCACAGAATGATGACAGAAGCAGAATCATCAGGTCCCACTTGAAAGGATAAACTATAAAGGTTCCAGAAGTCAGAGCGCACTTCTGGGGCGAATGAAGGTGAAGGGAAAAAAGCTAGCATAGGTCCTAGTAGGGGGGGTGCCGGGAATGACAAGGGGCCGCTTCCAGATTGCCGTATAGGAGAACGTAAAGAAATCTTAAACGGGGAGTTACCAAAGCCAGAGTTCGAAGAAAAAAATCGAAGAAATGGGAGGCCAGTGAGAGGAATGACTAAAAGCGGGGTGGCAAAAGAACGTTCAGGGAGACAATGGTATTGTCAGGGCCTGGGGGACAGGAAATTTGGACTTCCTTCTGTTAAAACGAGAATGGGGGACGAACACTATCATGGACCTGTGCAGGGTATAAAAAAAAAGAACTCAGAAAGGACGACGGTGACAACAACTAAGACAACAAGTTGAGCTGAGAAGACGAAGACTGTCTCTTCAAAGGATCTTACTGATTTCAGGGGGGTACGACCGAAGGAAAGGGGGAGAAACGCGGTCTTATTCTCTAATGCGTGAAAAAGAATCTCAGGGAACTAGGGGGTGCTCTCTCATATTCATTTCTGTTAAAGGGGGTTGAAGGGCTTGCATTTTTGGGAAATTTGACGCAAGCGCATAAGAGGAAGACTCTCAGGAACTTTGTTTTTCAAAGAAAAGGAATTCCGGGGGACTATCGCGTTGCGAAAAAACCAGACAAGTATCTGAGAACAACCAAAGGAGGAAAAAATAACAGACGTCAACCGTTAGGGATTGGGGACTCTGTGAATTCTCAGAAGGACCTGACAAAGTCTAGTCCGGAAGCGGAAATTGTACGCACGCCCCAATTGTAAAACCAAAAAAAAAAAATGAAAAAAGGAAATGACTATTCGCGAGCACCCCCGACATGAAGATCGCCTTCAAGCATTAAATAAATAAAAAAGGACAGATGTGTAGGTCGAAAAAAATCAAGACTGCAGGAAGAAGGGGGGAACAGGGTAAGAATTCGCCGTGGACATCAAAACTGGGGGTCTGTGTGGAATGAAAGGGCTCTTCCAGGGGTGGGAAGCACAGAGAGCAGGGGAGAAAAAATCACTCGGAAAAAAAATAGGAGGGAAAATACGCTATTAAAGAAAAGGAAAACATCCCCGCTCTTTGGGGGGCCACCCGAAGCGGCAAAGAGAAATGGAGACATTTCTTAGGAGAGAAAAAAAGGTAAGGGAACTCTGCGAGCTTGGTCACTCACTTCCGCTGAGTCCTTCAGTGGTAAGATCGTGCAAAATCGGGAAGTCGCCGGGCAAAGGATAAGAAGTAGGCACGCGAATATTACATTCACACAATAGACGAGTGGAGACGTGTCACCATAGGAATGTATAGTTGAACGGAAGGACAAGGAGTCAGTGGGCTGGAAATGTTGACATACTCTTGAGTTGAGTGTGGTGAAGGCGGGGTAACATATTAAGAAAATAAAAAAAAACCAAAGTTCAAATAAAGTACGAAAAGAAGCACCTTATCAGATCAGGTACATAAGCCAATGACTACACCAGAAAGACTCTGTGGCTAAGCTTCGTTACAATCCGAGTTTAATTGATCCAGAGGAAGGGTACATCAGGAAATTTTAGGGGGATAATGGCCCGAAGGTGTCGGAAGGCCCTTTTTGTAGAAATGGGAAAAGAAAGCCGAAAGTTGATTTCCGACGAAAAAACCTCGTAGATGTAGAGTTCTGAGTGAATGGGAAGGCCGGTGGAAGGAAGGGAGAAAAAATAAAAGTGGCGGGCAAACCTACCGTTTATAGAACAGAAACTTCTACCGTCGAAGAATCTTCAAAACGGAATTCATGCGCGCATATTGGAATTTGAGAACGACTCTAGAAAAGAAGCAAAGGAAGTTGGGGACGGGTCCGCTGAAAAAATATTGGGAACATGATGAGGTTCACTTTAACGTGTGAGTGGGGAAAGAAGTTTGGACGGGGGCATCATTGAAAAGTCGAAAAAAGAGAAACATGATAAGTATTGTCTTTAATGTGTAGACTTCAACAGGGGGGAAGGGACGATACAATCACTTCCAAGAAAGACTCAAGAACTAGGGGTAAGAACATCTTAAACTGAGAGGGGGGCTTGGGATGGAAGGTAGAGAAAGAGAAAAATTAATGGTACTACTTGTGAAAGGAACTAGGAAGGTCGGGACGGGCGGTGGGACCCAGTTTTAAAACTGAAAGGGAATTGGGGGGTTGTTGAGGTTGAAAAGTCGAAGGAGGAAGGAGGAAACACATCCCTTAAGCAAAAACGCCTGGAAGGGAAGTTTGGGGGGGGCAAACCCCAAATAGTATATTCCATTTTTTGCAAAAAGTACACTTGGGATCAAGTCAGCTCCCTCGAAAAGGCCGGCAGAGAGCGTGGGGGGAGGGGAAAAAAAAAAAAATCCTATAGAATACGCGTAAAATGAAAAAACGTAGGGGTCTGGAATGTGCGAAGCGGTGATCGGGCAGAACACTTTACAATTATCTGAAAAAAGTGGGGGGAATTCAGGAAAAGGGGAAAAAGGACATTAAGGGGGCCATAAGACAAGAGTCAGAGAGTTAAGGGAGAAAGAAAAAAGGAGGGAAGTGAAAAGAGAAGATAATAAGCTAGAATGTCAGGCAAAGTGATGAGGGGTACCAGATAATGCAAATTGAGAAAAAGAAGAAAATCAGGAAAATTGTCTGATGGGTTCTCAAAGAACGGTCAGAAGAGGAAACATTCCGGGGACCAGGGAGGGGGGCTTAAGTTTTAGTCTATATGCGGGGTTGGAAAAAGAAGGAGAGAGCGGCGGATCTTGGAGAGCATTGATCGCCAAATGGGGGAGGAGAACAAAGCCAGATACTATTTGGGGGTAGCTTCAAGAAGGGTCATGGAAAATTGAAGGATGGCTTATTGGGGTTTGATAGGAAACACAGAACAGCAGGACCAACACAATACGTAGGCTGGTCACAAGGTTGAAAAACATGAGGAACGTCCGATGTACTGGTCCAAAAGAATAAAGGAAAGGAAAGTCCCCTTATGGGAATGCAAGGACGCGGCGGTGAAGTGAGTAGTTGCCCACGTAGACAGTGGAAATTTGGGGGAATTAAGAGATGTCTGAAAAGATTAAAGGAGATGGAAGTCAAAGTCTCCACAAAAAAGTGTGACCCCGGAAAATATCAGGGGGAAGGGCTTCCTCGACTAGAAAAAAAACCCCGGTCCAAAGATTCCTTCAAGGGGGGGAAAGCAAGCCTATACCGCGAGAATATCGGGCGCAGGGTTTTCCCGCTCCAAACTTGATAAATACATATAGGATTTAGCTGAGGCAATGGAAAAAAACAAAAAACCGTGGGGAAAATGGAGGGGGGTTGGTATCGTCGCGCATTTACAGTGGGGAAACTAGACGTGTTTTGGGGGGCCGGTTCCCCAAACAACTTGGGGAGAAAGGGGAACCGAAGGGACAAATCAAAAAAACCTGCGCCAAGACACTTCCTACATGGGGACCGTCGGGTTTTCTTAGGGAAATCACCAGTCGCGTCTAAGCCAAGAAAGAAAAAAGGAAGGAAAGTCAAAAAAGGACGTGCCGGAAAGATCTATAAAAAAAAAAAATTGTCCTGATGAAAATAAAACTATACTAGAGTCTGAGATTCGTTTAAAAAAAGGCGAGGGAAGGGGATGGCAACACGAAGTAATTCGGGAAAGAGGGGGGGAGGGAGTACACGTGGAGGAGTTTTCTTTTCGAGGGTTGACTGGGGAAGGGGGGGGGAGGAGGGCTAAATTGCCAAGCTCAAAGCAAAAAAAAATTTCAAGGGGGGAGCCAAAGGAGCTCAAAATTCTGCAACTTCGGGGAATTCGGCAACTATGCTCCTATGCGAAAGAAAAATGAGTTAGGGGACAAAATGTCCTGTTTGAATTTAAATCGAAACATAGTTCGGAGGGTTGGAATTACAGAAGGAAGCTTCCTTTGCTAGAGTATGAAAAAACCACGGGTAACGTTAGTTAAAAAGCCGGCGACTCTTGAAAGAGACATGGAAAATGGGGAAAGGCACACGGTGAGAGGAGGCCATTGGGTCCAAGAGAGGCACGGCGGAAAAAATATTTGTTATTCACTCGAAAAAAAACGAAGGGGGGGACGTGAATCGGGGAAGGTCCAAAGAAAGGGTTCGAAAAAGCATGTACTGTGCTGGGTAGGAAACCCCCCGCCAGTAAGGAAAAGTAAAAAAGACTACCCCCATTTTCATGGAGGTAAGACGAAAAAAAAAAGGGGGGGAGATAATGAGGCCGACCTCTATTTAGAGGCTTTACCGTGAGGTATGACGTAAGGAGGGAAGGAAAAAATATCACTCTTCCCGGCGTGTGTTGAAAAAAGGGATGTCAGGGTCATAGTGGGACCTGGGGTGCTTGATTTGGGAAAGTTTGGGGAAAGAGATAAAGATCAAAGTTGACGAATGAAGGGAACACCGTTTTTAGGAGGGGGGGCGAAAAAAAACTCGGTCGAACTTTTACATCAAGTAGACAAAGAAGGAAGGAGAGATATACTGCTCGTCCAATGGGGGATAAATTGAAAACGCGAGATAAACGATGAAGTAGAAGGGGAGGGGTCTAGGGCGACGTTATCGCTTGCGCAACCATGAAGGAAAAGCAAGACCAAAGCTATTAGCACAAGTGACGTGCCACCCCAAAGGATCAAAGTATAGAAAAAAAGAAGAGGAGTAAAAGAAGGGGGTGGAAAAGGAATGTCTTACAGATCCAGACTAAAAGGTGAGAAAGGCGTCAGTAGCGGCGGCCTGACAGCATAAACTGGGTGTGGAAAGGTCATTCCTATTCCTCTGTCGGGTTTGAAAAACACTGAAGGGGACAAAAAAAAAAAATCAACTTTAACCTGAAGAGGAATTACGGTCCCAGAAATGAAAGTGAAAGAAAATCAGGGACTCAAAATTGGACACCCTAACGATAGAAAGAACACTCGAAAAGGAAGCAAAGGTTCCACTTCGAGACAGGCACCCGAAGGCTGAAACTTTGGCAGAGGTCCTTCAAGTTTGGGCATAACAGGGGGGCTCTTGTCATGCCCGTAAACCTACCGAACTATGGAACACGAAGAGAGAGTAGGCCTGAAAGTTCTCAAGGGTATGCAAAATATTTGTCAAGGCACTGAATCAAGGAAGAAGGATGGAGCGAATTACCTCACCTGAAAACAGTGGGGGTGCTTTGATCAGGGAACATCTAAAGGGCAAAAAAAGGGAAAAGAAAAAATGACGAAATCTGCAAGCCCAGGGGTACTCGCACGAATTCCCTACAAGCAGAAGACTCGTTTAAAGGGAACCGAACTCACTTCGAACATCTCCGAGTTACTAACCTAGTGTTGAACAGAAGAAGGAAGAGGGAAGAGAATCTTTCCGCCCGAGCGTGAGGAATGGGGAACGAAGGAGCATACTCGAAAGGGCAGAAAGCAGGTTGATTCCGGCCACCTCAGGAAAAGGGGGAAAAGGTAATGAACTTGAGAACTGGAGTGATGAAAGAGAGGGGTTTTCAATCTTAATAAAAGGGTGGGTGACCAGGAAAAACACCGGGCGTTATACTGAAACGAGGGTAACGTTGCGTCTGGGGGACAGATCGTCACAGTAAAAAAAGCTAAGGAATCGGCGGACCTTGAAAAGACTAACGCAAAATTTCAAAAAAGGTAATAAAGGACTGCGGGGATAGTTTTTACATGATTATTGGCACGAGATCACAATAACTCCGAGTTTTCTGGCCATGAAAGGGCCTAGGGGGGAAAGGAGACCCAGGGAAATATGGTCTTGAATGGTGGGGGCTGAATGGGGAGACTTTGGGCAGCAGCTCCGCATCGTCACTCGATAATAGTATCGACATCTTCACTGGGAGTTGCGAGGAAAGAACGGAAAAGTACTTAAGAAAAGCAGGAGCAAATGAAGGGAAAAAAGGGCAAGGAAAATGTTGAACGAAAAATTACATCGGACGGGGCCAGATGAATGACATAACGAACGTATTTTGGGGTGGGAGGGGGCTCGGAATCAGGAAACAAATCCAAGGAAGCAAAACGCCGTTCTGAAATCAGGGGAAGCTCCCAATAGTGGCCAGTTTAAATAAAGTGACAAAGTCTCTCCCTCGACGCCCCGTAGGAAGGGCGTAAAGAACGTTCAACCAAAAAAAAAAGGTATATCAACAACGCTGGGGGCCCCACGCAAGAAGAAGAAAGGGATTGGGACGACTTGCGTTAGCGTTCCGAGAAAATAGACTAGTAAGTTGGGGTTGAGAATTGTACAATTTCTGGAGGTAAAGTAGGAGGGAACGAAAAGGAGGGGGAAGAAGAAAAAAAAGTCTTGT
>Ga0179593_1616396_pt1 | contig 11366 bp, 13 predicted proteins | sample CZODoug2_1_08_16_FD_185931 | JGI IMG/M metagenome (GOLD analysis project Ga0179593, IMG submission 185931) | Vadose zone soil fungal communities from Angelo Coast Range Reserve, California, USA - CZODoug2_1_08_16fungal (PacBio error correction) | ecosystem: Environmental > Terrestrial > Soil >...
GGGTCCTCGATTCGTACAGAGGGAGGGGTTCTTTTAGAAAAGGGGAAGGAAATCAGGCGGTTCAGGGCGGGGAAGAAAAGGGGGAAGAGACGGTCCTCCCTCCGACTGGACCGGGGGAGGGTCGGCCCCCCTCTATTTCCAAGAGAGAAAAACCGCTAGAGATAAGAGAAGGAGGGGGGAAAGAAGGCGGTCCGACTCCTCCCTGAAACGAAAAGTTTCTCTCCTCTTTACTAGCAGGGAGAGAACCTGCTTCCGACGACGAATAATGGAGGGGACCTATTTCCGGAGCGGGTGGAAAAAGAACGATCTAGAAGACCAACCATGGCAAGAGGAAAAAGAAGAAAAAAGAGGTTCATGCGTCAAGAGAAAATCTCGAGGAGGGGGGAAAAGAGGCACTACGTCTCGGCAGAGGAGAAGAGAAAAAGGGAAGGTCCCTCTTTCTAGCCCTAGGAGGAGCCGACCTACTCCTTCTTATTCGAGGGAAAAGAAAAAGATAGGGATCGTCTTCGGGAAAAGGAGGGGGCCTGGGTCTGCGGGGTGTGAGAAAACCCCCCCCAGGAGGGGAAGAAGGGGAAGGACACGTTCAGAAGAGGCTTCTGCGACCTGAAGAGAAAAGCGCCGGTACTTAAAAAGTTCCTCAGTTTTTCTACTTTCTCGGAGAAAGGAAGACGTCGTGATGCGATGGAAACAAAAAAAACGCGATCTTCTCCGTGTGGAAAGGGGTTCTCAACTCTTTGCAGTAGAGGAGAGAAGGGGGGGGAAATGAGGAGTGCCGTCCTGATGGAGGATGAGTGATGATCTCTTATTCTCCAGGGAAAGGAGAAAGAGGGGGAACCTCTCTATTCCGAAGAAAAGAAAGTCTTCCTCTCAAACTGAGGGGGGGTCTCACCTACTTTTCTTAGAGGGGGGAAAAAAAGGGAAGGGGATGAAAGTAAGTTACTTTTACCGTGATCTAGAAAAGAAGGAAAAGAGATGAATATCACGTCAATGGGTGGGAAGCAAGACCACTTCTTTTTGCCGAAGAAGGAAAAAAAAAGAAGGATGTCGTATTCCTGTCGAGAAATAGAAAAAAAAGAGCTTCCCCCTCTACCGGGCAAAGGAAGAGCCTTCCTAATCCACATGCCAGACAGAAGAAAAGAAGAAGGGAAGGCACTCTCCGCCAAACTGCAGGGAAGGAACTCGCGTTTAGAAATAACAAAAAAAAGGAAAAGCTTTACCAAAAAAGAAAGAAGGGGGAAAATCCCCTCCGGAGATACAAAAAAACGACTTCCCCTAAAACCCTAAAAAAGAGAAAGAAGGGGAGCTCATCTCTACCAGACAGGGAAAAAAAGAGGAAACCCCATTTCTCATAGGTAGAAAGGGGAGGAGACCTTTTCATCAAAAGGGGAACTACGATCACCCCCCGAAAAAAAGAGAAGGAAGTGCCCTAATCACTAGAAAACTATCGGGAATGAGAGAATAATTCCAAGGAGGAGGAGAGGGAACACTCTTTGGGAAGGGAACGAATTTCAATCACATCGGAAAAAAAGTAGGAAACTTCTTACCAAGAGAAAGTGGCATACTATCGCGGAAAGAAGTTTTTCTTGTAATCTGAGGGGGAAGGCGTTTATGTTTCCTCGAAGGAGCTAGAGATGGGGGCAATAGTCTTGGAGAAAATAGGAGAAGGAACGGTCTCGCTCTACCTCGGCGAAGAGGGGAAGGTTCGGCGGAGGGGACGGGCTCTTCAGGCGAAGAGAAAAGCTCTTATATCTCGAGGGGGGGAGAAGTACGCTCGGGAACTCGAGGAGGACCAGGCGCAGCATCGCCGAAAGAAGGAAGAGCTGACCCTTCTTCGAAAAAGGGAAAAAAAATCCTTATGGAAGCGGGGTGACTACCTCAGACCCAAGAAAGGAAGAGGCTACCGAGAGGGGGAAACCCTTTCGAGGAGAGAGTCTCCCAACAAGACTCTCAAGGAAGAGATCCGCTGAGGGGAGAAGAAAAAGGAAAAACCTCTACCGGGTCCGCTATGAAAAAGAAGAACTCGCGAGCGCCGTTGCGGGGGGTAGAGCTAACATTCTCTTCCAGAAGGGAGGAAGGAGGGCCTTCATCCGCCGGGTCAGCGAGAAGAGGGAATACTGGCCTAGCTGCGCGCTTGTTCCTAAGCGAAGGTAACTCTCACTAACGCGAAAGGAGATAAAGGGGAAGAAGGTGGAAAGGGACTATTCTTCCGACTAAGGAAAAATTTAACTCCTCGACGGGATAGACCGAGTGAGAAAACTTCTTCCGATAGAAGAGGTATTTGTCCACTCCTATTGCCGTAAAAAAAAAGAGTAGCTTCTTCATTCAGCGAGTAGAAACGAGGGTGATCCCAACTTCAGGAGGAAGAGGAAGGGAAGACCCTTCTTTTCATTAGAGAGAGGAGGGGCACCTCTCTAGGAAGGGGGGGAATTCTTCCTCTACGGCTGGAGAGGGGTTCGGTAGCGGTGAGAACAGAAAGCCACTCAAGGGAAGGAAGAGAATACCCTCGGATTCGAGAGTCTTCTGTGTCACTGCTGGGAAGGGAGGGAGGTTACCGCTTGCTTCAGAAGGGGGAAAATCTCCATCGGAGAAAATGGGGTTTCCCGAAGAGCGGGGAAGATGAGCTTCCTTCAGTGGCTCGGGGATAGGAGGAAAGGGGGGGGCTTTCCTTCCTTTATTAACGATGAAAGGAACCTGCTTTTACTCAACGCGATACGGCGAAAAGGTGGGGTAGGAAAAAGCGCCTTTTCTTTGGGTGACTAAAGAAGAAGGGAGGGAGTTTCCTTCAGGGAGCGTGCAATTACTGCTTTCCGTGGTGATCAGAGAGGAGGGGGGGAGCGTTATTCTCCGGACGGAAGGAAGAAGAGGGTCCGCGCGGATAAAGAAAACCCCGGCAATCCGAAGAGGGAGCGTGGGAAAGAAAAGTGGCGTTCTCTTTTACTGCTGTAAAGGATGAAGGGGAGGAGAGGGGGGTACCGTGAGGCTAAACAACAACAACTAGGAGATGGGGGGATATAGGGGAATGCACTAATCGGAAAAAAAGTAGAAAGAATAAAAGAGCCGCTCCCTTGCCACGAGCAGGCTGCAAGAATACGACCAGCTTCCATCGAGCAAACAGAAAAGAGAGAACTCCGCGACCGCCGTCAGACGAAAGAAAAAAAAGAAAAAGGCATTAACGGAAGAAACGCATCCGAACTGAGGGAGGTGGGAAAGAGGGAAGGACGTGATCAGATTGATTAACAGAAGTAAAACCACAAGAGGAAAGCTCGAGGGGCCTTGCTCCATCGTCTCACGAAAAGGGAAAAAAAAAGGGAAGTGAAGGGCCGATCCCTATCCCCGAAATAAATCAAGAAGAAGAAGAAAAAAGGGGAGGCATCATCCAGATGGAGAAGGAAGAAAAAATATCATATCATCTTCACGTAACCTGCCCTGTCGCCCGGGAACGAAGGAAAATGCCACGGGAGCTTTCTACTATCCGACGGCAGAGGATCTTGGTCGTTCACCTTGAGGGAGGGAAAAAGAGGAAATCTCCTCGGGCAGAAAGGAAAAAAAAAAAAGTCTTACCCCTATCTAGGGGAACGGCGGCGATAAATTCCCCATGGAGTGGGGGGGGAATGTGGGCTCCTAACGGAGAGGGGGGGGCCTCTCATTCTAATAAAAAGATCCGGCAATCTTCTTTTGCATCAATAGGTATTCAGAGGAAGAAATCCAGCTCTCTAACGCGGCGATCAAGGAAAAGTCCCTTTATTTTTAACCGTTCGGCGGAATAAAAAAATGGCCAGCAGGGCTCAGGGATCAAAGGTAGGCTAGAGGGGGAAAGGCGTCGTTTTGCCTACATGCGGAGCCAGGAAGACTCAGAAACAGAGGGGGGGCGTTTACTTCTCGCTGGGGTTCCGGCCATAATCAAAGACTGGGGGAAGTGTGCCATTACTACATAGTCTACCCACGAAGGGGGGGGGGAGGCGTCCTCTTCCGAAAGCCTCGCTTAAAAGGAGAGGGGGGAAAAAAAAAATCGGGGGCACGCCGCGATCACCTCTAAGAAAGGGGAGGATTATTACAAGAGAGGAACCGCCGTGCGCCGATAGGCCTGAAGAAGTCGGGAGAAAAGAGCCTCCGCTCCTTTTGGCGTGGGGGGAGAAAAGGGGGTAGAACATGCTCTTCCATCATGCGGGGCATCCTCTGCATAGACAAGGGACGATCTTTCTCCTTTTCGTTCCGGAAAAAACCGCTAGTTCCACGAGCCAACGAGAGATTCTACGAGATGGAGGAAAAAAAAAAAGAGCCGCGCCTCCTGTCCAAAGGGGGATAACTCCATCTTCTCTTCCGCGTGCCGAGCCCCTAATGGAAGGGTCTTGCCACGCCTATTTTCCGGATCGTGGGGAAACAAGCGAATTCTATTCATTCAAAGGGAGGAATCCCAACCATGGGAAAGGACAAGAGAAATCTTCTCGCTCCTTCAACCTCGCTCGAAGAAGGAAAGGGCCTCTACTTCTCGGGGAAAGGTCTGGAACTTTCAGAAAATCGGGAAAAAAAACGAACTGGCCTTCGGCGGAACTAAAACGGAAAAAAAACCGCTCGTTGCATCGGGGGGGGGGTAGACCGGCCGGCTTCGGGTGCGAGGGGGAAAGATGGGAAAGGAGGAACACAACGATAATCTCCATCGGGCGCTGCAAAAAACAGGAAGTAATAAAAAAAAGGGCTATTCCAAGCCAGAAGCGCAAAGGATTTTCGAAAAGGAAAGGGGGGGACGTGCTCTCTTCGAGTGGGGCGGGGGAGGGGGAAAAGGCTTGTACTCCAGGAAGGGGGGGTACCGTGCTTTGTCGTCGGAAAAAGGGAAGAGGATTCGGAGTTTCCTGCATTTTTTCTGGCAGAAAGGGACTCGTTCCTTAGTCTTTCTTTGTATTCGGAAGGGAGAAAATCTTCCTTCTCCCGATTCTAGGGGACGCGGGGAGGGAGAAAGAATACCCTCTCATCCTGCTCGTGGGGGAGAAGTAGGGGGGGATGGTCATCAGAACTAAGCCTGTTCGTAATCTAAGGAGGGAAGGTGAACGTACTTGTGACCTGTATGACTTGATCTCAAGCAAAAAAGGGATAAACACGGATCCGGTACTTACTAGTCAGCACGTCAGCGTGAAAAAAGGAGAGAGGCCAAAAAAGGGCCGGGCGCGAGCATTTCTGCAGATAGAAGGGAGGAAGGAACGCTCGAAAAAAAAACCCTACGAACATGTTCCGAAGGCAGCGACTCGCAGGGAAAAAAAACCCCGGACATCAAGGAACTGCACTTAGAAAGAAAAGGAATGCACCGCTTTTAATCACCACACCCCCGGCCGCGGAAAAAGTTACCACCCAACCTTCGGAAGAAGAAAAGGGGACGCGCCCCGCCTTTCTCCATCGTATCCCTCCCCACTCTCCTCCTAGCCCGAGAGAGAAAAGAGCCGCAGCGCGACCAGCATTGTGACGAAAGATCATAGTTCGCGCATCATCCCCTATGGAGACTTGGAGGAAAGGCAGCATCTTTCACTACTATCACAGAAGCCCGGCCCTGGCAGAAACGAAGAATATGAAAAAGTCGTGGCCGTTTCGACGAATCGCTACGAGGGGGGCGGGTGGGCACCGGCAACCGGCGAACAGAGAACAGGGAGAAGAAAAGAAGGAGCCTATCCTTCTTATATTCTTACCACTCTAATGAGGAAAGATCTCTTCTATAATTAAAAGAAAGGACGATTTGCCATTTTTGGTGAATAACGGAGAGTGAGTGGCCCTCTCATTAGAAAAAAAGCGAGAACTATCCGCAATAATAGGGGAGGGACGGCGCAGTGGCCGAGGTCCCAGAGAAAAAGTGGGAGTTCGGAGGCTTCCATTTAGGAATGAATAAGGCCGCCTCTTCCCTGCCTGAAAAGTAGATCTCTCTGTGTCTTCGAAGTAGGCACGTGGTTAACTTCGAAGACACCATTAATAAAAAGGGATGCTTCGCAGTGTGAAAAAGGCGGCGGAAGGAAAAAGACTATTGAGCGCATGTTCTCGGTTGTCCGAAGAGAACTGAGCTCACAGGAAAAAAAAGAGGATCGACCGCCTCGCGACCAATGACCCTTCTTTTCCTTCTTCCATAGGAAAGAGCAACAACAACAACTTATTAGGGGAAAATGGAAATACGCGTCGTGGAGAGGGGAAAAACGGTCGCCCTCGACCTTTTTCCGCTAGGCTGTAAAAGGAAAAGGGGAGTACTCCTCCTCGTCGAGGTCTCACCGGTCGAAGAGTACATCAGGAGGAAGGGACGCCTGTCTCGATACTTTCCTCCGCAAAGGAAGTCCTGTTCTTCCTGGGGGGGGGGTGAGAGTGAAGAGCCGTACCGGGGGAGCACGAGCTTCTTGCGGCCGGAAAAAAAAAGCCCTGTCCACCTACCGGAAGGAAAAAGCGGCTCTCCGGGGGCTAAGACCGAGAACGAGGAAGAATTATATGGTTCTTGCCACCGGTGAACAATCCTCTATCTTCGAAAGGAGAAAGAGATGATCAGTTGGAAGCCCAAAAAGGAGAAGGACGCCCCCCTTCGGTCAGAAGGTCTTCGTCACCTCTCTCTATTGGTAAGAAGGTAGGCCTCTGCACTCGAGGAAGCTGGGAGGGCAAAACTCGGTTCGCCCCTTTGACCGCCACGCTACCATTCGTCGAAAAGGGGGACGGAAGTAGGTGCCCCGGCCTTCGGGGAGGGAAAAAACGACCGGCCTTGCTGCGGGGGGTAACTGCTTCTCCTGGGTGAGAAGAAATAGTCTGCTGCATGGTGAGACAGGGGGGGAAGAAAAAAAGGAAGTGACTGAGTTTCTCGCTGAGAGAGGGCATTTCGGAAAGAGAGGGGGCCGTCTTGGAATTAAAAAAAAGGAGCACGGCGGGGAAAAAAAAGTAGAAACAAAAGGCCGAGCGATCTTGCCGCAGTTTTTTTACCTTCTGTGAAAAAAGAAAAGGGGGGTGCTCAACTCGGTGGCATCGGATGAGGGGAGGGAAAAAAGGGGGGAACGTGGCTCTTCCGTTCCTGAGGGTAGTCTTGCTGTGGGGAGCGGATTCTCAAGCTGGAAAGGTCGAGGGGGAAAAAAAAGCGGGTCTATTTTCTCGCCGGCAGGGGGCCATGTCGCGTCGGGGGGCGGGAGTTCTAAGAGTGTTCACGAGGCGTGATGACGTACGGGGAAAAAGGAAGGGGATCTCTCTCAACAACAACAACGGAGGGGGCGTTCCCGTCACTTCTCATCCGGAAAAGACCAAGTACCGGTGCCAACCCACGAGGAGAGGAAAAAAAAATCTGCTCGGGAATCCCAAAGGCATCCGCGTCCACGACCTGTCGAAAAAAGGGAAAAAAAAAGAAAGCCTCCTAATCACATCCCTCCTACGACGATCACCCAGGGAAGAAAAAAAAAAAAAAAAATGCATGAACTCCTCATCCGACTGAGGAGGGAAACCGGCCGAGGAAAGATTCAAGAAGGAAGAAAAAGGACGCACAGCGCTCTTTGAGTCCCCGCAAAAGGCAAAAAGTTCCATCTTCATAGAACCCGAGCAAGCCATGCAGGAGAAGAAAAGGGATAAAGTTCGCGGGCGGAACCAAGGGCAAAAGCAGCCGATGGCGACTTGTCCGAAAAAAAAGAGACAGCACCCCCGAACCCGGAAGAGAAAGGAAAGAAGGCCCCCCTAGAAGGGAAAGACGTCGTAGTCGCTAATGGAAAGGAGGCAACGGTGCTAACTGATGGAAGAAGACGTTCCCGAAAAAGGGAAAAAAGGAGAGGAATAAGTTCGTAAAAAGGAACTACGAGCTCGTCGGGACCCGCAGGGGGGAAGGGGGAAGGAGGAGACATGGTTGGTCTCCTCACTATCGATCGTGGGCATTCTCAGCTATATTATTTTTCAAGGGAAGGGAATACATGGTAGGATTCGGAAGAGGAAGGGATCACGTCTCTAACTCGCGGACGGCTTCCATGTAGGGTTTACAAGAGGGGAAAGCAATATTCCCCTTCGCTTCCAAAAAGGGTAATATCTCTCTTTTCGTTAGTCAGTACTTGTCTTGGGAGAAGAAAGGGAAAAAAATTAATTACCCAGGCGCAGAGAACGTCTCGCTTACCCGGGGACCGTCCCGGATGAATCGCATGTGAGAGGGGGGGAAAGGAACCTCGACCCACTCAGAAACTCTTCTTCCCATAAAAAGTGGAGAAAGAAATGCCTCTATTAAATCGATTGCTCCAGAGGGGAAGAAGAGGAATCATATCTCCAAAAAGCAACAACTTATTATTATGAAAGGGGCCCCTCCTTTCCTCCTCTGGAGGAATTGGAGAGGAAAACCGCCTCTGGTTCGTGTGGAGGGGAAAAGAAGAATGCCATCAGTCTGTTTCCGGGCTGGCAGGGAAAGAAAGGTCCGCCTCCTCTTTCCTATCTTCTCAAGGGGAGGACAACGCGATTTCGCAAGAGACCGAAAAAAAGGGGTAGATATACTATCTGGCTGCGGCCTTTCCTCTTCTTACAGAAAGGAGACCCCTACCTTAAGGGCCTGGACGCCAGCTGCTCGCCAGGGGAGGAAGGAAGAGAAAACTCGGCCGCTCCGAATACCGGGAAATATTGCCTATCTTTTACAATCAAGAGATTCGAGCAAAAACCTCAAGTCCTTTAGGAAAGGGGGGAAAATGCTTACATCTCCAAATTATCGCCTCTCCTCTCGAAAAGAAAGGGTAAAACGACTTCGTTCTACGGCTCTGCAAGAAAAAAAGGGGGGGAGGGGAAATGTGCTTTTCCCTCGTGAAAAACGCTCCTGTCCTTCGAGGCCGACCGTAGGATCGGCCATAAAGCTCAGGGGGGGAAGGAATTAGGCAAGTTCGTAGAAAAAGGCTCGTCGTTACTCTGCTTCCGGGGAGAAGCCGGGGCGCCAGAGGGCTGGGCTAAGAAGATGCGACCTGGGGTGAAAAAAAAAAAAGCTGGTCCTCGCTGCGCTTCAGGGAAAAGAAGCCTCTCTTCTATTTCTCGGGGCGGAGACCGCGGGAGAACAGAGACTCAACTCGAGAGGAAAGGGGAGGAAAGAGAGAAGGGGTTCTTTTGGTTCTCAACGAGGTGAGGGGGGCTTTCTCTGCCTTGAAGGGGAGAAAAAAGAGTGGTATAGGGCTGTGAGTCGGGGAGGTCGCGTGAGGAAAAAAGGGGGGAGGAAGGAGGGAAAGAAGGGGACGACGTCTTATTCCGCTTTCTAGGGGAAGAAGCCTGCTCGTGGCCATGGGTCTCGCGAGGAGGGACACGTTCTACTGTTAAGCTGTTACGGGCCTGGAGAGAAGGGAATCTCCTCAACAACAACAAAAAAGTCCCTTTACGTACGTCAGGAGAGAAGAAAGCAAAGTGTGAACGCGCGAAATGGAAGAGGAAAGGGAGGAAGGGAGTCACTCTACCATAGGGACCCTCTACCTGTTCTAATGGGAAAAGTCCGAATACACAGCCCTAGATACTAAAAACCAAAGAAAGGAAAAAACACAATTTCATAACGCCGCATCCACAAAGTGCAACCTCTTTATCACCCACAAAAAAAATTACCGGCAGGTACCCCCACCGGAGGGAAAAGAGAAGGGAACTCCTTCTCTCCCCGCCGTGGAAAGGGGGGAATACGACTTCCCGAAGAAAGGAAAGAGCCCCTGCAGGTAAGAAGTCGAAAAGCATTAACGCGCGGGAGAGAAAAAATGAAAGGGAACACGATGGCGAACTTTTCCGCACCCTTAGAAGCAGAGAAAAAAACTCCTCCTGCCCTTTCTCCGAAGGAAAAAAAAAAGGACTGAGAAAGAATCAGGACTGCTGGTCGCGAAGGAAGAGAAGGAGAGGGAAAAAAAAGAAAAGGGAAAGAACATCTTCCGAACACGAGCTGGAGAGGGAGGTAATTCGTACCACGACGAAGGAGAGCTGCGGAAAATGACCGCCGGGTGAGATGGAAGAGGGGAAAAGGAGAATAACGGATCGATCTTTATGTGTGCCGAAGGACGATCACTTCATAGGCTTGGCCAATACAGGAAGGGGGAAGGTCCTGCGCTCTAAGAGACGGCGAGCATCTGAGGGGAGGGAGGGAGGAGGTGGAAAATGTCTGCCTCGCCGCCTCGGAAAAAAAGCTCCGTTTAGATCTCTCGGTTGGGGAAAGGAAGCAGAGGGGTCCGTAGCCAAGACCGAAGGAGAGAGATAGGAATAAAGGGGAATCTCGCTGACCCTGCGTCTGCCGGCCAGCAAGAGAGCGCATGTTCGCGGTTCCTAAAGATCGACGAACACGAAGGGCGCTCGGGAAAGAAGTGGCAGGGAGCCTCGCGGACCCCTTGAGGGGGGGGAAAGAGTAGCAAACGCGAGATCGAATCAAAAAAAAAAGGGAGGGGGGGGAAGAGGAGAGCCGCGGCGTTTTCTACGGGAAAAAGCTGGTTCCTCTAGAAAGGGAGGGAAGCGCGGACTCCGGTGAGGGGGGAGGGAAAGGCAAAAGGGGGGGGAGAACATATGCGAGAAGCAGCCTCCTTGTCATCTATACGGTCAAAGAAATGGCGCAATTGGAATGTTTATATGTCGGAAAGAGAGACCCCCCGCGGAGTACCTCTTCTCACAAAAAGAGAGGAGGACACGCCGGGCCGCGTCAGAGCGCCGCCCTGTCCACCGAAAGAAAAAAGAAAGAAAAAAAAAGTGCGAGGATTACCTTCCCTGCTTCCGGAAAGGGGAAGGGAAGAAAGAACGGCCTATTGCCTTATCTTTAACAATCAACTAGGAGAAGATAGATCCGTTAGGAGCCAACTGAGCGGACATCTGCCCCTCAGAGAAGACAGAGGAATTAATTCTTCCCTCTACGAGGGACGCTCGTTTTCGAGTTACAGGTCGAGAAAAAGGGGGGAAGGAATAAAGGACTTCTCTACCGGGCCCGTCCTCTCGGTGTCAATCGGAACAAGAAGAAGGGGAAGCGGGGGTCATCGGAGGATGCTGCCTAATAGGGAGCCATCGGGCTGCTGCCGACCTAATGAGAAAAGAGGAACGGTAATGCTGGTCGCGAGGAAAGGAGAGGACGGCGATGGTGAAGTCGTGATGAAGAATGGAAGGGAGAAAAAGGGGGAGGGGGGAATCAACTCTAATCCTGGCCGAGGTGGGAATCTGCTCGCGGAAGGAAAGCGGTGCAACCGTCTGCAGAGTTCCTGCAGGGGGGAGGGGAAGAAAAAGGATGGGACGGTGTTCTCTCGTAGTCGTTCTGTGGAAGAAGAAGAAAGGGAAGGATCCCTCCTGTCCTTAGAAAAGGGAAATGACCGCTGGTTACAAGGCTCGCAAAGAAAGAAAACATGAGAGGGTCCATTTTCGAGAGCTTGGCTTTCTACTTTTTTTAAAAGTATGCTGACTTAGTAAGGAGGGAG
>Ga0179593_1681367_pt1 | contig 11366 bp, 11 predicted proteins | sample CZODoug2_1_08_16_FD_185931 | JGI IMG/M metagenome (GOLD analysis project Ga0179593, IMG submission 185931) | Vadose zone soil fungal communities from Angelo Coast Range Reserve, California, USA - CZODoug2_1_08_16fungal (PacBio error correction) | ecosystem: Environmental > Terrestrial > Soil >...
TCCAACCTGAAAAGTCGGTTACCAGCCCGTGAGCGGTGACAAAAGGGGGTTAGAAAAGGTTAAGGAACGGCTTTGGTAATTGGGGGGTACCCGCTCCATTTTCGAGAAAAAAAAAAAAAAGGGAAAAAAAGACTGGGCCAGTCCAGCAGAAGGGGATCCTCCCCCAGAGAGGGAGGAAACAGCTGAAAAAAAAGCGTCGGCGAATAAAGGACAGAAAAAAAAAAACAAAAGAAGATAAATTGAAAAACAAGATCCTGCTTATGAAAGAGAGGCAAAATTTAAACGCCTACCAAAAAGCGGGGTATTTGCTAACAAAAGGAACATCTGAACCGCAGATCATTCGTTTAACAGAGAACTATCTTGTGTCGCTTACGAGAAAAAACGCGCTTAGTGGGGAAAAAACACGCTAAATTATCCCAAAAGTTGGACGCGCGAATGGCGTTACAGCTTGTTGCTCGTTGTCTAGACCTTTCGGGGGAGTCCAATCCACGTAGAGGAAATGTCATGATACTATTAGGGGTCCGTGTTTGACTGCAATTTGGGAGGAGAATGAACGCAGAAAAGAGTGCTGCGTTGGAAGGGGTCCAATCGTACTCAAGGGAGGGAGGTTTCGGGCACATCAACGGAGATTCCCGTTTCGCTGTGACCGGGTTTGTCTCCGATGAGGGGTCCGGCAATGATGTAAAAAAGAAAAGGAGAGGCATCCGTCGCAATTAGAAAGTCACTCTTCCCTCCTGAGTCGGCAAATCACCTGCTTGTCTCTTTTGGGTACATGTAAGAATCTACTATCAGAAAAAAAGGCTGAGTCGCAGGGTAAAGACGAGCCTTTTGGGTAACTCAGGACGCACGCTAGAGGAAAAAGAGGGGAAAATGCGAAATTGGTCCGCAGACGAGAAAAGATGGGATTTGCTTTCCGCTGGAGAAAAAGTTTTCGCGCAGGGGGAAAACCAGGAACGGAAAGATTTCCGAGGGGGAGGAAAGAGACCGCAGATTGAAGAAGTTGGCAAGCGCGAAAAAACCAAGTCTCGGAAAAAAAAATCCATCACGGCCACAGGAAAGGGGGCAGTCCCAAAAAGAACCAACAGCGGACTTTGCCTATAGGAGAACCATACATTCCGAACCCATGAGGTGAGGAGACGCCAGAAGCCAAAACAGATCGAGAACGTCCCGCTTAGTCTAGGGACTCTTACTTCTCCAACACACGAAAAAAAAAAAAAAGCCCAGAGGGGGGGAACAGGACCCAGAAGAAAAAAAAAAAAATCGGGCATGGAACACAGAAGGAAGTCCAAAAACGAACTGCTTCGCTAAAGCGAAAGGACTCGAATCCCATCCTGGCAAGCACCGTAAGAGGAGACTCGAAACACAGTGTACTCCTAACTGCGGGAAAAAATCCGGAAATCGACTAAAGAAGAGCAGTCGTTGAAGAAAAAAGTTTATCCCGCACGATACATGTTGCAACGAAAAACAACAGTTCCGGGCCTATTAAAAGGAAAGAAACAGCAAAAGATCTATCGTCAGAAAGGAACAACTGGCCCAGGCCGAAAGAGAAAAGGGTGCGCGAAGCGAAAACTCGCTGTTATTTGCGAAGGTGCGTCCATGCAGGGGGGAAAAAGAAAGATTCCCTGCAAAGGCCTGGAGAGCGTTTCGTAATTTCCACAAGGAACTACCAATCGAACAAACAAAAAGTTGAAGATGAAACTCTCGACGAGGGACAAGGGAAAAAGGCCGTCCGCGGCGCATCGGGGGGGAAAAAGCGAATGATGAAAACGTATCGCATTGGGGGGGGGAAACTTCTTGCTTGGCCGTCGAAAGAGCTCAGTGAAGATGGCGGATTCGAAACAGAAAAAAGGGGGAAAAGAAAAAAGAGGGCAGGATTATCTCTCTCAACACAACAACACGCCATGGAATCCTTCTTCGCGGGGGGACCGAATCCGCCATCGTAGAAAAAGAAAAAACAACCCAACTAGTACGACGGGAAAAAAAAAAAAAAAAAAAAGCCAATGCGAACGTTTTTTCAGCAGGGAGAGGGCGGCGCGATGCGCGCGACGGCAGTCTCGGGAAAAAAGTCTTCTCTGCGAGATTCAGAAAGGAAATCGGGGTTTCATTGGTAGAGAGGGAACTTCCGAGCGCTGCGGGAAGATGAATCTTGAGCATTTCTGAGGTCGGGGAGGAACGATCGCAAATCCCCAGAGAAGTGAAATGGCTCAAGAAACGAAACTGAGAAAAAAAGGATTCGGCCTCTCAGTGCGGGGCGGGGGGGCTATATATCGGGAAACTCTCATCAATTTAATAAAGAGAAATGGGTGTTGGTCGATTGGAAGAATTTGCGTCGGGATAAAATAAAGGAAGGGGACAACGACTGCTTTTTCGCTCATCAGAAAGGAGGAAGATTCTGTACTTGCGGCGCGGACAGAAAAGGGGGGACCGATGTGTTCGATGAAGAAGGAAAGAGAACCCTGTGACGTTTGAGAGCAGTTGGGGCTTTCCGACCTGCAGGTGATCATGGCGAGGGAGGTTGGAGCTGCAGCCTGAGGACGTCTTGACGGCGGAGAGGGAGGCCGGTCAACTTGTCTTGGGAGAAAGGAAAGAAGGATCGGGAAGGGGAAAGGAAAACGTGCCCCTTCAGCTCAGCGGAGGAAGAGGTTTGCTGCTGGGCTCGCGTCGACTCACCCTTCAAGAGGGAAGTGGATTGTGAAAACCCGAGGGAAGAAAAGTGGTGTAATCCGGCAAAGGGAGGGTTGCAAATTGAATTGCGGGGGGAAAAAAAAAAAAATTGTGGCACCCTGTTTCGAAGGAAGAAAAAAAGGAAAGCTGCGGATTGTTTTTTCGAAAAAACGGAGTGAACCGTTCCTGCGTGCGAAAAAAAAGGAAAAAACTAAAAAAGAAAGAAAAAAAAGAAACGGGGAAAAAAAAAAAAGCACAGAACTACTCGTCAAAAAACAAACGCGCAGCGAATTCGTTCGGGAGGGTTGAAAACCTCTGGAAGGGGAGCCGAAAAAAGGGAGGTGAGTTTACAAAAAGAAAAGCGGACAGGTTGAAGCCCTAAAAAAAGACCTGCTTGCTTATAGTAAAGGGAAGATACACAAAAGAGACAATCCGGTTGGAGGGACTTGAAGGATCGATAGATCAGGGAGGGGAAAGTTCGGGATGTCGAATGCACGAACGAAAAAACAAAACTTCTTCTGGGGAGGCTTTTAAACACTACTAACCATAATTGGGACATGCGAAACGGAAAAAAAAACGAAACCATTCCCTTTCAGCAGAGGGACTGATCGCATTGCATGGGAGGCTTTTGTTGGTCGGGAGAAGTCCGTTTTTTTGCAAAAAAAAAAAGGAGACCACTAGCTCATTCCCTCATGCTAGGGGGGGTGGACTCCTGTTTCCCACGAAAAGGGGCGAAACCCGAGCCAAAAATGAGAAATCAGGATGAATCGTGATACTTTTAGCTTGAGGTTCAACTACAGAGGTACAAAAAGGACCCAAAATATAACTGAGATTTCAGGAAAGAGAGCGCTGGGTTCGACTGTGGACAAGGGCTGTTATCATCACAAGGGGTTATTTATGGTGCGGGAGGGGGGATAAGCCCTTGAAGGGGAAAAAAAAGGGTTCTGGCGGAAAAGTGCCTTTTGTTTTTTTGCCGGGGGGCCCTGTCCCGCGCTGTATTGGAAATTATGCCGTTAGGGGAGAAAAAGAAAGAAGCCTCCATGAATTTAAGAGACCTTTCGGCTGGGGAAAAAAACGGTTTGAACGTCTGGGAAAAAGGGGAGCTGAGTTTCGAAAGGAAAAGGGAAGAATAAAGCGCCGTCGGACGAGGAAATCACGTTCTTTAAAAAATACCTTCCTTCAAGAGGAAAACCAAAAGCTCACGTCGTGTAGGAATTCTTTGGAGAAAGGTTGTATCTCTCTCAACAACAAAAAAAGTAGCAACCTGATAAGAAAAGGGAAGGGAAAAAGACGGTAACCAGAAAAACCGAAGCGGAAATCGCAGTTGGGAAGGGCAACGACAGCGCCCGACGAAGGGGGAATTAAGAAACATCAGGACCCGAAAAAAGGAAAAAAGGACCCATACCTTTCAAAGAAACAAAGTCTCCCCCCATTCAATAAAGGGGGGAGAAACACTTCAACTTAAAAAGATAAGGATCGAGAAGGGGCGAAAAAAAGTGTCGCCGGCCAGAAAGTTTCCTCCGAACGGGCGAGGGAAGGGAGCTCCTACCCTAACAAATCTACGTGTATGGGAGAAAGGGGGAGGCAAGGCGAACCAGATCATTCGGGGAAAATCTAATTGCCCTATCTGGGTGGGGAGGCCATTTTCCCTCTTTAGGGAAAAGCAAAACGTGGTCCCGATTCAAGGAGAAGGGAAAAGAATGCTTGGAAAGGTTGGCTCGGTTGGCGGCACATCCTTTTCCGTTGACCCAGGAGAAAAATAGGGGGCAAAAACATTCCGGAGGGGGGGGAATGGTCGCCTTTTTTGGAAAGCATGTCCGCGAGGAGGGCTGCTGTTCTTAGGAAAAAGAAACATCAGACTAAGAGATGGTTTCCGGCACAGGAAAAAAAGTTTCGCTGTGAAAGTGAAGGCCGCTATTCTTGTTTTCAGATACCCCAGCTCGCTGGAGGGAAAAAGAAGCCCGAACTGTACACTTCACGGATCCGCTGTCACGGTGCGGCACCGGCGTGTCTATGGGAAAGTTGTCCTTTAAAGGAGAACCCGGCTGCTGCGTCTCGGTTAGTGAGAGAAAAAAAGAGGCCCTTTTTGGGTAACTCACCAAGGAGATAGCACGCTTGGGAGAAAAGATGGTCCGCGGGGAGCGCGCAGCCTTAGGAGAAAGATTCACGCTGTTTTTGGAGGGGAAGTCGTCGCCCTCATGACGGTACTCCAAAAGGAGCTGAGAAAAACATCCGCAGAGAGGGGCAGGAGGGGCGAAACAGGGGAAGGAAAAAAGGAAAAAACACGACCCGCAATTCGAAAGCGTGGCCGTCCCCGGGAAAAACATCGATTTTGCTATCGAGAAAGTGCTTGCCGGGCGCTTGAAGGAAAAACAAAGGGGCCGAGTCCGTGCGCCGCGCCGTCAAGTTCGGCTCGCGTACTTCGCAAAACAAGAAAAACCAAAAAAGGCCCCGCCGACGAAAGGAAAAAAAAAAAGAAGAACTTCCTCCAGGCGCATCTCAAAAAATCGCCATGCATCACGGACTCAAACAACTGCAAGAAGAAGCCGCCGGAGAAAAAAAAGAGAGTACGCGAACTTCTGGGAAAAGCGCCCTCGCCCAGTAAGATGATCAAGGGGGAAAAGCGCCCGAAGACTTTATCCCGACTGAAAAGAACAAAAAGGGGGGACCCCCCCAGGGAGGAGTCTGCATCAAGTCCCAAAAGACAACTCCCTCACGTCCATGCCGAATCTGAGAGAAGGAGAGAACCATGGAGGACACAACTCGCCTGGTGGGAGGAGGTTATCGTCCATCAGACCTCCGAAAGGAAGGACTTTCTCCCGCCTGCGCCGTATATCGCCTCTACCCAATGAACAAACAAAGTCGTTGATCAGCTGCATCTCTGACAAAAAAGGAAAGGAAGGACGCTCAAACCCAAAGCCTGACTAGGGAGCGAAATAAGGAAAGGACGCATTGATTTGGAAACGGAAAAGTTGGGCGGGAACGAGCATTGAAGCCGATGGAGAGAAAAAATTAAACGCGGAAGATTCCATTGCCCGATTATCGAGAGAGAGAAAGAGATAGATAATCGCCATGAGAAGAGAGGTTCCGAATCCCCAGTCGTCTTCAAGGAGATAAAAAACAGAAAAAGGCAAGCACGAAAAAGAAAATCCATGCGATACTTTTTCAAGGAAAAGGGACAATTACCGTCCATTGCGCTGGCTCGATCAGAAGAGTCGGCCATGTCCTGAGGGGGGGACCGAAACGGAAAAGAAGTTTGTTCGATTGTAGGGAGGAAGGAGACTGCGGATACATCCTTCGCATTGAAGCGGGGGTCAGGGAGGGACGATACATAGGGGGGGAAAAGCGAGTTGTTTCGATTTGGGAGAAAAACACGTAAACTGCTCCGATTACAGGGGTTTTGCGCTGAGATACGAGAAGGTAGCCTACGATAAAAGAGGGGGGGGCGTGCGTTGCCAAATGGGGTTTTCATCGTTGAAGTGGGCTAGTTCCACCTGCAACGAACAGCTGGGAGGGGCGATTTCCGGAGGAAACTGCGCCGCGCCATAGAGGGGGAGGAGTTTTTTCGAGGATAGCGGGAGAAAGGGTGATTTTCCTGAGGGGGAGGGGTTGGGGGAAAGCTGGGGGAGGAGAGAAGAGGAAGAGGGCGATTTCGCTAAGCAGGTTAGGGGGGGAGGTGTTTTCCCATTGGGGCAGTCGTCGGCTTTTCCACTTGCTTGGAACAGATAGGGGTTTGGAGAAGGGGGGGAGAAGAAGGAGGAGACCGGCGCGGCGCACTGAACGGGAAGAAGCTGCGTCCTTCTCGCAATCTCACACCAGGAGCCAACTTGCCTGTTAAGAAAAGATACAAAGGAGCTGTTGGTGGAAAAGAAAAGGCGGGACTGCCCACGGAGGAATTGCGGGTCGGGCAAAAAGCACTTTTCGCCGCCCTGCAAATTATAAACGGATTGGGGGGGTGGGGAGAAAAGAAAAAAAAAAATAGGGAAAAGCGGAGTGACTCAGATATTGACTCCTGCGCGAAAACGGAGAAAGAAATACTTCGACTAAGAGCTTGAACTAGCGAAAGGGTCCCGTCTGGGGGGGAGGGGGGGGGGAAAGAAAAAGGTATCGCAGCCGCGGGAACGTCGTGAGTGAAAAAAAAGAGGCAGGTTAGAGCCCTACCGAGACGAAGCTTTTCTGAAGGTCTGGTCAAAAGGAACAATAGAAGAAGAAAAAGAAGGGATGGGCCTCACCGTTAAAATCCGATGGAAGAGTGAGAGCTACTCTACGGCGCCTCAGAAGAGTAGGAAAATCATTTGCCTGAGGGAAACCATCACATGCGCAAAGGAACACCTTCGGTGAAGGTGGAAAAGGACAGCAATCGGGAAGAAGATGCAGGACACTTCATGCTTTGTTTGGGGGGAACCACGCCATAAATTCCCATAAAAAGGGAGAAAAAAGTCTCATGCCCCTCATTGCTATGGGAGGAAAAAAAGGGTCACTTAAATGATACATAGATCAGGCACTCCTAGCCACAGAAAAGGGTCCAAGGAGCTTGATACTTGAGGAGGGTTTCACCTAACGATGTAAAAAAGAATCACCCCAGATGTGCACTTATATTTCCAGACAGAAGCTGGGGACGACGGGGGGGGTGGGAAAAAAGGGACACGTGAGTCCGTCCCTTGATGGGAGGAGGAATCGCCCTTAACATCTTTGTTCTGGCGGCGAAACTTGGAAAAGGGGCCCAGTCCTTGATCCCTGCCCAAAGGGAACTTTTCTGTTCTGAAGGGAGCTGTTTCTCAATGCAATCACCTCCGACTTCGCTGGGCTGGCCCGTCGTTTTCTGGTCTGAAAAGGATGTTTCTGAAAGGAAAGGAACCGGCGGTCGCTTTCCGTTGAAAAAGGAAAAAAAACTTCGATTTTCCTCTTCGAACGTCACCTGCTACAGCACAAACTGTTGGGAAAGGCCTCTTCCTCAGGTGGGGGGAAGAGAGAGGAAGAGAGAGATTCCAAAAGAAGGCCTTCGTACCACCCGTGGAGCGTTGAAAAAGAAGCTTAGGTTCAACGTAGAAAGGGATTGCAGAACAGGACATTTTCGCAGCGCCCATGAAAAAGAGTAAAAGAAAGGGTCAGTCTCCCCATAGGGAAACTCTTCAACTAACTTCAAAAAAAGGAAAACACGGGCAAAAACAAAAGGCAAAGTCCGGGTGAAAAAAAAGGAAAAAAAACCAAGGGCCGGAGGGAGAGTATCAGCATTTCCATACGGGAAGAAAGTCTGCTAACAGCACAGTCGGTGGCACATTACAGAGATCTAAAAGAAATGATCGAAAATAGAAGGAAAAAGAGAGGGGAGAGGAAATTGGGGGAGCCATTTGGGGTGCACCCACAAAAAAGCACATGCTAAAGTAAGAAAAAAAAAAAAAAAAATTCAATGCGCAAGGAGAAAGGGAATGCGATCCTTCACGGGGGCCTCGCAAATGATCTATGTATAAGGGCGTCCAATCCACTTAGCAGTCTAACTCGCAGGAAGAGTTGACGGTGGTCGCAGGGGGAAGGCATGTCCGCGAATGAAAAAAGACAGGAAGTGTCGCGGTTCGATAACAGACCTCACGATTGAGGTGAAAACAGCACCGAAGGGGGGCGAAGGAGAAATGTGCCATTTCAAAGGAAGAAATCCGATATTCTTGTTTAAAAAAAAAAAAAAAAACTAAGCAATCTCGCTGGAAAGTAAGGCCTGGGACACGCCTGCAGAAAAGAAGAAGGCCGCTTCCAAAAAACACCGGCGGGTCTATTTTTCCTTTCCCCGAAAAAACGGCTGGGAGTCTCGGTAGTGGCGAGGAAAGGAAGAAGGCGGGGGTCGAGGCCCTTTTGGGGAAAAACCGCGCTTCGATACGCACAGGTCAACAGCGATAACGATTTCCGCAGAAGAGTAATTGGTTTGTCTTTCCAGAGGGAAGTTTTCGCGCAGGAGTAGAAGAGAAGGATTTCCTAGTTGCTTGCGGAAGAAGAGTGAAGCGCTCGGAAGTAGTGGAAAGGGGCCGACAAGAGAGAAAGACCCGCAATTCATTTGAAAAGGAAAACCCCCCTTTGCCGGCAGAAAAAGAGAGACTCGGCCTCGGTGTGAGTACAGGGGTGCGCTGGAGGGAGAACGCGATGTTTCGGGGGAAGAGACTGCCTGCCGTCAAGCACTTATTTCCGGCTCGAGGAGAAAGTAGAAATGGACAGGCGCCTACGAAGAGAGAAAGGAAAACGAAGACGTCCTCCATGCGCGAGAAAACATGCATACCTGTCTGTCGAAAGCTCGGAAGAAAAAGAAACCGTTTCCCATGAAGCACCGGAAAACACCGGGGTGCCATCGTACGCCAACGGAGGGAAAAGGAAGAAGGAGAAAAGCAGTCGTTTTAAGATTTTCCTGACTTCAACGGCAGGAAAAGACGAAAAAAAAAATTGTTTCCGGCCAGGCTTCGGCATCAAGGTCCAGAAAACAAGGAACCGCACTGGCCAGGCCGAATAGGAAAGAAAGGGGAAGACTCCATGCGCAATCAGAAGAAGGGCTCTCTCAATATGGACCTCCTACTGCTCAAGAGGTCCCACAGTAGGGGCGGAATTGAAGAAGGAAATAACAAGAGAACCCACAGGTTTTAAAAAAAGTCTCGATGTTACTGCAAAAGGGGGGCCGAATACGAGACTTGCCTGAAAATGGAATGGCATTAGGGGAAGTAATGATGAAAACGGAGAGAAGGGGGGGAGGGGAAACGTCGAAGCCTCGGTGGGTGTGGCTGCATTAATCGCAAAGGGATTCGGAACTAAAAATGGCGATTCACACAAAGGTTTCAACGGAGGAAGGAGGGGAAAAAGGAGCAGCGGTGGATTCGCATTGGAAGGGGAAAGCACGGGCGTCGATATTACAGCCACAAAAAAAAAAAAGTTTTCCAATCAATGCCCGGAAAAAAAGTGTACTCCCCTCGGCAGGGGAAGAAAAAAAGATGGCGCGCACGGCAGTCTCGGAAATACCATTTTTTATGAGTGCAGTACAAATCGAGAAACGCACGGGTTCTTTGGTAGAAATGCTGACATCCGAACGGGAAAAAAAAGCGCATGATCCAAAATCATGAATCACATATTGCGAGCGAAAAAGAAAAAGAGTGCGCCTGGATCGAAAAGGCTCCGATTCGCCTGGCAGGGGTGCGTCTGCGATAGATCTGGAAAACAGAGCTCAGAGGAGATGGGGGGGTTGGGGTCGGTTTACTAAAGTAGGATAAACGTCTTTGCGGGAGCTGGAAGAATCTTCTGTTCGAGGGGAGGGAAAAGGGGGACGGGCGCCGCGGCCAGAAAGGGAGGAAACCAAGAGGTGTTTCCGAGGAGAAGAACCTGTGATTTCCTGGGAAAGAATTTTGGGAAAAAAGAGGGGGTCCGACCGAAAGCGTTTCGGCTACCAGGGGGGCGCCTGAGGACTGTCTTGGCTGGGAAAAGGCTCGGTTCCCTGCTTGAGCAGGGAATGAAAGGAGGGGAGTGTTTGGAGAAGTACGCGAAAGGGGACGGCGCTGCGCACGTACTCAGGTAGGTCTCGTCTCGCAATCTAAAAAAAGGTGTGAACACCAGGGGGGGGAGGGAAGGGGAGGGGTGGAGCCGGCAAAGGGGGAAAAGGACGGTTTTGCAAATTGAAATTGAAGACTTTTGTCGCACCTGTGAATCGAGCCGCCTTAAACAAAGAGAGAGTCCGCAAGCACTCGACGGAGGGGAAGACATATTGACAAAATACCTCCAACAGTCGGAAAGAGGACAAGAGCTGGCAAAGAAGCAAACTCTCAGCGAAATGAAGGGGAAAGGAAGGGGGAGACCTGAGCGTGCTATCCGAATCCGCGGGAAAGACATCGACCGATATCGTCTTCAGTGCAGCCTACCTGCTTCTGAATAGGGACAAAGAAACGGTGCTTTGCAGGAAAGGGAGGCGGATGGAATAGTGAATGTGGTTTTCGGTAAATGCTGACGGAGAAAAGGCTAACCGGGGCTCAATGGACAACGGTGAAACAATAATAGGCACCGTCGCATGAATGTCCACATGCAAGGGAGGGGGGACCGAAAACATTCCCTTCAGAAGACGTAGATCAAAAGAGAAACCTCATCACTTAGGAAGGAGGGCGGAGAACGCAAATTGCAGGCCCAAAAAAAAACTACGAATAGTCTCATGGGCCCACCAGCCGGACCCGACTCTACAGGGAGAAAAAAACGGATCATAGAGAGGGGGCGAAGCCCAAAAGCTTAATGATCCATAAAGGGAGCATTGAATCGGAATACTTGGTGGTGTTAAGTGGGGGGCCACGAGAGGAGGCTGAAAAAGATAGGGCACTTAATGGGAAATTTAACCGAGAAAACCCAGTTAGCAATACACGGGAGAGTAAAAAGCAGTAGCTATGGCAACTGAAAGAAAAGCCGCGCCTCAGGGATCTGTTCTTTCGAGAAAGGGGAAGCTTTTGTTGTTTTTTGGGGGGGACGGCCTGTTTTTCCCCCCCACCAAGCCCCGCTCTGTCGTATAAGGGGGCAGCTGGTTTCGAAAAAGAGAAAAAAGAGGGGGGGGCGACGGACCCCTTGAGGCCCAGCGTTTTCGGGAAGGGCTCATGCCCTGTGTCTGCAATTCCAGGGGACTTCGGGAGAATCAGTTCTTTAAAACTCGATTTCCTCTGAACCACGTTCTTTTACCGAAGTGATTCTTTGAGCAAGGA
>Ga0179593_1696027_pt1 | contig 11366 bp, 12 predicted proteins | sample CZODoug2_1_08_16_FD_185931 | JGI IMG/M metagenome (GOLD analysis project Ga0179593, IMG submission 185931) | Vadose zone soil fungal communities from Angelo Coast Range Reserve, California, USA - CZODoug2_1_08_16fungal (PacBio error correction) | ecosystem: Environmental > Terrestrial > Soil >...
GAGGAAGGGAGTCGTTCGAGGACGAAAAAAAAGCCGGTCAGTAAAAGAAGGGAGAAGGTCTGGCGCGCGATCTAAAAAAGCAACGCGGGGACATAATCTTTTTCCACAGAGCGTGCCGAGATGATCGCAAGGGAGGAGGAAGGAGCTGAGTCAAGAAGGGAGTATTCTCGAGATTGAAGAGGTCTTTATGAATCGGGGGAGTTTCGAAACGAATGCGGCAGATGTTGGTCAAGTTGATCGCAAGGCCGGCCGCGACTACTAAGATCAAGGGGGGGGCCGGGGGGGGGAGAAAAAAAACAACCTCTGCGGCAGGAAAAGCGCGCCCATAAAATAATAGGTAAAATTTTCAATTTCATCGGGGGGAAATGGCCTTCCGGCGACTAGGAAATAAGGGTGAAAAAACCTCAGAAGCCCTCGTGTCCTCTCCAATCGAATCGGTAAAAAAAAGAAAATTCTGTTGGCCAAGAGGGGTCCGTTATGGGGATGGGGGAAAGGCGGCGTACACTCTGTTCACAGCAGAGGTTCCAAGCTACGCTTCACCCTAATAATCCCCCATTGGTTATTGAAGAAAAAAATCGTGGTCGTTTCGTTGATGCTCCACTTATAGGGGGGTGGGACTCTATGATCCCTAGTAAAAAAAGGGATACGATATCACAACGAGATCAGCTCAAGGGGGTTCGTCAGTTAGAGCGACTCCTTCCCATACAGGAATTCTAGGAAGCCGGGCGTCTTACCACCAGGACTCTCCTTCAAGGGGGAAAAAGGAGTCTGACGGAAGAGGATTTCGGCCAAGGCACAGGATTCTCGGGTCTGAGAGAGACCATAAAGGATTTTTGACCGACATCTCATTTTGAAAAAGATACTTAGGAAGGAAAAAGGGAAGGAATCATAGCACGAGGACAATCTATCGCCGGGCCATAAAAGGAAAGCTCTTCACCCTCATCACAGGCGACTACAACCACTTTACTCCGATCGCTCCGCTTTTAGTTTTCCTAATACTTCTGAAAAAAAGGAGAGGGGGCTTACTTATGTGCAACCGCAGGGCGTAGGGGGATGACGGCAACGACACCGCATCGTCAACTCTACCAAGAAGGCTAGGTCACGTATCGTAAAGAGGCTGATCAGTAAGAAGCCCACCATCTTTTTACGGAAAAGGAAGATCTGCCAGGCCCCCAATAGGAAGAGCACAAAATCGCTCGGCCCCGATTCAGCGGAAGCATTCTATGGGGAAGACTGAGCCGTATTGGAAAACGTTTCAAATGAGAATTAAAGGGAAGAAAGGTGGGGGTCCGCAAGTACCGAAAAAATCGCCAATCAGAGGTAATATGATTGGGAACCTTCCGGAGAGGGGTCTACGAAAAGAGAAGTCGAAAATGCAAAGAGTTCAGTCGCGCTGGGGGGGGGGGGGGGGGGAGTAGGGCGATTGCAAAAGTAATGTGAAACGAGGGAAGGGAACTACCACTCAGAAGAGCCGGCTACGCGCAAATCGCAGGGACCAAAGCCGAGGAAGCGCGCGAAGAAGTATTGGGGGGGGTTTGGCTTCTCCTCCTACCTGAACGTCCCACCTTCACCGGGGAGGGAGGGTTCTGTGGGGGGGAAGCGCGGAAACTATGCAGCCAAGCAATCTCAATTCGTGCGGCCTTGAACACGCGAGGTAAAAGTCCATCCTTAAAAGCATCGCGCCAATGTGTCGTAAACCATACTGTTCGAGAAGGGACTTCTTCACGGATTAAAAAGACAGCGAGTTCCGAAGCCGTGCCTGAGACGCATTTCATCGATGGGGGGAAACCCACGTCTATAGGCAGGACTTACTGACAGACGCATCAAGCGGTGGGAGGCAAAAAAGGACCTCCCTGCGCGGGCCCACATGACTCTTAGAAGTCCCTGCTCAGAGCTGCTCGACAGGCGACGACGAGCTGCGATCCATCGTTTTGCCCACCCTCGGGGCATATCCACCACATCGGGGTGCTTTCCTTTTGCGTCAGAAAACGCGCCAAGGGCTTCGAAGAAAAGTTCAGGAAAGAGCCGGACGTATCAGCGTCAAATGTTGGGAATCGCTCGCGGGGAGGTCAGATGCTCCACCGCGTAAATGCGTTCGGTCCTGCGTAACACGATCGAATCGTGGTGAAAACAAGGGAAGGAGACTTCAATCATTCCCGAGAGGCGAAAAGAAGAAAGCGCGCTTCAATCCAGTTAAGAAGATACCGAAAGTAGGGAACGAAGCGGGAATGTGGGGTTGCGCAGGCAAGGGTTCATGTGCCGCAAAGAGGGGGGAGGGGCTGGACCCGAAAGGTTAGAATGAAAAAAGCCATAGTTTTTCCTCGCTCCGAGACTCACCAGCAAAACCTCGAAGCTTGGAAGGTGGACTCGGTAACGGAGGCGCGCCGCCGACCTCCAAACAATCCTTCTTCGCTATATGTCCTAAACGGAGGGGGGGGAGCCGAGTTGCAGAGGGGCGAACTCTTACGCGGTGAACTTGGTTTTCCTAGTATCCTGATGGGAGACGCCAGAGACAGAGAGCCCCCATGAAAGGAATGACCTCGTGAAGAAATGCTTCTGGGGCGTAATTTCGAGTAACGGGGGGTTCCAATCAAAAAAAAAAGGCCGCTTGCCGTAGGAAATCGACTAGACTTATCGGCTACGCCAAAAAACATGTTAACTAAAAAAGACTCAGTCGGCCACCCTTAAGAGGGTCGTCAGCGGACCTCTTCTGGGGAGCTTGGTCCGTTCGCTTCCGAAGTGCACTACACAAGAGGAGTTCCTTAACAAAGGGGAGGAGGGGGGAGAAGATCGGAAAAAATTTCAGGACGGACGAATCCGTGACCTCTAAGGATTAATGGATCGCGTTGAAAAAATGCGTCCAGGTCGTTGAAAACGCCCCTGCTTGAAAGCAGAAAGCAGAAATCTTTTTGCCTTCCTTCGTAAAAAAAGAAAGAAGAAAAAAGGGTCCCCAAGGGGGAGGAGGGGGGAACACGTGTGAAGTCGTAATATAATGAGGTTTGCCGAGCGCGGAGAACGGCGAATACGAGGCCAATCGTTCGAGAGCTTCCAACATCCTGTCGCACAGTTAGCGCACGAGGCAAAATGACAGAAAAAAAAAAAAAAAACTGTGTAAAAATCCCGAACTGGTCGAAAGAGAAGAGAGCTAAAGTGCTTGCCGAAACCGCCTCCATAAAAAAACGCGAAGCCGAAGCGTACCAAGGGTGTTGATCGACCCCTGCGTTAGCGAAATGGTCCTTAGTCACGCGGGGGGCGACCTGAAAACAATTGCGTAACTGAATCGCGCGGGTATATACGTAGCCGTTAGATGAGCAATCCCGGAGTACAACCCGGAAGATCCGGTAAACTCCGCATGACTAAACGGAGGGAGGAACATACCACTTTGGGATTCGAAGGGGAAAGCTTAGAAAGCGCGTGAAAAGCGGTAATCCTGCCGGCGCCAAAAAGAGCAATCCGGATGGCAGACATGGGTCTTTCTGGACCTGTGGCGGGAATCTCTCACGCGGGGATCGAGTGGATTAAAAGTTATCTAGAGGGAGTGTGCCGCCCTTAGAAAAATGCACTGCCAAATTCTTCAAAAAAAATTATGTTAGGTCTTCGCTTGGGAAAGAATCGCGCGCGCGGTTTTTTGAGAAAGGGGGCAACCCAGCCGGACGCACATTTCATGAAAGCGCTTAGGGCTGGGACGGAAAGAGGGGAAAGGGGACTCATCACCGTTACACATAGTGGAAGGGGGAAGATTTTCTCCTAACACTCAACGATCAGGATCCGGCGCAATCTCGCATCATCAAGAAAAACATTCCTATGAAAAAACAGTCTCAAGCTGCCTGAGCGCCCGACAGCCGAAGCGGTCCCGAATCTTCTGAAAGCTTTCGGGTCATGAACGGTTCTCGTCAGAATCTCTTCTCTCAGAATGGAAATTACTTCGCGGACGAAAGTCAGGGAGAAAAGGGGGGGGAAAAAAGAAAAGACTTCGAAAGCGAAGACATAGAGAGACAACAACACAACGGAAGGGGGGGGGGGGAGAGTAGATGATATTAGCGAGCAGGGGGGGGAGTCGGGATGAACAAGGCTAATCCTTCAAATCTTGGCGAAAAAAGGGAAAGAGAAGTATTGCGCGCGCTATCGCCAAAAAAAAAAGAGAAAAAGGACCTTCACGAGCGGGGGAGGAAAAAAATTCGGGAAGAGGAAGGGCTCCTGTCGGCGTCGGGCAGCTAGCTGGATCTTCCTAGGGTCATGGGAAGCGCCGGATTGCGCGGATCTGGTAGTCTCGGGGGGGGAAAACACTAATTCGTCCAGGAAAGGGTGTTCAAAGGTAAGGCGTCAAGCCTTCGATCCGAAAGACTACGAAAACTGCTTTTAGAACGGCGGTGTTTCTAACATCAAAAAAAAAGGTCTCTATTCAAGCCGAAAAAGATCGGTGAGCGGGGGGGAAAGGGGCAGCGGGAAAGAAGGGACGCCATAATCGTCGATCACTTTGTATCCAACTATCCTGCTGTTCTCAAGGCCTCGTCCAGAAGCAAAGCGGGGTCCCGGGGTGCGGATGGGGGGAAGGAAAGCCTTCGTTCGTAAAAAGCTGGGTTCAATCTCGCTCCGCTTCCAAGGAAAAGAAGAATCCCCATGGGGGGGGAATTTCCCTCAGAAGGCATTTCGCGGGCCACGCGAAGGGCTCTGTGGTACTCGGTCGGAGAAAGAGGGAGAGAGTAAATCGGAGGGGGAGGGAATAGTAGAAGAGGGGAAGGGGAAAGGGGGAAGCGAAGTGGAGGGAGGAGAGGTCCCGCCTCTCCTCTTCTCCTCCATCGGGGCAGGAGAAACACCTCCCTTGCTGATCCTTAAGCTCCTCGCGACTCCGCATCTAAGCGATACGCGGGATACCAGATACCACCACCGACGCTGACGGCCGGCTTACAGGGCAGACGATCGGAGGGGGAGGAAAGCTGCACTCAATGGATTCGCTCTTCTAAAAAGCTACCCAATCAGGGGGTCGAACCATCAGGGAAAGGGGGGCAAAACTAGGATACGGCAGAAAACATGAAATGGACATATCTCACTATTCTGCATCGGGGGATACGCCGGGATCTCGCGCGTCACAAACGCTCATCTACCATACTAAAAAACAAATTGAAGCGATCCTGCCCACTCGCGGGGAAGTGAGGTGGCAACACGTCCTTGCAAACGCTTAGATGAGGAAGGGGATAAATACGCCGGGAGGAGAATGACGGGAAAAAAGACCCTTTCCGCAAATCTGAGGGGACGATCCGAAATCCTGCCCGAGTCACTCTTCCGTCTCTTAGAGGCAAGAACCTCATCGTGGGGGAACCAGGGACCTCATCGTCGTCACTTAGGAAAAAAAGGGGAGGCCGAGGGCCCGAAGAGGTCAAGAGAGCAATTCTACTTTTTTGCAAGGGGAGCCGGGATTGGGGTTTCGTTTTCCCATGGCGTTATCCTAGTTAGACAAGTCTCGATCGAGTCAACAGCTGAAACTGATTTGAAAGAGCGTCGAAAGCTACGCAAAGGCATTCTAAACTAAAGGAGGAAATTTCATCGGAGCTGCCAACGGGAGAGTGCAAAAAGAGGAGCCGTCATTCCCTCCGAAGGACGAATGTCGACTCGCAAATGACGCCAAAGCCTAAGTGAACTATCGCTAAATAAGTAGGGGGACTGTTTCGCGCCGCCTGACGGAACGCTCAAACCGTAAAAGGAAGGGAGGGGGGGGATTGTGTGACGGTGAGTTTGCGCGGAAACTAGGCACGCCATCTAAAATCGTCTTAGAATCTATGTCGAGGCCTGAACGTCCCAATAAAAGCACAATGTGCGAATGAGGTCCATACGGAACGAGCTTAGGAAAGGAAGGAAAAGGGGTACTCGCGCGGAGAACGGGATGCACATACGTGCCTTATTAAAAACTGCATGAATCTATGTTTTCAAAGATTCAAATCGGCCGGGTGAGACAGGGGGGATAAGAGGTGGGGGGGAAAAGAAGGGACCTGCCCTGCGGGATGTCCCAACCATGAAAAAACTCTGCCCGGCCGCATATGCTCGCAGGCCAGACTATAGGAGTAAGTGTGGAACTCTCCTGGATTATCCAACGGGGGGCCTTTCTTGTTAGTCGCCACGCCGCCATAGTACTATGATGTAGTTGGGAAAGGAGTTTCCGGCACACGGCAGGTGGAATCGCGCGCAGAGGTCAATGCTCCGCTGATGGCGTCGGTCCGTCTTCAAAAAAGCCGCGAGAATCTTGGTGAAAACAATCTGGGAAAATGCACTGGAAAAGAAGCCCGCCGAGGCGGGAGAAATCCTCGGGGAGTAATCAGTGAATCAGAGAAGCGAAGACCGTATGGTGAACCTAAAAAGAAAAAAACCATGGTGCTTAGCCGTTCGAGGGGCAAGAAAAGGGAAAGGACTCCGTAAGGTTAGATGGGGGGCTAGCGCATAGGGAAAGCTCTCGTAACTCACCCTCAAAGAGAAGTCGGTGAGTTTTCACTCTGTTGCATACTGCGGCGCGCCAGAAAAAAAACCAAGAAGAGGAAGGAGGATTCCTGGAGGGAAGTCCGATTTGGAGAGTCAACAGCGCTCGCTTCGGACGAAAGGTCTAAGGGGGCCGCCCATCGCGGATGGGGGGAAACTCGCCGACGCAGAGCATTAAATAACTTGGGAAAAGAGGCGAATGCAAGCGGATCTTTAGAAAAGAGGTTCCAATCATCTTCATCTTCTTGCCGCGATCGATCGAAAAGGTGTCGAACCCAACAAGTCTAACGCCGACATCGGGAACGAAAAAATAAGTCCTTCCACCCGGTAGAAAGTAAAAAGGGTCGTCATTCTGAAAGAGGAGGGGGAGCGCTTTTCCTTTCGCTTAAAGAAATGCCTATAGGACTGCCGGAGTGATTTGCTGTATCCTGAATACATGAAGTCCCGGACCTCTCCTGCTTTAGGGAAATTGTCGTCCAGGGAGGTGGGAAGTCATCGACGCCTGCGATGCATCAAAAGCACATCTACTCTTTTGCGACGTCTGTAGAAACGAAAGGGCGCGGGCCGGGAAAAGTCCACGTGGTTGTCTCGTATATGGGAGTTTTGTCCTAATGCGCGAGCTGCCGATCACGATGAAAGGGTAGTGAAAATTCCTTCCATCCATGTCGAAGGGGGAGGAAGATTGCAAAATGCGATGTCCGTACCTCTCTGTCCTGACTGAGAGCGCTCCTCCCATGTCGGGGCGCAATTCCATCCCGTACTTCTCTAATCAAGGAGTCGGCGTGGTTGTGGAGAAGAGTTCTCCAGATGAAGGAGGGGGCCGGGAGGCGAGGAGGGCCTTACTAATGTCCTGAGGGAAAATCTATCGGGAGAGATAGTCCGTTATATTAGACCAGACGAGTAAACAACCGTCCGAGAAGGCCCGCCACGAACAGGACGAAACGAATCGCGGAATACCACTTTTGATTCTCGATTGAATCAGGGGAGAAAAGCGCGTGAAACAGCCGTACGCCGTCCTTCGCCACCATAGGAATCCTTGAGGGCCCGGGGCTTTTCTGGCCGCTAGATGAGAAAGAAACTTATAGGGGGAAGGGAAAGTTTGAGGACGATCTCTTCCGGAAAGGGGGTCCGCTCACTTGCCCAAAGTAACGAGAGGGTTAGGGAAGTTCGCTGGGAAAGAAAGAAAGTTTTTGGATGGTGGAGCACCTCCGGAAAAGCCACCATTCGGCTCGGGACTTTCGGAGCCCGCCTTTAACGCATCCCCACACCGGACCACATCCTGGCCACAGGGTCGTTTGCCCGAAACTAAAGGGAAATAAAGATCACGAAAAAATCCCCGCGCATCATCGGGATGCCCGCGTTTGTCAAGATCCAAGGAGGGATTCCGGGGGAAGCCTCCAGCGGGAATCGCGGCACGACTCTTCGCGCTTCGTGATGTCCCAGCGTCGCGGCTTGGGGGGGGAGGTCGCTCTCTTCAAGGGCTCTTACTCTTACTAAAGGCTTCGGCCTGGGGAAACTATCAACATCGAGCTAGCTCATCTCCTTTCAAACGTAGTGTATTAAAGGGAAATAATATGAGCGAGCGACGAAGTATTGAGCTTCGACAAGTGTCTAATAAAGGGAGGGAATAATATAGAAGGGACGACTCGGGAGAGCAATACAAAACGGTACATTCACCTCAGAGGTAGGGAAGATTCTTTCGGGAGGAATCTCTGGCTTCTCTCTTAAGGAGGGGAATCCGCCGAGGGACATATGATGTCCGAGATTGGAGACGGGGGATCTTTATGGTCGGTGAGTTGCGGCGAAACAAATGCGTCCAAGTATGTGTGAAAGGGGGATGCGTCACAAGGCAAGCGATCGAAAGAACTACTAGCAGGGAAATGGTAGCGTCCTTCGGGGGGGTCACTAAACGCTGCTGCCGATTAGGCGACCCTAAAATAATCGGTGATTTTTCCATTGCATCGGACAGGGACGGCCAATCGAGCGATCACTTGGGGTATCAACCTCGAAACAATTGGATCGGCCATCGACGCTGTAAGGAAAAGGAGGGGGGAACATCCCCGGGGGATTGCGGGTGGGGATGCGCCTGTCTTCTGTACAGCTGTTCACGTTCCTTGGCAGCTTACCATCCGAAAATCAAAGGGGGTATGGCGAAAGTCGTTTGCGATCGGCGGGCCACGGAAGCTGTGTTTGTAATCGAGGACTAGTCTCACCTCGAAAGCTCCCTCTCGAAGCATAGAAGGGGGCTTCCAGGGGGTCGTCAGGAGCTAAGACTTACCGCCAGAAGTTAATTCGGCAAGAAACGTTCGTGAAAAACCACGCCATCCGGAGAATTTTCCACGGTTGTCATAAATAGCGCAGCCTAGCGTGACTTTTAAGTCTCTTTGAAACAGGTAGGGGGTCCATCAACAATGACTTGTGGATTAATGCGCTTCATGCTCGCGGGGAACCAGCGGACTTTTCCAAAATAGGACGGTTGCCTCGGAAGGAAAGGGGGGTCGATGATGGGGAGCATCTCGCACGAGGCGGCATACGCTCCCGGCATAGAAATCGCTCGTCCCGATACCTATACTACGACACCCTGCGAAGCTCAGCCCCGCGCCGCTTGGAAAAGGGGGGGGAAAAACCCTTCTGTCAAAACGCTTAAAGGGGGGGCAATACTCAGGGCGTCGAGGAAGAACCTTTTCCGCAATCAGAAAACGCGAAAAAAGCCTGCGAGTTCACGAGAATTCAAAAAGATGGCATAAAAAAAGTAAAAAAAAAAAGTAACGGCATTCCTCATCTAAGGGGCCACTTCAGGAATAAAACGGACAGCTCTCGAAAACGAAGAGGTCCAGCCTGGCGGAAGCAAAGTCGAAGGGGTTGGGACTGATAAGTGAGCCGGGGTTTTCGTGTCACGATGAGTAGCCGCTTTTCCCACGTCGGCGAACGTGCCATCAAGGGAAATTGATTTTGTAACAGGAGGGACTACGAAAGGACGCAAAGGAACATTCAAGGAACGAGGCAAAGGAATTTCAGTCGCTGTAGGAAGGGCGGCTTCCATCCTTATTTCGGACATTCCCAATTTCACCCGAAGGGGGGGGAAGGGAGACGCGCAAAAGCGGCGGAAGCCGAGGAAGCTATCGAAAAGTTATTGGGGGTGCGGCGGCGCAGAAAGGGGGAGAACGAGTGCCACCTTCACCGACGTCGAGGGGGGAGTGGTGTAGGTTCGAGCGCAACGAGGGCCGCCGCGCTAAAAGGCGGAGGAAAGGAAAAAACTCTGGTGCGGCAAACTGACGGCAGCGCGCAACAAGGCTGCTTCGTTCCTAAAGGGTTCGAGCTGGGGATGCCTTCACTTATTACCACGCCGGGGTAGATCGCCTAGCGGGGAAAGAAAATGAAGGGCGGGGAGGTCATAGGGGGGACCCCACTATTCTAAGGACTTGGGGGGCCGTACCTACTCATAAGAGGGGATATTCACCTCCCTCAAAAAGTCCCAACAGGACTCATGGAAAAAAGAAAGACGTCCCTGCGCAGATGCGATCGCACGCCATCTCGCTGAGGTCCAGGCGTTGGAACGCTCTGGCTTCTTAAACAGCCATACGGGGTGGGCAAGGTCTTGTAAACTTAAGCAAAAAAAAAGAAGCCATTCTGCCGCTGCTTCGTTGGCATCGGGGACGTATCAGCTTCAGTGGGGAATCGCCGCTAAGAGGGTCAGTTCTCCACGCGTGGGGAGTAAGACCCGTCTTCAGAAGCAGAATCGAATCGGGGTGAAAAGATTAACATTCAAGCTTGGGCACTGATCGATCCTCTCGACGTAATCCAGTGGAGGACAGAATACCGAGTATGGACGAAGCCGCCAGTGGGAGAGGGGGGAATTTCCATGATGAAACAATCGCGTGTTTCACGGCGCCAATTTTTGATTGCAACGGCATAGTTGGGACGGCGCTCTACCTCACCATGCAAACCTCTACTGGGGGTGAAGGGGACGGGTCAGGAAACTTCGCCGAAGAACAGGCCAAAATACTTCTGAAAAGTAGGGCCTTCCTCGGCTTTGGGGAAAAAGTTTTGCGCGTCGCGCCTCTGTCTTCACGGATGGAAAAGGCACGACATGTAAACACCATCAGGTGGGAAGCCGCCCGACATCGCCGGAAATTCCTTTGCCGAATTCGAATGCTAAATGTTTGAGAAACTTTCGACGGAGGACGGTTCCAATCAACTTCAAGCGGCTGCGGGGTGATCGTCGAATGCGGAACTCGGACCCTCAGGGGAACGAAAAAAAAATAAGCTCAGGAGGAACAAACCCGTTGGCGCTTCATCTTGCCCTCTGGCCCGAGCGCGTTCAGTTCGCTTCAAAAGTGACCTTCCGTATTCATTGACGCCTTAAAGTCTGGTTGCGGGAACAGGGGGTTTTTTGTTGTTTATAGGACTTCCTTGGAGTTAAATCTCGGGGGGTGCCCCCCAAAAAAAAAAACCCCCCCCCCCCCATTTTCTTGGGTCGCGTTGCCAAGATTTCTTCCATTGGTTCCAGGAAACCGCAATGAGGTAGCTCCTGAAGCGCGTCCGCACTTTGGAAAATTAGTCGAACCCTCAATGTCCGTGCCGTCAGAGAACTTGGGGTTGTCAGTCGGTAGTCGATGATGTTCCGAGCGCGAACCGTCGATCTGAAAAAGCATCGTGCAAGAGAACGGAAAACATCATGCGCAGTCGATCACTATAAAAAAGCGAAGGGGTTAAAGACCGCTGTTTCGCTAATAAGAATCTCGAACCTCCGATTTGCCCATCGCCATCGCCACGATTCCCCCAGGAGCAATCCGGACGAGCTGGCCTGTGGTGGTCGGCTCCCGGCGTCGAAATTAAGTATTTCCGGGAGGACGAGCTGACGCGAATGACTAAATTTTCTTTAGACAGCGCGCGGA
>Ga0179593_1720952_pt1 | contig 11366 bp, 25 predicted proteins | sample CZODoug2_1_08_16_FD_185931 | JGI IMG/M metagenome (GOLD analysis project Ga0179593, IMG submission 185931) | Vadose zone soil fungal communities from Angelo Coast Range Reserve, California, USA - CZODoug2_1_08_16fungal (PacBio error correction) | ecosystem: Environmental > Terrestrial > Soil >...
TCGATAATTGAACTCCAGAGCAAATAAGAAGGATCCGGAGAGGGAAAAAAGATCTGACCTCATGGGTCAGAAGGAATATCTGGCGAAAAGAAGTGGCCTTTCTCGGAAGAAGAGAAAAAAAGGTCGGTTGAACGGAAAAAGGGGGGATTCAGGAAGGAAAAAAAAGGCTGACACAACTCAATACACGAAGTGGTTGACCAGAAGAAACAAGAAAAGGGGGTGGGAAGGAGGGAGGGGAAACCGTGGAAGGAAGGTGTTATTCCACTTTAGCGAAAGGAAGGAGAAAAAAAGCGCTGCCTCTCTCAACAAATGAAATGAAAGGAAGGAAAAAGAGTAAAAAAAAGAGAAATATAAGAAAAGGAGTGCGGTATCAGGGAATGGTTATCCTCCCAGAAGGGGAAAAAAAAAATCAAAATAAAAAAAGAAAAAAGAAGAAAAAAATATGGGGTGGGAGGGGATGCCCTTATCTTACAGTCCCAAAAAAGTTCTTTCCGGAGACAGAGTTCTTACTGCGTACTGGAAAAGAGATAAATTATTGGAGACGAAGTAGAAAGAGGGAACATTGGTTCTCACCGGAAAAAAAGGAAATCAGAACCAGCCTGTAGGAGAGCGCCGCTTCATCTCCCATGGGGTCAACCGGGGATAGGAAAGGGGGAAGTTGAAAGGATGTTGACCAAAAAGGGAACAAGCTTAGGACTATTTTGTAAGGCTCTAAGTGTTGGGAAAAGGGAAAAGTGTTGAGGATGACGCAATTCTCAATCAGAAAAAGAAAGCGGCTGGGGAAGGGAGGTTTTCATGAACTGGCCGAAGAAGTTGAAAGGGGAACAAAAGGGCGGGAGATGGTCATGAGAAAAGCGAAATCGCGGTAATTCAGAAGTAAAAAAAAGGGGGTGATTTGGGGGAGAGAGTCGTTTCTTGTTTGGGAAGAAGAGTGGGGGAATGGTTGAAATTGGCAGGACTGATGTCCCCTTGAGTGGGTGGGGAGAACCGCAAGGGGGGGGGAAGGAGGTTCCCGCAGGGACTCCAAACTCAGGAAAAGAAGACAGAAGTCTCACAAAAGGAAGAGTAAAAGAAAATAGTCTTACGGGGAAGAGGGGGGGCGGCGGCAAGGAGAGCTAACAAAAACTCAAAAAATGGAATCAAGCAACAAAAGAAAGGTCATCAGGAAAAGGGAAAAAACGTCCACTCCACCGCAAAAGAATACAGAAAAGAAACTATTCTAAAAAAAATAGAAAAAAAACCAAAAGGAAATCCGTATCTGAAAGCTATGGGAACTCTCGAATTGACATCGCAAGAACAAAAACGACGGCCACCAGAAGAAGAAAAAGCCATTTTCAATGAAAAATACATACGAGGAGACATAATTGCGCTCCAATGAAAAGGAAAAAGCTTCTGGGGGAAGGGAGGCTGCCTAGTAATGGGGGTCATAGGTCCCAGACAAAAAATGGAAAGCAACCCAGGGAAAAAACTAATTCCATGGTTAAAGAAAGTCCTCAAGATGGGCGGAGATTAATAAGCGGGGGAATTGGGAAAGAGTACGGTATGGGCTTTTGCTGGAAAGAGGAGAGTGTGAGGGGAGAAAAAAGCAGTCTGTCTTAAAAAGAGTCAAAAGGGAAAAAACCATCGAGAAACGACGGAACAGAGGAGGAGAAAATCATGGGGCCGGAAAGGCAACTACGAGAGGGCCATTTTGGGAAAGCGGAAAAACCCAAGGTGGTGAGAAAAACTAGTATTTTGGTATAAGAGGGGGCAAAAGTTCTGGGGGAAAAAAAAGCCTATAATATAAAGAGCGAGAAGTGGTGGCGGGAAGGAAAAATCAGAGGGGGTGAAGAGGGAAAAAGTTTCCTTGCTCGGGGAAAAAGTCCGAGTGGGGGTGCGCCGCCTTGGAATTGGACAAAAACAAAGGAAAGAAAACGGGGGAAAGAGACGCGGGTCTGGGAAAGAGGGTCCAAACTTGGAGGGGGGGGGAAGGATTATGATTTCCCAGAAAATCCGAGAAAGGAGCCAAATAAAGGTCATCTGCAATCGGGAAAAGGGGGGGGAAACAGACGAGGAGAAGGAAGAGACCGAAAGCTGAATGAGGCGTTCATCCAAAAAAGGAGGAAAAGGAGAGTTGAACAAAAAAAAAAAAAGGCAGGTTTCAGAAGAAAATCGAAGCAACACCACACCGGAGGGGTAAGAGACAGGACGTAGGAAGAAATGGGGGAACTGCCAAAAGGGGATCATTTTATCCAGAATAAGAAAAATCCGGCTCAAAGAAGGAGATCCAATGGGGAAACGCGTGGGAAGAAACGTTCAATCGTGACGCGAGAAGGGAAACCAAACGGGAGGGGCGCAATTCTGGCGAGGAAAGAGGAATCAAACACGAAGAGGGGTACACAGGGGCGGAAGAGAGGCAAGGAGGGTAGTGAAGGAAGGAGGGGGGCGGGGGATTCCCGGTGTGAGTGAGGGGAAGGAAATATAGAGGTTGGGGGAAATTAAGCCAGATGGAAGACGAGAGAGGAGGGATGGGTGAGTGTGGAGGAAGGGGAGGGGGGGTGGTGTAATGGGAGAGGAAGCTTTGTGCACAAAAGGGGACCATAACCCTCGGGTGAAAGGTGTAACTCTTGGAAAAGTCCTGTCTCTGAAAATAAAAAGGCCTCGCTCCAGAAAACGGAGCAATTGAAATATTACGAATATCTTACCAAAATAGATCAAGACAGATAACACGAAATGGGAAGATGTATAGAACTGTGTGAGTCTGCCACATGAAAAGAAGATGCTGGAAGGGATCCGTTCGCACATCGGGGAAAAAAAGTTGACTTGGGGCAGAACAAAGGGGACTTGAGAAAAAGGGAGTTGCCGTTGCTCCGCTCGGAGGGACATGAGGTAAAGGAAGATTTCCAATTGTTGCAAACAAAGTGAGGGGAAAAAGAGGAAAAAAGATCAGAACGAAAAAGGAAAGGCAAATTCGCTCTTCAATCAAGAAACCAACTCCTGGGAACGGGGAGATAAAGGGGGGAACTATTTTTGGTACAAAGGACTGAAAAGTCACCCTACCTTACTAGGGGGAGCAAGAAAAAACCCTTGTCAATCGAAAAGAGATTGAGTGGTCTGGGAAGGCGCTGGAGGAAGAGCCCAATTCCTCGGCAGAAAAAGGGAAGAATCAGCGGAAATGGGTAGTCTGGTCGCTATCGGGGAAAAAAGACGGAAGGGGGGAAAGTGGGGGAGACAAAACGGCTTCGAAAGAACTGCCGTAGGCTAGGATAGAGGAGGAAAGGGAAGGGGGGTTCTTTGATCTAGTCGTTGAGGGGGAGGATTATTTTTCGGAGGGTGGGGAGGTGAAAGGGGTTTCGCAAAAAAAAGATGCCTTAAGGGGGGTCTCATGGGAAGGTGTGTTGGCTAGACCGGAAAAACGGTGGAAGGGGGAAAGAGAGAAAGCAGCAAAAAAAAGACCGAAGACTCGATCTCTCTCACCACAAAACAGGGAAAGGAAGGGGCTGGTCTGAGTTTTTCAAAAAGCAGCCTACACGGAAAAAAGGGTCTCCGCAAAAGGGAAACAAATGAGACAAAATGGCCAAGGTCCTCATGCGGGTTGAACAGTCAAAAAGAAAGCCCCGAAAAAAAAAGAAAACAAAGGGAGTCGCCCACAATCAAAGAAAGATGAAAAGGGCCTATCTATCCATTAACCAGAAAAACTACGCTAGAAAGGGGAGACTGCCGTGTTTGAGGCCATAACTGAAAAAACGAAAGGTTCCAAATGAAGGAAAGTTCCTCAATTGCCGCGTCTTCGAAGGGGGAGGACCGAGGAATGGCGAAAAAAGATCAGCTCTGCAACAAGAAAGAACACAAGACCAAAATTCATGAAAGGGAGGGGGAGGAATCAAAATATTAGGAGAAGGGTAACGGTCCTTTGTCAAACAAAGATCAAAGTTCAGTGGGGGGCCACGTAGGGTAAATGAGAGTGGAAAGAAATGTGCCTTGCGCCAAGAAAGACCTTTTGGCGGGGGAACTCGTAAAAGAAAAAACGAAAAAAAGAGGAAGGGGGAGGAATAAAGGGATCGCTGACCTCAAGGAAAAAAAAAAAAGGGAAAGCACGACGGGGGGAAGGCAGTTTGGGGAACGGAAGAAGCCAACCCCCTCGGGGGGAAGGATAATTTCAGAAGTGGCAGAATAAAAGAAAAGATACAGAAGAGGAAAATCGAGAATAGGGGAGGCGTTTGCTGCTGGGAGAAAAAAATCATGGGCGGGACAAAGAGGGAAAAGCTGGAGCAGAGAAAGAAAGGGGGATTCGCCAGGAGGGACCCCTTGGGACAAGAGAAAAGGGTCACTAAACTCTCTAACGAGGGGAACAGTGTTGAAAAAGGAGGGAAGGAGGAGAAAAAGTATTGTACATAACGGACTTTTAGAAGCACGGGGTGTAAAGAAACAAAGGGGGGGAGATCGGAGGGGCACTAAGAAACACACCGGCAAGACCACGAGTTTTGGGGGAGAGGATTGAAAACCCTTCGAACCACGAGAAAGGAAAGTCGAAAAGGGAGGAAAGTTTCTTATTGCGAAAAACCAACAAAAATTGAAGTAAAAAAGATATCAGAAAAGGAGGGTAATGAACCCAAAAGAAGAGAATGGGTAAAGGAAAAAAGAATGTTGACTGCCTCTGAAAGGCAAATGAAAAGAACGTGACGCCGTCGGGAAAAGGGGATATAAAAGAGAGAAATTGGAAGGGCCTCGTCAAAAGGGAGGAAAAAACGCTTTTCAAGGAATCGAGAATAAAAATTGTGACAGAGAACACCTTTGAAGAGGGACGCAGGGGCTCTGAGGGAAAAACCGGCAAACGTAACAAGAAAGCACGAAGGAAAGGGAGAATTGTTTCCCAAAAAAAATTTGGTGAAAAACTACCTCTTTCGGGAGGGGTTTACACCAGGAGTTGGACAAGGGGGGAGGGAAAAGAGGGAGCATCAAAAAGAAAGAAAACCATGTCCTGCATACCTTATCAAGAAGGAGAGATCTGATGGAAAGGAAGAAGCAAACTCATAAATATCCTATACTGGAAAAGAGAGATGGTGTATGGAAGGGGCCAACCATATTCTCTCAATACACCTCCAGAAAAAAAAAAAAAAAATATGGGGGTGAGGGGGAAAAAGGAAAGGTAAACCAAACTTGGCCGCTATTCCCCGGGAAAATAGAACTACAGCGGAGGGGGAAGATAGTGAAAAAGTTTTGGTCCACGGAAGGTTTTGTAAGGCAAGGAGGAAACTATCAGAAAAAGAGGAAATGCCAATTCTAGGGTCTAAGGCAAATCCAACTCCGTTGAAAAAAGGAAAAAGGGGGCTGAGGGGGAAAAATTACCCGGGAAAATCTGAGGAAAAGAAAGACAAAGGGGAGGAAAGAAATACCGAAAGAGCAGGGTGGTTTCGGGGAATGGGAAAAGGGGCATGAGAGGGGGAAAGATTGATGAACCATTCGCCAAGGAAGAAAGCGGCAAAGGGAAAAGAAATCGTATTTTCATGAAAAAAGGAACGGCCTGGGGGGAAGGGAGGGAGGCGTCAAAAAAAGAAAGTCGCGAGCGTCGAAGCGATAGTATGGGAAGAGGAGGGAGGGTGTGCGAATCTTTTATTGTGGGTGGGTGGAAAAGGGGGAAAAGGAATCACGCTGAGGGAAAGGAAGGGGGACTGTTTCCGCTTTTTTTTTGCGGAAAGTAAAAAAGGGGTGACGAGAAAAAAAAAAACTCAGCATCTTTTAAACCCAAAAAAAAAAAAAAAGATCTCAAGAAAGAATATTCTGAGGGGTTGAAAAAAAGAGGACTGCACGCGCGGGAACATATAGCGCAGAGAAGCCACGCCCAGAGAAAAACAAAGGTTGTAACACTTCAATGAGACAAAGACAAATACAGTAACCGAGAAGACGAAGAGAGCACATCAAAGAGTGCCCATAAAGCATACTCAAATCCACAAAAAGGGAGAAATACTCTATTGAAAAAAGATGACTCTCCTCCTTGTGGGGGAAAACGCAAGACGAAAGGAAAGGGGAGGGAAAATACTATAAAAAAAAAAAAAATTGTGCCGCTGCTGGGAAGGGGGACTGCGAGAGGGGGGGTTCCCATCAAGCTCGAAAACAAGAAAAAGGTTAATTAAAAACCAAAAAAAAACCAAAATGAAGAGTACCGGCGGCTTCCTCAAAATAGACTTGGGAAAAAAGACAAAACAATATCAAAGTATCATGATGGGTTGCGAAAAAGACGGGGATTGCGAAAAGGGTATTTTGAACTCGTAGCCATCGGACAGGAGAGAAGTGGCACACTTGGAAAGGGAAAAGAGGTCACGGGAGGAGTAAAAAGCAACGAAGCTCGGGACAGGTAATCCCTCCTTTCCGAGGAGGGAAGGAATTAACTGGGGGGAGTGCCTATCATAATTTTTTTCAGAAAAAGCACCAAAACAGGGTACCGCAATCGTAAAGAATAGAAGTTTGGGCGTGCGGTGGAAAGGAAGCGTCTGATAAGGTCAAGGAGAAGGACGGAAATCTTTAGCAAGGCCGAGAGCCTTTGTAAAAACACCCTTGTCCAATCTGGAAAAAAAAAAGAAAGGGGGGAGACCAGCACACAAAGGGGGGGAAAAAGATGTGAGTTTGTGTCCAGCATGATTGGAGACCGCAAGAAGAAAATCTCCCTTTGGGGAAAAGGAAAAAGAATGGAAAAAGTAAAACGCAGAAGGAACGCTTTGCTAAAGGGTGAAAATACCCATGCGGTCAGCAGACCGGAGAGGTACCGTGCGCGAATCAAAAAAGATCAAGAAAAGAAAAAACGAAGGCCGTCAATGGAGGTCAAAAAACAAACAACGGCGGCGGGGGGGAAAAATGAGGGAGGGAAAATCAGGCTTCTGACTCATTTGAGAAAACTCACTAGAAAATCAAAGCCGTCGGAGGGGGGAGACGGAGGATCCAAGGAAAATATCGGGCGAAGTCAACTATGGGAAGAAATCCAACCGGAAATTATCCAACACATTGGGCAAAACCAAGAGGGGGTTTGTACGAATCTTCTTATTCAAGAATACAAAAATACTCCTTGTTTTGGTATGGGAGAAAAACTATGGGGGGGGGGGGGGGGGGGGTGGGGGATAAACTTCCGAGTGGCTCTTCTTTTCCCAGGTTTAAGCGTGTAGAGAATTAGGCGGAGAAGGGGGAAAGCTCCCCAACAGAAGAGAGAGCCAGAAAGGTACCTTATTCCCTGAAAGATATCGTTAAAGAAGGAAGAACAGCAAACAGAAACTACTCCTCAGTGTATAAGAAGTTCATCTTCTCGGGATGTTGAGAGGGGGACCAACTGTGGTATCTCGCAGAAAATCCGTGAAAAGCCTCACCACGAGGGAGGGGCCTTAAAGATACAAAAAAAGGGAGTCCCCATGGGAAAAAAGGCTTCAGATTTACGGAAGGAAGTCCTCGAAAAGTTGGAAAGAGGAGGAAGACAATTTGGGGGAAATTGGGGTCTAAGCTGGGGGAGTCAAAAAGATCACGAATGCGAGCAAAGCGGAGATCCATGTTGAAGATCCAACAAATCCATGAAGGGGTTGACTATTTTTTGGAAAAAAAAGGGGACCCTTAAGAGGGGGGGATATTCCTACAGAAATAAAAGAAAAAAAAAAAAAAAAAAAAAAATAAAACAAAAACCCCGGGTGGTTTGAACAGGGGAAAGCTCGCAATAAGGTTGCTTTTTTTATTATCAAGGGGTTTGAACGGGGGGACCCAATTTCCTCCCCTTAAAAAAAACAAGGTTTCTGGAGGAAGGAGTCGAATAAAAATATTTTCATAAATTTCCTATTCTGGGGGAAGGATTTCCAATTGGAAAGAAGAAACAAGAGTGAGAAAGAAGGCGAAATCGAGGAAGAGAGGGTAGGAGTTTCCCTCGGTGGTGATGGGAGGGTTGTGGTTGGGGGAAATTAAGAGGGGCGGGTGAAAGGGGGGAAAAAAACACGTGGAGAAAGGTGTCTCATTGCATGTTTCCTCAAAAAAAAGGGGCGTGAGGGAAAGGGTTTATCGCGTCTGTTCAAAAAAAAAAAAAATAGCGCAAACGAAGAAAAGAAAAACAACGGGAGGATGATGAAAAGCGAGAGATAGGGAAAAAGGAGGCGGGGGAACATACGCGCTAAACACACGGAAAAAAAAAACCAGCAGAAAAAACCAAGGGCAAGTCGCGTTGAGCAGTTACAGTCCAAACCCACCAGAATAGAAAGAAAGATCAAATAGCATAAAGGGAGAAGAAAAGCATTACCACGGGGAGAAACAGCTCGCTATGGACATCGCGAAAAAAATTTCAACGAAGAAAACAGGAAAACTCGGCCTCTTTTCCTTAAAAAAAAAAAAAACAGGATTAGAGGAGTTCTTGAAGATGGTCATCACTCGCGGAAAAAAACTAGAAAGAAAAAAAATTCCCAGTAAGAAAGAGGGGTGAAAGCTTCCTCAAAGAGAAAGAGCCAGTAAGAGAAGCTTGAGGGAAGGGGGGCGAATTGTACCAACAAGAAAAAAATGTCTCTCGGAGGGGGTCTACGAGAGGGCGAAAGGACTTGAGCAGGCGTCTTGATCTTGAAAGGGAACTCGCGGACGGACCCCATGTCTATCGAAGGGACTCAAAAAACGTTCGCGGAGGTCATTCCGCCCAAAACGCGGAAAAGAAGAGAAAGGGGGAAATGGGTGGGGGAGATTATTTATAAGCGAAGATGGGACCTCGAAGCAACGGAGTCTTGTATGGGAGGGGCTCTGTTGAGAAAGTTGTGGGGGGGACTCGAGCCCCTGAAAGCTCCCTGAAAGGAGGGAGAAGAGAGTTGGATTGGGGAGGGTTTTGCGGGGAGAAGCGGGTGTGGGGGAAGTACGATAAGAAAAGAAAGGGCATAAGAATCCTTTTATGACTATCGAGGCATCAGAGGGGAAAAAAAAAAAAGCCGCCGGAGACTCCCTTGAATACACAAGAACAGCGGAGTTAAAGGAGAAAAAGAAAAAAAGAGAAAAATAGTGGAGGGGTGTTCTTGAGTTGTGTCAAAGGGTCCAGAAGGAAAAGTGGCGTCAAATCGCAAAATGAAAAAAGGGTTGGATCGAAAAAAGAACTCTTACAACAACCTAGGCAAAGAGGTCATCAGAAGGGTAGGGGGGGAACGGATTCGACGTGCGTCTTACTGAGAAGCAGAAGAGGGAAGGAGGACTCGAAGTCAGTCACTAAAAGAGGAGAAGAAAAGAGATAAAGGGGAAAAGTATTGAAATCTAGAGGAAAAGGAATCTTCTTCTGAAAAAAAGAAAACTAAACACGGGAGAGAAAGGAAGGACGGTCTGGCGGAAGGGGGAAATATCCGCTTCAATATCGGGGAATGGCCATTGAAGGAGCCACAATGCTGTTTTGGAACGATGGACGTGAAAGAAAAGCTGAAAAAAAGAAAGGGGTTTAAAACAAAAAAGGACACTACCAAGTGGAAGAAAGAGGAGGTTACCCCTTTTAAAAGGGGGAAGGTGAGAAATAAAAAAAAAAAAGCTTCCTGAGAAAGGAGAACCTGATCAATTAAATAGACTTATTGAAAAACTCAGCAACCTCATAAATATCAAGAGGGGTATTAGGAGCTGTAAGAGGAAAATGCTTTTTCTTCTGAAAAAAATTTCCGCCTATACAGAATAATAAAAAAAAAAAGGGGTTTTGCGGGAAAAGAAAAAAACCCAAAATTTTCCGGAAAACAAAAAAAGTGACGCTTGCAGAAAGAGGATTTACATTAGGTCAGCGTAGAGGGCAAGGGGGAGTCCGGAGGAACCGGCTGGACGGATCAAGCCGGGGAAAATTCGATGCGAACAAAAAAGGGGGGAGACAGCAAAAGGAAAAAGGAAATATCCATTCAATGTTACTGAGAGGGGGTACCGAAAACGTGAAAGACTTATCAGAAAAGAAACCGCCGGTACAATGGAAGGAGAAATGGGTGCGGGTTGATGGATAGATTTTGGGGTGGGGAAGGACCATTCTCCAATTCCAAAAAGGGGAAAAAAAGGGGCAATGGGGAGAGGAGACGCTATCGTATTTTCATGAATGTCGTCCTGGGGGGGAAGAGGGGTGGCATATTTTTCTGTTCTCAAAGAGATCGTTAACGAGCGGAAAGGGGAGGGTAATGCGCGCGGGGAAACTCGGGTGAAGGGGGGGGGGGGGGCGAATCTTTTATTGGGGAGTTGAATGGAGGGGAGTTGGAGAAAGGAGGGGGGGCGCCTCACCTTATTGGCAAGGAGGGTTTCCCATCTCACGGAACGGAAGGGGGGGGGAGGGCGTAATGGAAAAATGCATCCTCAAAAAAAAAAAAAAAAACGATATCTATCGAAAAAAAAAAAAAGGCTACAATCGATAGACGAAAACAACAAAAAAGTAAAAGAAGGGTAACCTACGCAAAAAAGAAAGCCGCCACTCCCAGTTTCTCCGCCAACAAAAATGCAAATAAGAAAGGTCATCAGCTCTGTCTTGTCTAAAGAAGAAGTCCACACGCCACCAACTCAGCAAAGAAAAAAAAACGTTCTCCACCAAGAAGAAAAGAAAATGAAGTCAGGAATTAGGAGGGAAACTCGCGAAGGAAAAGGGTTTGCCGTCGACCATAAAAAAGATCCACCAGAGTGAAAGAAATACGATATCGACCAGTTGGATCAGGGGGGACAAAAAATTGGCGAAGGCGCGGCACAAACTCAGGAAAAAAAAAAGACACGCAAAAATGAAGGAGAAGTTCATTTTGAAGACACACAGTTGAAGCCTTGGAAGGATTTACCAGAAGTGGAAAGGGGAAGATTTGGATTTGCTTGCCGGGGTAGGATGCCAAGGCGGTACCTTGATAGGGGAAACAAAAAGGTGAGACCCCCATCGGACACAGGGAGGAAGTTGAAAATTGGAAATTTATGCTACCTCAGAAAGGGTCAAAATAAGGAATTTGAGAGAATGGATAGCCAACCCCAGAGGAGGAAGATTATTCGAAGCGGGGGGGTTATCTCGATCCTCTTTTTAGGAAAGGCCCCAGAGATAAGAGAACCAGAAAAAGGGAGATGGTTCAGGAGGGGAGGGGAAGGGTTTTTGGAAAAAGGTGCTTCCAGGAATGAAGGAGGTTATTCGGAATCTAGAAGGTAAACCGGTTTCGAGAAAAGAGAAACAAAAAAGTTCAACTGTGTCCACTAAACGAAGAGGGGGGGTACAAAAAAAATAATGTTTTTGAAGGGAGGGGGGTGGGGGTCAGAGAAAACTTTGAATCGCCCGTTGAGAAACCAGAATTGGGGGGAGGTCACGATTTGCACGAAACAAAAACATTAGCGCCGCAAAAAAAAGAGGGTAGCCCAGACCAGGAAAAAATTCTTACGTTCTGATGGGAAGAAACAGTTCAAAGGAGACGATAAAT
>Ga0179593_1220510_pt1 | contig 11365 bp, 13 predicted proteins | sample CZODoug2_1_08_16_FD_185931 | JGI IMG/M metagenome (GOLD analysis project Ga0179593, IMG submission 185931) | Vadose zone soil fungal communities from Angelo Coast Range Reserve, California, USA - CZODoug2_1_08_16fungal (PacBio error correction) | ecosystem: Environmental > Terrestrial > Soil >...
GGTGAAAAAAAAACGCAGGCGGGGTACACACGACCTAAGAAACCACAACGACCAGCCAAAAAAATTTCTGAAGGAAGAAACACCGCAAACTGGAAAACAGAAGACGCGCAAGGAGACAGGAGAGCTGAAGCGCGAGGGGAAATAAATACGCCAAGCCAAGCACAAAAAAATGAAAAAAAAGAACCAGTCTCAGGGACAGGGACAACTAGATCAGAAAGGAGTTCGCCAAACCAAAGGACCTGGAGCTGGGAAAAAATGACGACTAAAGAACCCCTGGGGAAAAACAAAAAACTAACGGGACAAATGGAGGGAAACACTCAAAAAAAAAGGCTTTCCAAAAGAAATCAGAAAATTGACCGCAGATCATCGTCAGAAATTAAAGAAGGAAAGCAAAGAAAACGGGTCAAACAGAAAAAAACACTTAAGGGTTCACTGGAAGGCCAACCAACCGAAGAAGGTTCAAAAAAACACAGCCGAAGCGAGGTTGGTGAAAAAATTGAAAACGTCGAAAAACGGCTACAAACGAACTGGGGAAAATAGCCACGCTCGGAGCATAACTCGTCAGGGCCCCGAGCAACGTTCCAAAGAAAAGGAGAAAAGAGGGTGTCGGACACGGGTTCAGTACGCGGCAAAGATTGGAAGGGTACGGGCCCGAGGCAAAACCACTTAGGGAGACATTCTCCAGAGGCCAAAAGCCAACTGAACGGAGACAAAGCATTCGCCCGGCCTTCCAAGCGCGAAATTGCGGCCCTTGGCAAAGCCACGGAAATTTTACTCCTGACCGCTTGAAAAGAAAAAGTCTAGGCAAACCGGTGCAAAAAAAGGGAAGCCTCAGAACCAGTCTCCAGCTTTTCACCGATAAACCATGGAAGGGGGAAAAGCGGAAAAAGCCAGAATTGGGGTGACACCTCAAGGGGAAGAAAGAACGTTTATTCCAGTCCAAAGGACAGTATTGTCGAGTGGCATGTTGAAGACTTGGTAGAGTGAAATTTAAGAGGGTACGGGAAAAAAAAAAGGTAAACTCCAAAAAAATCTCGGCCGCCGAGGGGGAATGAAGAAAAACAGCGGCACCGAACGGGGAAGAAAACAGACGTCCACTCAAAGAAAAAGCGGGTGCCCGAAAAAAGGACCCTGCAAACCGAACTCACCACCAGAACGGAACGCGAGCAGGAAAAGGAGTCAAAAAAGGAAGTCGAAAAAAAACATTCCTCTTGAAGACACAAATGAAAAAAGCCCAAAAAGGCTGGGGCGTAGAGAACACAAATAAAAGGAACGAACAACTGTTAGGGCTAAAATAGAATACGCCCTAAAAAAAACTGGATGCCAAAAGGTGGAAAAAGTAAAGGGCACAGCGGATGACCGGAAAGGGGGCAAGGAGCAAAACTAAGGACTGGGAGCGTGGCAAAGGAAAGAATCGGAATGCAGTGGCAGCGAAAAATGCAAGAAAAGGAGTGCAGAACGGTCCCGCCCGCAAATGTGTCCAAAGGAAGGCAAAGGGGGTATGCAAGTGGACAGGGCCACTTTCCCAAGGGCAGTCCCTTCAGCACGTAAAAAACAAAAAAACGGTGCCCCGGCGTCGACCAGGTCAAAACTGGGGGAATAGTCGAAGTACAGCCCCTTGAATCGCGGGTGGACACACCTGGACCTCCAGTAAAAAGAAACCGTCGAAAAAGGCTTTGACATACTTGTCAAAAAAGATCCGGGAGGTCTGGTAAACCACCAAAGGAAAGCAAAGAAACAAAACGGGTACACCAAACCCCACGATCTAAAAGGAAGGCCGCACCTTCAACAGTGTCAAAACAGAGGTTGGACTTGTCCCCCAACCAAAAAAAACACCCCAAAAAACACAAACCAAAACATGGAAGATGGTTCCAAAAAGAAGACAGAGTCAGTGACGAAAGGGAACAAACCTGCTCAAAAGAAAAATTGGGGTGTCTACCTAAAAAAACCAGGAAAAAGCTCCAGTGGACCACCCGTTTGATAAGCAAGGATCCTAGAGAAGGGGAAAGTGGACCTTTTACAAAGGGTGGGGAAAGTGTGGGGTGAAAAGACCCAGAAGTAAAGCACCAACTGGTGTAACGCAGCCCAAAAGGAGGCCAAAAAGTAAAAGATACGATGGCCAATGAAGAAAGGGTGGGGGGGATGCTAAACGTCGGCCGTGTTCAAAAGTCACAGGCCCCCGGATCAACAAGGGAACAAAACAAGACGGGGGAAGGAAGCGTCAAAAAAGACCACCGAGTGAGCCCCGGCTGTTCAAAAAAAGGCACAAGGGAAGAGGGGGGGCCGGGCGGGGGGAATGAAGAAAAGTAAAATTTTTTTGGGAATCAGGTAAGAAACAGCGGGTGAAAAAGAACCTGGACACAGGCGCAGGTGAAACCGCGAGGCCAGCAACCGGGGGGTCAGTAGGAAAGTGGGATTGGTGTGAACCTCCACTGTACAGAGGGGAGAAAAGACGGGACCAGACAAGGGGTGCAGGACAGAAAGGGAAAGCCCTATCGGCCGGTGAGTCAGAGCATGCATCAATCCCACGTCTTTGAGGGTAAACAGGACGTCCCTTCAGGGTGATCTGCGCAGAAAAATCGTGATACGGGAAGAAAGAGGAACAAGAATCTGGAAGGTTTGGGACAACCATAGAAAACTCCAAAGCCAGCACACAAACGTAAACACATGGTCCACCGTCCCAGAACGGTCTCAAGAAAAAAGCATTCAGCATACGCCCTCCATATCTTTAAAAGCGGTTATGGCCGGCGACCGTCGGAAGAGGCAGTAAAGATAACTAAAAAAGGGAAAAAGGTCACAAAAAAACATTACCACCGGGCAAAGGAATTCTGGAAATATCGAATAGGGGAGGGGGGAGATGAAGTCGAAAGGGACTGGGGTGCGGAGTGTGTTAAAGGCAACACCGGTCTACACAAGCACAGTGTACTCTGACTCCAAGTGCAACGGGGGGGGAAAGGAGGAGGAGCAACGGGAAAAAGGAAGCTCAACTTCGACACACAAAAAAAGTGGAGAGAAAAGAGATAGAGGAAAGGGAAGGTGGCAACACACGAGGACGTCCCAAAAATTCAAGAAATGCATGCTGCCTGGGGGCAAAAAACAGGTCGGGGAATTGTTGGCAGACAAAACGAAAAAAGCAAACAACACGGGGGGGCCACAGGAGGGGACACTCAAGACGAAAAAAACCGACCGGACAGGGGGTAAGAAATGGCAAGTAGTTCAAGGAAACAGTGCACGCGTCCTAGGAGGAAAAAGGAGAAGCAAAAATGCAAAAAGAAAAAGCGGTTCACGCCTACGTGTTCAGAAAAAAGGTAACTGAATGAACTGGTCCGTGCCGCCAAAAAAAAGAGGTAGGGGGAAAGCCCCCCAAAAACCAATTGCTGACGGGGGTCACCAGAGGAGACCGCCCTTGGCACACGGGAAAAAAGCTGCCGACGCGAAACTAAGTTCGGAGGAGGAAAAATAGACATGCCTGCGCGAAAAATAAATGACTGTGGACGAAGGAAAGGGGGGGGGAGGGGACGTCGCGAAAAAGGGAAAGGAGTCTCTGAACTGCAGGATGCACGGGTAAGGGGAAGAATGGCGACGGAAAATTTAGGCGACGAACTACAGCCTACCAGGGACGGACCCTGAAAACTGAGGAGGAAGACACCAGGGGAGACTCAAGGGAAGAGAAACGCCGGTGACCGCGGAACCAAAGGAAAACGGCCGAGGCACCTGGCTGAAAAAGAAATCAAGCCGGGGAGGGACTTGACTGAGGAGGGCTATGTGACAGTACGTAAGAAGAACGGGGCGAAAACATGGGAGGACGAGTCGAAAGGAAATGGAACACCGTCCAGTGGGCAGCAGAAAACAAAAGAACCAAAACGGATTCAACCACTGTCTGCCGCCGTGACAGTTGAAAACTGGGGACTAGAGTTTAAAGGGGCAAATGGAAACGTGGCAAACCGGGGAGCAGAAGAAAAGTCCTGAGAAAACAGGGTGTCGAGAGCGTCAAGGGTCTGACCCAAAAAAAAAAAAGTGGCCCGTGGAAAAAATACCCTGTAGGAGAGACCGAGCAAAGAACGCCAGACCTACCAGTGGACCCGCGGGTTGAAGTGTAGAGGATTGAAGAAGAACTTGATTCGTGAGGAGGGAACTGCATGTAAGCCCCTTCCCGACGGGAAAATAAAAAACCTCTGTAAATACCGTGGGGGCGCGAGTAGGAACGTGGGGGGGGAGGGACAGATTTTACCCTCTCAACCAACCTTCCAGTCTGAAATCGCAGTCAAAAAGAGGAGGCAAACCCGCCGGAGTGGTGGAAAGGAAAAGAAGACGCCCGTGGGAAAAAGTCCACTGTGCCTCTGGACCTGGCCTCAGTTCCAAGCGACAAAAAAAATTTTGCCACCGGAGTTTAGGAGAAACTGGAGTTCGGGAGAACGAACACGAGAAGAGCTGACCAGGAACGCTGGAAAATCTGGTGGGGGAGAGAAAAACCGTCGGCGCCATCCCATTTAAAAAGCCTGAAGAGGACAGGAGGGGTAACAGCTTGCTAGGCAAAAAACACAAAGAACGTAACGTTCTCAGAGGACGCAGCGGCCGGGCCTGTTTAGGGGGGGGGGGACAGGCCCCGAAGACGCCAACAATCCAAGCCCGTGTGAGAAAAACAAAGGGTAATGATGGAAACTTCAAACCCGAGCACAGGTAGGATTGACAAGAGAGGGATGAGAGGGGGATTGCGCCGCCCTGGTCGTCAAAACGAAAAAAGAACGCAATTCAACAATGATCAACGAACACAAAGACGGGAGTTCGGAAAAGATCAGGGGTGCTTCAAGAATGTTTTTCCGAAAAAAAAAGTCTGGAAAAAAGAAAGACAAAGAGAAACGTGAATCAAAACCTGCAAGCGACTCCCTTAAGGGGTAAGGAAACGGCCAGGCCCGGGGCCAAGGAGAACATTTAGGGGGGTACATTTCGCCACTGGCAACGTGAGGGCGCGTACCGGACAGGGTTAGTGGAGGGGCAGTAAAATTCCACAAGGGGGGAAGACGAGGCCATCGGGTACAACCAACTCTGTACCGCGAACTGCCTTGAGCAGAAAAGGTACTGCGGAAAGGCACGGCGTGCGCCATCACTCAAAAAACTGGAAACCGTCGCACGTGGACGCCTGGGCTACAATGGGTTCGAAATAAAGACCAAAGAAAGACAGGGTTCACCGAAAAACCAAAGGCTCAGAAGGAAAAAGTTGACATAGAGGACCGCAGAGGGAAGGTGGAAAATCCCAGCCAGAGAGTTCTGCGACAGAACTTCTCGTGGAACCACTTCGCAAAACTGGGGAGCCGGACGACAGGTGGGGTCAAAACCAAAAAGGGGTGACAGCTTCAGGGAGGGTTGAAAACTTTCTGAGGAAAACGGTGCCGTGCTGCTGGGTCAACCAAGGAAGAGAAAGCTGAAGGCAAAAGGGGATAGGACTGGAAGCCGGCGGGTCAAGACCGAATGAGAATCAACTTGGCGCAGTCGAAGTGCCAGCGCCCGTAATTGACTGGGGAGCACCATTAAATAGAGAGGATGGAAAAGACTTAGGAAAGAGATGTCCAAATTTTTTCAGATGGCGGCACGACGCAGGGTCAAACACGCGACGTCAAGGAATCTTGCCAATTAACACCCCCAGAACTTCCAGGTTACGCTTGACGGCTGAAGAAAAATAAACTTCAGGGGTGCCAGACTCACGGAGGCGTTTTGAAAACTGACCCTTCATGCAGACATCCTAGTCTCAACAACAAAAAGGGGGGAGAGAAGGGTGGGGTCAGGAAGGTCTACCACCGACCGCTGAAAAAGAGACTTCAAGAAGAAGGGAGGACCAGCGCCCAAAAGCAAAAGGAAGCCCCCCGCGGCAAAGGGAAAAGGTTTCCTTCCCAGGGCGGGGAATCCGAGCACCGCAAACTACCACAAACTACAAGATTTTCCACCTACTCCATAGGGAAAAAGATCAGAGGAAGATTTGCGCCAAAAAAGGGGGGGGCCCGGCGCGGAGAAAACTCGAACGAGAACGCCTTCCAAGGAACACAAGAGGGAGTACCGGCCGGCTCAAAAAACCATAACATAATCAAAAAAAGGCCCAAGGAAACGTCAGAAAGGTCATACACACCAAGCAAAAAAAAAACCGCACAAGTCAAGTCGGCCAGGGGTTCCAAACAAACCTTAAAGGGAAAAAGAGGGGGACCCACCTGCGGTCACGGAGGAAAAAGAGGAAGTTTTCAGCAAGCCTACTGCTGGACGCACTCTCGGGGGAAGAGAGAGTCCCACCAAACCCAATGCGCCCCCCGCCGGTAGGAAAGGGTCAGGCGCGTGCAAGGAGGGTGCGGTGGTGGGAAAAAGATGAGGGAGGGTCAAGGGAATTCAGAAAAAGGCACGCCAAAGGCGTCAAAAGGCGACGTGCCTGTCAAGCTTTTTACTCAAGGACCCCACGAAAAGAGGATCGGGCCCAAAAATGTGTGCGCGCAGGGGTAACCGTCGCCTGACGCGGACCAGGGAAATCTCTGGACGTTACCAACGAAGTTTCAAAAGGTTACAGACAATGTCCAGTCACCCTCAAAGTCCGACACCCCGGAGTAATGGGAGGAAAGTCCTGGCAAGTCAAATAAAGTGTTAACTGACCGCTTCCTAAGGGCCGTGGACCGTAAAAAAGCAAGGAAGTGAGAGGGGAACAAGGGTGATCGTTTGGTCTGCTTCAAGACAAACGGGTCTTGAAAAAAAAATGTAAGAAGCCATCTCAGCGCCCGGGGGGGGACTGGTGGGAAAGAAGAGGCCGGAACCGCGTGGAAGAAACGGAAAAAACTTCCTACAAAGGGAAAAGGTACTCCAAGCAAGCGCCGGCCAAAGCACCGAAAGACACCGGACGCTTGAGAAGGGAAGACACGCACAGAACATTCCCCGGCCGAAAAACCTTGACACTGAGAACGAAACCAGAAACTAAAGCCAAAAAAAGGGGGGTTGAAAAAGAATAGCAAAAAAAGGGCTAAAAGGTCATGCCTTGCCCTGAAGCAAAGACCCAGGACCGAAGGAGCTGCAAAAGCGTCAAAGTCTAACTGCACTAAGGGCCAAAATGCTGACAATCAATCCTTGGGAAAGAAGGGAAGAAAAACCGGAGGGGAAACAACTCTGGGTCATTAAAAACCATAACTGCAAATGGGGCTGAAAAGAACCGATTAAAAAAAGGTCACGCTTAATCAGAGTGTAGTCAAAAGGGTGAAGGGTCATTGGGGCCCACGGGGGAAGTCCTACTTTTACGTCCTTACAACTTCCAGGGCGGCCATGAAAAATCCGGTATTGAGAGTAGGGGCTTTCCGCCTTGAAATCGTAGGGGGCAAAAACCACGCGGAACCGCCATTCAACAACTCAAACTCGAACCAAGGCTTTTGGGGGCCAAGCGTGAACGTCAGGGAAAAAAGTGAGGGAACAAGGGACCGCCAAGAAGGGAAAGACCCGGGGCAACCAAGGGAAAACGCCAGCCGCCAAACCTTCCACAAAAACGGCCAACACGGGGTCGCAGGATTAAGGTCAAGGGTCGAAAAGCGCAAAAAAAACGATCAGGTACTCAAATGGCCCATCAAAATTAGTTGAGAGTGGGGGGTCAAAAACGAAAACCTAATTTCAATCGGAAAAAAAAACGGTGCAGGGAAAAGGCAGCACCGTCGGTTTAAGTGCACCGTTCTTCCATGGGAAAAAAGGGTCACCCCGGAAATAGGAACATAAAAGGTTGGTCCACGGCACAAGGTAGGGTTTCAGCCTATAAAAAAAAGCAGGGGCAAAAAAACCACTGGGGGGCCGACCGTGGTGGCAGAAACCGGACCTAATTCCCTTAACCAACTGAGTAGGTCTACTCCGGGGGCCCGGACATCGCCGAAATGGCCCGACAAACCTAAAGTTAGAGTAGGAGGATAGCGCAGCATGCAGAAAACCGTATAGAACAGTCAAGCTAGGGATAATTCATGGGGGAACCCGTCATCGGCAGGGCCCCTGCCACGGTCTGAAAACATTCATTTGTGTTTTCTCATGTGTTGAATCAGTTCAGCCAATACAAGGAAAGGGGGGGGGGGTCGTGAAACAGCCTAGGGAGGGGAAAAATGAAAAGTAACAGGCTTGGGGAAAAAGGTCGTTTTAGAATGAAAACATGTCCAGAAGAAAAACCTCGGCCGACACGTCAAAAGAATTGTAGAACCCGGCTTAAGGGGACTGGGGAAGGAGGGCCGAACACCAATCACGTCCACATGCCGTCCAGGTACTTGGAGTAGAGACGTGAAGCATAACTGTGAATAAGAAAAAACGCAGATACGGGCCATCTTTCCGTGGACAGCTAGCTCAAAAAAAAAGAACACACAGTTCCCATCCCAAAAAAGGGCCCAGACGGCCCGAAGGGTATGAGCAACGAAAAAAGGACCAAGGAAAACATCTCGTTAAAGCACTATACTTGAAAAAGGAGGGGGATGGCGGGAAGCTCTCAGGCCCTGCATTAAAAGAAAGACGAAAGAGGAATCCTAAGGGGGGGGAAGGTGCATCTCCTTTCATACCTGCAGAAGGTCTTGGGGTAGTGGCGCTAAGGTTCTTAAAAATGTGAAGTCCTTGAGTGGGGAGGTGAAATAGCAGTGGTAATGGCCACCTAAGACCAGCAGACACATCAAGTGAAGGACGGTGTGGTAACGGGTAGTGAGGGAGGGACAAAACGGTTGAACTTTGAGAATCCAGGAACAACAACAACGGGAGGGGAGAAAGAGAATCAAGGTTGACAATTTGAGACCGCGAACTAACCAAGAGACAGAACCTCGTTCAGGCGGCTGCAGCTTTGGAGAAACCAACAAGTACACCCTTCCCAAAACCAGGAGGAACGCCGCTCCAGAAACTAGTAACAGAGGGGAGAAAAAAAGATCTGAATTAACCACCGTGGATAAGGGTAAAAACCTCGGTCTTAGACGGAAAAACGGGAGGACCGCTGAGCAAGCAGCTTCAAAGAAAGTAGTAACAGGACACATGAAATGCTGGTGAAGTTAAATACGGGGAGGCGGCGGCAGGGCTGGACGGGTGAACGCCCTTGAGCGAGCTGAAAAAAAACGGATGCCTGCCGAATCCTGGAGGAGGTCGTCATAACGAGTAGGAACAGAAACACTCGACGACAGAGTACATGCATTTGAAAAGAGAACGGGTGCGGACGCTACCCCGTGACCCGCTCAAAAACGGCAGATCAAACTGGGGGGGGGGGCGGCTAAACGTGGAAGGGGAAAAGGTTGCAAACCTGGTTGGGAAAGTTAATGAGGGAAAGACACTGTGACAGAAAACAGGAAAAGAAAGGCCGCCGGATTCCTGTACGATTTTCCAAAGGTGCTGAACGCGGGGAAGAGAAAAGGACGGTTTGCGAACAGGCCTCCAACGAAACAGTCATGCTTTAAGCCAGAAAAAAAAAAGATGCAGGTTTGCAGAAAAAAAACGGGGGACATCAAAAGAATGGTGTGGCAGGTGAAGGAGAAGCCGGGGGAGAGAAGTGTGAAGGTCCGAAGGGTGAACTGATTAACAACGGTAACAGGGAATCCTGTATCGGCTTCAATAAAAACTCTTGGAAAAGAGTGGCGGGACGAGGGAAAAAGGGAAAGGGAAAGAAGGAAAACGGGAGCACAGCTGACTTCGCACAAAAGGTTTAAAAGTGAAGTACAAAGGTTATAAAAAAAAAAGAACAATGGCAACGCAGGGAGAAAAAGGAGAGGAGAGTTCCCTGAAAAGGGGAACCCTCCAGACCGTGGCACCGGTTTGGGGGGACATGACTGCGTGAGCACGTTGTTCAGGTGTAAGGGACGGCGGGCGAAAGGTTTGAATAAAGGACTGACTTACCGACACACGGGAAAAGACGTGAGTCACAAAAAAAAAGGGGGCTTAAGGGGCTTTCAGAGTGTGGGGGACGAAGAGGCCATCTGGGCGGAAAGGGAAAATCGGCCGGCGCCGCCGAAAAAGTTGTAAACAAAGTAGAAGTGACGGGACCTTGGGTCAAAATGTAAAAGGGGGGAATACTAAGAAACGACATGCCGGCGGGGGAAGCAGAAATGCGCAGTGAGACCAAAAAGCAAACGCGGGACTGACCAGGCACGCCTAAAAACAAAGTTCGCTCGGGTACCCCAAGGCGGGGGAAGAAAGACGTGAAGGCCAGGAAGCGGCAAGTTGGAGCACAAACGCGGACAGACACGGCCCCACGAACAGGGTGTAACTTGTGTGCTCAGCCGCCCGAGATTGAACGGGTAGGGGAGGAAGCGAAGCAAAGCCCTTGAAAGGAATTCAGAAGAGTCCACAAGGGATCAGGAGTAATACGAGGCAGGGAAGGGAGAGGGGCGAACCTTCCAGGAAGGTAGGAATCACGCGGAGAAGGCAGTCAGTGACAAAGAACGAGCTGAGCGCTGGCCGGCTGAAGTTTGCAAGAACTCTGAAAATCAGAGAAACTATAAAAACCTTGCATCCCTCCCCTAAACAGGCAGGGGGGGGGGAAAAAGGAAAACGGAAAGACATGGAGGAACGGCCGGAACAATTTACAGGTGTAAGTTACCTCTGGTGCGACCGTTCAGAAAGGAGAAACCAAAAGGGGTAGGAAGGAAGACAATTGGACAATTTTGCCAATCACGGGGATGTCAGGAAACAGGTTCCAGGCGACGGCCAAGGGTCAACGCCCCCCCCAAGGTCCTCGACGCAAAGCGGGGGAGGGACATTCTAAAGAGGGCGAAGGGGTACAGGGAACCGCCTGGAAAAATTTGGAAAAAACTAAACGAAAGCTCCGCTGTGTTTACAAAACGAAAAGGCTGCCGAGCCTGAACCGTTAAACATACGGAGGGAGGAGGAACGGGGTTTCACTCTCATTCCAAGAGAAAGGTAGGGCGAAACTAGGCAGGCAAATGAAAAAGAGGAGGTCGGAGCCGGACGGCCCAGGTTGGGAACAAACTCAAAGAAAGAAACTTACCTGTCTGTGAAATGAGGCAGCAACGAAAGGTGCAAGCAGTCTGAAGAAACGGCTCCGACTCGTTCCGGAGGGAAATGGCAGGAAGGAGTGCCAACGGGAGAAGCCAAAGGAAAATGCGGTCCGCGGACCGGAAACTGGTCATCTGTTCGAGTTTTGCCCTCGCAAGCCGGAAGGGGGGAAAAGGAAACCGTCTTCAGCGATCGGGACTATGCTCGGTCCATGCTCTGGGTCAAAGCATGGGGGTGCGGGTCGAAAAGAACGAAACATGACCCGCGCCCCAAAAAACTCCGTAAAAAAAAAAAAACCCCGGCCGCCAGCCGGCTTGTCCGGCAGATGCCGGGGGGAGAAGGAACGTGAAGTGGCCGCTACGGCAAGGTGGGTTGAAAGAAGCAAGGCACCCAG
>Ga0179593_1285527_pt1 | contig 11365 bp, 14 predicted proteins | sample CZODoug2_1_08_16_FD_185931 | JGI IMG/M metagenome (GOLD analysis project Ga0179593, IMG submission 185931) | Vadose zone soil fungal communities from Angelo Coast Range Reserve, California, USA - CZODoug2_1_08_16fungal (PacBio error correction) | ecosystem: Environmental > Terrestrial > Soil >...
CGCGGCCGTAAGTCCGATGAGAAGGAAAAGAACGATCATGCTGCACAGTTTACCGGACCCAATTCTGCGAGCAGCTGATTGGGGCGGCGACATCGTCCGGACCAAAGAAAGGGCGATGGGCGGATTGCCGCCATGGCTAGGTGCCCACGGGATCGTCTTATTAAGCGGACCCACCCGAACCAAAAAAGTACATGTGATTGGTGTCCGCATGCCCATCGGCGCACAACGGGGAAGTGGAAATCCGCGCCCCCAACCAAGTTGTCGAGCCCGCGACGGACGGCCCGCCCATGAAGGTGTCGACAGCGAGTAATCACCACACGCCCCACATCCTAAGGCAAAAAGGGAGAAGGCGGTCGGAACAAAAAGGCCCGTGCCCGGCCAATTCCTGCGATTTAAAATGCGAGCAGAGGCGGAAATCGTCTGACAAACCAAGTGTGACATGGTCGTCCGGGAGGTCCGGAGCCGCTCGAAATTTGCCATCAAGCGGAAAGCGGCGAGGCAGACAAGCATCGCCGTGGGCATTTGACCGCAGGGCCAAGAAAACCGGCCTGCGCCGCCACCGTCCGATATATTGATAGATCGCCATGGAAAGAAAGACTTCCGTCTGTCCGCTGCGGTCGGTAACGACGCCCTCGATCACGATCAATGGTCGCAAGTCCCACGAACCCATAAGCCGCCCGGGTCTGCCGGAGGCGCCGTGCCATATCCCCGCCGCGGGCGAGAAGGAAAGCGTAATCACGTGAAATCCTAAGCAAAGAGGGGGAGCCGACCCCCAAGCGGAAACACGCCCATCGATACAGAGGACGAAATCGTTAATTAATAAGCCCAGGCCCGTGCTCTTGTGAGGAACGGCTTATTATCCATTCATGCGCCTAAAAAATGGCGCAATAAAAAAACAAAAAAACCGGTAGGACCCATGGGCCGGCGCTTATTATGGGCGTTTCGTGCGCTGGCCAGGCACGCAAAACCTAGCGTGGCCCCGGACCAGAAATGGCCGGCAGATGGCCCCCTACCCATTTCGGGGGTTCAGACGCACGTTTGGTGCCAGCGCAACGCCAGCTTCTTGGTTTATACATGGTCCATAGTGCAGGATGTGCCGAGCGGGTCGTTATAAGGGAAACATGGGCCCGTTGACAAAAAGAAACTAACAAAAAGTGGCTCCAAAAAAAAAAAAGGCGCGCGGGGCAAAAGAGAAATAAGAAAAACAAAGAAACCTTACATCCCAGAAGAAATGTTCGTCGCATGTAAGCCAAGAGTTGGAGGCACGTGCACAGGTTCAAAAGCGTGCTGGGGCAGCTTGGCAAATTCTTACCTAAAACCAAAAACAACCTTATGAGTTCCAATAATAAGACCAACAATTGGATTATTTGCGTAGCGCACAAGCCTGAATCGTTGGAAGAATCACGTCGGTCGGAAGCGCTTGGCAGCGCCTCAGCCATAAAGGAGCACTTGGCCCCCCTGCCCAAATATGCGCGCCCCGCGGCCCGGCGAAGGGAAAAGCGTGAAGACGAAAAACAACAATCGATTTAGATCAATAAAAGGGACCGATAGTGGGGGGTACGAAAGGCAAATCATGCCGCCTCGGGCTCGGCCCGTCTTCTTGGTCGAAGCAGCTTCGTAAGTCGCCGAGCCCCACGGGTCCAAAAGAGAACCGCGGGTGAAGAACAAATATGACGTTAAGGTAGAAGAAACATCTGCCCCAGGCATTGTGGTAAGAATAAAGGGACGCACACGAGCTTTTGGGGCGTCGTCCGTCGCCAAACCGCGAGGTAAATGGGGTTAATGCGCCGAGGTGGCGTCCGCGCGACAAAGAGGCTAGACTAAAATCAGAAATAAACAAACATCGAGATCTCGTAGGGAAAAAAGGAGCCCTGGCCCTGAAAATAGGCACCCAAAGGCAATCCGTCAGATCATAGATAACCCGATTCCAGAAAGTAGCAGCTCGAACCGCCCGGGAAGGTAAGCGCAGCCTTGAAGGGCCCGGGCGCAGGAATCAGCGCCATTGGTAGCACGTCCTTTCCAAATTAATATTATCAGACGTGCCCAAGAAAGGGAGAAAGAAATAAGTATCGTAAATCCTGGAAAAAAGAAATCCCACAACTGCGGCAAGTGAAACCATGCTAGGGAAGGGCGCGACCCCCCTGCGTGTCTTGAGGCACAGCAACGACTGCCTCTACGGTGCGTGCCCGGGGCAGATCAATCGAGGAATCCGAGCAGACAAAACGACCCCCTACTACTTCGGGACGTCAAAGAACGAAAAAGGAAGGAAGCGGGTGGAATTGGGGGGGGGGTCCGCCACGTAAAATCTCAGATGCGAGTCCTTCAATCAGAAAGGACGAAATCGCTGAAAGGCGCCGCCCCGTTGATCGCGACATGGGTTTCGTTTCAACAACACAGTTGAGTCAGGGTGGGCCCGATAAAGACTTGACCCTTTGCGTGTCAAAAAGATCGCTAGACCCAATATGCGGGCCCACCAATCTAAGATACCGGCGGAGGAAACTGCATTGCCAAACATAGTCGATTACAATTGGTTATTAGTGCCTAGAACGTGGTGGGAATTTTCTAAATGTGTCCGCTGAATAGAATTCCGAAAAAGTATGTGACATAAAATTCAGCACCTGGAAGCAAAGCCACTAATCCGGGGGGCCCTCATGGCGTCTGAAAAAGCGCTGCGTGAGGGACAGACATGGGGCCACATAATCAATGTGCGTGTCCGAAACAAGAAGTACCAAACACAATCAAAAAAAATGGCCTGTTCGATTTTTTCGGCGCGGTGTTCGGCCGTCTCCGGCGGCCTGGCCGCCTGGGCCCCAAAGCTCGCAAAACAACGCCAAGACAAGGCACAATGGAAAACCCCCTATCAGCAGGAAGACATGTAAAAGACGGTGGAAGCGTCTTTGTGGCCATCGAGGGAATAATGCTCGGGATCAATCGCCGGGACGATGCGTGAAGAAAGAACGCCACGGGCCTCGAGCCCACAAGTTCTTGCCCCCCAACGAGGTAGACACGCCAGCGCCGGGAAGGCCACAGTCGTGGGAAAATCTAAAGGGCTTGCGCCAGAGTGCCAGGGGCCGACGCGGCAATGGACAAGAATGCCATCAAAACAGAACATCATAAAGGTCGCCCAGGGGTAGCCGTGCTTGAAGGGGGGTGTGCGTCTCTGGTGGGGCCTAGGACGAAGAACAAAGACGCCCCGGGAAGTAATAACGGGCCGGGGGAATTTACCTTCAAGAGAAAAACAGGCGATCCGGGGGATTCAAAATAACCGGCCGGCTGCGCTGGCCATCAGAGTAGCGTGCCAAAAGGGGATACCGTGGATCCAGGCGAGCGAAGCGCCTGGCAACAGGTCAAAATACCGTAAAGATAAAAAAAGTCTAATAGAATCAGCGTATCGCAGGATGGTCTCTCAAACAAACCAAAACAAAAAAAAAAGAGACAGCGGGAAGTATGAAAAAGGTAGAGTATCAGACGCTTTTCGGCGATGCCCGGGCGCTTTCCGCTAATCGCCTTGACAACACGTGCGGGCGCAGATACGAGGGCCTCCGACAACGGCGAGTGCTATCGAAACAGCTGCAGTGTCGCCGGATCCCCGGGTGTGGTTCTTCTCCTCGGGCCCACAGCGCCGCCCAGCACGGCAATGAGGCGACCTTGGAGGGAAGCATCGGCCATGCTGGACCCTGCCAGCGCTCCAATGGCGCTATCAGACTCAACTATGAAGCTAAGTGCGGGTGCAGGGACCTCGTTGGCGCGGAAAGAACTTGGGCTCGGGGACGTGGTCCTTCACGCCGAGATATCGCGCCAGCGCTTCAGCTCCACTGCGAATAGGCCTGGCTCTTGCGGGGCGCGCTTGGGCAGCGGCAGCCGCGGGAGAGGCCGACACCGAGCCGAAAATCGACAGGCCCGATGGTGACGTCGGCGCCATGCTTCTGGCCCATCGGCCTCGAAGCCGCTTCGAGCCGAGATAGGTCCCCAGGCGAATTTCAGCGAAACGTAGTATCGACATGCTTGGTCCCATGAGTCCTCCGCGCTTCGACTGTGGCGGCAATTGCAGGCGACATCAAAGTCCCGATGGGCCTCCACCTGACCACCGTGTCGGAACGAAACCATCGCGATCCACCGGGCGGCGATGCCCGGCCTATTTCGACTTGGATGAAGGACTGCATCGGATCGCTGCGCGCGACGCCGAAGGAGCGGCTTTGTCGCTCGGTATCCTCGATTGCGGCTCACCGAGGAGCAGCGTGCCTGGTGCCCGGCACACGCAGGGCGCCGCCCCTCCGTTGGGCCGCAAGTGGATTTTCGACTTTCCCCCCGGTCGCGATAAATGAAGGACCGGCTACCCAGGCGCTGACCGCGCGGCCTTCCTTCCGCGCTTACTTCCCGGGGTTTCAGCTTTAAACTTCTGAATCGATTGCGAATTAGCTGTGTGCAGCAGGGCGACGCGATTCGTCGCTGTTCCTCGGCCGCCGCGCCGCACCGGGCCACTCGCGGGTGGCGGCCGGAGATCCACCGCTCGATTGCGCCCAACTAACCACCATGCCTGGGGCGAGTTCCTTCAACGCGGTAGGGAATCGTGTGCAAAGGCCGCTCGGCCGGTAACGAAGAGCCTGCATGTCGAGGCAAGGGACAGACCTGGCCGAGCGGCCTTGAATACCACCTACCCCCCTGAAATCACAACAATGGCTGCGTTCTTAAACAGCCCTCGAGTCGAAAGCCGGCTCCAGCACTGCAAATTGGATCAGGGCTGTGGCCAAGGGTCCCCTATGGCGATGGCCGGCGAACCTGCAAAGGAACGCTCGACCGATCGGAGGATCAACCTATCAGCGGCGCTGAACTTCCTGAGCTTACTTGAACAAGGAATTATTTGTCAAAAGAAAGATACGAAGCCGCTGCCCAGCCTCTGCCAAACAGATGGCCGGGTGTCAATTCAAATGCCGACGCCCATTCTGGGGATGACAACGGGGGGGCGAGGCAGCCTAGTCGTCGCACCGGCCCTACCTACGGAACCCTCTCGGCAAATCCTGCGACATGAACCATCTGAACAAAAACAAGCAAGCTGGCGGCGCTGGGAACGTATACTGTGATTGGGCGGGGGTAACCATGGCCGCAGGATCCCTTGAGGCACGCACACTCTGTGCGCCATAGTGCCCGGGCACGAAACCGTCCATATGCGCCGACATGGGGGGGTTTCGGTAGCGGCACTGACTGTAAACGAACCGTTTCCTGCAATATGCCCACGAGGCAATGATAGCAACGATTTCTATCGAATAGCTCGAAATGCGCGATGGGGGCGGCGTTCGACCTTACGCCGGCGGCTCCGGCCGGCGACCAGTCAGCACGACCGTGCTTCTGAGGCGTTGGGACAATGCCGAACCGAATTGATTCGTGCGTGCGAGGCGCCGCACGAGAGCCCGATCGACTCGACGTTCATTCATGGCATCTAACAATCCGCAAGACTAATAAGGGCGAGGGGCCGGGCGCGGCCGTGACGGCAATGCCAACGCTCTACGCTTCCGCCCTGCGGGTGCATGTGTGGACTAAGGGCAGCAACTAGAACCACCCTGTCCGAGTGCAGACATTTAAACCGGGCTGCCTCAAACAAGGAAAATTCGGCGAGAGGCCGGGGAACGCCATCCGCTCGCCTAGCCCGGGTGTATTCTCTGTCCGACATGGGGGCCACGGCGACGGCTCGACACGGGCGCGACCAGTTTACCGTGTCGTCCGAGGCCTTGCCCCGAACAGCAATCACATGCCGGTGTCCGGGCCTGGGAGCGCCGCTAAGAGATCCAACGTGGCACCAATCCATGGCAAACGCCGCAACGCCACCTTTCCCTTTGTAGTCGCGATGTCGCCCGCCATCCCCCCGCGCCAGAATTGGAAAGTCCGCACATGGAGCATGATCGATTTTCTTATAACCCGAAACGCGCATCTCTCTCAACAAACTACCAAAGAAAAAAAAAAAAAACAAAGAACACGTAAGTGTGTGGATGTAAAAAGAGAGGGATATGCGTCGTTTCGGGAAAGAACTGATCATGCTCAGTTGCGACCCAATTTTCCTGTCAAATCGGGAGGCGCGGACATCGTCGACAAAGAGGTAGTTGTAGCCGGTGCGGATTTTTTGTGCCCATAAGACTTGATAGGACACCACGGGACATCTTGCGCCAACCCGCGACGCACCGAACCAAAGGCATAGAGTGATTGTGGTAGCTAGCAGGGCCTCGCGCACCGGAATTGTCGCGCCAGGTGCGAATCGCCGTCGACCGGCCACGGCATGAAAAAAAAGGAAAAGTGGGGTGTCGACCGGAGATATCACCATCAGGAAATGCCCGTCGGCGGCCCGCCCAGAGGCTTAATGCAGATTAAATGTCGCGCAGGAAATACCGGGAAAAAAAGAATCTGTGCTGGACCCAACAACCGTGACAAGCAATGGCGGTCCTAAGCGCTCGGCCATCGGAGCGAACCAAAGTCATGAACGCAAAGGCGGGACGTTAAGGGAATTTCGCCGCAGGGCAGCCGGCCTCGCCCGCCGCGGGAATTATTATATGCGCATGAGAAGAAACGTGGGGAAAATTCAGGCGTCCGCATACGATTCGGGTGTGCCCCAGCCCTGCGAGCCGATCAATTTGGTGCCAAGCAGCCCGCCCCCCACGGCAATCCACAGGCGCGCCGGTCAAGGGCCCGAAGTGTCGGGCGGCGGCGGGCGCCGGAAGCGCTACATGTAAAATCCCGAACGCACCGCCCAGCGACAGGAACACCGCAATACGGCGAAGCAACGACGGACAAGAGGTGATTCAGTATAATGCCCAGAACCCCGGGCAATCATATCATTTGAGACCGGCTATCCCATCCAATGCGCTGAAACTCCGAAAAAAAAAGAAGTCCTCAAAATAACACGAACCAATAAAGGGAAAAAAAAGCTGGGCGCTAAATTAATATGTGCTGTTCGGCCGTGCCAGCAAGCAACGGCGAAGCCGTGTTCCCACACCGGTACCAATGGTGCCCGGCAGCGTGGCCCCCGGCCCAATTCACGCCCACAGTCCCCAAAGCGAGCCCGAGGCCAGCTTATCTGGTGTAGATGGTCATAAGGTGCCGGATGCCGAAGCGGGTCGTAGGGGCTGGTGGCCGGTTTCGGCACGAACAGGCAAGGGTCCGCCCCGCATCCCCAGAAAGGACGTCGCATGATGCACCGGCCCAGTTTGGCAGCGCTGGGCCAGACAGGACGCTCGTACCTAAAGGCCTAAACCGCGTGTCATCTCCTAAAAAGTACCGAATGACATTAATAATCAAAAATTGGCATCGCCAGCTGATCGGTGAGATCGTCACGAGCGCGTGCAAGCCAGCCAATCGCCAATTAGGCCATTTGCCCAGCCTGCCCAATGAGCAGGCGAGCCGGCGCCCCCCCAAAGGCGGAGGGGGAAATCGAAGACGCCAGCATTTGCATCATTGGAAATGTTAGCAGGGATCACAGATCACCTACGGTCGGGGAAACCGTTGGGAAAATCCGTGATCTGGTCCATTGGTTAGGTGGATATTTGGGTCGACAGCAGCCTTCGTAATGGGCCGCGCCGACAAAAACCGCCGGAATAAGGGAACATCGCGGGGCCCCCCTAAAGGCATGGTGGAGTGGCGCAATGCGAGCGTTTGGCTTCTCCGGCGCCCACCAAGCGAAAATGTGGTGACGTCTCGGGGGTGGAAATGCCGCAACCCTCAAAGCCAAAAGAAAAGGATGCGGTGGTGAGGAAACAGACGAGGAATCGACTCATGTCCCCTGCTGTCACCAGCAATCGGACCCATCGATCAACATGACAGTAGACGCTCCGAACCCACCGTGGGAGATTAGTCGCCGGCATGAGATGTTGCCTCGGCGCGGGGTGTCAGCCGCCTTGTAGCGTCTAATAATGCATTTTATCATGAATCAACAGAGGAAATCGCCAAACCTGGAAAGTCGAAATACCCACGGAGGCTGAAGAATCCCCACTAAGCAGGCACCACGAGTGGCGGCGACCCACCTGGCGTTATGGCAAAAAAACCCAGGCAAAGAAACACCCACCTGCTCCTCGGTTTGAGCCGCAAGCGAGATACCGAGCGACCGAACAGAGAGGAGCCGCCTCAATTTCCTTCGGGCGGTTAACGCGCATGTCGCAGTGCGAATCCGAGTGCGTCCTTCATCAAAGATCCGAAAATATCCCGGCATCGCAGTCAGCCGGTTGATCGACTAATAGGTATACGTTCCCGACACTTAGTGTCCGGACTGGCCATCGGGACTTTGCTGTCGCCTTAGGAGATCCATTATATTGCTACCCAACAAGACACAGATGAAAAAAACCGCGGAGGGGAAAAAAACCATGGCCCCAAGCCGAGTGGAATATCGGATTACTTAACCTTACTAAAATACATTGTACATACGTTTCAGCTGATTTAAACGCCCTGGACCACCTATCCTAAAACATCATAGCCATCGAAGCGCTTCGGTCTAAGGATGGTGGGCCCAAGAAGGCATATAGTGCGCCGACGAAAGGTCAGGACCAAATCTGGGCCCATTGTTAACAGATTTCGTCCGAATGCGTTGGGTTCGCCAAGAGGTTTTTAGTATAAATTTCAATCACGGGGCCAATTGGCCTGTAAACGTGGGCCACAAAGCAAGCGGCCAGACCCGCAGCGCCAGGAACTAATACGTCGCGTGGATGGAGCCTGGAAAGCGGTGGCGCCGATAGTCGGAAAGAACTCCTAGAGAAAAGGGAAAAAAAAGGGCGCAAAAAACGGGGTAAAGGAAAACGCGATAAATCAAAACAAAAAGGAAAACCGCTACAATGGCAGATGGCCCTGAGAATAAATGGCGCATTCGATTGCGTGAGCAGAAAACCCAGCTGCCCGAAGCCGCCCGGAAAATTTCTTCCGCGGCCCAAAACGAGGTCCCCGGGAAACACACCCGAACCGCAGATGCGTGAATCCCCGCCTTGCGCGAAGGGAAGGCAAGGTGAGCCGCCGATGGGGGCCAGATAAGGTAACCAATCAAAGCATCAAAAATGTCGCCCATTGTCGTTAGCCTGGAAAAAGGGCCGGTACAATCTGGTGTGGCCCGAGTCGGAGAAACAGAAAAACCTGGGAGCCTGCCAATTAGGCGCAAGCACTGCAGCGATAGTACAGTCAAGGGAACAAGAGGCAAAACCGGTGCCTAAGGTATTCGGCCAAGTCCGAATTAACCGCAAAAAGAACCGTTGATTCAAGGCGAAATGGAAGCGGAGGATCCATAAGTGGTACAACAGATAATCACGAAAAAGAGAAAAAAATCAAAGCATCAGGAAAAAAAAACCGAAAAATACTCCGTGGGGAAAACGAGAAAAAAAGAGCAAAAAGGTAAAAAAAAAGTTGCTATCGAAACGAAAAGCAGGAGAGGGGGAAAAAGAAGAAGGGGGGGGTCTCGTCAACACAACAAAACACAACGGGAATCGGATAGAAAAGAGATATATCAGCGCCCTTAAGAGAAATGAAATCGGGGCAAGAGATGTGGCCATGGGGCCGCGGAAGGTTCGCTCGAGCCCTTTTATCACGGAAACTAGTGACCGAACAAAAGGGCAAAGCAAATAACAAGAAAACCTGGAACACGGAAAGGAGAATACACCAGATGCGATGGTGTCGCCATGGGCAGGGATCGCGCAGGATCGCCCGGGTTGTTCCTTCATCCTCGGCCCACAGGCGCCGCCTCACGGCCAGTGTATGTCGACCTTGAATGGCACTCGGCCCTTCGGCCCCGGCTCAGCGTCCAAGGTACCTGATCAAACTGCACTTGGTAGCGGCGAACCTCGGGTGCGTTGGCCACGGGAAGAACTTGGGGCCTCGGAGCGTATGGAACTTCAAGCCGAGAGATCGCGCCAGCGCGGTTACACAATCTCCATCTGCATAGGCCTGGCGTCTGCGGGGCGGGTCTTGATTGGCAGCGGCAGGCCCGGCGAGGACCGATAGAACGGAACAAAGAAACACCATAGCGCGAAATCGACATGCCAAGATGGTTGCCGTCAAGAGCGTGCCATGCGTTCTGGGGCATCCGGCCTTCTACGCAGCTATCGAAGCCGAATATAGTTCCCAGGTGGCGAATTCCCGCGAACCTTAGTAAAACACAGGACATCCCTTGGCCACTTAGTTCCATACCAGCGGCTCGACTTTTGGGAACGCAATTGAGCAAGGACGACAGCAAAAGTCCCGATGGCCAACCGTGAAAACCACGTGTCGGAACCGAACCATCGCGATACACCGGCAGGCGGATGCCGGCCAAATATTTCGACTGTTGATGGGAAGGGCACAGCACCTCGGAATCGCTGCCGCACCCCGAACAGGGCAACCCGAAGGGAAGCGGCGTTTGATCGCTCGGAATGACAATCCTCGAGTTGCGGCCATCGCACGAGAGCAGCGTGCCTGGTAGCCACACGCCAGGGGCCGCCGCCCTCGTGGTGCCGAGTGGGCATCGACTTTCCCAGGTCGCGATAAAATAATGAAGGACGGGCTAACAAGCGCCTTCTCCGCAGCGAGTCCCGTTCCTGCCGCCGCCTACTCTGCCGGATTCAGAACCTATAAATTGAACTTCTGGAAATCGAATGCCGATTAAGGGCTGGGTTATGCAAGCAAAGTGCGACGCGAGTCTCAGCTGTATCTAACCGGTCCAACCCACCGCCGCCGCCGCGCCCCGGCGCACAATAAACGCGGTGGCATGCCGGAGAGATCCACCGCGCGCATGCGACCCTACACGCAATGCCCACTGGGGCATAGTTTCACAAAGCGCGCGGGTCTGCGGGCCGCGGAAAACCGGTAACGAAATGGCCTGCTTCGAACAAGACGACGGGCCTACAGGCTGATACCCTGCACTAAACCCCATGATCATGCTGGTCGTCTTTGGCCCTCGCGGCCGGCGGGCAGCCGCATTGTGGGCAGGCTGGACCAATGTTCCTATGGCGAGGCGCCTTGGTCAAGAGACGCTTCCGGACCGATCTCACCGATCCAGCTAGGCAAGCGGAACGTCCTGGGATCTTTTCACATTTTTTTTAGTACGAGCGAACCTTCGGGCCACCAATACCAGGCATGCAAAACTTGGCCGGTGAACATCATGCGACGCCCTTCTGAGGAGATGCCGTGGGCCTGTGCGCGCTTAGACAATTCAGTCGAGACCCGGCACATGCCCTACGACCCCGCGTCGTGGGCAATCCTGCACAGACCATTCTACACGCAAGAAAAGCTACACTATGGTCGGCGCTGGAAACGTGCGTGAATTGGGCGCCGTGGGTTCAGCACCATGCCGAATCCAAAAGGTATCCGTGTCCACGCAAATATCAGTTGCGCTGGCCCCGCCGAACCGCCATGAAATAGAGCGCCCATT
>Ga0179593_1354786_pt1 | contig 11365 bp, 13 predicted proteins | sample CZODoug2_1_08_16_FD_185931 | JGI IMG/M metagenome (GOLD analysis project Ga0179593, IMG submission 185931) | Vadose zone soil fungal communities from Angelo Coast Range Reserve, California, USA - CZODoug2_1_08_16fungal (PacBio error correction) | ecosystem: Environmental > Terrestrial > Soil >...
TCTCTGCCATAAAAAAGCTGGAGGGAAATCACCGCTGAAGGCGGATATTTTACGCTTACTTGACAAAAGGGAAGGTGGGCATCTGTAGGGGGGGGGGGAGAGGACGCTTTACAGGGAAAAACGCACAACACCGCTCAAAAAATTGGCACGAACGCGAGGAAACGCGGCACTGGCGGGAAAAAGAAGGAAGACCTCCCAGCACCAGGAGGGGGAAAAACGCGGGATGGCACAACGTGAACGAATAGGGTACGCCCGGAAAACAGGGGACACGAAGGTGGCCTCTCAAATCACTTAATCAGAGCGTTGACAAGGGAAAGAAGGGGGTCCGGAACAGTCGCCAAAACCGACGGGCGTAAATTTGATCCAAAAGAGAAGGGAATCCAGGTCTCCGAAAGGAATGCAGTTGTCAGAGGGGCCAGGTTTTTCCAAAACTACTAATGGAAGTATTATGACCCAATTACGTGCGGTCGGGGGGGGGAAGGGAAAGGGTCGATCCATCTTTTCCTGTTCGAATCTACCAAAAGGGGGGATAGGGAGGGTATAGAAAAAAGGGGGCGCCATTCTGTAAAAAATTCGGAAATGACAACCTCTCGTCAGCCTAATAGAAGAAAAAGGAGGCGTGAAATCGCTCTTCATTTCCTAAAGGGAAAGAGGAAGCCAAGTGAGGTCCCGAGAAATATTAAAACCTGCGCCAGAGAACCGTAACAGCGTGTAAAAGTGCGGATCAAGGCGATCAACGGGAAAAGTCCCCGGGCAAGGGGGTTCTCTTCGGGTGGACGCCGGAAGAGGAACAATAGACAGGGGGGAGTTCAAGTTCTAGAATGCCGGGGGGAAAGTGGCACCGAACTGGTGAGTAAGCTTACTGATGCGGGGGATTCTGAAGAAAAAACTGATGCAAGGACGCGCGACGAGAAACGTTAGCGTGGATCGGGAGCCAGTTGAGAGAGGAGGTCGCGAATCGGGAGAGAGGAGAAGAAAAGGTTTCAGCGAGTCAACAGCAAGAAAGAAGCAAGACACTTATCGGGGGTAAATAAAAAAGCAAGGGGTGACTTAACTGCGGGCGTGTACCTCATCTTCCACAAGAGAAAAAGAAAACGTAGGGCTGCGCGCTCTAAATCGTGGGAGGGGAGAGGGAGATCGATGAAGACTCTCACGCAGGTCGCACGAAACGGAGAGAGGAAAAACGCGAACGTTATACGCTCCAAGAGAAAAGGCTACCGGGGGAAGGAGATGAAAAACATCCTGAGGAGGCAGGGCTTAGACTCCTGGAGAGCTGGCCCTAGGTTCGTTCGGAAGGCGGAGGGGCTAAATGTTTCCCCTCGATCGGAGAGCTACTTTTAACGAATGTCCCTACTATACCCGAATTGTGGAAATGACGCGCGGGAGAGGATGATGGAAGCTGAAAGTTGACAGGGAGCCCGCAGGTGGGGGTAAAAATGCGGGGCGTCCGGGAGATAAACACAGCGGTTGGGGGAAAAAAGAAAAAAGTGTGGATCCAAAGGGTTAAGTGAGGGGATAAAACACTAGAAAAATGGTGGTAATATAGCCACTGAAGAATTGGTCTGCGACGTGGAACGACGGTATAGAGGGAATGGAAACTTGCCAAGATTCGTAACATAAGATGGAGGGGGAAGCATAAGTGAAAAAAATCAATCTAAAGGGAAAGACTTGTTGGCGAAATCACCCTACTTCCGTTTGATTGGGGGACCATTGGGGACCAAGGAAAACCGGCAGGGTGGGAAGAAGACCAAGGGGGAAGAAGCGGCGGAGGACAAGGAAGTAAAGCCAACGAAGTGACGAGAGGAACCTACGCAAAGATTGGGGAGGAAATCGGGGGATACTTGGAAGGAAAAAGGTCAAACAAAAAGAAAGTAAGTCAAGGAGTATAACCTCGGACGAGGGAGGGGAGGGCAGAGGAACCAACTTTTTCGGGAACGGGAGCATCACCGTACGCTTCAAATGTTCGTCACTGTGCTTGAATCGGACAGGAAGCCTCCTTCAACCAGGCAGGGCCGTGTCACACGGGGGTGAAAGGAGAAAAAGTAAACAAAGACCTAATCGGAAAAGGAAAAGGGGGACCAAAAACCAGACGGCATTGTGGCCGGAGGCAAGGATAAATTCCTCAACGAAGAAAGAAGGGGGGGCAAGGGGGAGGACAAAACTTCTAAAAAGGGCAGGACGCAAGCAAAAGCAGGAGTGAAAAGGATTGATCCTGTTGAGGCCAAATAGTCGAATGGGAGTCCAGGCCGACCATAATTGGGGAAAAACCAAGACAAGAAAACTTCCTTAAGGTTAGGGGAGGAAGAATGAAATTTAAAAAAATCGATGAGGGGGAGGGAGGGACCTGAAAACCTGGGTCCATCTTGACAACAGGGGGGGGGGGAATCGCAGTCCTTGCTCGCTGTGAAAAAAACCAGGGGCCAACCTAAAAGAAGGAGGGACTAACGAACAAAGCGGGAAACAAGGGTGCAGGTGAGACAAGTTCGTGTAACTTGGCTGTGTTAGCCGGGGGGAGGAAAACCGGGAAAAAGGGTCCATGCAGTTGGATAAAGGGACAATCAGGGGGAGAGTACTACACGAGGGATTGAGAAAATTGTTCTATGAAGGAAAGCAGACCGGTCGAACGAATTGTTGTTGTTTGGTTCTACAGAGAACCGCCTGGGGTAAAGGGACTGCGAGGAAAAGACTGACTAAATGACAAAAAATGTTGGACACACGGGAAGCCAGATGTCAAAGAGTCCCGAAAAGGAGAACGAAGAATGGGGGAATGAGGTACGCCTATGAATCATGTTACGGGGGTAGGGTCAGGGGGGCAGAGGAACCGGAAAGACGGGAAAAAGGGAATCGAAAAAGAAAGAAGGGAAGCAGAAAGAGAAAGACAACATCAGACTGCCAGTATTAAGCATCAAGGAGGAATGTAGGAGTGCGGGTTCTACCCGCGCAGAAGTGCTTCACTCAATGGGGGAAAGGATCCGACGAATCTAAGATCAGATAAAAAAAAAAGGAAGGGAGGAGGAAGAGATTCGAATTCGTATGCTATTTTGTGGGAAACGGGGGAGAGGACGACAAGATTAACCGACGGGGGTGGGAGAGCACCAACAACGATCAAAGAGGAGGCAAACAACGTTCCGCTTGCCTTGAGTAATGGGGGAAATTCAGGGAAGACAGCGTCGTTGGGAGAGGTGAAAGGACGAGCAAAAGACGTGGAACCGAAACAAAATCCCCTGTCACCCATTTGGTAGGTAAGAGGGAAAATGAGCTGTCGAAGTCTGAGGAGGGGGGGGGCTCTTCATAAAAAAAACTCTGTTCTTCCCGGGGTGTACCAAAAATGCTCTGGGCAAAGGGAGAAGTGGGCTAAACCAGGAAAGCAAGGGTCACAGGAATAGCTCGGACAAAAGTCCCTGGAAAACATTCTCAACGTGTCCCATTGAGTAAAAAGGGGCGAACGACAGTGAAACACGGGAAAAAGCGGCGACTAAGGAAAGAAAGACGGGAAAAGGGACTGATTCCGCTCTTGTACTACCTCTCGGAGACACAGAGAGTTTGAGGCGAAAGAAACACGAAAAAAGGGTGGGGGAAAGCATCATGTCGCCAGGATAAACATAACAGGAAGGGGCGGATTGAAAAGAAAAGAGGGGTAGCTTTGGAATCAAAATTCTCAAAAGGAATGATACGGAAAACCCGAGGTGAGACAGCAGGTTGCCACCAGAGTCGGTCAAAAAATAAAAGTTGCTAAGGGGTCAAGAAGGAAGCAGGATCCACAAAAAGACAAGTTGGCCGATTTGGGTGTGGATGGGGAGGCAAGGAAACGAACAGTCGAGATTTGGCACGACCACGATCCAGTACATCAAAAAGTCAGGCGAGCTTGCAGAGGGGGAGAACCCAGGGAGGAAAAGGGGAAAAAAAAAAATGCCTTGAATGGTCGCAAAAAGGGATCGTAACTCCTCGAAGAAGAAACATGAGGGAACCGTTGTAACTATCAAAAGGGGCGCCGCGAAAGTGGGGACAGGTAAGGATGGAACGAAACTAAAGAGGTAGAGTTGATAACGTGTGAGAAGATCGAAAGGAGAGACTAAGCGGCTGACTTGCGAGGGCTCCCGGTCGAAAAAGGTTGTATTCTGCGAGGAAAGAGGGGAAAATTTCAATACCTGGAAGACGGCCGATGGGATCACGAAGGGGTGGCCCGTGCCAGGTATCACAAGAGACCACAAAGGGGCGAATGCCTCAACTTCCACCTGAGTTGTCAAGGGGGGGGCGAATCATCTGACGAAGACGACGCGGGGATGCCCGGTCGGTGGGACCCTGTCGGTCCAGGGGGGGGACGATCCTCGGGGGAAAAAAGGGTCTTAAACTACCGCAATTAAGGTGGTGTAAAAAAGGGATCTGCGAGGGAGGGGATACAGTCAACAAAGTGAGAAGGAGGGCTTTGAACTGGGGTGGTAGCAACGGGGAAAAAAGAGGAAGGGGGAAAGTAACGTTGGAAACTTGCCTGCCACACTGTTAAAATTGGGAGAAGAAGAAACCAAGGCGGCTTGGGAGCCAAGACGGAAGAGACCGCCGGGTAAACCCGCTCGTGAGAACCAAAAGGCGGGGTATCACACCCGGAGCCGAAAGAAACCGGTTTAAACAACGGAGAAGACCTCATGGACAAGGCGACGAAGTCCTAAAGGAAACGGAGAAGAAAAAAGGCAGGCCCTGGGCCCCTTAAATAGGAGGACCCAGGAGAGGACCAGCGTCCGGTGAGAGGGAAAACAAGAGAGCAAATCCCAACACTTTGACACAATCGGAAGGTTAAGAAGGATAGAATATCTATACCCGAAGGTAACCTTGCGGGTTTCCTCACACGGGAAATGTGGCGAGTGAGGTAGTCGAAGGGCGCTTTCGCAAAAGCGAGGTGGTCGGAAAAAACGGCGGAGGGGTCAGACAACATCCTGAGACATAAGAGAAGTTAAGAGGGAAAAGAGTCTTAGGGAGAGAAAATGAAGGAACTGAAGTGAAGTCACCAAAGCGGAGGGGGAGAGACGATACTAAGGGGAGCGTATGCGGGGAAAAAAAATAACCTAACCACGTGAGAGGGACGAAGGAAGCTGGAGAAAGAATCAGAAAAACGGACTCAGGCGCCGAGAAGGAAGGTTTGAACAAACGGCGGAACGGGGCATCCGGGCAAGAAACTCTAAAAAAAAAAAGGCCCGAAAAATGGGGTTGGAAGAAGGGCTGGGGACCCAGTCATAGCGAACTGAAATTCAGAGAAGATGGACAGAAAGAAACGAGACCAGCACGCCAACTTTAATCTGGCCGTTGAGAAGAAAGGAGAGGAAATGGGTTAGTTTCACAAAAGGGGGGGAAAACAGAAAGCTGGAGCAGAGCGTAGGAAAATAAGCAATGAAAAAGGATTTAAGGGGTGAAGGCCATCGCCGCGACATTCAGCCGTTCGAGTCATATGAGGGAAGAAAAGAAAGCTGGGGCCATCTGCGAATACAAACAGAATGGACAGAACGGGATTACCGCGAACCAGAATCGCAGGGATACTTAAGTCCACGACGGGGGCGCCAAAGGAGCACTGGCCCGAAATCCAAATGGGGGTCAGCAGAACTCAATGGTCAAAAACCCCTGGAAGAGGAAAGAATGACTGTGAATGCAGGTCTTCAGGGGAATCTTCAAGAGGTTCCGTTGAAAAGAAAATTGGGGGGGGGGGAAAAAAAAAGGCCCGTTGGGATGCAGAGGGGAAAGAAAAACCCTTACAAGGGCACCCTCACTACGAGGGCAAGGAGGTTGGAAAGAAAATAACAATTGGATTTTCCCTTGCGGTCAGGAAGAAAATTAGGAAAGTGGTGTCAAAATACCCTAGTTAAAATGCTCAGGTTCGGGGGCGGAGAACTCTTAAGAAGGGACCTATTTACTCTGGGATAAGAAACTGCTATCTTTTGGGGGCGGGTTCATAAAAAGAGATAAAGAAGCTGACAAACCCCGTAAAAAACACTCCAAAGGAAAAAGAAGAGTGATGTCTCCAGAAGGGCGGAAAAATCAGGGAACGACGTCCAGAGATCCTGAACGATGGCGGTTCCAAAGGGGCAGGTGGGAATGGATAACAACAACCACTAGGGATGGGGGGAGGAAAATGGAGGGAAGGAAAGGGAAAACTGCGGGGCAGGACTACCAGCCGGGAGTTTAAGATTGTCTCGCCTTTTACCAGGATCAGAGTTCAAATCAGGGGATGTAGGAAGAGGTATATTCCGAGGGTTAAAACGCCACAACCGACTGAGAAAGTGAAGAGAGCTCGCAAAAGAGGTGACGGGACGCTAAAGAAAAAAATCTAAGGACCCCCTCACCGAGGAAACACTTGAGGTCGACCAAACAGGTGACCATCATAGGGAAAGGGGGGGACGAAAACGAAGGGACACGAGGGACATGGATACAATCCTGCCGAAGGCTCCTGGGTTGGTACCGGGTCCCTCTTTTGTTATTCACCAGCGCAAAAACACCACGGATCGGGGGGGTCCAGAAGAAGAGCCGCCAGAAAAAAGCCGATCGCCTGAATGTTCCACGAGGAAGGTGTTTTTGGTCCGAAAAGGAGGCCGTCATGGAACCACAATGAGCGTGTTCGGCCGCAACAGCGAAGCAACAGCGTGGCCGCAGGACAGACTAGAAGGAGGAAAGGGAGTCGCTGGAATCTGCAACAACGTTGCAGGAACATTCGTTGAACACCTTCAGGGCCAGCGGGAAACAGCTAGGCCGACCTAATCGGCGAAACGGCGATGGGGTTGTGTGGGGGTGTGTGGGTGGGGGGGTTTTGGGTTTGAATGTCTCTGCTAATTTCCTCCAAGGAAACTCGGGGGACAGCTAGGGGGGGGGAAAGGAATCAAAAAAGCGGCAGGAGAAACGGCCAAAAAAACAGGCGAGCAGGTGCAGAACCAAGGAAACTATTCCTGAACGAGTGGTCTCTTGCAGGGCCATGAAGAAGGACATATAAATCGACTTGAGTGAAGGTAGAAGAAGAAGGGGGCGGGGCAAAGAAGGCACAGCCGGGCGAATGTTTCACCTGAGTATAGGGTTGCTTTGGGCGGTTAAAGGGAGGGGCCCGAGAGGATCATGAAACATTCCTTCGCGGCGAGAGGAGGTAAGTTTGCTCGCTAAGACGCGAGAGGGGGGAGGAGGGGAAATCGGCGGTTCTTTCGCTAGTCATCAAGAATAAAACGTATCACGAGGACGACGCCGCAGTGGAAGGAAAGGCAGGGGAGGGGGAAAAATCTTCCACTGAAGAAAGACAGAAGAGGCGTCAGCTTCGCCTCGAGTTTCGGCTATGCTCAGAGAGGGGAGATGGTGTCCTGAAAAAGAAAAAGTGTGTGAGCCCGAAAACGGGCCTGAGCATCAACAGTTATAAAGAGAAACACGCCAAAACTAAGGGAGGGGGATGAAATCATTAAGAGAAAAAGGGAGGGTGGAACTCCGGAATATAGGATACCATGGGGGAGGGACAAGTCCGAACGTGCGGGTGCTAGCTGGGGGGTTCCCCGAGCCGAGTATCTTATACGAGAAGGGGGGGGTCAAGAATATAGAAGGAAGAAAGGGGAAATGCGTTAGAGCGGGCTCGGGGAGGATCTTAGGCGTACCGGGGTGACGAAGGGAGACGCCGGGTGTTTAAGGAGGAGGCGTAGGTTAGAAACCCGCAAGACGTTGGGTCTAAAAGCCGAAGGGAGTAGTCCTTAATCTACGCGGGGGGGGGATAACCAACTCGCTCTTTGTGGTCAAAATTGTAGAGCCATCATGTGGGTCGACGGTTTTAAACGTGAAGGATCAGCAAAAGTTGCCAGCAAACATTCTGTGGAAAAGTAGAAAGTACGCAAGGAAGGGAAAACAATACAACCCTCAATTTTGGCGAAATTCACAAGCCAGGGGAACTGGGTGGAGGGGGGAAAAAGCCCAGTGGACGAGATCGGGGGGGCACAAACCCTGCTGGACATCCTGAACACAGACGAATAAACTCGGGCGTCGAAGATGAGCACTACAAACAACTACGTTACATCATGGGAAGGACCGAGCAGAGCACCGTTGGATCTATTGGGGGGGAAGCAATTGAAGGCACCGTGGAGAACAGAGGGAACCCGCGTCAAGAACAGGAGGAACCTCTGGCCGCATTCAGTGAGCGGCAGGGGGGAAGAAAACGGGTTGCTACGTGGTAGAGAAGCAGCCCTTCCATAGGAGGAGAAGGGCTTGTGAGCAACGAAAAACAAGAACAGAACCTCAGCTACCCACGTGGACGTTCAGCAGGGGTGGGAACCGGGGAGAAATAAGGTCTCGTTCTACCAGATATCGGGAAAGGGGAAATAACGGCAGGGGAACCGGGGACAATGAAACGAGCCAGGGATAGGAGTGAGGAAAATCTTCTTCCATGATTCCAAAGTCTCAGAGGGAAGGGGGGGCCCACCACCCAAGAAAAAGGAAGACTCCGCGAGCGCCCTTAAGTTTAGACCTGTGACTGAAGGGGGCGAAATAAAAGGCGCCAGAAAAAAAGCCACTAAACAATAAAGGGAAAAAGGGAAGGCCGTAGGGGATCATGAAAGAAGGTGCCTTTGACAGTCTCCAGAAGGGCTGGACGGGATGCTACGGAACCTGGTCGGAAGAGGTCGGGTTGATAAGGATTCCGGAGAAAGAGGTGAGGAAAGCGAAAGCGGTGAACTACCGAAACAGGCCGGAGGGATGGTCTCCGGGTCTACAATGATGCGAAAACCGGGTGCAGGGCGAAGGGGTACCTTAACTCGATTGTGTCCTCTGGGTAGGAAAAAGGACGAGGGGGAAAGGGAAAGGGGAGGGAAATGGAGGAAATCCGGAGAGGACCACACCAAAGGATCTTGGAGGCGCCCGGGTGATAAAGTTAAGGAACCATGATCGAAAAAAGGCGTTGTTGGACATCAGAGGGAGGACTCCTTGGGAAGAGGCCGGAGATCCTCCTCCTGTCAGTGGACAGGAAGGGGGGTCCACACAGGGCGCAAGAGGAAAATAAGGAAGAGGAAAGAAGACGACTTCGCAAGCAGGAACTTTCCATGGCTTCCCTAGAAAAAAGCATTGTGACCGGGGATGTCGTGGCAGGGTGGGAGAAGGAGATCGAGGAGGGGGGAACAAGAAAACCAGACCTGAGGCAAGATGCGAAAAGGCCAAAGCAGGAACGGGAAAGTACTGTCAACCGGAGACTAGTGCTGGAAAAGAAGGACTGCGGGACGCCGACAGCAGAGGGGAGAATTAAGAGGTCGAGAAAAGTGGTCAATAGCAGGGACGAGGAGAGACTCAACAAAAGAAAGAGGAGAGGCGAAGGAGGGAGGAGAATTTAAACAACGGGAGAGTGACTCAGCAGGATATCGGTAGCGGAAAAAAAAAACTATCAATCGAGCTGATGCCGATACGTGCCGGGGAAAGGCATGTTGTCAATGCAACCTGAGGACCTTCCTATCCGGGACTAAAAGGGGGGGTCAAATACGGGAAACTCCCGTATTGAAAGAAAAGAAGACACGGCACCCACTGATTGAAGGAGGTACAGGACGGAACATATAGGGGGCCTCCGTGGGGACTCTAAGGGAGAATCTGGCGGGCCCGGGTTGGGGGAAAACACTTATCATCAAAGAGGCTGCTCGACAGGTAAAAGGAGCGGACACGGAATAAAAAAACAACGGTTCGCAAGGCGCACGGAAGGAAAATGGAAGATCACAGGTCGATCAAAAGATCCTGGGGGGCGTACATCCAAAGGAGAATGTTCTGAACCGACGGGGAATAAAAGGAGAACGGAGGGGTAAAAGGCGGATATCAACTTGTCTAGAAAGAAACGGTCGGAAAAAAGAACGGGTGGAAAAAGAAGAAAAGGGTGAAGAATGACCAGCCGCCGTCCCTTCATGGAAGGGGCTGGAAAAGCGGTTGTCGAGGGAGTAACAAAGAGGGCAAAGATCGACTGAACCCGAGGGGGGAAGGGGGCAGACAAGGTATTACAGGACATCCTAAACCCATTGGGAAGGGAAGGGTATAAGAAGAAACTCAAAAGATAGGTGGGGAAAGGAAGGGGGGGTTGGAATTAGAAAAAGTGGATGGTCAGGAGGACAGACATTCGGTTGACGACACTGGGGAGAAAAAAGGGGTCAAAAAATTCGGAAGTTCATGATCTTATTATCGCAGTCAGAGGAAGAAAAGGGGGAGAACTGGGAATGGGGAAGGAAGAAGAAGAGAAAGATCAATCGTCCTTGACGGGAAGGGGAAAATCCACTCAGTGGGACGAGTCAGGGTAGCCCGGAGACCGGTATTTGTAGCAGTACAAACCCTGAGGAAGAAAGCTCTGGAAAACAGGAAAGGGATTAAGGAAAAGAAGAAAAGAAAAGGAAACGAAGCGGCTAAGGGGCGATGGGATCACGTAGATTTGTACGTAGGGAGAGCAGAAAGCATCTGGGAGACTCCATGGGGACGAAGGCCAACAAATGTTCAGGTAAAAGAAGGGGGTGCCGTTAGGGATCCACAATGTGAATAAACACGCTCCCTCAACCAGTATTGTCTTAAGGGTTGTTTCGCTACTATTCTTGGGAAACCAGACAAGGGGAAACGGGGGGCAATGGTCCAGATGGGTGTACGAGATACGGGCAAAAAGTGCAAAGCAAAAATTCACACCGGAAATGGGGCAGGGGGAGGGGGTCTCAACAAAAGTATATCTGTCGAGTGATTGGTATAGTGCATCAACTAAAAGTTCTAAGATCGGGAACAAATGGGAGGACTTTTTCAAAGACACAACGGAAAGGGAAAAATAACCATGTTATTGGGGGTCATAAAGTAAAAAAAAAGGAGCCAGGGGGGGGGGGTAAGTCCCCATGGAAGCCCGCCGGGAGGAAACAAGGCTGTAGGGAGACAACACATAGGTTATCCCACAAGAAGCCAACGAAGTTATAAACCAAGGGGGCCAAAAGGGAAAAAGCACGAAAAGAAGACCTCTCCGAGTCACTGGCGACACGGAGTTAAGAACCAAGGGGGAGGACCGTTAATATGGGAAAAAGGAAGAGAACAAGATCCGAAAGCGGTTAACACCAAGGCGCAACGCCCCAGGAATGGGCAAGAACAATCAGGGGGGTTCCTTTATCCGAGTATCCATACCCTATGGTGTCAGGGGCAGGAATGTTTCACGAATGAAAGGGGGAAGCAGGTGGACGCGTGGGGAAAAGGTATCACTTCGCAGCGGGACTCAACCGGAAGGAACAAAAATGGCGTGTAGAGTCCAGGAAACCAGTCCTTACGACTATCCCAGCCGACACGTGTATAAAAAGAAAAAAAGAGGAAAGGAGAGGCAGGAGAGCCAGCAAGAAGGAGGAAAGAGAGTCCCATCTACTCGAGATTACGATAA
>Ga0179593_1357870_pt1 | contig 11365 bp, 14 predicted proteins | sample CZODoug2_1_08_16_FD_185931 | JGI IMG/M metagenome (GOLD analysis project Ga0179593, IMG submission 185931) | Vadose zone soil fungal communities from Angelo Coast Range Reserve, California, USA - CZODoug2_1_08_16fungal (PacBio error correction) | ecosystem: Environmental > Terrestrial > Soil >...
CGGGGGGAAGCTCCGAAAACCGGGGGGGGAACGGGGAAAGGAGGAGTAAACCGTGCAAAAGTTCGCAAATAAATGACAAAACTTGTCGCAAAGGTAACAACTGGGGGGAAGGGTTCGGGGTGAACAAAACGAAAGCAAAAAAACGATGTGGGACGAAGTCGAAAGGGGGGGGGGGGGTAAAAACCCAAAACGAAAAACTTGAAAAAACAGCGGAATTAAAGCAAGCAAAGTATCAATGGTGGCTGTGAAACGGGGGACTTGCAAAAAGAAAGCAGTGGGGGGGGACGTGGGTGGGCCAAACCTTGGAGCAGAAACCAGCCGAGACTGAAACGGTCTGGGGTCAACTAAAGGGTGAGGAATTGGGGGGGGGCGTTGCTCCCCGGGGCCAAAAGGAAATCAAAGTAGAACAGGACCAAGGGAGTCAATAAAAGGGGGGATAAAGTGTAACAGGTGAAACCCTAATGGGCGGCAAAAAGGCTTCAAACAAGAGCATATAAAGAGGCAACAAAACAAGAAAAAGCAGCCAGGGAAACGAACGGGAGATGTAGTTGAAAAGTGAAAAAAGGGGGAAAACTTCTCCAAAATTAACGTGGGGAAAACGGAACGAGACCAGGGTCGGGGGCAGAATTGTGAAAGGGAAAAAAACAAAAACTAAAAAAAGAGAGAGTCGATTAAGGAAAACATCGGGACGGAAAGAACCGGTAAACATAAAAAAAAAACTTGGGGGGAAAGAGTTCAAAAATCAATTCCGATGGGGGGGAAATTGTCTATTGGAGGAGGAAAAGGGTGTGCATAAACCCGCGAATGAACAGTAGGTGCATTTAAAGAAAACAAACACTTAAAAAAACGGGGAGGTAGGAGATAATCCGCACTCGAAAACATCACACGTCAGGGGTGGCTTGGGAAACCGAGGATCAACAAAGAGTAAAAAGTGGATGAAAGGGTGAAAAGCAAACACGATTTGGAAAGCATTGCCGTGAGCAGGTGGAGGGTTCACAGTTTCAGGGGAAGAAGGAAAACGCTGTGGGGGGAAAAATAAACCAAGGGGTCAGGAAGGAAGAAATTGGGTAAAACGGTCAAAGAATTAGAAACTACCATCAGGCAAAAAGTAATTGGTTTCCTAGAAGTCTTAAAGTCTACGGGGGATAGAAAAAACTAAAGGAAAAAAAGGGGAAAAAAAAAAGTTCTCCGACCAAGAACGGCGAATAGGGGGGACGCCTCCTGCAACAGACAATAAAGCCTGAGTCTGAATAGGGACATTGTTGTGCGTCTAGGGATGTACAAAATGGAAGGATCAAAACAGAAGGGGGGGAAAAGGAAAAGTTGGGTTCAAACTTCCTAGACGAAAAAAAAGGTTCTCGTACAGAGTCAAAACCAAGGCCAAGGGCGAAGTCATTTGGTAAAAAAACTATTCAACAAGAGAATAAAAAGGGGGGTTTGGACTCCAAACAAGGTATCCAAGAGAGTCCTTGAATATGGATGACAGGGACAAAATTCAAGAAACAGGGGCAAAGGAAAGGTCGAAGCAAAGAGGACCGGCTGGGGGATGAGCAAGACTTTAATGTAAAGAAAAAAAAACAAAAAATGGGACCAGGCACGCAAAGAGGGGATGATGGTTGAAAAGAGTTCAACTGAAAAGGTCACACAAACGAAAGGCCGGCTTAAATCGTGGGCACAATCGCCAAGAGGGGGGGACGGACTGTGAGACAATCAAAGCAAGGAAATACCGCCAGGGGAAAATGGACAAAAATGGGGACTTGAAGAAATCAAGGAACCGACCCTAAGGGTTGGAGCTGGGAGAAAAAGAATCAAACTGACTGGAAAAAGGAACGTGCTCAAGCCAACATTAACGACCAAAAAAAAAAAAAAACTACACAGAGGGGGGAAAAAAAAGGGAAGTTTCACTTAGAGATTCCGCCATTCCATTGCCAAAAAAGGGTGTAACAAAAGCCGGGGGGAAACAAACGTCACGACATGGGGGGCAAAAACCTAAATCGGCCTGGGAGGGTTGGTTTTGGAAAAAAAGCCGCAAACAGCAAAAAAACGACACGGCGAGAGGATATCAACGGGTAAAGATGGCGGTGTGGAAAAAATAAAGATTACCAACCGCACAAACCGGTAGGAAAAATGGAGGGAAAACACCACGACCTGTGTGGCACTTCCCTGGAAAAGACAGAGCGGGCAACAGTGGGAAATCACAGAGTGAAAAAAAAGCATATTGGGGCACCGCATGCACACTTGTGGGAATCCCTTAGGAATGCATGAGAGCGGGAGAAACAGCGAGAAGACGAAAAAAAAGGGATGGCGCATCTGTCCAAAAAGGAAAAACCAGAAAACGAAAGCTGCGAAAGAAGAATTGTTAAGGAAGGAAGCGTGAGAAATCAGAAGTCACGAAAGCGGGAAATGGAAGGGGTGAAAAACAGCGCTCCCGCCGGACAATCTCGTGTCAAGCAAAAAGAAGGGGACACCGTCATCCAGGACCAAAGACTTGACGCCTGAGGGAGATGCAAAAAAACGTACTTGGTAGGCAAAAAATGCCGTGGTTGCACGCACCTGGCAACAGGGAATACATCAGTTTCCCATGGGGGGAAGGAATCACAAAGAAAAAAAAACAGCGATTCAAGAGGCGACGTGGGCCCGAGACAAGGGTGAAAAAGAAAGCAACATGGCTCTTTCCAGTGAATCCGGGGACGTGCTGACACCAAAAATAAAAAAGGCGAAAACTGGTTTTCAGCCGAAAATTGGCAAAACATGATATCTGGAGGTGAAATTAGAAAATGGGGAAACAGGGGGTGCTAACAAAGGTCAAGTATAAGCCGGGACATTGGAGAGGAATCTCGACGAACTCCACGCGGAGGAGGCAACTACACAATTTTCTCAGGCCAAAAGACGCATAACAGGAAGGGAAGGACGCACAAATATGATCGAAAAAGGAAACAAGAGGGCAGGTGGGGATCGTGGCCCTGAAGGGAACAATATGAAAAAAAAAAAATGCAATAAGGAACAAGCGGACCTCGGGCCAACGACAGGGAGAAACCGGCAGACGAAGAGACTTCGTGAGTGCGACGAAACGATGGAAAAAGAAGAAACCGAAGACGGCAAAAAAGGGTTGGGAACAACACAATGGGGTCCAAAAGGAGGGGGAGTTGACAAAAACTCAAAACTCATGGGGAAAGAAACACAACAACAACACCACAGGGGGCAGCTCAACAAGAAACAAATACTTAGACAGAGCGCAACCGCATAACTCACAAAGAAAAAGGGAAAAAAGTTCTGGAGAAAAAATACAAACAGCTTTCCGGAGTTCAGCGCGGCCTATCAAAACATCAAGGGTTTCCACCGTAAAAAGGGGCTCGAACGGGTTTTGAAAAACCGACAAAAATGGGCAAAAACGTAAAGAGAGACAACTCAAAAAACAAAAGGGAGGATAGAGGCGAACGTTCTGACGAAGAGTTCAATCGAAAAACGCACGAGAACAGGGAAGGGACCACGAAGGCTGTGTTGTTTGAAAATGGGTAAGTGGGAGGCAAAGCGAGCCAAGAAATGAAACTCCCTAAAGCCGGGGAAAAAAAACCTTCAGGGGAGGAGTGGGAAAAAAGGAAAGGCCTGGGAGACAAAAAGGTAAATGAAGCGGAGTTAAGGTGGAAACATTGACTGTGGGCAAGAACGGTCAAGCGAGCACCAAACCCAAGTAAGGGGGTGTTGGAGGGGGAACAAGGTTAAAATTTAAAAGGTGTTGGCAAAAAAGTTCCACGGAATAGTACGCGAAAAAAACCGAAAAGGCCCAGCAAATGGATGGAGGAAGGGGAAAAAACTAAAAAGAGGAAAGATTCCAAAACCCCTGAAAAGGGATGACACGGGGGAAAAATAGGAAGAAAGTCCTAAAAAAACGAAAGATCACCCGCAGGCAGGTGATTGGGGAGGTTTAGAGAAGAAGTCGGAGACGCGCAAAAAAAAAAGCACCGCAAAGACGGAAAAAAAACTGGTTTGTGGCACAACAAGGAAATCGTCGGGGAAAAAGGGAAAAAGTCGTTTTTAACGTGAATAGCCGAAAAAAGGGGGAAAATGCGAAAAGGGGGGGGGGGAACCTTGGGAAAAAACTGGGGGGGGCAACTGGGCTGAAGGGAAAACAACCAATAAGGAGTGCAATGAATGCGAACCATGTTGGTGCGGTCAAGGTTTGGGGGGGCAAAGTTGGCAAAAATGGGGAATACCAAAAAAAATGCAGAAGTGGTTGCACAAGGGGCCGAAAAGAAAACGTGGAGAAAGTCAAGAAAAGAAAGGCTTCAGGGAGGTCACCGGGCAGGGGTGACGAGGGGAAAATAGGGAGAGAACAAATGTGTGAGAATACGGAAAAAGGAATATGGCGGGAGGGGAAAGTCATCCAACAAATGCGAAGGGAACAACGGAAAAAGAAGGGGGGGGGGTTGGGATAAAAAAAACGCCACACGTGCGCTGGTGGAGAAAAAATAAAGGCAAAACTTACAAAAATGGTGCAGGCTACGTAATGTAAATAGGGGGACAACCGGGAGCAAAAGAAATTTGTGCAGGCTAAGTAGCTGGGGGGAACACCAACGAAAACTCCCTGGACGGACGAAAAACGGCTCAAGTGATGCAGGTGAACTGAAAAGGGGGGGGAGGGGTACTTCTACAACTTTTGGGGGGAAAAGTGGGGGCCGCGGGGGGAAACAGAAAAAAAAAAAAACCTGCCCAGTGAGGGAGTCGGGTTGGGAAAAAAAGAAAGTGCAGGGAGAAAACACGTCAAAGGGAAAAAAAAAGAACAAGTCGAAGATTAGGCAAGAACGTGAATAAATGGGGGGGGGAAATTCTGGTAAGAAAGACCGGTGGACTCACCAAAAGATGTGGCTTAAGCACATAGGAAAAATGAAGAAACAGTGGTGACGTGGGGGAAACCTTGAAGTAAATGCGAAGAAAAATAATCTAAATTCACGAAGGTTCAAAGCAACTGGGGGAAAAATTCCGACCGGCGGGGGAGAATTCCTAAAAATCGAGAGTTGGAGGTGTCCAGAACAAAAAAAAGAAAAATAGGGGGGAAGGAAGGAATTAACAATAGGTACTGGAAAAAAAAGTGTAAGAAAAAAAAGCACTGGACAAGTCGGTCAATAAAAGCAGAAGTATTATTAAGAGGGGGGGGTGCAGGTGTATTAGCAGGGTTTGGGTTGATACCTCGAAGGAAGTATTGGCAAAAAACAAGGCAGGGAAATCCGACAGAAAAATAGATGGGTCTTCAAGAGGGAAACCACTGGGGACCACTTGATGAAAAAGGGGTTACGGGGCAACACGGAAAAAACAAAGTTAAGGGAAGTTGGCAATAAAGGAAGCCAGACGATGTGTGTCAATCGAAGTAATCTGGTAGAAAGGAAAAAATGTTAAAAAAAGTGGGGAAGAGAACCTCAAAGACAACGGCAAGTTGGATGATGGACCCATGGGGGAGGGCCAAAAAATTGGGGAACGAAAGTCAAAGAGAAAAAAAGGGGGAAGGGAAATCGCAGTACCTGACAGAAAAAAAGACTAAGGGGGTTTGGGGGGGAACCATCCGGAGTAGAGAAACAAGGGGGTAAACTTTGTAAAGAGAAAAAAATGGTATGCGCAGAAACAAAAAAAGTTAAGAATATTGGAAAAGAAAGAAGGCTAAAAAAGACGGCTTGAAAAAAGAATGGACGAACGCACAAGGGGGTTTGGTAAGGGAGAAGGAAAAACCAAGGAGAGAAAACCATCAACGAAAACAACAAAAAAGGTAAGGGGGGGATGAAAAATATCAACCAGGGGGGGAAGGCTAGAGTAGACCTTTACTTATAGGCAAAAAAGAAAAAAGCAAGCCCAATTGCATGGAAAAAGAGGCTGTAACTAAAAAAAAACCCCTTCCGCATCAAGGGGTTTGAAATAGGACCGTGGAGAAAAAAACGGGAGTAAAGGAAGAAAATGGGGGACGTAAAACAAAAGCCACAGTTAGAAAGTCTGTCTGGAGAAAAGCCGAAAGAAAGTGAAGGGTTAGACGGGCAGGAGGTATGTAAGAAAGAACAGGGGTATAACAAAAGAATGAAAGGCGGGGGGGGGAACAAGGTTGAAAATTCCCCTGGTAAAAAAGCTAGAAAAAAAAGACACAGGGGGCACAGAGCATCGGATGGAAAAACAAAATTCACTGAGCAAAAGATTCCGAAGGAGGGCCTGTGGAAAAGAAACTAAAAACCTAAAGCACTGGATGGGGAATGGGGCGAAATCTTGGGCCGACAACAAAAAAGGTTTTTTTGGGGGGGGGGGGGGGGAAGGATTAAAACGAACGGGAAAAAACCCAATGAGTGAAGGAAAGGTATAAGGGGGGAGAGAGGGGAAACGGCGGGGAAAGGGGCGGTGATAGATGGTAGAGGGGGAAGGAGAGAGAGAAGGGAGGAGAAGGGGGAGCAAAAGAGAACGGAGGAGGGGGTGAAATAGGTCTATATGATAAACCGAAGTGGAGGGGAATAGGTGAGGAGGATGTCGGTGAGAGACCAAAGGTACTACAATAAAGGGAAGTATAGGAAATTTTTAATAGTGGGAGGAGGAGAGAGGGTGGGGATTCATGAGGGGGAAAGAGTTGGGGCTTGGGGGGGTGACTGGAAGAGGGGGGGGGGAGATGGGAGTGCTAGAGTGGGATAATGGGTGTGGGGCGGTGATGCGTGGTAAAAGTAGACCTTAGGGGAAGGGGTACGGAAGGTGGGGAGGAAATTTGCGGACGGGGAGGGAGGGGGAGCGGCACGCGGCCGGGGAGGGACGGGGGAGGGGGTGCAGGGAACGGATACGAACGAAGAGGCAGGTAGATGGAAAGGGGGAACGGTGGTAGGGTGAGAAAAAGAAAGGTTGCGAAGGGAGTGGAGGGGGGAGGGGGGGAGAAGTAGGGGGTCGGGGGAAGCGAATGCAAGGAGGGGAGTAGCGGGGAGAAGCGATGTGGGACCGGGCGGGCGGGAGGGGGAAAGGGAAGCCGGAGCAAGCGGATAAATACTAAGATCATTCTTCCCAACCAAGTGAAAGAAATCCCACTCTAAAAAAGGAAAGGATCTGTCAATAGATGATCCAGCTCCCTGGAACCGTGCGGCTGGGGGGTGAAAACGGTGTGTGAAGGTTGAAGCCGTCCCATTTGGGGGTCCTTTCCTAAAAGCCAGGGAGGTTTTCACGGGTGCGAGGACCGCACAACGAAGAAGACAAAAAAAAGGAGAGAGGGGCGATTGAAACTCGAGGGCAAAGGGGAAGGCAAAGGTTGCCCTTTGCCGGTGAAATCGAAAGATTAAAAACTCTGGGGAAAAAGGACGGGAAAAAAAAGGGGAATGGGGACCAGTAGAGAAGGGTGGGGAAAATTTCATGCTCAGGATCGGCCTTTGTATCACACGCCCCCTGGGGGGCGCAAGAGGGGGGGGGGTGCACAACAAAAAGCAAAAAAAAAATAAACGTGGGGGTGTGACTCGCATGCAAAACGTTTGCAAGCAGAAATCTGAAAAAATCATCAAAGGAGGGGAAAACGACCAACGGCAGGGCTGGCCAAGCCGCACCAAAACAAGGGGCCAACCACTGGGGGAGAAAGATCGTGCACCCCCGAGCCATCGTGAAAAGTGCAGGAACGGGACCCCGGTAGGGGGAAGTCAGCGCATGCGCGTGGGAACAACAAGCAGGAAAAAGAATGCTCAAGAAAAAGAGGGGACTCTGGTGTCAAGACAGAACATGACTGAGAGGGCAATCAAAGGGCAGAAGGAAATGGGAAAATTGGGGGGGAGAAACGGAATAAGCGGGGTACTACGCAAAGCAAAAAAAGCGAGGGTCCTGTTCCTGGGAAGCAAAGAATTAAGGGTACAAAAAAACATATGTGTCCACAGTGAGAGGGGAAAGAATCAAAGAAAAGCAGACCGGGCGACGAAAGAGAAAGAGCAGGGTGACCAAGTAATCGACGCCCGCGACTAGGTCAGAAAGTGTACCAATTTAAAACTAAACTCAAAAGATGTGCTGCAAAGGAAAAAGAAGGCAAAAAGAAAAAAGGTAAAAGGGGGTTCAAGGGTAAATGTGCCAGTGAATCATCTGAGGTGGGGGAAAATGAAGAAAGGAAAAGTTGGAACATTTTTCAAAAAAACGTGGTCCATTTAGGGTACCGCAGGGTGAGCCGCCCCCGGAAGAAAAAAAAAAAAATATGCGGAAGTGAAAAGAAGACCGAACTCTCATTGCCAACAAAACGCAAAAGACCCAAAGGGCGGAGTAGCGGAAAAAATCTAAAAGACAGTAGATGTCAGTTGTAGACTGGCGCGGAGACTTCTAGACAGAGGAAGAAAGAAAAGGACAACATAAAGACGGGGGGGGGACAGCGGGGACCGATCAAGACCGCAGTTGTTGAAACAGGGACCACGTAAAAACTACAGCATGTGACAGAAAAAGGTCGTGCGCGGAACTGAAGCTAAGTCTGATCCAGGAACATAAAAAAACCGAAGGGGCGAAAAAAAGAAGAGGAGTGCGTGCTCGGAACAGTGAGCTCAGGGGGAACAGTCAACAAGAAAAAGTAGACAAAACAATCAAAAATCAGCAATAAAAGTAAGCCGTAAGGGGCAACAAACCGGCAGAAGTCCTCAAGAAAAGGGGGGAAACCGGGGGAGGGCCCCGTTCCCAAACTTACCCTCACAAAAGACGACTTTCCGAGTCAGGAAGTATAGGGGAGCCGAGAAAAAAAAGCGAAAAAGGAATTGTGTCACAAGCAGTCCTGGGACTGTCCTTTCAATTCGACGTGGTTGCAAAAGAGAGAAAGACGGACAGAAACAGTCGACATCAGAGCTTCAAAAAAAAAAACGGATGAATGCGGAAAAGAGGGGAGGGATGCGACTTTAGGGGACTGGTAAAGGCCTGTAAAAAGGTCAAAAACATTGCAAAAGAAAACAAAAAGTCCCGAGAAAATGCGTAAGGGTACCGCTGTGGAAAAGTGGGGTGTTAAAGAAAGAGAGGGCCGAGGTAAAAAAACCCGCAAACGTGAAACCGAAAAAGCGCCTAGGGGGGAAAAAGAAAAGGAAAAGGACAAGGGGGTTGAAAAAATCTGGGTAGAGTCTAGGAGGGGGGTTTGCTAGAGACGGAAAAGACGGGGGGGGAGCGAGTCAGATAAAAACATAACATTGAGGTTAAGGTTCCGCTCGAGCGAGAAGGAGGGAACAAACAACCCTACACCCAGGGAATTGTGTTTGGCCAGGAAAAAAAAAAGGGTCAAAAGGGGTTCCTTTTTGGGGGGCGGGCAGACACTAAAGAAAATAATAATAGGTTACGATCACTGCCGAGTACAACAGTGGAGTACGTCTAGGCGGAGTCGGATCGTGGGGTCCGCGGCCACATGTATTAACGTTGAAAAAAGAAAAGAAAGAAGGAGGGAAGGCAGGACGCAAGAGGAAAACTGCAAAAACACTAAATATTGTTGGTTCAGATCCTCTTTATGGGCCGCCCGGAAAAAAAGAAGGGTTGACACAGGAGGCCGCCTTTTGGTGGAATGTCGGAGAAGTAGAAGAAGAAAGGGAGTTTTTGTAAACAGATAATCTTCAATAAGTGACCGTCGAATTCCTGACCGGTTTGAACGGGGGGGAACACAAACTGGGGCCTTGAGACTTGTCCAAACCTCCGAAGGATGCCATGTTGCAAAGCGAACAATTAAAAAACGTCTTTTGGGGGGGACAAAGGGGGAGTTCAGCAACAGCAAGAGGGGGAAGTGAAAGTCCAAAGGCGGGACCGGAACGAGTAGCCAGCAGTCCGGAAGTCGTTTTATAAAAGGGGGGGGGGGAAGTTAAGAGGTGCCAAAAGGGGAGCGGTGACGAGAAATCGCAGAAGCAGCGGGAGGGGAGAGGAAAAACGGGGAAAGAAAAAATGAGGGACTGAACGCACCCGAAAAGTGCTCAAGGGAAAATTCGAAGGGGGGAGGGCGAAGACGGGCCCGAACCAACAACCGTTTTTTAGGGGGGGCCACGACGGGGGGGGGGAGGCCCGAGAAACTAAACCTTTCCTAGGAAGCCAATCTCAAGGGAAAGAAGGGGGAATTGGAATTCGGGAAAAACAAAAGAATCCCGATTAAAGAAAAAGAAAAGGCTGGGGGGTGGGATAGGGTTAGACACCTCGACGGCAAACGGAGGGGGAGTTAAAAGGGGGGGGGGGGGGGCCAAGGTGCAAAATGTGGGGGACAAATGAGGGGGGGTTCGGTCAGCCGTAGACACATGAAAAAACTGGGTTGGGTTCACAACGGGGGAAAAAAAGTGCCTTGGGGACGTGCTTGGTTACGATTGCGGTGTTTCTTAGCCAAAAAAGCCCATGGGTCACCCCTGGCAAAACGAAGTCAAAGGGCTAACCAGGATTCAAAAACGTGATCGGGACTGCGGGGGTGGTAAAACCCCTGGCGCAACACTGTCACTTCGGGCAAAAAAAAGAAAATGCCTAATAAGACACAAGGCACACAGAGTGAAGGGGGACACATACCAATTTTGTCGTCCCCGGCAATGCAGAAAAAAAACAGGGGGTAAGATTAGGTTGGTCACAAAGAAAAGAAAATTTTCCTGACTCCTGGGAACGTGGAGTAAGAGGGGACGATCGCAAAGGGGTCGGAGTCATTCGGGGGGAGGGGCAAAATCGACGAGGCGGAAAAAAGAAAAAAGAATCCTGTACAAAAAAAGAAATGGAAAAAAGAACAATCTGGGGACGTGAAAAAAAAAGAGACCAAAAGGGAAAATACCGCAAGTTTTCAAGTTCAGAAAAGTAAATCAATAAAAAAAGGAAAAGAGAATGACGCGTTTAGAGTGTCGGGAGGGGGAGGAATTGGGGGTTGTATCAGCGAAGGAGTAGAGGGGAAAAGGTGGCAAAGGACAGGAAAAAAAGCAGAAAAAACCTGCGGGGGTCGTCAAAGATAAAGCCCGCCAAAGGAAATTTCCAAAATGAAGAGCGGTCAATTTAAGGTTGGGGATCAACAACACAAGAAGGAACAACGATAGAGGACAAAAGAAAGAAATAGAATTTGCCAGAAAGTCCGTGAATTAGGTAGGACGGGTTCCCAGGGCATGGGAACCGCAGGGAAGGCTGCGTGCTGAATCCATGGTCCAAGAAAAGCGGAAAAGAGAACAGTTGCAGAACTTCAAAATCCGGAATCGCTGGGAGGGAGGACAAAGAAGGAAACAGAAGGGTGGGGGTTTAGACACCGATCAATCTCTTAAAGGGAGAAGCTCTTTTTAGAAAGACTGTCCGGGAGTCAAAAAGTGGATGCTCGCAAAGGGCGAATAGTGGTAAAAATAGCATGAGTCCATGCAAGAACGGGGCCTTACCCTAGGGGGAAAACTATACGCACAGGGGGGGAAGCGGATAAAGTGACCCAGGA
>Ga0179593_1399112_pt1 | contig 11365 bp, 23 predicted proteins | sample CZODoug2_1_08_16_FD_185931 | JGI IMG/M metagenome (GOLD analysis project Ga0179593, IMG submission 185931) | Vadose zone soil fungal communities from Angelo Coast Range Reserve, California, USA - CZODoug2_1_08_16fungal (PacBio error correction) | ecosystem: Environmental > Terrestrial > Soil >...
GGGGGGTAAAGCGCTGTGGAAAAGTTGGTTCCGTAGAAGGCACACCCGCTGTCGCTCTGGGTAGGAAAAATGCGTGTCAAGAGCCGGAACAGTCAACCGTCCAATCGATCAAGAGCGCGTGGCGTAAGGGGAAAAAACGACATAAGAAAAAAGTTGTAGGCAGGGGGGGAAACAGATTAACGCGTCGAATTCGGCCGGTCCCCGGAGGCGCGGTGTGGCAGGGGAGGACAAAAAGGGATGCCGAGAACTGAGGAATGAAAGCTTACAGGAGCCCACTCTAGAAGCTGGACTGAAGGTGGGTAGATGCGGGAAAGACGGGGTAAAATTTGCAGGGTGTGTGGCACACGAGTGCGCAAGAAAGCAATCAACAGGTGTCGGTGGGGGGCGCGGGTTGCGAGATTCGCCAGGGGGGAGCGGTAAAGCCTAGACTGTACAGCAATTCTCGAGAAAGGGCCGGCGAAAGTCTCGGCAAAAAAAGCAGCGCTGGCCCGGGCAAGGGGGTCTACAACGCGAATGAGGAGAAAGAGGAGCAAGGAACGGGGAAGATGTGCTGTGTCGAATTCGTCCGTTTGACTGCACGCGGAAACTTCTTGGGGAGCTGGTAAGCCGTGGTCCGAGGAGCAAGAAACCGGGGGGAGAGGAACATCTCTGGAGGCGAACAGGCAGACGGGAGCGGAAAACCAAAAAAAGGACGCAGCAAAGTTTGAAGTCGACATCCGCGACACTTTGGGAAATCATCTACCGAGAGAAGGAATCATTTTGAAGGAGGTCGGGGGGAAGAAAAAGCAGCGCAGCCGCGTAATCAGGGCGATAGGGGTCCGCCAACAAAAGTGGGGGGAGAAGGGAAAGCTGGTTCAAACCGCCGGGAGTGGCCTGCCGTAGCCCGCTGGATATTATGGAAAAAAGCAGAGGCAGCAAGCGAAAAAAGAGCAGACAACTTAAAACTCCTTCGAAGCCTCACTCACGCCACAGGCGGGGAGGAGGAGGTGTGGGGGGGTGGGGGGGGGATGGGCAAAGGAAGACGAGGGCTCAAAGGGTGAGAGGGGAAGGGGAACGGTTGTGGGGGCGCTAAAAGGAACAAGCATCTGCAAGGAAGGGCGACTAGCTAAGGCAGCCACTCTATCCCCGGGGTTGCGTCCGAAAAAAAGGAACAGAACTCGAGGAAACAAAAAAGGTAGTTTCGGGGTCTCGGGCTGTGCGAAAAGAAGAGGCAAAAAAACAAACGGGAAAGACCTGCCCAGGAAAAAAAGTGCCATAAGAAGAGAGACGCCAACAAAGGAGACAACTAGTCGACAGCGGTATAACTACTACAAAAAAAAGGGAGGGACGCAGAGAGGACTGGGACGTACCAAAAAAGGAGGGGGGGGGGAGGTCGCGCCCGGGCGTTCGCAAAGAAAAAGGGGCAAAAAAAAGTATGAACATTGGGGGGACGAAGGTCGACCGGAGAGCGAACGCCTGGTTCAGTCGAGGGATGTGAAAGCGGTTTGAGCTGGAACTTGCCAGGTGCTCAAATAGTGGCACTGCGAACTAAAAAAAGGGGGGAAACGAGCCGGAAAACGGAGGGAAAGTTTACAGTAGGGGGGAGCGAGTTTGGCGGAACTAGAAACCCCGGTAAACGGGGGGGGGGGAGGGGGACTAAAAAGGGGGGGGGTTTTCCTACGTCCGGGCGGAGGGGACAAAAAAAGCTAAAACAGTACAAAAACCCTACTAATTCAAGGAAAAAAACATGAAGGGGGAATGAACGGGGGTACCTGAGATGGCATCCCTTGGTAAACGAAAAAGGGGAGGGGGGGGGAAAGGTGGGTCAAGGGGGAGCGGTGTGGGAAGGAGAGAGGAACAGTATTGTGCAGAACCATCGAACTACAGGGAAGAAAAAACACAGGGTTGTGTGACAAAAGTCTGGGAGGGAGGGAGAACTAAGGAGAGGGAGGAACACACGGAGGTGGGCGGGGTGATAAGTCGGTCGGGCGGAGGGCAAGGCCTCGAAAAGGGGAAGAGGGGGAGGGAGGGGGGGAGAGGAAAAGGGGGGGGAGGGGGGAGTAGTCGGGGATGGACAGGGGTAATCCGAGTATGCAAAAACGGAGGACAGGGGGGTGCGGAAAAAAAGGGGGGAGGGAAAAAAAACGGAGAAAGGGTGTAAGTACAAAAAAAAAACAAAAAATGTACAGTACCTGGTGACGAAGGGGGGGGAAAATAAGAAAAAAGGCAGAAAGGAGAGGGGACTGAGGGGCTCGGCGGCGGAGGGGCCGAGACGCGGGCCAATAACTGCCGCAACAGTAAATGGGCGGGAGGGGTCAAGCGAGGAAGCTAATAGGGGAGGACAAGAGATCCCGCAACATTTACGCCTGTGTAAGGATCAGAGGGGGGAAATAATGAATGCATCTCCGGAGACCCGGTGGGGGAAGGGGGGGGACAGGAACCCAAGAGGAAAAAGCAACTGATTGTCATGGAGACACAGAAATAAAAAAGGGGGGATATGGAGGGGGATAGGGTGCCAAGGAGAGACAGTGGGAAGATGCAAGACTCTCACCTGTGTCATAAAAACGGAGAGGAGGAAAGGGGAAGAAAGGAGATTACAATTGTCCAGAGTACTAAGGTCATCAAGACCGAAGTTCTTTAAATGGGCTAGGTGAAAGGGGGAGAAAGGGGGGAAGAAAAAGAGCCGCAGAGGGACAGTGGAGAGGGGGTGACGGGGGAGGGAAGAGCCAACTTGGAAGGAGTGCTTCGGGGAGAAAATGGAGCCACAAGAGGGCAGGGGCGGTCGGAACGGGTAAAAGTCGAGGAGGGAAGAAGGGGCCGTGAGGCTGAATGAAGGGCGTAGAGAGGGGGGAAAAGAGCGGGCAGTTCCGCGGAGACGCAGAAATCGACCATCGAGTAGAAGACGTCCGCAAGCATGACGTAAGAGGGACTAAGGACTTGCTGAAAATCATTCGGAAGTCCTGAACGGTGTCACCAAAAAAAACCCGTGGGGTACTTGTGGTAGGTCCCAAGACTGCGTTGAAAACGCCAAAAAAAAAAAACAAAAAGAACGCGAACTCATGAGAAAGCGCCCCTTGAAGGAGAAAAAAGTACGTATACAGAGTGGAAGTGATGGGGGAGAAAGGCGAAGGCCGCAAAATGAAGTAGATATCGGTTCTGGCATGTCCGAGGTTATAAGAGAAGAGACGGTGGTATGCCGCCCAAGCGGAGCCACCGTCGGGTGGCGGGTATTGAACCACGGGGGACTGGGGTAAGAGAGTGGACCAAGAAAGCCCTGACTTGGACTGATAAAAAAGAAAAAAAATTGGAAAAGGGCGCCAAACAAAAAAAAAACGGGAGAGGTAGCCGGAGCGGCGGATGGAGAGGGAAGTGTGGGCAAGTCCGGAGGTAGAACAAGGGGAACGGACTGCCAGTTGATCTAGACAGGAAAGTCAGGAGTGGCGGTGGGCGAGTCGGAGGGAGCAAAGAAACTTCTACAGGGGGGTGTTTCAGGGGAGGGTGTGCTAATGAAAAAGGGTGCAACAGCGAAAAGAAAGGCCGGAGAAAAAAATCTTGTGGCAAAGAAAATCCGTGAAAAACCTGGTAGACGCGCAAAGGTGGAGGGGGCAGGAAGGGGCACGAGCTAAGGCTCGATTTGTTAACTTCAATGACAGAGGGACTAGCGAGATCAAATAAGAGATTGTGCTGAAAGGGGATGGATCTCCGGGGGGAAATGGACGATGCGCATCAAAAAGCGAAACATGGGAATCAACATGAGTACGTCGAGGAACCTAAGGGTGGGACGGTGGCAGTGGAAAAAAAAGAGGAGGTTTCGGATCTCTTGGGTGTATCAAAGTGAGCAGGGGAATGCATGGGGCGGTTTCGCGTTTAGACTGAAAAGTTCTTTGACTGTTCAAGTAAGAAGGGGGAAAAACTGGTGGAAAGAGAAAGGGCGACAACATTCCCAGGTAAAAACATAGTCTGAAGGAGGTTTATCAGAACAGGTGGGGGGGTCACCACGATCAAAGTCGATTGGGAGCGACCCGTTGCGAAAGTACTGGTACACGAGAGGGGGTGTGGGGATGGTGGGCCCCCTAAAGCAGGGGACGGGGAAGCGTGTTGAAGCGGGTGCCCCAGCACAGTTGCGTGACGTATCCGCAAGAGAGAAAGGGACGGATCTGGGCGAACAAGAAGAGCAGGCAGACGGGGGTGCAGGATGAAAAAGAACATTGTGTTCTAGGAAGCTACGGTCTGATAAGTACAGTCCGAGAAAAAACAGAAAAAACAAAAAAAGGAATCCAGGACCAAGAAGGGGCTGGTAATGCACCTTCAGCCGAAAAAAGGGAACGTGACATCACACTCCAAAACGGCTACCCACACAAAAACACCCCCCACCCCCCACCAGACCACTAGCACCGCTTTTCAAGTGGCAAAATGGGGGGGGTAGAGCCAGGAGTTCGGAGAAACGTCAGGAGCTACAAACAGGAATTAAACAAAAAAGGAAGTTCTACACACCCGGGGTAAATGCTCTCCAAATGGGAATTATGCAAAGAGTGCCCTGGACAAAGACGACGACATTAATCGGCGCCTGGTAATGCCGGTTCATAAGAGCGTTACGTAATTCCTGGCATCTATCCAGAAGAAAAAACCGGCCTATGCCTGTGCTATAAAATAATGTATGGATTCAGTCAGCGCGAACCGAGAAGGAAATCAGCATTCTATCAAAAGTTGCTAGAGAAAAAGACACAGAGGTATCAGGGGGTGGGGAGTAATGGTCGGGGGGGGTCAGGTCCGATTGAAACGTGCAATCCCGGGAAAAGGTGGGAGGCCGTCACGTAACGGGGGGTGGGGTATCAAAAGGGTCCGCTGACTGTGGACGAGCAGCGAGAGGGGATAAAAACGGCCGTCGCGTACGGACGAAGGTTTGGGAAGAGCCAAGCTGACTGAAAACAAGGGGCCCAGGGCACAGGAGTAAAATATAAAAGACGGGGACGCGACAATCAACGAGGGGCAAACCGCACCGAAAGGGTGTCACAGAAGGCATCCTCCAGAGGAGACGCGGGAAAAATCAACTCAAAAGGGGAAAGGGTGGTGCTTCGGGGGACAACCGGAAGAGAGAGTTTGCAGGAGGAGCTCGATCAGCAAAAGGGGGAAGTCGACGGGTGGCAAGAAAAGACCCGGGACCCTAGTGGGCCCAACGGTAAAAACAAACCTCACTGCAGAGTATAGTCGTTCGCAATGAGAAAATTGTGGGGGAGAAGTCGGTGACTGCAAGACCGTGACGGTTCTTATTGTCTAGTAAACACGGAACGGAAAGGGACCCTGAAAAGGGACTCCCGTTGGTTTAAGGGCAAAAAGGGGGGAGACGAAAGGCGGGGATGCAAGGTGTTGCCGGGCTGTGTTGAACTACATGGATCGGGTAGTAGAGGAAAAAAGTGAGGTGGAGATAAATCTGAGAAGTCAGAAATATCCGCGTCCTCAGGGGGAGCACCAAGTGGATGTGGATGTGGTCGCTGGGGGGGGGAAGAGGGCGGGGGGGGAAGGGGGGGCGGAGAGGGAGGAAGGCAAAAAAGGGGAGGGGGGGGATCTGAGAGGGAGAAAGGGGAACCCTAAGCGGGAGGATGTACACATTGGGGCCCACCGAACCAAATTATAAAGGGTGTGTGCTAATGAGCGGGGGGAGCCCAATGGGGGAGGGGGGGGGGTGTATGTTCAAATCGGGGTCAAAAAAGGGTAGGAGACGGGGGGTGACACCGTCACCCCAAACTTTTCACGCGAAGAAGGAAACCATGGTCCAGGAGTCAAGTAAAGAGGGTACCAGTCGAAAAGTGAACCCGCGCACAGGACATTCTAAAAAAAAAACAGGGGGAAGGGTAAACGACCCATCTAACCAGCGCGAAACTAAGGCCAACCTGGGTGGGGGAAAGCAAGAAGAGAGACGCTCAGAAGCTTGGGACCGTCCATAATAGACGTAGCAAGGCCAGAAGAGCAACAGGCACTGTTACGAGAAAGAAGGGGGGGAAGAAAGAAAAAAGGGGGCCCTCAAACTACTGAATGAACTGAGGAGTCGACTAAAACCTGGGGACAAAAAAAAGAAGGGAGAGGGCGGGAAGTACGGCTGGCTGGGGGACGGTAATTTTGGAGATCATGGGGTGAGAGAACTGAGCCAACGGAAGGGAGCAGGAATTGGGGGAGAAAAGGCAAAGACCATGTGGGGGGTTTCGACGTCGAACAAGGGTTCAGGGGGGAATATGTTCGACCACCGGAGGAGGCAGGGAGGGCAAAAGTGGGAGGGGCTCGGATACAGACGTATGGCTAGGAGGGCACCGATCAGGATACGTAACCACGCTCTGTTGGGGAAAAGGAAGGCAGAAATTGGTGGAGAGGCACGGGGGCCCTGTAGGGCACGAGGATTCGCAAGTCTTCGACGACTAGTGCAAAGGGAGGGGGCAGAAAATGCCCTTCAGGAAATGGACGGGGTGGGGGGAACAAGGGGAGGGGAGGGAGAACAGAAAAAAAGGGGAATACAAGGGGGGGGGACCATTTGGAGGCCCGAGACAATCTACCACCGTGGCGGGGACTGATGCAATCCCCAATCTCAACAAAAAAGCAAAAAAAAGCAGAGATTAAAGCGGTATGGATGGCACGAGTCCGTATGAGAGTGTGGCAAAACGAAATGCCCCCGTGTCTGGTCGGGGTGGTACGTAATGATTCGGACGCAGGATACGCGTTAAAACACAAAACCGGTGGCAAAAAAGCAGAGGGAGTGCCATCACGGGCTTCCTGGTGAGGACAGGGGCTCAGAGGGGGGTCCATCAAAAAAAAGTGAAGGGTCGTTTGGTTGGGGGACATAACAAAATTCGCAAAAGTGAAGTCCGAGAAAAGAAAAGAACAAACAAAACAAGGATTTTCAGAAAGAAGGAAGAAACTGTGAGTGCTGGTTTACGTATGGGGAAGGCGCTGTCAAAATCAGAAGTAAAGCCTCAGGAGCAGAAAGGGGGGGTGTAGGAGGTCGACGGCCTGACTCTGGAACAGGGGTTTCCGGAAGGCCTACGTATGCAGGTACCTCGAACCATAGTATTGTTGGGTCCAGGGGATTCGGGGAGGAAGGGAACAGAGGCATTGTGCGCAAGTGACACGGAAGGGGTGGAGGGACGTCGGAAGCATGAAAGGGGTCACCAACACAAGTGCAAAAGTGCGGTAACGCTGCTTGGATTCACCAGACGGAAATCCTGGCTGGTCCCAGATCGGTGAATGGCCGGTTATGAAAAGAAGTGGTTCAACTGTTGGGGGGGTCATTCGGGGGCCAGGTAAGTACCGAAGACAGCCGAAAACTGATCGGGTCGTGCACAAAAGGAAGAAGGGTTTTGTGAAGAAATTGGGAGGAAAAGAGGGTCCGCCAGGTCTTGGACGGGGAGTGTGAACTGCTCTGCAACAGGTATGGGGGGCTAACATGCGATGCAGCAAAGACAAGGAACTGGGCGCCAGACTGGGCGGGACAGAAGTCACGGTTATGTCACAAAAAAGGCAGGTCAACGGGACTAGTGGGAGGAACACGCACTGGCACGGGGGTTAGGTAAACATGGTGAACCGAGGGGAGAGAGATAAGCGTGAGAACTTAAAAAGGTCGTTACTTCGGCCGTAGGTGGGCCGAAGAAAGGTGCTTATCACGGGAACAAACCGCAAAGAGGGGCCCATATGTTAGACCGCCCGACCAGTTTTGTGTAGAGCACGGGGCTTGAGCGTCCACGAGCTGGAGCGGTAGAGAGTGGTCGAAAAGATTGGGGACCGGAGCGAGTTGAAAAAAATGGCAAAAGGGCACCCTGAGACTGTGGCCAGGGGGGGGGGGGGGAAAAAGCTAAAGGGAGGGATTAACTGTCCTCAGCCAAGGGAGAAAGAAGGATGCGGGGGGCGGACGGCCAAATGGGCGCCCGCCTGACCACGTTCCAACCTGGCACGAAAAAATGGCAAGCGTCAACAGAGGGCGGACAGCTGTCCTCGGGACAAAAAGAGGCCCGGTCGCTGCATAAAAAATTTGGGGCCGGGGGTATTTGGAGAGAGCAGCCGGGGTCGCGGCGATGGAAACGCAGTGGAGACTAGCGACCGGACCTGCATTGCAAAATAAGGGGGAAAGGGGCGATAACGGATAGGGGAGGGGGGGGTGGGGGGATTTGCGGGTGCAACTGGGGTCTAAAGGGACCTGGACAGGGCAAAGGCGACATTACCTGTCGGAAGTGCCGCTGTGCCAAGCAGGTGCATCGACACCGGGATGAGGTATTGTTGTGTCGAATGAAAACGGGATCGCAACCTGTGGTGAGGTACGGGGCCATGATGGGGGGTTGCAAAGGGGGAGAAAGACTGCGGCCAGGGTCTACCATGGGGGTGGGCCAGTCGGACCGCGCCGGTGAGGAGGGGACGAGTGTTTCCGTGGGCATGGGTCATTCAGGGGTTATAGGTGTGAGAGAAGGGGTACAGTGGGGGGGGGTCCAGCAAAAAAAGAAAGAAATTTATGAGGTGGGGCGAGTGTCCGCGGTTTTTTTGTTGTTTGAGAAAAAGGGGTCTATGAAACATAGGCCAGGGAACAATCGGGGCGTGCTGTTGAAGGCACATGGCGGTGCTGGCTCAAGAGAAAAAAGGGAGCGTTTAGCAACGCACGTGGACCAAGGCCCCCGGAGCCACGCCCACGGGACCACGCCGGGGGGGGGCGAACGCAGCAAGCCCCACACCAAAAGCTGAAACGTGCGAAGGGGGAGATGCTATTGACAGGTGGACTCAAAGGGCGTCGGGCTCTGTGCTAACGGGTACAGAGATGGAATCCGGCGAATGAAAAAAAAGCCTAGACCAGGAACTGTCAAAAGGAAAGAAAAGGAAACAGAAAAAGGGGGAGTAGACACAAAGATATAGGCAAGGCAAAGTGCGAAGCCGCAGGAAAGAAGAGGGGGGGTTCATTGACACCGAACGCGCTGAGGGTTTTCCGAGAGCAGGACTACTTGGGATGGAAGTGGGGGGCGGAAGCAAACGGAGTCCGGTGTCACGAGGTGAGCGGAAAAACACGAAAGAGAACCATCTCAGAGTGGGAGTAGGGCCGCGGGGAAGAAGACGAAGCAAGCTCAATTTCCTCTGCACCGGAAGGGTGCGGTGCACGGAATTTGGTGGGGCCAACGATTCTGAAAGCGGTGGAAGAGGGGCGCTGGCAAGAGAAAAATCCGAAACAAACAATGTCATAAAAAAGGGGGTCAAGGTCAAAGTGAACCGGCGGGGCACCCCCTCAAGATGAAACGGATCACGGAAAAAAAAAACTGACGGGCTCGTCAAAGAAGTACATTCCACGAACCGAAAAGAAACACGCACCGAAGTCCATGAGAGTAGCAACTGGCCTATGGAGCGCCGGTGCGCCGCCGAAAAGGGGTTTAAATACATTCAACGAAAGGCCATCGGGCGGACGATGCTTAACGGAAGAAACGTCGGAAGACTCTAAGGGGAAAGCGGGACGCTTCAGAGAAAGAGAAACCATCGCCAGTGTGCTCAACAACGCTGCTGTGGACGGCCTAAGGTTTAACGCCAGGGTTCGAGCGCAAAGACAGGTGCAGACGGGTACACCGTCCAATAAAAATGGAAGGGACAACGAAGAGAAAGAGACTCAAATCAGGGAGGGGTCGAAGGGTTTCGATTCGCGGCCGCGCGTGTGTCGTCTCGCCTGAAACTCCAAAAAGGGACTGCAAACCAAACAGGCCAGGGAGGGGCTTGAACGGGACTGCGAAACAACTGCGGGGACGAAGTGCGCTCCAGAGTTGGAACCGCAACGATAAAAAACAAAAAGGGGCAAGCGTTTGTGCTGGGGGAGGGTACTGTAGAAGGTCAAAAAGGGGAACGGAAGGAAACGGTACACTGGAAATTCGATTGCTTGACGAAAGTGGGGCGGTGCCGGGCCAACCTGTATCGGCGGGCAGCGCGGGGGGATCTTCAGTACTCAACGGGGTCATATGGGGGTCCAGTGACGAGAGATGGGGGGCATGCCAGGAGGGGCGTCCCAGCGGCGTGACGATCAAGACGCGGGTGCCTGGACAACGTTGGGGGAGGCAGCAATCGCGAGTTGCAAAGCCGAATCGGGAGGAGTGTGTCAAAGTGAACAAAAACCGCATCAAACTGTAGAACCGGGGGGGGGCAGGGGGAAAAATCGCCGGGGGAGAGTCCACCCTCGGGCTCCTCGGAAGAGGGCATCTGAATAAGCTCCGTACGTAGCAAGTTAAAAAAAAACAAAGGTGGTTCGACAAAACAGGCACGCGGAGAAGGAGAAAGCCAACGGGAGACTTCCGGACAGCGTCGTACGTGCCACTCCGAGTGAGGTGGTGGTGGAGGGGGGGGCTTACGGGAAGCGGGGCCGGGACCTCCACCGCGAAGGAGGCGCCACACCGGGGAAAAAAGGGCGCAAAACAGGGGGTCGCAGGGGAAGTCACAAATCAGGAGGGTTGGCGAATATTGCAAGGTTTAAGGGAAGTCTGGGTGGAGTCAGCGGTCTCTGCAACGGTGGGAGGCCTGCAAGGGAAGCGGACAAAACCCGTTCCGCAGGTGGGTGGAAAAAAAAAAATAAGTGTACAGAGAAGAAAAAGCAAGACGAAGAACGGGGGCAGGAAGGAGAGCACAGCACTAGAAAAAGGCGGCAAGCCATGGTGGAAGGCTCCATCTACCCACTGCCTAAGGGGGGGAAACGTGGTCAAGCTCGGACCAAGTGACGAAAGGAAAGAATCGGGCCAGGCATCACCGAAGGCCAAAAATCAAGGTAGGCCAAGTCGGGCGTCTCCAATCCGTGGGGGATGCTGCGCACACTTCGCGAGCGCAGATGCCCAGGCGGAAAACGTGGTAGAGACGGATGTGGGACCCGGGTTTGAAAACAGGTGCGAGTGGCGGGGGCTCAGTAGGCTCAACCGAAAGGGTGGGTCAACTGCGCGGCCGAACCGAGAGGCAAAAATTTTGAGGCTAAGGGGAAGCGGCACGGTGGCGCTCAACTTGGCGCCGTTGTCAAAAACATTGACATAATTTCTGCAGGGGGAGCCGTGGGGGGTACCCGGGTCGCGGACGCGGGAGGCCCAAAGAAAGAAGCGGCCTCCCGCAGGTTCTAACTTGCTCAGAAAAATAAACGATGCTCCCAACGGCTGGAAAACGGCAGGGGGGGAAGGAGGGGGTTCAAGGTCGTCCCGGGAGCTGGAGAAACGCGATGCGCTTCTGTGGGAAGCAAAAGGGGGAATTGAAAAAATAGCCTAAGCAGTCAAGCGGGGTCCCCGACGGGTGAAAGCTCCGTCCTTACAGTCGCACGAGTAAATTGGACGCGCTCGCGTTACTGAGGCCCCGCCACATGGGTTGAGAACCATTCGGACAAAAAAAAGGGGGCAACAGTTTTGTAGGGAGG
>Ga0179593_1411828_pt1 | contig 11365 bp, 21 predicted proteins | sample CZODoug2_1_08_16_FD_185931 | JGI IMG/M metagenome (GOLD analysis project Ga0179593, IMG submission 185931) | Vadose zone soil fungal communities from Angelo Coast Range Reserve, California, USA - CZODoug2_1_08_16fungal (PacBio error correction) | ecosystem: Environmental > Terrestrial > Soil >...
GGGTGTTCACAATCCTTTCAAAGGAAGAGAAAGAAGTAAAGAATGAAATAGGAAAGTCCGGGAAAAACAGGAAGGTACTAGCCAGCGCTATATGGAAAACGAAGACATATCCGAAAAAAAAGAGTTAGGAAAAAGCAGGTTCCGGGGGTTGTCAAATCCTGTCAATCAGGAAAAAAGACAAACGTAACTAGGCAAAAAAGAAAAATTGCCTAAAAAGTGGATTAAGATTGTTTTAGGGAGGGGGAAAGTGAGTGAATTTTTGATACTCTTTTCGGGGGGACAGTCCATCAGAAAAAAAAAGGGGGGGGTGAAGGGTGGAGGGACAGGAAAAGGGGAAGGATCTAGGGGTCGAAGAAAAAAAGGGAAGGAAGAGGAGTGAATCTTCAGAGCGGTCAACACAATGGGACCGCCAGTTGATAGTTCTGCGAGCTGTCAGGAGCCTTCGGGGAGGAAAAAATCTTACTACCCGATCGATTTAAGGAGAGAAGAGAAAGCGTTCGCTGTGAGGGGGAAAAAGAAAAGGGGAAGGGGGATAAAGGGGGAGGTGGGGAAAGGGGGGGGGTAACTTTTAGAAAGTGTGAACTGATCGGTATCGCAGAAATCGTCCGAACGGAGCAATAAAATCAAACCCTCACTGGTAAGGAAAAAAAAAAACAAAAGGAGAGGGGGACCGGAAGAGTGCACGAATGGAATAAAATGTGTGGTGGAAAGGGTTATCAAATTTTTTAACCTAAGGAAGGCCATCCGGGGAGAGGCTTCGGGGTCGAACAGAGGACATTGACATATTTATAAAATACTAAGAAAGTTGAAAAAAAAGAAGGAGGAAATCAAATCAAAAAAAAATCAATGGGGCTAGTTGTGGGTCGTTCGACGTTAGGGGACCAGAATGAAACTCCTTCTCAAGACAGGAAACATCAAAAGCAAATGAACAATTTCAAAAAATTGAGAAAGGAAAAAGGAACGCGATACTGGGGAGTGGAAGGGGGAGATGAATGCAACTAGAGGTTAGGTTTTACGACGAATGTATAAAGGATGGAGGTAAAAGTGTAAACTTTAACAATATTAAAATAAACCCACCGCCCCTATAGAAAATGAAAAGACACCTAGGAGAGGGTAGAAGAGGAGGGGGTGTGGTGAAAAAACTCCTAAAGAGGGAAGACAAAGGGGGGATGACAACATCTCACAAGAAGAACAATCAAACTAAAAAGTCACAGGGATGATATAAACCGAAAAATACTAAGGACTTCTGTCCCTCTAAGGGGGGGGAGAAGCGAGGAGAAAAAAGAGGAAAGATCAAAATAACCTGACTATGGCAGGATGGGAAAAACTATTTTATCTCTGAAATAGGATCGCTATGTCTTATAGTAAACTAATGTTATCAGGGAAAAGGAAAAAATCCAAAAGGACGGAAGGGGGGTGAAAAGGAATGGAAAGGGGGTTTCCAGCAACGGGGAGGGATCAATAACCCAGGAGGATAAAAAGAAAGCAGAATGAACGAAAGGGTGGGGGGAGTAGCTGAATGGAAATTGGGAGGAAAGTTGAAGCGTTTACCAAGGGGCACCGAGAAGCGAGAATAGGAAGACTTGGGGCATTTTCATGGTTAGAGAGCGACGGCTGGAGGGGAAAGAGTGGAAAAGGGATGGGGGCGAATAAAAAAAGTGAAAGGGGGATTGAGTGGGCTCCGGACAAGGGGCTTAGTGTGTTACAGAGGAATCAAAAATAGAGAAAGGAAAGGAAAGTGGCGTGGACAAACGGAAAAGGGTACACCCAAGTCCCTAAAACAAAGATTAGAGCGTACTAGGGGGGAAAAGGGGAACGCTGGACCTGTAAAGAAAAGATAAAGGGGGAAGGGCCCCCAAACAGGGGGTCCTGAAGGCTACTCAACCAAAGGTCAGTAAGATTAAGTGATCGGGGCCACGGGGGAAAGAGTTCAACTTACACATTTGTGAGGGAAGAATGGAGATCTCCAGAAAAAAAAGGGAGGAAGGAGGGAATGAGGTCTGTAGCTGAGGAAGACAATATCAAGATGGGATACTGATCCCACACTAAAGTAGCCTGTATACAAACCCGCGGAGGGGTCAAGGAATGTCAAACAAAAAAGGGGGGAAAGCTTGTGGCTGCCTGCGGAAATAAAGAAGGACAAACGATGAAACAGGAGAAAAGGGAGGACAAAAAAGGGAAGGGGGTATTTGTTTGGATCTGGGAACACGGGATGGTTACGAAGGGAGCAGAACATGGGAGAGGATACGATGAATCATGGTCGAAGGGGACAGTAGGGGAGAAAAAATGAGTGACATTTGGGAAGGGGGGAGGGAAGGCCTGGGGGGGGGAGAGGGTGGGTCAAAAAGGACCCGGCATTTGGAGGAGTGGGTTACAACATCGGCTGAGCAACTAATTGGAGGGGGTCGTTGGGAATTGGAATGGGCGGGGGGTTGGTGGATTTACTCTTTCAGTTGGGAAGGGAAAGGAGCAATCAAAAAGGGGGAGAGAAAAGGGAAAGAAAGAAACGAGTGCCACTGAAAAGCGCTCAAGGAGTCACGCTAATTGACGGGGTTGGGCAAGAGGAGAAGGTTAGGCGAAGAAACATTCGCAGAGGGGGTCGGGGGGGGGAGATCCGTATTTGTTTGTCAGCAGGGGAAGGGGGAGAAGTAAAGGAGGGGAAGAAGAGAGACGAACCAAACCACCAGCTTGCGGGGGGGGGAGAGAGTTGACACTAACTGATTGGGGGAAAAGGGGGGCAGGATAAGGAGGAGGACATATGGAAAAAGTCAAGCTTGGGTAACGATCAAAAAAGAAGTGTGGCTAACATTCAAAAAGGTGGACAACAACCTTTCAGTCGAAAAAGCCTGCAAAGAAAAACCCTGGAGATGAAATCTCGGCTATAGTGGCAAAACCACACAAGGACATATTAATTGGGGAAAGGATTACGAAAAAGGAAGGTTTAGGCGCACTACTCATGAGGGAATAGAAATCTGGACATTGAAAGGGAAAAAAGTTCCCTGCAAAAAAAAAAACACAGAAGCGACAAGGTTGTAACTTTAAAAACCGGGGATCATGCACAAGAAGACACGACGTGCTTCCGATAAAAAACCAGGGTCGATCAGGGGTTTGACCCAGGATAGGAACGAAGGGGGTTTCAGGCAAGAGCGGGCAGGACGCGAGAACAGAAATGGGATCGATATTTTTGGTTCCAAGCGCGACTCGAGATTGAAAACGGACGTGGAGGGAGGAGAGGTTTTACGAAGAATTAACTAGGAAGAAAACCTGCTGAGGCGAAGAAGGGAAAGAGGGACAAAATGCATCACTCAATGCCCAATCGAAAGAAAAAGAGATCACAAGACCCATGGGACAAGACTTTTTCACAAGGTAAGATTCAAGGGAGATGAGAGACAGGGGGAGAATGAAAAGGAAAGGGGATAAAGTAAAAGCTTGCATCAAAAAGTTGCAGGGGGGGTAGATATGAAGACAAAGCGAGAGTGTAAATTCCAGGGGGAAGGAACTTTGGGTGGGGGAAAAAGGGGAAAAGGGGGGGAACTGGATAGCACTTGGGGACAAGGGGGTCACTGCCATTTTGACAATTGGGGGTTCCCGAATGAAGGAATTTTGGAAAAATGGGATGGGGGAAACGACATTAACCCGTATAAAAAGGAGGAAAAAACTGGAGTACCAGGGGGGGGAACCAAACTCTAGAAGAAAACAAAAGAGGGGGAGAGAGAGATGGTTAAAAACCTAAGAAAGGTTCCTCAAATGAGGTTATCAGTGTGGGATACGGACAATGTAATGCGGTAAAGGTACGTAGGAGATTCATTGAATGCAATGCCAAAAGTAAGGAGAAAAAAGTAAAAAGACGGACATCTATAAAAGCACCACCCGGGAATTTCTAAATAGATATCAGAGACTGGAAGCGAAGACAAAAAAAGCACCGACGTGAGGAAAAACAGATGGTCATAATCCCTTGGGAAAAGACTCACGACTCAGAAAATTAAACCCTAAAGAAAAAAAGGCTGGGGGCCCTGGCTAGGCTGTCCTTCAGGGATAATTGTTTGTTGAGAAAGTTGGGAAGGGGATCTGCTTAATACGTAGCAGTAGAGTCCAAGTTACTCCTTCCACCTATCCTCATGGACGGAGGACTGGGAGGGGGGTAAAGCCTAACTTACGAAAACTGTTCTCTTACTCGCGTCATGTCAAAAATTCTTGAGGAAGAAAAGGGACGGGGAAACCCGTTTCTGACCGTTTGCAGAGGGAAAAGAAAAAAGAAAGAGTACGCTTTGCATATCCAGTTCAGAAAGAACAAAGGGGGAAAGTGAGGTGGGGGGAAGGACGTGGAGAATGAAATTACAGGGTATAGACACTCCCGCGTTAACTCTGAAAATCAAGAACTCAAGGGTAGTCGTAATCCTCCCAAGTCATGAAAGTCACGACGAAGGGAGGGGTGTACCCTATCAAGGTTTCATGTCGAGGGCGAACCGAAAGGTGGGGGTGCAAACGCGGAAAAAATTGTAATTAAAAGCCACTTTAAAAAATGGAGGTCGGGCGTTAAGCAAGAGGAAGTGGACATGTTATATCTAAAAAGGGGAAACAAAGGTAGTGCAAGGACCGCAGGAGGCAAATGCGATTTTTTGGGGTAAGTTAAGACGGGGAAAGGGAAACCTAAGTTTCCCACTCTACTGGCATGACATCAAAGGTCAAAGGAAGGCTGATACACGCGAAAGGGGGGGGGGCATTAAAAAACGAAACGAGCGGGAAGGGAAGGAAAGAGGGGGAAAAACGAGAAGAGTAAGTGAAGGTGTTACTGAAGTTATATCCAAGTTCTTTATTGAAGAGGAACCAGATTAAAAAGAAAACAAACCGCACCCCATACCATGAAACGCCAAAGGAAAAGTACCCATAGGAAGAATCGAGGTTTTGTGGAAAAGACCTAAATGCTGTGGGTGGGAGATAAGGGGAAAACTGGTGGATTACAAGCAAACAGGAAAAAACTTAACTCAAAACTTACATACATCACATGGAAAGATATAAAAAAAAGGGCAGAAGAAAGGCGAAGGAAGAATGGTCAGAATGAATGTCTCGAAGAAAAAAGTTCCCACCCGGGTCACGGCTACCACGAAAACCGAGAAGGAAGGGTATCTCTGTCTTATTAGGACAGACGCTAATGGAGATGAGGGGTAAATGTTCATCGCATGAACAACATCCAAAAGGAAAGTTTGGGAAGGAGAAAAAAAAAATGGGAAGGGGGTAGAGCTACACAGGAGGCGATAAAAAAGTTAGATGACGTCAGATAAGAATCAGACAAGTAAGAGAAAATGTTGTGGGAGGAATATTCATCATGAAAGAAAAATGGGGTCGTTACTCTACAAGTGAAACAGGAGAAGCGCTAAGCGGAATGGAAAGGGGGTTGGTGCGTAAGAAGACAAAAAGAAGGGCCGGTGAAATCGAGCAAGGAAAGAGTCGTTACTCTTTTAACTTTAGTTGGGGCGGAACCGCAATCTTTGCATTGCAATCTGGGGAAGGGAGGGGGGGGAGAAAGAAGCGTGAAGGTGTAATCGAAATCTCCTCACACCCTAGGAAGGATCAAGAAGAGATTGCGAGGAAAAGTCCAAAGGAGGGGGGAAGGAGAACACAAGGAGGCAAAAAGGAGGACTAGTGTGCCACTAAGGGAAAAAAGTTCACCGTAACGCAGCAGTATTGAAAGCAACTGGGGTCAGGAGCGACCTACACCAAAGGGGGACAGGAAATTAGCGTTGACCGCACTTTAGCGGAAAGACAAAGGAGAAAAAGAGGGGAGAAAGAAATAAAGAAAATAAAAAATTAAAAGGAGTTTCAGTGCGGCTGTAAGAAAAAGGCCTCATTCAGTTATAGGATCCCAAGCGGGAGGTGAAGGATACACCTCACAAAATACGGAACATGTGCTGCATAAACCCAATTGTGGAAGGGATAACTCGGAAAAAAAAAAAAGGAGGAGGGCTGAAAGCCATAGCGATGCAACATATCATCCGCGAAGATAAGAGGGTAATAAACTAGGTGGGGGATCATTGAACAGTTAAAGACGGGGCATCTTTGTAAGAGGAATTTGATAGATACGATTAACTTTTCCTGTCGACGTTCGTATTGGCGGAAAAATCTTTACCCTTGGGGGTGGGGGAGCTTCCGTGGGGGGAGAGGGTGCATCCACAAAGACGGCAAGGGTTTAGGATTGGTTAGACAAATAACTACCTATAGGGGAGGGGGTCATTGAAGTTGGCGTTGGGGATTGGAAGGGATGGGTTGGGGTTGAGGGGAAAGACTGGGGTTCAGTTGGGACCTCGAAGCAAAGAAGGGGATATCAGTAAGATAAAAAAAACTCTTGGAAAAAATAAAAGGGGCGCGGACGTTATCTGGGAGGATAGGGTCATAGTGGGGAGGGAAAGGAAGAGTCGGTTTGGGGCTCTAACCCTCACCAGGCAAAAGGGGAAGGAGTAGGTCATGGGGGAAGTGGGGAAGGGAAGCCAGAGAGGGTTCAATAAGTCTTGGGGCACTTCCACCGTACGAACGAGTCCACCTCCGAGTATGCATTGACACTAAGGATGGGACAAAAAGGGGGGAGATTCCAACATTCCACTAGGAAACGAACACGGGAGAATGGAATGTCAGGAAAAATTCAGGTTGGATGCAACCCAAATTCGAAGGAACAGAGAGACAATGTCACCCCAAAATTCTGTCCATCGATTGGGGGGCAAACAATGGGAACAGGAGGAACGGACAGATGAGGACTTGACTCCTGAAAATGGGGGGAATTGGAGGGGGGGAAAGGGGAGGGAGCTCGGATGAAAGGAAGTAGGAAGTTCTAAATGACCTCCTGCAAAAAGCAAGCCCTTGTGAAGGACAAGGGGATCTCACAGCTAGCAAGCTGCAGATCGCGAGTTTGATGCGGAAAAAAAGAAAGTCCTATCAAGGGTGGGAAAGCCCAATCTGAAGGGAGTGCTCAAGCGGACGAAAAAATAACGATAACATGCTAGGGTCAGGGGGGGGGTTGGCCACGATCGAGATGAAGGGGACCCCTTTGCTCTGAGGGGGGGAATACGAAAATAGGGAAAAAAGATCTTGACTAGAATTACTGACTAAAAGATAAGCAGAGGATCAAAAAATTCACAACCCAGCCCAAACGAAATAAAATAATGAATCACCTGGCAGCCTATAATTGCATCATAGGGCGTATTCCCAGGGAGGAGAAATTAGGCTGAGGAAAAAGAGAAGGTGCAACCTTTGCTCTAGTAAGAAGCGGTGCTTGTGTCGATATGACGAAAAAGCGTGGAGGTGGATATTTAGAAAGTGGGAACTGCGTTTGACATAGGAAGTCTTGGGTGATCGTCTTAATTTTCAAGGAAATGTCATGGGGAAAAAAAGGGAGGTGGTAAGATCAAAGCTAAGGGGGAGTGGGGGGAACGCATTGCCGAAATTATCCCCCAGTGTTAAAAAAACACTGAGGAAGGGAGGAGGATTGTTTGGAAATAAGAGATCAACAACGAGGTCCAATAGAAAGTGAAAAAATCAGAAGGAGAAGGGAAGATGGGGGGTGTACTGGGGTTATCAGTGAAAGGCGTTTCACAAAAGCAATTCAAAACCATTACGTCTTTAAAAAATAGGTGGTCAAAGGGGGCATTATCCAACGTGCCTTACGCAAGAAGTACAGACTGAAAAAGAGGACCACAGTGACCCAGAATTTCTAACTACCATCGAGCTGGATCGGAAGACAAACAGTCGTGGGGGGAACCAAAAAAGTTTCCGATGAAGCCCCTGTAAATTGGCACGTCTTTAAATCCGCAAACCGCATCATCCTGCAAGAGGGGAAGCGTAACGTAAACACAAGGCTTGGCCCGGGAGACGAGGGGGGGGGGGGGGGGGGGGGGGGGGTGGGTGGGGTGTGGGGGGGGGGGGGGGGGGGGGGCCGGACAGGATCATAGGTGTGCGAGAGTTGGGGTTTTGTGAGTTCGCGAATAGAAAGTCCATAAGAGGGCGGATCTACTATGGACTGTAGCACCGATTACGAACAGCAAGTGAAAGAGGGATCTGGCAACCAGGAAGAAGACCTTTTTAGAGGCGATGAACTTTCAAGAGGCCGCTTTTGGTTCAAAGAAAAGTCAAGGACGGTCAAAAACAGGAAAGGTGGGCGTCGCCACGCTCTTCGTCGCGGGGTCATGATCCACGTTTAAATGGAGAAAAGGAAGTGAATTGGGTGGAAGGGGAGAGGAATTAAAGGATCGATAGGACTCAATCCAAGGAGTCATACGAACTGGAGAAATCCAAAAAACCCTCACGGTAGGAAGAATGACCAAACCCAAAGAGAAAAATATGGGGGGGGGCCTTCTTCCAGGGGGGGAAATATAAATATCGAGGAATGGGTTTGTTTGAAGATAAGGTGGGAACCGGGGGGACACCAAGGGTACTTCGGGGGTCTTATCGTTACTCTGAATTTTGACATGAGAGAAAGGAACATCCTATCGACCAAACAACATAGTTAGTGTCAAATGCCCACTGGAACCTGAAAAGGGAAGGTCCAGAAGGGGGAGGGGAAAGAAAAGGAATCCTTATCAAGGGCAAGGAGTACCTTACTTGCGAAAAGCAAAGACCCAGGTGCTGGGAGCTCAGTAACCAACAAAATATAGGTGAGAGAAAACGTTAGTCTCGAGCTGAGAAAGGGTGTAAGGAATTATATCCCAGTGTGGGAGGGAAAACAAAGAAAGACTTAATCCAACAGAAAAGAAAACAAAAACTACCCTGACAATATAAACGACAATGAGAACACCATATAGGTTAGAGCTGTGGGTAAACAACCATACAAAGGACAGGGGGGGAGAAAAAGTTGGGGAGAAAAAGCTCACAACCAGAAGATTCAATCAAATGACAAAACTCCATTTAAGATAACCAATGAGAACACTAAAAAAAGTAATCGGACAAGATCAAAAGGAGATCCGAGAATCGCAGTCAATTATCCAAAAAAAAAACTGACAAAGGCAGCTTGGGGAAGGATGGGAAGAGGGGGGACGGGAGGGCAGAGAGATGGCTTATATGTGGACTAATGTTATCCGGGGGAAAGACAGACCATCCACTGCGTGGGGTGCCGTCAGGAAACACGAGGGGGGGAGGGTGGATAAGTGAGAAAGAAAGAAAGGAGGAATCAGATTCGTTCATATAAACAGACTGGAGTGGGGAGGAAGGGGAGGGAAGCTAATTTTGGAAGAAGGTTGACGCGTTTACCAAGTTGAAAGGAAGCGATAATCTTACTGCTGGGGGAGGAAGCCGAAAGAAACAACAGTTGCCGTGTGTAAAAAAGGCTGCAGTAACGCGTAACTTAGGAGCGAAAGGGGGGAAAGGGGAAGAGTGGGGGGAGAGCTCAGAGGGAAAAAGGGGTAATAGAATCTCTCCGCAACAACATATGGAGTAATAGAGATATCTAGACAAGTCCACCGGTCCGACCACTCACTACCAAAAAGGAAGCAAGCGTACGGTGCCACTAAAGTTTGACCAACAACGGGAAAAAAGTAAGCGCATGATGAGTCGAGGTAAAAGGAAAGGGAGGGTTTCTTCCCACAAAGGTATAGAGCCGCTGCTCGTGACCCACTTGGGAAAACCTTTACTTACAACTGTCAAAAAAATCATTAGGCAAGGGGCTGAAAGAGCCTAATAAAAAAAAAAGGGCAATTGAGCACAAAATCCTAGGGGGAGATGAGACAAAGAGAGAGGGGAGAAGGGAACTCACACCCCCCATGGTGTTTTACCGACTTCAAACGTTGAAAGTAAGGGGGGTATAAGGAGAAAAAGAGACAAGGAAAGTCACCATAGCGATGCAACAAAGCAGAGATAAGATCACTAGAAAAGAGGGGGAGGGGGGGGGGGGGGGGGGGGCACGAAAGTGGTTCTGAAGTGAGGAATCCCCTTTTGGGAAAGAGACTTGTCCTGGTCGAGTGTCGGGGTATGACGTTTATACTGGGGAATGGGAGTGGGTTTTGAGTGAATATGTTAATTTTGCACCATGTGATGACAAGGAGGGGGGGGGGGGAGTGGTTAAACATCTGAGTGAAAAACGGCGAGGTGTGAGGAAGTTGGGGAAGGGGATATTGGGCTGGTGTGGTGTTTTTTGGGTGGTTAATCGGGTGAAGGGTACAGGGACCCAACAATGAAGAGCAATAAAGGAAAGAATCGCTCTCGTTGAGAGGCAACACGATAATTTCCCGTAGGGGGAACAGTATCGGATTGAATGCGGCGCTAACCCAGAAAATAGGGATGTGGAGGGCAACAATTGGACATGGCATCAAAAGGGGAGTAAAGGATGGCTGGTGCGTCCCCCTCGAACGAAAAAGACCCGGCTTATGCAGGTCAGGGGACACTAACATTAGGTGAAAAGGCGAAGAGGAGGGGCGATCACCTATGTCAAATTCAAAGGGGAGGGACATCATACAAAAAAGAAGAGGGAAGGGGGGAGGGGGTGGCATAACTCCAGGGGGGGGGGAAAAAACAAACCTTTCATATTCGGGCACCATGACATTGTCAAAAAAGAGGACCTCGAATAGGGAAATGGACCTTCTTCAACGAAAAGAGGAAGGACTTGGGGGATGTGATAAAGACTGAAAGGGGAGTTGGGTAGGGCAGTTCGACGACGCAAGTGAAGGAGAAGGTCATTCCAGGGATAAAATTTCCGTCCTTACAACCCACTCGGTGAACAACAAAAGTGGGGGGAGAAGTTACACACAAGCACGAAATTAAGGGAAAGGCGTGGCGAATAAGATCACAGTGAGGGAAAAAGGTGGAACCAGTCCCGAAAAGGGGAGGGAATTACACGGGAGAGGAACACTCGGAAAACGTGAAAAGAGAATTTTTGCCAATCACGAGAATAAGTCCTTTGCTTGATTATGAATGTAAAGACCTAGATATCTCTTATAAAAACCGCTTGACTCTCCTAGAAAGCAAGTAGAACAAAAATCACAAAACGGACAAATAGAGGGGAAAGAGAAGATCAAGGATAATAAAACAAAAGGAGCATTTCGTGGTTGGAAAAGGAAGGTTCTGACGGGGAATTGAGGATAGTAGGGAAATGAAGACGTGACATTGGATGTTTCTTAAGGCGGGGTCAAGCAAAAGCAGGGGAGTGGGGAGGATAACGACGAAAAACGGAGAGGGGAGTTAGAAATCAAGCTGGGGCCGGACTGGTGACATAAGGTTATTCTTTAATGAGGGCAGAAGAACGGGGGGGAAAAGAACTTGAAAAGTTTGACAACAGTATTCAACCGAGGGGAAGTGGGGAAAAGGCTGGGGGGGAAAAGAAAAAAAAGGGCAAAATCTAAGGCCCCAGGATTACCAGCCCAGAGGGAAACATCTGTCTTCTGCCGAG
>Ga0179593_1373539_pt1 | contig 11364 bp, 7 predicted proteins | sample CZODoug2_1_08_16_FD_185931 | JGI IMG/M metagenome (GOLD analysis project Ga0179593, IMG submission 185931) | Vadose zone soil fungal communities from Angelo Coast Range Reserve, California, USA - CZODoug2_1_08_16fungal (PacBio error correction) | ecosystem: Environmental > Terrestrial > Soil >...
AACAAGGAAGGGACCCTTCAGGGAGTGTCACACGGAGAATAAACGATTCGAAGTGGGGGGGAATGCTGGAAGAAGGAGTCGTCATTCATGCTAATTAGGCACACATTTCTTCGGCGACACATTTACGGAGAGAAAACATGGAAAGCAAAAACCATTTGAGGACTATTACGAGCCAATACGTCTTTTGATAACAGCCTGACTGGGAAAAAACGAAGGGAGGAAAAAGAGGCGAATACGGGAACGATGGGCCTTTTCGAAAAAAAAGGAGAAAGCAGCATCGCCTCTCACAAAAAAAAGGTTGACTGAAAAAAAGAAGAGAAGTCTGCGTACCGGATGAACAGCCCGTAGAGACGCATTTTAAGAACGCCAAGCCAGGGCCAAAAAAAAGCCCGTATGAGGCATCGGGGGAAAAAAAAGCCGTGCCAACCATCTCCCTGCAGTTACGCAAAAGCTTGTCGCGAAAAAATAAGACTAAAGTTTGGTAACATTTTCAAGGCAAAGTTGTTGAACACCGAAACCAAAGTGGCAGACCCACCGAGCTCATATAGAAATGCGACCTAGAGGAAAAGCACGCAAAAAACGGAAGAAGTGCAGAAAGAAAAAAAAATCTCCGAAAAAACCTGAAAAGCCCTGAGGAAGGAGTGGGTGTCGGCGAATGAAGTCAGGGAAAAGGCTGTGTAAGCAAAGTGCCGAGGCCGCAGTCCACTCAACCAAAAAGGGGGTAAGAGGGGGCAATCGCGGGGAGACAAGCGTTTTTTTGGGAAATTAAGGACGGCCTGAAGGCTAAAACACTGAAAAATGGTGGAATGAGGAAAAACAGTTCCGCACGTAAGGAAAGCGCAGTAGAGCGATCAAAACGAACCAAACTTGAGGAAAGGAAAACTGGAGGAGAAGATTCAAGACAATGGGCGAAAGTGCGACCGCTGAAAAAAAGAAAGGGGAGACAATAGAAGGTAGACGCTTCCACCCCTCCTACACAAAAACAAAAAAAGAAGGCGGCTGACCTTTAAGGAAAACGAAAGGCCACCCTGGAAGAAATCCAATCAAAAGAGAGGGAGGTCCGCTCGCCGAGAACAAAAAAAAACAAGCGCTCAGCTGGGAATGGGGGGGATGACAAAAAAGAAGGCCATCTGAAGCGTTGCGAGGCTTCGAGGATTCACGCTGTTTTTAACTTAAACGGGACAATACACACGGGGAAATCTCAAGCTAGTGCCGGAACTCTATTAAAAGAGTTCTCAAGAAGGTGGGTTGAGAAAACGGCGTCCCGAAACTGCACACGGGGAACTGGGGTGGGGAAACGCCCACAAAGAGGTCGGCCTGCGGGGTAATTAAAATTGACAAAGTCCAACCACTAAAAGGTACCCTGGGAAAAAAAAAAGTGTTCCGTCATGAAAAGGGTTCGTTCGGAAAAATTAACAATAAGAACCGAGATATCGCCACCGCAGCGATCGCGCTCAACACAAAAGGTACTGCAAAGGAGGAAAACGGACTTCCTGGTGGCGATATTCTTTGATGTTTCCGAAGGAAAAAGCTCGAAGGCGTAAACGTTGGCCCTTTTACTCGAAATCCATGGAACTGTTTGGATCATCTTGAGAAAGCAACATGAGTCCGATAAGGAAAGGTTCACGAAAAAAAAAACAAAGACCGTGGAAAAGACACGGGAGGAAACCAAAACCTGTGGAGACTCAGCGGGACAGAACCCCTATAGAATGAAATTTGATGGTAAGCATGAGAACAAAGAGTGCCGCGACTGCGAGAAGAGAAACCACGAAGAAACTTCGTCAGCAGGGTTCAAGTGTATCACGTTAGGCACTTATCGCCTGGGAGGTAGGAGGAGAAAAGGTACCTGCACGCGATGCGGGGTCTCCCGGTTGCGGAAAAGATCTAGGGAAGAGGGCATCCAGCGGCGCTTGGGTTTGGCGAGGACATGGCGCAAAGAAGTGAGGGGCAATGCTTTTCACTCGCATGCGGTTGAGCGCGTAGACGCCGCGTACGAATATGCGCCGCCGTCGCAATGCCGACGCAAGAAGGGCTTGGATTAGGGGGACTCTATAGAAAAAGGCGCTGGCAATTACTGCCGGAAACTTTTGGCAGAAGGACAGTCGCTGAAGGTCGCAATCAAGAAAATAAAGACCAAAACCACATCGCTGAAATAGAGAGATCATCAAAAGACCTTCGGGCAGAGAATACTGGGCTATCGGCACGATCGTAAAAAAAACAAACACTAAAAACAAAACGAACACCAAAAGAAGAACCGGAGGGATGGGTAGAAGGGAAGTCTCAATTCTAGACTTTGTTCCGGGATTGAAAGAAGGGACGACATTCATTGGATAGGGATCTCGGTTTTTAAGGTCCACTTGGCGTCGGGGGTGGGGAAAAAGTTTGCGCGGGCACACACAAGGTGAGATTTCGCGGCAAAAAAAAGGAAGCAGGGGAAAGCACGACTGGTTCCACTGAGAAAAGCTTGGCAACAAGATACTAATCCTGAAGCTTGGGGCGTGCTTGGACGAAAATGCAGAACTAAGCAAGAATGTACGCAGCCTAATCTCCTACAAAAAAAAAGAGAAAAAAGAGGAAAAAAACGTACCGGGGAAAAAACCCGTAGTCTGACCAAGGGGAGAAAAGACCGCCAGAGGGGTTCCCGTAGGAGGAAGAGGTCGGTTTCATCAACAAAGCCGTGAACACATCCCCGCGTAAAAACGACGAGCTTTCCAGAAGGTCGAATGTGGTGATAGTCCGTTTTCGCGGCGTCAATGGGACCCACGAACACAAAAGGACACCCAAAAAAGATAAAGAAAATTACATGCAAAAAGCTTCCGCGCAAGGAAAAAAATCAACCGCATCGCGAATAACCGCTAAAGAAAACTGCGAAAGGCACGGCGTGGTGGGTCACGTAGATAGGGTCTTGAGAATCGTGGAAAGAGGCAAGTCTTCGCGAAAAAATTGAATGATCGAATGGGGGATCAATAGGAAGGTTTGTTCTTTGCAGTGTCAGGGAAAGGGAACGGGACAAAATGCAGACCTTGCCGTCTGCAAAAAAGTGGGTCAAAAGGGGAAAGCAAGCGCGTCTCGCTCACAAAAAACAAGCCATAAAGGACGGCATTGGCCGAAGGCTGGGCATCAAATCGGTCTCTGAAAATGTCGAATAAAACCCGCGCGACAAAAGGATAGCGAAGGGTGAACGCATTTCATCCACCTTCGCGAAAGAAAGAAAAAAAAAAAAGCGCGCGGCTGGAGGGAATCAAAAAACGAAATGCAAAGCTAAAAGTAAAGCGTGCAGGAGAGATCCGCGATCGACCCAAGAACACAGAGAGCAAGAGAAAAGTGGAAATGGCGAAACGGCAGAATGCCCCGCATCGTTGGCGGACTGCTTCGATATCGGAGCTTTGCTTAAAAAACGGGAATCCAAGGAAACATTCTAGTAGGGAATGCTTAGAAGAAACTCGCATGTATAAAGTGTGGGGCAACTGAGGAAAACACACTTGGCTCCGAGCCTACCCATATCAGAAGCCGGATTGAGAGGAACAGTTGCCTGCAAGACACGGATTCTATAAACAGCTAAAAACAGGATAACTGAACGAGCAAAGGGGATTCCCGAAAGACGGAAACGGAGATAGAAAACCACAAACGATCCCGAGAGAAAAAACAAACGGGGGGGGAGTAGAAAGATAGGATAGATGAAGGGGAGAGAAATTATACAGGGAAAGGATGGGTCAAGAAAAAAATAAAGGGGGCGAACATTGTTTGCGAGGGACTAGCGCCGCTGCTTGGGGAAAGAATATCTTGCACAGTAAAACATACAATATGAGAAAGGCCATACGAAGTTGAGGCGCGGCGCCTCAAAACTTTCCGGAGGAAAAAAAGTCCAAAACCTGTAAAGCAGAAAGTATCATGAAAAATAAATAGAAAGCGGAAGACGAAAAACGGTGGCTCGACGGGCGTAAGGCATAGCACTAAAGAAATCCTTTGGACATAAGGTCTCTGACCACGCACGTAGTACCGGAAGAGAAGTGGGGGAGTCGGTCGAGCGTAAGGAAAGCTGCCTGATTGTGAGACTGAGAAGGTGGAGGGAGAGGAAGAAAAGTGCAGGAAAATCAGAGGTGGGTGCGCATTTAAGGGATCGAGGTGGGTCTTCGTTAACGGAAGGAGAGAAATGCCGTGTCATAGGGAGAGGGAATGCCCAGGGTAATAAAGGTAGAAGGCCATGCGCCAAGATGGATTGGTAATGCAAAGTGCGAAAAGGAGGGCAAGCGGCTGTCAATTTAAGTCGCAAATGGTTGGGCATCCTGCAAAACTGAAGTCTTGAAGAAAAATGGCAAAATAACGAAAGGAAAAAAACAAGCGCTGTGAATTAAAGACATCAAAGCTTCGGGAGGTAGGAAGACGGGCTTCTTAAGATTGCTTAGCAACGCCACTGAAAGAAATGATCCCGAACCCACAAAAAAAGAAAAGTGGACCTGCAAAGGGAGGGGTCGAAACGGAGATAAGACGTTTGCAAACGGGGATGGAAAGGAGAGTTCGCATTCATTAAGGAGAGGGGGGGGGGGCTGCCACTTGGAGCGGACGGAGTGTTCACAAATTTTGGAAACTCGAAAAGACACAAAACGGGGAAAGGGGAGCGGCCAACGCACAACCACCCCACCACCGATCTTTTAAAGAAAGTAAGGGCGGGAAAAAAAGAAAGGGTGAGAACCGAGCAAGAAACTGGAAAGAACTTGCAAAAAAGATTGGGAAGCTAAGACAATAAGTACGCAGCAGGAAGAGAGAGCAACAACAACACCGGAGGAGAGAAAAAGAGAAGGAAGCAAGTAACCGGATTGAAGCCCCTTTCTTGGAAAAAGGGGAAGCCAAGCACCCCAATCGTTTCCCTTCGTAAGAGGGGAAGACAGAGTGGGTACGGGAAAAGCGACCGAGGGCAAAAACGAAAAGCGAAGAGATAGAAACATTTTGATAGTCCAGGGGATAGGGCAAAGGGTGTGAACACCGCCGAACGCAAAAGAACCGAAAAGCGAGAACTAAAAATGGACGAGAGCGGCAGACTGCAAACGGACCGCCAAAGAATCTAAAGCGAAAAAAGAAGAAGACACCGATCAAACGGGTGGGGAGGGGTCGGAATAATCTTTCACGTGTGAGAGCGTAACGAAGCCATTCTCCACGACCAATCAGTTGAAACATCGAGAAGAGGGGGGGGTTGGAGTTCGGGATGAAGAAAGAGAATGAGCAATTGGCCGGCGAAAAAAAAGGGGGGGAATCCGTAATTGCCAATCCGGGAGGAAAACTCTCGCAATCCCAGCCAAAAAAGAGTTTTTTGACGCAGGAAAGGCCGAAGAGAGCGAGCATGGCGAAAAAAGGATCCAGAGAAAAATATCGTCTAATGAACAAGGCCCATCCACCTTAAAGAGAGCAAAAAAGCGACCTGCGATGCACTTCAACACGAAAAAAAAACAAAAGGGAAACAACATCAAAGTCACGTGGGTCTCCAAGCCAGAAAACGAAAACAGAAAAAAAAGCTTAAAGAAAGAATTTCCAAACCGGAGAAAATGGAAGAGTTCATCGGGGCTCTCAGGAGAAGTCGGGATAGAGCTGTGGAGAAGTCAATCAAGACTAGATCTAATGTTCTGTTGCAACTGAATCAAAACGAAGGGAGAAAAAGGGGGGGGTCAAGGGCGTCCCGACGAAGTATGTGCGAAGACGCCCTGCACCATCGTTCCGGCCTGCGAGGGGGTGCGCAGACACCATCACGGCTCTATGAAAAAGACCTTGCATAACTTTCAGGCTCCCCCGAAAAATCCTGGAAAGGGAAAGGAGAACCTATCTAAGAGAGAGGAAAAACAGGGAGGAGTAAAAAGAGAGAAGAAGAGGGGGAAGGTGGCGATTATCGTCCGGGGTTTCCGGAAGAAGAGCGAATTACGGAAGTTGCGAATGGTACTCGAGAACTGAGGAAGCAACCCAAAAGGAAGAAAGGAAAAGAAGGGGGCGGAAAAGAAGGCGCAAGAAAGGGTTCGTGAACTCTAGTATGATAAAAAGAAGGGGAAAACCAGCGAGTTGCATAGCAGGCCCAGACAGGAAATGAAGAATCCGAATAAACATAAACGCTGAAGAAACAATTAACGAGTGCCTACCAATTCGGTAAACTAACGGAGGAACGATGAAGAGCCTTTGGGGTGGAGGGAGGAGGAGTGCGCTTCAAGCTCTAAGGAGGGAGATTCGACAGGTGGTGTGAAGAAGAAAAGCAGAAACTTTTTTTTGCGCTGCATTCTCGAAGTGATGGCATTTTTCCTCACGAGTTAAACGAGCGAGGGGGAAAAATGGAGAAGCGAAGGGCGAAAAGAAAAAATGCCAAAATCGTTGGATGGTGAATTCAGTGTGGGCAGAGCCGAAAGTCCTTGCATAAACGGGCAACTTGTGGGATCAAGAATGCAGTGTCGCTAACGGCAAGAACAGCAAGACCCACACCACAGAGCTGAGAGAAAAAAGAAGAAAAGCTTGAGTGGAAAAAGAAAGGGGCTTGGCACGCAAAAAAAAATTTCTTAACCAAGAAACACTAAGAGGATCAGCCCCAAAAAAACGCCGGAGAAAGGGGAAGAGTCGCGGAGAAAAAAAATGCTCGGACTTTTTGACAGTGCTTGAGAGTACTTAAAAAACAGGGGAGAAGGGGAAGAGCTGGTGGGAGGACAAGGGGGCGCGTCTTTTTAACAAGGGTACAAAAGACACATGGAAAGAGCAAAAGAACAGGGGGAGGACGCGCGGCCAAGCTGCGAATGGAAAGCCCTGGAGCTGGAACAGAACAGGCGGTTCTGAACCACAATGACTGGACGCTTGGCAAGAAAAAAGGCGGAAATACGGGGAAAAAAAAAGGACGAAAGGAAAGAAGCTAGCAACACAACAAGAAAAGAAAAAAGAGTAGAGGTAACTGCCTACCGAGGAAAAGACACACGCAATTTCCCAGAACCCCGCCTCGGAAATTCGTCAGAGTGGGTCAAACATAACGTGCGGGGCAAAGATCCGTTGCAGGGTCAAAAGAAAGAAGAGGGAACGAAATCAAATCAAATGTGTTTTGGATAGTGAAAAAGGGTGTTAGAATAAAGAAAAACCAAAAACAAATTGAATCCCCAAATCATCCAAAAGAAATAGACAGATCGACGCGCGGAAAGCAAGGGAGAAAACTCCTCCCTCGGAGGGAGAAAAGCTCAGAGAAAAACCCTGAAGGTCCAAAGAGTCAAGGAGTGGTGGGGAAAAAAGCGGGATAATCTTTCAGTGGCGTGTGTAAGCAATAATGCCGGAATAGCCCTTGTCAAAGGCTGATAGGAAGACGGGATAAAGTGGGTGGGATTTGAAGGTAGGGACCTTGACAAAGCGAAACTGAACTCGAAGGAAAGAATGGCCGGCTGCCCAAAAAAAGGGGTGGCCGCAGAAGGACAAACGCCTGGAACAAAGAGACAAATCCCAGACTAACAAGACACTAGCTTTGCAGGAAGCGGCGCATATTCGCAAAAAGTAAATGCGAAAAAGCTCTCGAACGGAAATCGCGGGATGCCATCAGAAGCCGCTCAAAAAAAAGCGGGACTTATTGCCACTTTCCTAGAATAGGAAAAAAAAAAGGAGATCTCCAAGAAGAAAGAGGGGGGAGGGGACCTCACCCTCGGTAATCCCATAAAACAAGGGGCGCTCAGAGTACTAACGGGGATTGGGCATGCGAACCGTCAAATTGACCCCCCTAATCATCGTGGGACAGACTGCAGGGACTCATTCTATACATTTTGGAAAAACGGGATGTGTCCAGACAAGGAGAGTCTGAGGGGGGCCGGAGGAAAAAATCCGGAAAACACACATTTGAGGCAAGGAGTCAACTAACGGGAAAGGAGAAAGGGGGGAGCCGCGCCGAAACATAGAAAATTAAGAAAAATCGTTAAGCAATATATTAAAAACAAAGACGTGCAAGCTCCCGCTCAAACAAGGTTGCCTGGAGACGAGGGCTTCAAGAAAATCCGAAAGGGAGAGATGGCCACCTAAGAGGGGGGAGAGAGAGCAACACAACAAAGGAAAGAAGGAAGGACAAAAGCGAGGAAGGAGATCTAGTTTACGGTTTTACTTAACATGAGGGAAGTGCGTAAAAAGGGGGGGAGCCTTGGGAAAGAGCCGCTGCAGTTGAAATCAAGGTCTGCTAAACGCAAAGATTCAAGCAGGCGGAAAGAAATGGTGCGGGACGAAGGAAGACAAAAAAGGCACCGGCAGTTCGGACGAAGACCAAAACGTGGAGACATCGAGCATAGCCGGAAGAGGAAAGAGACAGGGGATTGACACATAAGAAGAAAAAAAAGAGGACTCTACTACTAAGCATCAAAAACGATGAAAAAAAGGAAGGGGAATGCCGGTTAGCAGTCAAAAGGTACGAGAGCGCCTTGTTGAGGACGTAAAAAAGAGCGAGCGGACACGCTGCAAGATGAACAACTTGCGATTTCGAGGAATGAACCGAAGGAGATGTTGGGCTCTGAAGACGAAAAAGGGGGTGGCAATGCAGGAACGTCGCTATAAATCCAGAAGGTCGCCGCAAGAAGGCGCCGCCGGCGTAAATGAAAAAGAACACGAGTGTCTTGGATTCAGGGGGGGCGAGAGCCTCGGAAAAAAGCTGGCAGGACGGCGGCAAACTGGTGGGGTTGGTCCAAAGAACTCTGAAGCGTGAAAGTGGGAAACTGCACTGAACGGCAAGAAACGAAAGAGATCAATGCGACATCAAAAGGGAATACCGGGCTCTTAGGAAACATTCTTACCACACGCCACTAATAAAACCGCCCCGAACACCACGCCGGAAATAGGGGAAAAAAGAGGGATTGTGAGAGGATTCCTTCGAGGCGGGAGGGGGGGGGACAGGCTTGAAGCGATTAGAGGCTGGCAAATGAGAAGGGGGGATGCAACGTTACGTCAGTTACAAAGACTCGCGGACAACTAACAAACATTGGAAATGAGACAAAAAAGGCGTCTGGGAAAAGCAAGTTATCTTTGTTCAAAATTAGAGGCTGGGATGAACAAAGGAAAGAAGGGAAACGCGTGAGGGAGGGGGGAAAAATGGCGTCAGCTACGAGGGAAAAGGCTAAAGAGGGACTCTCACCAGACCAGGAGAGAGAAAGAGAGATTTAAGAAGAAAAAAGAACGGGACCGATTAAAAAAGAGAGGAAAAGGAAGGGTCCACAAGCCCGAAAAGCGGGTTAACCAGTCTTCGGCAGCGGGGGAACAAAATCGGGCAAAAAAAAGATGTTGCAAAAGACCAAGCTTGGCACGAAAGGGATTCAAAATCAAATGTTTTTGCAGGTATGGTTCGCGTCTTTCAAATTTTGGAAAGAAACCCGCCGACGCAAAGGGCGAACCAAACGAGCCATAGCCATGAATAAACCGCAGGAAAAACGAACAAAACGTCCTGCCCAAAGAAAGAGCAAAAATCCCTGCAGTTCCAAATCCGGAGGGTTGGGAGGGAGGGATCAACGGGAATGTGTAATTAACAAGGCCGAAGAGCCCAGTCGGAGGGGGGGCGCCCTAAGAGGTTCTCTCAACTCTTCAACGGGGAAAGGGGGTTGTGGAACTGAAAAGGGCAGGACGGCGAAAAAGAATGCAAAGCCTGGGCCGCCACAGTTTGCCGGACGTAAATTGTAAAGAGAAGATGCGGCTCTCGCACACCAGGAATCAAATCCACGCTGGGAGCAGGGCAAGGGCCCTGAGGCGCAGAGAAAATCGAAATGGCACCTCTTCAACGACACGGCCATCGAAGGGAAAGGATTCCATCCCCATAAAACGCGCCATGACGCGCAAAAAAAAAAAAAAAAGGCCGAGGAAAAGAAAACAACGACTCTGTCTCAAAAATGGCAATAGCCCAAATACGGCAACGCGTGCAGGGGACGGCGAAATCACGAGACCAACACGACCTCAAAGAGAAACGTGATTGGAACATGAAAAAACCACCGCATGAAAGTTCCACGGGAAAAAATCGTTTGCAGAGGAGGGCAGAATCGAGGAACACGACTTTTAGGAAGATTCACAAAGAAAGGCAGGAGTCGGGCCTCATATGAAGAAGGGTGAGCAAAGGGAGGAAGAGAGACCATGGGGGGGAAGAGGCTTTGGGCGGACGCCGCACAGATTTCAAAAAAAAAACCTGCGAAGAGGGGGGACGGAAAGAGTGATTCAAACAGGCCGCGTAATTCCCCTGAGAAAAAGTCCCGTAAAGAACAGGATCCCGGAAAAAGAAAACCGGGGAGATATCGCCCCGAAAGAACAAAAAACAAAGGAAAAAGCTCGATACATATATAGCGGTTCCGGAGTTGCCGGAAAAACCCATGCGCGTTATTACACTGGGTGTCGCATGGGAAACGCACCGCTCTTGGGGTGTAAGCAAGCTTGCGAAGAGAGAGTACGCCGCCGGAACGGTTGAAGAGAAAGGGACGCAATCACCGCAGTGCGACGCCGCGCCTCCAAAAAGGGGTGGAAAAAACGGGGTTGCATAGAGGAAAGAAAATTAGAAAGCAGTGTTAAAAAACATCCATAGAAAAAAAACAGGAAAAAAAGATGCGAAAAGGAAAAAGAAAAAACGATGGCCTGAAAAACGGGTCTCATAAATCACGTTAGCTTATAACCGGGTGTGGAGAGGAGCATCGTAACCTGCACGCGCTAAGAGTGGAGATTCGCCAGGTGGCTTGACTTCGAAGGGGGCAAGAAAAGCACGGTTTGGTGGGATCCGGCATGGCGAAAAAAAAAGGGGATGGTCAAAGAAAACGAGGGGGAATAGCAGAGAGGTAGCTTCACATGGGCTAGCGAAAGATGGCGCCGCCGGCGGAAAACCTCCCAAGAGTGGCTTGTGGATTCGGTTTGCCTAGATAACGAAAGGCTCTGGAAAGAGGAGGGAAAAAAAAATTTTTTACAACAAGGCCAAAAGGCCGTAAAGCTTGGGAGGTAACTGGCACGAACGTCAAGAAAAAGAAACATACGCTGATATTATAGCTACAAATCTTTCATTGCCGAGACGGGGGGCCAAGGAGCACGATTGTGAACAAAACCACATTGAAAGATACACCAGAACCCATCGGAATTAGTTGAAGCAGTGATGGGGAAACGTAATCGAAATGAGGTCGGACATGGGAAAAATGGATGCGAGGAGCCAGGAGATGGAGCTCTTTTGGGGCATAAAATGGGGCGTCGGCGTTCACAAAGGAAGGAAAAAAGACTATAAACAACAAGGGAAACTGTACACGCCAAGCTGAGTCTGGTAAGCACGGAGCTGGTTCAAGAAAACTGTGCTGAACACCGATGACGAAGACAAACTTGCGGCTTGGGGGGGGCAAAAAAAAGAAATCAACTACTTCGAAATAGGGGGGAAGA
>Ga0179593_1418855_pt1 | contig 11364 bp, 9 predicted proteins | sample CZODoug2_1_08_16_FD_185931 | JGI IMG/M metagenome (GOLD analysis project Ga0179593, IMG submission 185931) | Vadose zone soil fungal communities from Angelo Coast Range Reserve, California, USA - CZODoug2_1_08_16fungal (PacBio error correction) | ecosystem: Environmental > Terrestrial > Soil >...
GCGGGCGGGGTGAGGGAGGCGGGGGGCGTTCTTGGGTGTTCGGTTGGGGCGGTTCGAGGGGGGGTCTGCGCGCTATCTTGGGGTGGTTAGAGGGCGGAAGGAAAAAAGATCATAGGCAACAAAAGATGGTTATTAAAGATAGAGATGTGTTTGGCCCTTAATAAATATCAATATACTCTAAAAGGCTAGTAAAAAAAAGGGAAAAGAAAAAGACGAGTAAAACCGGACAAAAACCCCACCCACGCTCTTCGAAAAAAAGGCAGCCTAAGAAAAAAAATCAGATCAAACTGCCGTACTGTGCTCTCCAGGGACGAGAGAGTAGGGGGGCTGCCTGCTGATCCTTCCTAGATACCTTCGAAAAAGGATACGAAGAAGGCGCGTAGGCAACTCTCCACAAGGTGACTCAATGAGTAGATGTACATAACCGACAGCGTTGAAAGGGAAGGAGAACCCCTGGAAAGCTGGCAGAGAATGCTACGTGTTGAATTCAAGTGGAAAGCCTCAAACATCTCGTCTCAATGTGGCATCAGTCAAGGAGGAAAGGCGTCCTACTTATCGCTATCAAGGGGGGGGCTCAAAGAAGAAACTACGCATAACCTGTCAAAAGTGGCTTTTTCAGACGGAGCCGGGTTCAGAGAGGGAGGGTAAAAATACTAGAGATAGAGAACTGTTGCAAGAGAACCGATCAACAAACGGGATCTTTCCTGCCGGATTTGTCGGGGGAAAAAAAAACGCGGAATCCTCTCCCACCCGTGAGGAAGAGAATCCGACAAAGGTCGTCGTGGCAACTAAGAAGGGATATAATCAGACCAAAGATGGGGGACGGGGAAACCTTTTCATGTTGTGCTAAGCATAGAAAAAGAGAAAGAAGCCTCTACTCATGGGAAAAGGAAGGGAAAGGGGCAAAAGATCATAGAGATCATCGGGACGTGCCGTGGGACCCACAGGTGGGTCTAACCTAGAGCGGAAAAACTTGTACAAGGCCCTACCACTGATCCCCACTTGGAGGGGCCAGGGAGCGAAAGGGGGAAGGGTCAGGCGGATCCTAGGGGAAAACAAAAAAAAAAAGTTGCGCTTTTTGGGGAGAATGAGACGTCCGGCAGGAAGGAGAGGAAAAGATATTCATACGGTGTGAAAAGAACTGTGGGTACTTAATCAATCGATAAAAAGGGGGTATGGACCGGTTTCGTTACTCGTGTAAAAAGGAGAAGGGTGTACCGGTTCTCCATGTCACCCATGCAGGGAAAACACGCGCCTTTAAGCAGGCAAGACTGTCAGATCCTCTTGGCTTGTTGGGGGTGGGGTCCTTCTTGGAGACTTTCTGTTGAGAGTTTTTTCGGTGTTCAGTTGATTGAGAGGGGAAAAAGAAGGCTGGCTATCTTCAATGACCATTATCCGGAAGCTAAAGTATCATCATCAGGGTCTGATTTGTAGAGGGTTGGAGGGAAGGTCAGGGGGAGGAATGTGGGGATCAACCGCTATCGGTGGGGGGGGGCTTTGGTGTGTCGAGCGGAAGGAGGTGTACTGTCTGGCTTCTTGCAGGGGGCCATCGAGAGAGGATGCGTGGCCTGCCGGGATCGAATTAACTTCTCACCAGAGACCCAAGGAAAAAAAGGCGAGGGTGTAAAGCTGGTCTTAGGGAGGACAAAACACCCGTGAAATATTAAGCTGTGGCTGTGGGTGCCGGCTCGGCTGGTGGGGCCTATTTGTATCTTCTCAAACCCAACCCCCCGGGAGTAGTAAAGATAGAGATCAACAGAGAGAACCAAGGGAGCACCACCACACACAGATTGAAAAAAGAGAGTGGGAGGCGAATTGCGCAGCAGATCCATCGGGACAGAGTCGACCGTTCGGGAGGGGCAGACATGAAGGAAGGAGTGAAGAGTTCATACACACTGGTATGGAACCTTGCTGGACAAAAAGAACGTAGGCCGTGGCTAAAGAAAGGAATCTAAGACACATGAAAGAAATCTCACATGGGGACCCAGATCTGCCAATCATCCCAGAAGTATCAAACTAGAAAAAAAGAAGAAAGGTCCTATCTGAGCCTGAGCGGTAAGTTCGGTCCGCAATCTAGAGGGGGAAGGTCGTATTAACTAACCTTCCACCTCCATACACAAGAAAGAAGAGCTTGGCCCCCCTCCTGGACCTGAAAGAGAACGAAAGTTGCCCGAATGAGAGAGAGGTAGGTTATCGGTGCAAAAAGCAGAGAAAAGGTCCACTGCTTTTGAGAAGTTATCACACAGGTCTTAGAAGGAGGAGAAAACCAGGGACCGGAAATAGGGATCATGGATTTCATCGAGTTGAAGTAAGATCCTGTAAACTTCTGACAAGTAAAGGAGCTTTGGGGACGACTTAGGGGTAAAGTATAGGAAGGAAAATAGGCAACGACCATTTCGGTGTTCTGGACCCCATATAATACTCCTTCAGCACAAGATATGCTAATGCAAAAAAAGGGGGGAGGGTTTTCGGAACATTACCGATTGTTGTAAATCGGACCACTGTGGAGGAAACCTAAACATCGTCACGCGGGTAAGATTGAGTCGCATGAAAAGCAAAAAGGCGTCCGAGAACCTCGTTCTGATCAAGAGGGGCGGATCCCAAATCTGCCCCCTGGAAAAAAGACCGATCGAACATCGTGGCCTTGGGGGAGAAAAAGGGGACCGGCGTAGTCGGAGACCTGCCTTTTAGTGGCTAACGGAAGGGGGGTCGGAGGGGGCTCAGCAGTGGGGGGAAGTGCAAAAGAAAGAAGGAAGCACGGCAAAAATCCGCGCCTATGGTTAGATTTATTCTCCCAGCAGAAGGAAGTTAGCTAGGGAGGAGCAAGAAGGCAGGAGAAACTCTACCCTGGCAGCAATGAAAAGGAATACCGGGGATTTTCTTGCTGAAAAAAGGAGGAGACCTGGGTAGGCTGAGGCAGAACTGCAAGACTTCAAGGGGGGGGCGGCCGCGCCGGAACTGAACAAGGGGGGAGGAAAAACATCTTGCGCTCAGCTCCAAATAGTCGTCTAGGGGTACAGAGGCTCATTGTAAACAGGGGGAGATGGCAACCACCAACCAACCAGGGGAGTAGATCTGCTGATGGAAGTAGGGAGGTCATTTAGTCGTTTCAGAGGACTTAATGAGAAAGGTCTCTACTACTATTCAAAGAAGTCCTTACTATATCTAGTTGTTTCGGGCGGATGGTCTCACGAGACTTTTTGGGGGGGGAGACGCTCGGTTACTTGGCGTGTTAGCGGAGGGTGGTAGGGGCTTTCGTTCGCCGGCTTGTTGAGGGGGAGAAGGAAAACATCGAGATAAAAAACAACAACTATGAGGAGAGAGGTTTTGCCAGGAGAAATCTCCACTACCCGAGAAGCACCTAGCCCGAAAGAACGACGCGAAACAACAATCACACCGGCAGAGAACCAAACCAACATGTCAGGAACCACCATATCCTACAAAAAAAAAAAAAAAAAAAAAGGAAAAAAAAAAAAAAAAAAAAAGGGGGGTGGCATCTGAGAGAAAAAGGACTTCTTCGCCGACAATCCTTAGTAGAGGAATCGTCCGGCGCTTCGAAGAGAGGGGCGAGGATGAGAAAGACTATAGGGCCTACGCCCATCAGAAAAATGGAAGGAAAAGTCGCTTTTACTTGCTCCGACTCGTTTTTTCGGCGTCTCCCAGGGGAAAAGATGGGAACGCGGAAAACTCACATGGTGGTGGTGCAGGCGGAGCCAACGAAATACAGGGGAGGGGAGAAGTGCAGGTGCAGTTGACCGTCCGAAGGAAAAGTGAGCTCTATCGTTGTGCGGAAGAAGAAAATCACCTTAACCTTCAGTGGAGCCCAGGTATACGTGATTCCGACTCGTAGGTCTAAGACGTACTCGATCTCGCCACTTGGAATGTCATACTCACCGATCAACCGAAGGTCGGGAGATCTGGCAAAACTGCCCCTGCTGTTTGGTGTAAACTCAAGAGACTTCCCGCGTGGAAACCATCGACGTCCGTCCGGTACAAAACGTCAGTCGTACTAGATCCACCCTCTCCCATATGGTCTAGAGCTCTTGCTGTTCATTTGTACCGAGGAAGAGGAAAAAAAATATCCTTGATAGACTCAAACGTGGCTTGAGGGGATGCCTTCGCAGTAATAAGGATGAACTTAAGCGGTCTCCGGATGTTCGGGGACGCAAATGGGGGGGAAGAAACTCTCGTAAACAATCCAAGTTACGGCGCCCCACCCAAGCGGTCGATGAAGGCGAGTGAGATCGCGGAGTCATGTGGCTATCTGGGGGAGGAAAAGGAAAATGGGGGTCTTTGGCACTAGGACGGCTACAAACACCCTACGGCAGGACCTGACAAGGAGGAAAAAACTGTGTTGACCGTCTCGGCCCGACACATCGATGAAAACCTTTTTGAAAGGACCTACCTGTACCTGGGATAAAAGAAGGTACTTGGCCTCCAGGGAAAAAATCAAAAACATTAAAATTTGGAGCCAGCGAGAGCTGATAAAAGCGCTCTCCGGCGGTCCTGCGTGCCTGTATGTTTAAGAGGGGGGACGATTTTCGCCGTTGCTCTTGTGGCTGGGGGAGGAGTGACTTGGGGTCCTCGAAAGGAGGCCGATGAGGCACGTCATCAATAGACCAGGGGGGAAGATGCGGTAAAAGTCGATTTGCTAGGGGGGGCGGCATGCGCAAATGGGGAGCAACCTGCTGAGCACGGGTCAGGTGTGGGCTACATTGGTGTGAGGACGGGAAGGGGGGGCTGAGGGCTTGAGGTCGGATGGTGGAGAAGACTCAGATGGGGAGGGGACATGCAGAGTCAAGGTGGGCACTATCCAACAGAAAGGACCGGCGCCCATCCAGCGGTCTCGGATTTGGGAAAGGAGTATTAAGCGAACGGAGTCGCAGGTGGACGAGGCTACCAAAGAAGACACTTCTGGCCAAAGGACGCTAAAAAAAAAAAAATCACCCAAAAAGAAGAGGAAATCGGGGGAGGGGGCTCGCGCGGTGTGGCCGCTGTCTGTGTTATAAAAACAGGAGGAAAAAGAGAGAAGGGGCAAACATAATCAGCCAAAACACGGGGGGCGGACCGCGAAAAAAAAAAACAAGACGCATCTTCTGTGTCGCGTATAAGGAAGAGGGAGAAACAGCAAGGGACCAAAAGGCGGAGGGGTGCGACAGAATTCGATCGTGAAAGCAGGCATGAACGGTCGGCGCGCTTTCCCCCGGAGTAAACCGACCAACCGCCAGGCAATCGACACCACAGGCCCCACTGTCACAGAGACAATGGGGGGAAAAAACCCGCGCGACAGGACTACCATCAACCCGAAGAAACCAACTAAAATGAACCCGATAGCGGGCAGGGGGAGGTAAGGAGAAGCTAACCGCGAGGGGCCGGGAAGATTCCAACCTTACCCCATCACCCCTAGAGGGAGAAAGGCGCCCTCCTCCTCCTAACAACCGCAGAAAGATCTGTAGGCAAGGTAATAAAGGCGCGTCCTGGCGCTGTGATCAATACCAGTTAAACTGTCATTAGAAAAAGAGGGAGGCTCTCATCATCCCCCCTGATAGGAGGGTAGAACTATCAGTTCAACGATGAGAAACGGGACTATCTTTTGATAGTGAGAAGGGCGGGGGGGGGGTACTTAGATGTGCTCGCCCAAACCACTCGGAACCTTTTCGGTGGATCCGAAAAACTCCGCGTAGACTCGGCGGAAATAACGCAAGGGGTGGGGGTGGGGTCGGGGAAGCGGAAAGGGATGTCCCAGAGGTAACCAATGTGGCGTCCCTGCAACCGGTAGTCAAAAGAGGAGGAGTCGTTTCGCACCGCGATGCACGACCCTGCGGAGGGAAGAAAAACGGTCTAGGACTCAGCGGCGGCGTCCAATCCACCGTTGACAAAAGCTCGAACATCGGGTTTCATAGGGGAGTTGAAAGAAAAGGAAAGCCGATGAGTCGCCGCCATTCAGTTTCTATGGGGGGCAAAACCGTATGGGGCGAGGATCACTCAGGGGAAAGGTAAAACAAACAAAAGGCCAGTCCCCGCAAAGAGGGGGGAGTGAGTCGAACGTCAAAACATATCAATCTGAGTCAAAGAACGCCAGCAAGCGGAGGTCGACTAAAGGGAAGAAGACGGACCTGAGGGTTTCGTTACGGCAGAGGCAAGATCTGCAAGAGAACCGTATCTGCGGGATCTTCAGCTGCCCTGGAGCAGCACGGGATGGCTTCTGGAGCCGGACTGGCAAAAGGGATCTTCGGCGCAAACTGGGAATAAGGGCGAAGTCCGCACTAGAGGGGGAGGGGACATCTCTGGGCATTGGGACAGGGGGATAGTTTTAATATAGATCGAGCCGTCTTCAGGAGGAGGCCTGGCGAATCGTCCGGATCCCCCTTCCGGAAGAAAGAGACTTCCATGGCGAGAAGGGCCGCTAGAGGGTGCAGTCGGATATGTGGGGGGTCTCCCCCGCGACAAGTTGTGTGGGGGGGGTCAAATAGGTTTGAACTTCTTTTTGGAATCTGCGTGGGGGATTTCTTTGCTTAGTCGGAATCGGGGACTTCCGGAACACAGAGAGACGAAAACAACACACGAGGGGAAAAATAGAAGAGATGTGTTGTCTTATAAAGAGAAACAGAAACCTGAATAAAAGCCGCCACCAACCAAAAAAGGTCAGTCCCAACCAAAGTAACCCGATAGAGGCCACCCCAACGAAGGGGGAAGACACCATGATTAAAATCGAAAAAAAAACATCGCCTCTCGGCCTACTTCTCTCATGAAGAGAGTGCGTATGCCCGGGGGGAGCTCCTACTCTGGGGCCGGGAAATCGGTCAGAATGTCCGAAGGGGGGAAGAAGGGGGGCGAAATCGGAACTCATCTCCACCCGGGGAATGCGTACTCTGTATAAGACAGAAATCAGTTGCTTGAGGAGGGCCATTATGCGCTTTCATAGATCGAAAAGTGTTCAGTCCGGTGGGAGAGATCCAGGTTGGACTGGCAAATTAAAGGCTTAATTTGCCACACATCAGGAAGGAGACCAAGGGTGTTTTTTGGGACTGCAGTACTGGTCGTGGTCGAAAACATAACTCCGGGAACCTTCTTTGCTGAAAGGGGATGATCAAGGCTTCGGAACGGCTACTCGAGAGCACCTGACTTGGGAGGGCCAGAACTCCACCGATCACCGAGGGAGAGGGGGAGGGGAATGTCAGGAGTGTTTCGGGAGAAGTTCTAGCCTCCACATCATGGCAAGGGAAATAACCCCTCTAGCCTCGGCGGGACTTACTCTGTCTTTCAAAGGGGAGTCGAGCTACTCTGCCATGGTCGACCGTTGTCAACCTTTTGGGGAAGTTGAAACGCAACTCAGCAGAAAAAAAGTAGATACTACGGGGAGTTCAGTGATGGACCTGCGCAAGCTCTGATCTCCGCGGAGGGACGGACGGGGGAAGGGGGGGTTAAAAACGCCATGTGTGTCTTACTCGTCTGAAAAAGGGAAGAAACGAAAACCTCATCCCACCGGGACATTCGCCGAGGCGCTCTCGGAGGCCGGATGGGGCTATGATGGGGCCACCAGGTTCCGGGGGTTGGGGGGAGGGAAACTCTAATGCGTACGAAGCAGTCCGTTCCTCGACACGATCAGAGAATCCGGTGTTAAGTTACGCGTGTCGGCCGACATCTCTTCCTACCTGGGGGGGGTGGTGAAGGGGGTCACCGGTAAATTTTTATATAAGGCTCCGTGATTATATTATAAACGCCAGCATGGGGCAAGGGAAAGCCCGGGACATTGGATCTTGCCTAACGTCGCGCTCCTTCTGGAAGAGGGTTAAGCTGTTTAGTTTGGAAGGACGGGGACGAAGTTGAGTAAACGTGTCTAAGGGGGGATGTAGTCAGTTCAGGTGCGAGCCACGCGTCCCTCGCGGCGGACGTCATGAAAGAGACGTCCTCTATCCGTCAGCCTGGGGATGGGTCGGTGGTATGATTTGAGGGGGACTAGGTCGACACAAAGAACTTTGGAAAGCAGGGGGGGGGGGAGGGGGGGGGTCAGGGGAAAATCTGCAGGAGGGTCCGGTCTTAGTAAGGGAGTGTCAGCCTTTCGGCTCGGTCCCCTGAATCGTCACGATCTACTGACCTGCCTGAAACCATCCCACAGCTGTCAAACTCTGGCGCTGCGGACGACTACTTCGCTACCCTCGATGAATCCGGTTCTTGGGGGGGAAGCTCTGTTTTCCGAGAGGACTCTCTAAACACACAACTGGATTATTATAACAGATGAAAGGGTGTCAAGGCCACGCAGCGGCCGAGCACAAACCATAACAAGTCATCTGGGGGAGGCGTAAGTAGTCAACATCTCCCGACAGAACCGCTTGCTCTTCTTGTTGTGTCTCTTAGTGAATAGGACCTTGATCAGGAGATCTTGAAAACGCAAAGACTGAAAGACGAGAGGGAAGGAGGGAAAAAAAAAGCCCACACTGAAAAAAGCAAGGGTGGCCCAGCTCCTGAGAGAAAGAAGCAAACACTATCACCTCACCAGGAGGACTCCTGGAAATGACTCTGACTTGGGATTGGGGGCGGCCGTCCTATTCATACAAATAAAAAAAAGGGAAATACACGAAGTCGCAGACATTCTGAAAAGAGGGAAAATAAAACCCTCAACAGGCCCCCCCGACGGAGTCTCTGGTATTTCAGCTCTAACCCGAGGTCCACAAATGAATGGTGGAATGGAGCCAGGTCCACCTGATCCAGTGGATAAACGTTTACCGTACCAAATTCCATCACCCCGTCATAGGCTTGGAAGGGGTTTGATAAGGGAGAAGTCACACTACACTTTAAAACTGTCGAAAGAGGAGGGGGTTTAGCCTTCTATGGGCCCCACCACTCTAAAATGGGGCGGGGGGCTTGCCCCAGAGGAAAACCAGGAACCGAGAGACGACTCGAAGAAAGGGAAAAAGAACTTTTCTTGTGTCGGCCGCAGCTTTGTCCTCTAGTAGAAAAAAGGGGGGGCGGCCCCGTCCCTCTCACTACAGCTATCCCAAGCTTGTCGCAGGCCGAACTGCACGGAAACTGAGTCGAAGGGCGAGGAGAACGCTCGGTCCAAATGAAAGGACAAAAGTCTTCAACCATCTGGGGCGGAGCTCGAGAACTTGGGAACGCCGGATTCAGCCGCCGGCCTTGGAGGGGGGGGAGCATCAGTGATGGTGGGCGATTCTAAGGAGGCTTGACACCTCCACCGTCAGACGGCAACGTACGCTACCAGGAGGGTGAGCTGTGTCGCCGCACCAGGGGGGAAGAGAGCGGGAGAAAGCCGGTGTCACAGGAAGTAACCTCCCTGTTCTCCCAATACTTGGACAGGTAGTTTATTGCTGGGGGCCTACACAGGAGGGATAACGTCGGAGGCGGTGTGAAAAGGGTGGCGCTGCCCTTTGATAATACAGCTGGGTTGGCGTCAGCCGGACTCACCAAGGGGGAGCTTCAAAATCTTCTGTAGCCTTTTCTAATCAACACCCGCTGGAGGAGTATTACAACAACATGCCAGGGTGAGGGGGAAGACGGTGATCGAGTAGTAGAAGGGTGTGTCTGACTCGGGACGAAAGCCTGATCCGCTTACTCGAAAGATAATTCATGGGCGAGGCATATGAAAGGGGGGGGGGATGGGTCTTCGGATACATTGGTCTCCTCTAAAGGTTTTTTTTTGGGTCGATCTCTTTTTACTTCGTGGGGAATAGCGTGGGGTTGAATTCTGGGGAAGGGGACGCCACGAGATTTGTTGCTCCGAACACAGAAGAGAAAAAACAACGTATTGAGTAGGAAAAGAGAAGATGGTGTTTTTCCTGATACAAAGAAAGTATCAAAAAACGGCGTACTCCGCCATCGGACAACACCACTCCTGATGGGTCAACTCAGTCACCCGCGACCCCCCCACCCCACACGGAGATGATACCACCAGGTCTAAAACCATCGCGCCGAGGACTGATAGCTAATTAAGCTAGTGGGGGGGCTGGCGGATACAGGGAGATTCGCCCGGGCGCGAAAATCCGAGGTCCGAAGCCGATCTCAAGAGGGCCACAGATCGCACCTGTCTCCGGGAAATAGATGGGGAGCCGACCGCGGGTCGGCTCCGGCGAAAGCAGGGATAATTAAACTCACGAAGGGTTTGGGGTCATGGGCCGCGCCGCCGCAAACACCCGTCTTTGGCTCTCAACGAAGGAGGGACTTCAGGGACGTGCCAAAAGGCCGACCAGGGGGCGCGATCTTTGCTTGCAGCAGAACAGCCCTGTAAAATTCAGGGGGGGCGAAAGGAGTATTGCCCAAATCGGGAGGCGAAACCTGACAGAGCTCCCTCCTTGGAGGGGGGACTATACCTATCACCTCGGAGCGGAATCTGGCCGGCGGGACGTTGGGAGTACTCCCTTCTTAAAGAGCGAACACCACGGTAGGAGCATAACAGATACAAAAGGCCAGGAGACGTACTCGTTCGGGACAAGGGGTTCTCTCCGATGACACAGATGGGTCACGCTTTTTCAACTTTTAGGGGGAGCCCGAGGAAAGGACCGGGTCTAGAAACAGGTATTTAAGTCAGTAATGCGAAATCGGGGGAAAAATCACGAAAATCTGACATACTACAACATTTGGTAGAAAATAGAGTGGCCAATGGTACGGCCAACCATCCCCAAAGGTAGGAAATTCCACTATTCGGAGGGCCAGATATGAGGTTTCATCTCACCATCCTTGTTTGTACGTTGTGGCTACACAAACTCGACTGGGTCAGACCCCCGCAACCGTGCCTAAAAGGAGCGGAAAACTAAGGCAAATAACGGCAGAGCGGTGACCGGACTGAGTCCAGACCTACTATGTCTGGGGGTGGGACCTGATGGTTCCTGTAATTTTGGTCCGGCTCCGGTGGGCCTGTTCTCCAGAGGAAGAGAAAAAGATAAAAAACTTTGGACCGCGCCGGAGAGGAGTCCGCCCGCGCAGTCTCAGTCTTGAAAGAAGGGGGGGTCCGGCGTTCGAATGTTCATGAAAGGGGATAGGGGAGGTCTTTCGCAATTGCTGTGCCAAGTACCTTCTAAAAAGAGATGCTTACTGCACTCCCGGGTGCCGCCGCGAGCGGCCTTCGAATTTTCTGGTGGGCTCAGTTTGCTGTCGGCTAGCTGCTGGGGAGCAACTTCTGAGCTGGGGGGGGCCTGTTTTGTTTGATGGAGGAAGGTCGGTTAGGGCGGGGCTGCAAAGGGATGGGGTCCGAAACGGTAAGGGACCTTGCGACTTGAAATGTCGGGAAAAAGCCGCGCACCGCCCAGAACTGCGTCGAAGGGGGGTCCTCTGCGCTGCACATCAAAACGTAGCGAACAACGAAGAGGGGGGCTGGTGTTGCGATTCAAGTTTTTTCCGGCAGGCGTT
>Ga0179593_1444452_pt1 | contig 11364 bp, 15 predicted proteins | sample CZODoug2_1_08_16_FD_185931 | JGI IMG/M metagenome (GOLD analysis project Ga0179593, IMG submission 185931) | Vadose zone soil fungal communities from Angelo Coast Range Reserve, California, USA - CZODoug2_1_08_16fungal (PacBio error correction) | ecosystem: Environmental > Terrestrial > Soil >...
GCATGACATGAAACAAAAAACGTTGCCCTCATGCAAGGCTAATGGGCTGCGGGGGCGCAGAAGGGACAACTCCGGAAACAGGGTGGGGAGGGTGGGGTTTGTCTGGGGGGGCAGACTACATGGCGAGGCTACGGCCTCAGATAATACAAGAGGAAAAGTAACGCACCTCACAAAAAAACCGGGGGTGCGAAAAGAGGCAAAAAGACCGTCAGCCAGCCATGGCCAAATCTCCGCGCCAAGCAACGACACATGAAAATACAAAAATTATCAAAAACAGCCCGCAAAACCGGACCAGCGTGCAGATCCTGTGTATTGTTGCTGAGTAGCGCATCCACGGGGGGGGTTGGAGCGAGGGGGACCCTAGCGGGGGGGGGGAAAAACCGGGAGAGGAAACGTGGAATAGTTAGATCCCCGCGATGGGAGAGAGCACAGAAAACTCGGAAACGATCCGTCAGGGAACGTTGTTTAACTGGAAATCCTGTGGGGGAGGTGCTGGGAGAAGTCCACGGCGGCGACGGGAAGGGGGGGAGAGGGGGTGGAAGCCCTGGGGTAAGTGAAACGGCAAACAACGTTACTTCTGCCCAGGGTCGATCTTTTTGCCACGGGTCAGGATGCGTGGTAACAACGGGGACGGAGGGGCTGGTCTCCTGGCTGGGTGGGTCCTCGACACCGGGACAAAAATCGCTGCACTGGCGCGAAGCCGAACTGCAAAACAGCAGGCGCTTTGTGGGCAAGGAAGAGGTGTGAGACACGCGTGGGAGGCGCCCAGGGAAGTCTTGTGTCGGTGACAAAAAGAAAAGCTGGGGTGGTGATCTAGGTGGTCGGCTTGCCACACGCGCCAAAAAAGCGGACCGGCCGTAGGCAACGCAGAAGAGCCGAGCGAAGGGGGGACAATGGGCTCGACGGGTACCTTTACCCCATTGACGCCTCTGGGAGGAGGACAGAAATTTGGTCCTAACGAAGCAAGGGGAAGAAAACGGGAATGCAAGACGGGACCAACCAGACAGGAAGGAAGGGGGTGTGGGTACCTTCGCGTGCAAAGCAGCGTTCAAACGACCTGGGCTGGTCTTTTGGGGGGAAGTTGTGGACCTACAATCGCCGGCAATTAGTAGTAGCGCAGACAAGGCCGGACAAACCTCAAACCGGGAACGGTGGGAGGGGCGGAACAAGCACCACCCGGGGAACCACAATCTCACGAAAACGCCCAGCACTCCGAGCGGACCCGGGCGAGGGCCAAAACCAGCGAAAAAAGGCACAGCCTCCTGATCCCAGGAAGGCGGAAATGCTTCCATGTGCCACCTCAGAACTTCCTATCCCTCCCGCCCACTCCTCAAAAACACAAAAAAAAGAGCCCGGCTCGCAAAAAAAATGTCGTGTCTCCACATCGGAATCTATCCAGGTCGGAAAAAAAATCCTTTCCAAGGCCAAAGCGCCAAATGAACGAATTCCCGTTGCTCATAGCCGCGGACCAGCCAAGTAGCCTGGAACGCAACCCAGGAAGCTCGTCTTGGGGACATGAAGGTGGGGGGGCAATACGCACCCGGCATCGGACCGGGGATCCGATGACAAAAGCCGACAAGGGTTGTCACAGTCGTCTGGACATCGGGCCCTCTGGGGGGATCACTCGTGAAAAAGGGTTCCGTCCATCCCTCAAGGGGGGTTGGGAAGCTATCGGCACTTGACCATAAGGCCCCCGGTAACACAAAAAGCAGATCCCCAACCATGTCGAATCTCCTAAACAACGCTTTACAACGCAATTGAAGGCCAGCGCGGGGGGCGGGAAAGTCAACTCACATTCCCGTAGCGAAGGTCCAGTCGCCACGCGAAGACCCCGTCAGGCAAAACCATCATCCCCCCCCCCGGGACAAAACGAAGTAATTGTGGTTTTTGCTTGGGTGAGGACGCCTGGCAGACGGCAGGGCCGATCGCCGAAAACCTGTGCCTGGGACACAGGGGAGGTCCTGGATGAAATGGCCGCGGCCGGGGGCTCCGAAGGGCTTTGAATGCCGGTGAAAAACGGAACGCAGTGGAAGTGATGCAGGCGGGGCAGGTGGTCAGGCCCGCGGCGACAACATCGGGGGGGGGACGGGGGGTTTTTGAAAAAAAAAAGCTGAAAGAACGTTCACAAGGGGGAGAACGGAGCAAGGAGGAAAAATGAGCCCGTTGGCAAACTGCTAGAGGTGTCCCGTGGCAAACGATGCGAAGGAGAAAAAAGCCACAAGAAAAACAGGAAAAAAAGGGGGCGGCCAAGGGGGGGGCCCACAAAAGTACCAGAGTCAGCCGGTGTTGGAACGGGAAGGCGAGAGGGGCAAATGGAGCTGGAGAAACATGGGAAGGTCAAAACCGACCCGGTCAACATGCACGAAAAAAAAAAAAATCCCCGCGGCGAAGGGACAACGCAGAAACTCAAAAAAACAAAACGATCAGCCTGGTCAACGAAAAGCTCACAACAAGCATGATACACCTTTAATGGGGGAGATGTGGCATGGGAGGGACAACGCAAGAGAGGAGTGAGATTAAGCAAGATGTGGAGGAGAAAGCTCAAACGCCGCCCGAACCAGCGAGTACCTGGAGGTACGGAACCGGGCCAGGCTGGAGGTCGGGGAGGGTTCCAATGAGGATTGGATGTGGGGGCGCCCGATCCTTCTAGGCAGCCAAGTGGGCCTATGGGGGAAAGAATTGGATGACCGGGCGATTGCCGAAACTCCCTCGTGGTGGGCCAGTCAAAATCGTTGACTCTATGGAACAATAATGCGGTCAGAGAGCACGGACGGCAACCAACCCAGGTGGAACCTCGATTACCAGAATCAAAAAAACTCAGTCAAAAAAAAAGGAGGAGGAGTAGATCTCACTGGACCTCAGACTCGAAAAAGGTTTTCAAACCTGGAGTTCCGGCCAGAAGAGGGACCGGGACATTATGATAGTGGAAACGGAGTCCAACGCGCCGTACGAAAAAGCTGCGTGCAATCGCCGTGTCGACTGAAACCCAACGGTCCGATGGGAGAGGGCGCAGACCCACACTAACAATCCGCAAAGCCAACAGAAGCGTAAAGTTTCCTGGAACCCCAGTACGGGACGCCGGAGGAGGGGCGGGAGTCCGCCTTGTCGAGCCACAAAAAGTCTGAGAAATCAAACGACACAAACAGCCACTCCATTTAGGTCAATGCTGAAAATTGGTGGGGGGAATGTCAGGTGGAACAGGCCTGCATACGGGGGAAGGAATGGGTGCGTGTATATTTTGAGGGACCCGGCTGCTGGGGCTGGATGCTTGAATCATCGAACCCAAACGGAGGGTAAGGACAAGTCTGGCAGCAATTACAAATCCTAAAAACACGGTGCCAAAAAAGCGGAAACGCAGGGCGGGCACTCTCTGACAGGGGCATGAACGGGGGGGCCGGCGTCTTGTGAGGTCTGTCGGCCCTCCGAACAATCGCTGCCAACAAACACCTAACACCAGGCAAAGCGGCCGTAGTCCAAAGGCTACGCCACCGCGAAACGGGTGACTCATCAAAAAAGCAGGACAACGCACGCACATGCCGGGTCTCCCACCGGGTGTGGACCAGCACTCATTAAAAAAGCCACGGGCACACAGTCCGGAAACGCTAGAACGAGAGACCACGGCCTGAGAGAAAATGGTCCAGCCAAGGGAGAAAAAACACCTGCCCAAACAGCAGAACAAAGGTCGAGGACATAGAAAAGGGGCGAGGGGAGTCGCCATTGGACGTGTAGAGGGAAGGCGTAAGACCAGCGAAACACGGGGGAGTAATCGAAATGATCTGGATTGCGTAAAAGTGTTCACGGGGGGTGCAACTGACGCGACGTGAACTCGCGCATAACTGTGGAGGGCCCCCTGGCCAAGCCCCGGAAAAAAAGCGACGGACAAGGCGGAGAGTTTGGGGGGTAAGGGCGGGGTCGGTTAGGGTAGGGAAACAAGGGGGAGAAAAACGGGGGGTCATTTATCTAAAAAGGGGGGGGGTAGGCTGTGACACTAAGGCTTCATCCAAAAGTCGTTCGAGGGGAAATGGGGGGGAACACGGCGTACGCCATGAATTTAGAGAACCAAGCGTTCACAAGCAACAGCCAGACATCGAACCCACGGTGAGCGGCGGGGGGCGACGGACTAGGGCCATGTCACCGGCGGTAATTACAAGAATAAAGGGCCAACAAATAAAAAGACCATTGCCCGGGCACCGGATGGTTGGTCAAAAGTTAAATGGGGAAAAGGGGGCGGCCCATCGAAACACAGTCGGGCCAGAGGGAAATTCCCTGCGGGAAACAAAAGAAAAGACAACATGCTGGGTAACGAAAAGGCCAAATGGAGTTTAAAAAAGAGTTGTCGCACGCGAGCCAGTCAGTGGCAGGGGTTGAGAATGGCTGGGGGAGGGGGGCGGAGGGATAAAAAAAAAAATGGGATGTCCATGATGGAGCTTGGGGGGCTCCAAGAATCGAGGGTGCGCCGACACCAAAGGGATTGGTCTCTTAGGCGGAAGGGGGTTTTGGGTGTCAGCACTTCCATGAGTTTCCGATCAAGGCCCAGCCGTGTGGGGAGCCTTGTCCTTTAAACACGATTAACCCAAACCACCCCAGGAGGAACAGGGCAACGATCACTTCGATTGATGCTCGGTTGGGGCCACTGAACGCCGAGGGCACAGGAACCATAGACAATGATGCTGACAAACCGGCCTGGGTACAAAATGAAAACTTCAGTTTAGGTACGTGCTTCAAGGGTGGGCTGACGGAGGAAGAAAATCTGGTTGAGCTGTGGGATAGCAACGTCGAGACACCAGGAACGCGCCCGAAGGAAAAGTCGGAAGGACCCCCTGAAGAGGACGGGGTCCACCGTCGACAAAAACAACGGAAAAGGAGACGGGACCATCACCCAGGCCATATGGGAACCGACCACAAAGGCACCGAAGCCAAACCCAAGAAAGGAGATCGACTCGCAGGGGGGAAAACAAAAAGTGTACATGATGAACTAATCAATTTCAAGCTCGACTGCACCAGCAAAAAAGCAAAAGGACCAATAAAAAACCGGACGGTGGCGGGGCAACCAGCCTTTAGAAAACAGAGGTCAAGCGGATAAACCAACCACAAAGAGCAAGGGGCCAACATAGAGGGGGGAACGGCAAAAGAACGTGTGTGTGAGACTCTCAAAAACCAGGGGGAGGGGAACTATCACCAAAAAAGAAGCGCACCTGGTAAAAAAGGTGACACTACCAGCCGAAACAAAAATCATGGTGGATAAAGCTAAGGGAGGGGAGCCGATTGAGGGGAGCGCCGGTGGGGCGCAGACTATCACAAGCTGGGCGGCCAGAAACCTTGGGAAGTTGAGCTAAAAAGGAACCTGATAACATAAAAAGAAAGCTCAACAGTTTCAGACCCGTACTAAGAGAGGTTTAAGAGAAAAGCGGCGTTTGGGATGTCCATTGGGGGGGCAAAGAGAGGTACCCGGCAAACGACGGGGCCTAGTTCTGGACTGGCCGATCAAAACGCTTGCAAGAGTTTGACCCTCAGAAAGCGGGTAAGGCGCATTAGGAGGACGAAGCGAGAGCCACCAGAAATTCTTCGTTTCGCATACCAGAAAGAGGCGGTAGAACTCTCCAGACGAGTGGCCAGGCAAGAGGGCATCGACGCATCACATCTCCGATAGAAAAAACAAACCCCCCCCCAAGGGAGAGAGGAAAGAGAGAGAAGGGCAAAAATGATGGACAAAAAAAAGGGGGCCCCTGAAAAACAGATAGGCACGATGTAATTATCTGCCTGCGAGAATCGAACCATGACTGAGGAATGCGACGTGGCGTCCACGGAAAAATGACGTAAAGCGCCACATTGCACACCACCCCTAATGAAAGGCACCTGGAGCCAACGAAGACGGTTTGTGGAGCAAAGCGGCCAAAAAAGGTCGAACGTCCGACCCGCCATGTGGCCGATCATCCGCACCGGGAATACGCCTTGTCAAGCCCGACAAAGCCCTGGCCAAAGGGTAAGGGTCCAAGAAAACCTGTGGGGAGGAAAAATTGCTGATGGAGCATAAACAGGGGGTTCCCTCTCGCCCCAAAGGGGGAAGCAAACTTGGGAGATTGGGAGGCCAAAACTCAGCAACCGAGGGTTAGCAAAAACGACTAGGCGAACGACCTCCAGCAGTTTCAACCCTGACTGGGGGTGGAGGAGCAGAAAATGGGGAGGAGCGTCGGCTTGTGGGAGTGAAAAAGCGTAAGGAAGATGAACGATCCCAACCCGTAAAGGACTCGCTGCTACCCCGCGTGCGGGAGGTTGTCCGGCTCATCGCATGGTAACCGCTGGGGGTGGCCGCAGCGTACCAAAAAAAGATCGAAAAGTGCTGGGCGAAGAATGAACTGAGGGGAGCCCACTGCTGGTAGATTGTTGCCAAGGGGACATTCGAGGGGGGAAAACCGGCCGCTCGTGGGGTGTCCTCTACAGACTAATGGGGGTTTGTTCTTGTAAATGAAACTTGAAAATGAATGCCCTCTGCTCCCCATGAACGCGAGTCAAGGCTATAGAAAAAGAAACCAATGACTCCCGTTCAAAAATGTGGTGGGGGACTACGACGGTAAGATTACCCAGTTGAACGCTAGACTCGGGGACCAGGTTCTACTCTCGTGAAAAAACGAAGCACGTGACAACCTGCCATCATATAAGACCCAGAAGTGAGTATCCTGGGGACTCCTGGGGTTGGGGCCGGACCGGAGTTACTCTACGCGGCCCACGTCGGGTGGGAAGTGCGCTCCTGTGGACCGCAAAGCCAGGTTAAATCGGGAAAACCTCACACACCAGAACAAGGTGGAAGGCACCGGCACCGGGGAGCAAAACCGGAATCAAAAAAATCACCTGCTGACAAGCCAACCTAGAAGGCCCCCAACCGCGCCCCTCACCAAACAGAGAAAACGCCATCCAAAAAACAGTCATGGGGGAACTCTCGACAGTCTGGACTCTTCTGACTTCACTCCACTCTTCCCTCTCCCATCAACGCCAGATCCAAAAACCACCGAAACGGCGAAGAGAAAAAGTGGCCTCAGTTGAGGAACGGCACCTAGCCAGGTCTAGGTCTGGAATGCCAAATTTGCCGCAGGGAGAAGATAAGGCGGAGGGCAAAGGGAATAGCAAGCGTGAAGGCCCCCAACTGTATGGAAAAGCAAACGGGACAGAACCTCCCCACGGGACCGAGGGGTCCCATGTTCAGGGAGTGCGGGCTGGGTAAAACTGAATAAATCGCCCCGGACCGAGTTCACGATGCGCGGGTACAGCCCAACAAAACGCCGTGAGCACATTATTGGCCTGTAAAACGCTGGGGACATCGGTCAAGAACTGGTGGCAAAAAAGGGTGTTTCAAAGGGACAAAAGAGACGCCGGTGTTGTGCCAGGTCTTCCGTGGCCAGAAGGGCCTGACCAACCAGGGACAAGACCGGGTCTTCGCCGGTACACCATGGACTCTCCCTCATAAACGCTTACAAGATTACAGCAATTGAAAGCCGCTCCAACTACGGCTGCCACGGAGGGCAAAAAGCCAATTCAAACCGGCCCGAGGTCGAAACCGAAAGGACTGGTCTACCGCAAGCAAATGCAAATCAACGAAAAAAGAACTCACCCACTCATGACTGGTGCGGGATGCATGTGGGCCTGGGGGGCATAGGGCAAAGGTCGCACCGCCGATTGGGGCGACGGGGGACGGCATCTGTAGGCGGGACGGCCCGTGGAGGAATCAGGCCCCGGCCGGATAAAGGCGGTAGATCAGGGGGCGAAATTGACGTTGCAAGTGAGACGGCGTCAAGGGAAACCTTGGGGGCGCCCGGAGACAAGGGCATTGCGTGATTCCCAAACAGGAAAAGTCAGTGGTACACAGTAGCTAAAAAAGGGCACCGGGGAAGATGATTAGCCGTGGGGGAGCGCACAAAGGGAGGACGGCAATTACTAGGGTGGCCCAGCCTAGGAGCTATGATACGGGGGGGGACACTGCCCAACCAATAAATGATCCAGGCAAGGTGATTGATCAGCAGGCCGTATCAGGGACCGTCGCGGTTGCACGCTTTGGAATGATGAGGGAGGGTTTTAGCGCATAATTCTCAACGACTAAGTTGGGGCACTGAAACAGGCTGGGCCCCGACAGCCGGCACTGGAAAAAAACCAGCACCCGCCAGACTTGAGGCCATACGAGAAGCACAGGCAACATCGGCTCACACTCGAAGGAAAAGGGAATATGGGACAGGAAAAACGAAAGATAAACTCTGAGTACTGGGCGGCCGGGGGGAAAACCTCAGACTCGACCCTAATCCCTAGCGTCGCTGGGGACGGAAAATTTAAAAGGGGGGGACTGGTGAAAACGTCAACGCGGGGAGTTAAAGAATCATAGAAAAAGCCGATCAAAACCGATCGCCCGGTTGCAGGGGGAGAAACGCGGGGAGGGGAATGGGGAAGGGAATCGGAGGGCCATTCCGTGCCTCTTGAAGCGACCAGATCGTCACAAATAATGGTGCCGAAACAAAGAAGGAGGGAGGCAACGCCAAGTTAGAGGCCGGAGGCTCATCAGGAGATGGAGAATCCTAAAAGGTCAACAAAAAAACAAAAAGAAGAGGTTCACTGGGATTTGAAGCGAAGAGGCGGGCCGGGGAGGGCGACGACGATGTCGCCACGAGGAAAGGGGGGACAACCGGGCCAGCAGGGCCGGCAGGTCGAAACTATGTAGAACAAACAGAACTAAACCCTGGACGATCTTCTGACGGAGGGCATAGGGGAGCTCCGTCCGGGGAACAAATCAAATGGCAAAAAGTAAAGACCGAAGGACCTGTACCCCGAAAGGTTTTCCGTCCCACCCCCCGGGCCCTCGATGGGATTGGACAGAAAAAACGTGCCAGTGAATCAATACACCCTCTCTGACACGCGGAAGCAAGAAAAAAGGCCCTTTGAAGAAATTATTTCATGGCGCAGGGGGGGGGGGGGGGGGACAGTGACTGGGTGCAAAGATGGCGGTGACCGTGGTGACTTCGAAAACCGGCTGCCTCCGTAAGGAAGCATGCTCAGATTTCGTCACGCGTCCGTCCTGACCCTTCGACCGAGCAAAATCCAGCCACGTGCCACCGACTCCGATCTCCTGGACCAAAGGACTGCTGAGGCCATGCCAACGGGCGGCAAGTCCCTTTAGGGCTGGACCCAAGGGGCCTCAAATCCGAGGCCAAACCCCTCGAGCCAAAGCCTCAAAAACTTTGCACCACCACGGGCCGAGACATAAGCCCGGCGCTCCCCCCACCAACAAAAAGTTCAAACGTTGATCAGGGCAAGGACCCCCGCATGACCAGCGGAAACGGCAAAAGACCACACCAAGCAATCACACAACGGCATTCACAACAAAGGCACCGTCAAATAGCACACAGGCCGGGGCCACAAAAAAAAAAAGAAGCCACAACCGCCCAAGCACCTCCCCGCGGCCCAGCCGAAGGTTCCCACCAGAAAGGCAAAGATGAGGACCCGCAGACAGGCGGGAGGAATACGCACATCAAAAAAAAAAAAGGGAAAAAGGAAGCGTGGCCGGGGTGATGGAAAATGCTGCGGTAAGACAGCGGGGAGGGCCCGAAACGCCTACTGGATCGAGGCGGTGGCCCCGGCCGAATCGAAAAGCACCCGTGGCCAGAAAAATCAATGCCTGTAAGAGGGGGGTAACGGGTTTGGAGGGAGAGGGATGGTATGGAGAAACAGGGGGTTTTTGCTCTTGGGGGGGTTTGGAGACCTGCTGAAGGCGTGTGAAGAGGACTTCAAAACCCCAGGCGGGCCATTCCTGGCCAAACGGCGTCATTCGTGATCTGCCGGAAACCGCGTGCCGACCGAAAGACGGACCAAGAATGAAGAACGGGGGAAAAAAAGGGGAACTCCCCCATGGTGGGGAGGTATTCATTCACACAGCCCGACGGGCCCAAGGGTGCAACATGAAGACCGGTGAAAATAGGAAGGCGCACGTGGCAAGGGCCCGTACGTGAGGACGAAAGGAGGCCATATGGACCTCGGAATCGAAGCGAATACGCGGCACACTCAGACTCATGCAGACGGGAATGAAAACTACGGGAGTTACAAGGTGTGGGTTGTCGAGCCGGCGGGAGGTGGGAGGCCTATGGCACTGGGCGAGGGGAAGCAGCAAAACCCAGGGGCAAGAAAGCAAGAACAGGGGGAGTGCCGGTTACTTGGAAGATGGGGCAGTTGTGACTCTCTCACTTGGGAAAGCAGCCGGCTGGGACAGAGTTGGCTGTAAGGGGGGTTTTTGCAAGGCCCCTTTAGAAGGTTGGATCAAAAAAGGATAAAAAACGGGTGCCCTTTGACAAAAACGCCCGGAAACCCAGGTCGGGCGCCGCTACAAAGATCCCCCAGATCCGTAGCACGATCACACGAATGGTCAAGCACGGAAAACCCAAAGCAACCATGAGCGACCTCTGGGGGTCACGGATTACACTGCCAGGGGAGTCCCGTGAGCTTTTGAAAGGTAAGTGGGTCCGAAGGACGGAGTCTGTCACACAAAAATGGGATAAGCGGGGTTAATTGCACAACACGAACCCGGAAGGATCGGGCCGCCGGGCAGCTTTGGGCCGAGGGGGGGAATCCGTCAAGTGTTTTCCCTCTCCGAAACACCATTGGGGGGGGGTCGGGTAACCTAAAAACCCAAAAACCCACCGCCGAAGGCCGCAGACCCGCAAGGTCCTCACAGGGGGGGGGGACGGCGGTTTGCACCAACCAGCACAATGGAAGAGCAAGGTTCAGAAAACCCAGCACGAGCGATTTTTTGCAGGAAGGTGGGATGCGGAACCACCACAATGTATAAACTCGGGTAAAAAGACGAACACCGGCAATGCATCGGTATAAAAAGCGACCACAAGGGGGGGCAACGAACTTTGACTTCAGGATAAGACAAGTCTTCCCCAAAACAAGCCGACGCCGCGCCACGGGAAGATGCTACCCCACAGGACAGAAGGTTTGGAAAGTAAAGGGAAAGCGTTCCCGAAAAGGTTTCGGCTAAATCGGGGAGGGGGAAATGTCCACAATTAGCGGGAGGGACGCACCGGGAGGGGGCGAACTCACGTGGAACACTCACGAATGCGGAACCAGCAAAACGCAATCGGGGGGTCACTCTTACCCGTACTAAGGAGGGAGGGCAAAGAGCGCGTGTAGTGAGTCTGCTAAAGTGGCAAAAAACATTGGCACTCCGGGAAAGGTCCGGGGTGGCGCGAAGGGGGTGGGAGGGCGTGTGGCGCTCGAAAAACCGCCGTGCGCAGGGAAAGGGCGGGTTCCAAAATAGCTTATCGCAACAAAAAAGCCGTCAGACTCGCACAATTCTCGCGGACCAGGAACCACAAAAGGAATGTTGGG
>Ga0179593_1448434_pt1 | contig 11364 bp, 16 predicted proteins | sample CZODoug2_1_08_16_FD_185931 | JGI IMG/M metagenome (GOLD analysis project Ga0179593, IMG submission 185931) | Vadose zone soil fungal communities from Angelo Coast Range Reserve, California, USA - CZODoug2_1_08_16fungal (PacBio error correction) | ecosystem: Environmental > Terrestrial > Soil >...
ATTAAGCTGGGACCCTGTACTGAGGGGAATTAGGTGTCGGCACATGACGGGAAATGGTATAGACTGCGAGAAAAGGGTGTCATAGTTACTGAAAGGTCTCAAAAGGAAATGGACACACACAAGCCAAATAAGATGAGGTATTCATCTTGCCAGGGGGGGCAGTGTGGAAGAGGGTGCTACGGGGGGTCGTGTGCGTCCATCAAGCAAGTAGAAGTTCGGCAGCGGCGATACGGGTAGAAAAAAGAAAGACTCACGGAAATAAAAGGTGAAGCTTGCCTGAGATAAAACAAGCGATGCTTAACCGGGGGAGAAAACAGGACTTTTCAGACAAGGTCAACAATCTCATAAAGGAAAAGTGACGCAAGGGTCTTAAAGGGGGGGCAATGAGGCGCGTACGTGTACAAAAAAAGGAACAGTAGGAGACAATAACGTGTGCGGAAAGAAATAGGGGCCCGTTGGTCAAAAAGACACAAGACTAAAAAAAGGGAAGTAGCCGTGTTGAGTACGGGGGAAAGATCGGGAGCGCAAGGGTTAGATCTTGAAAGGTGAGGAGTCCCAGTGCTGGACGTGTGGTTGAAAACGATAGAGATTGATTGGCTAGGGTCGGGGCAAGGCTGGTGCGGAATATGCTTATGAGTGACAGAGTCGAGGGGTTCACCGGAGACAAAAGAGTGGGTTTCAGCAATGCCGGAGGCAATTTTTGTACAGGGTCGGGGCTGTCCTCGTCGGTGGTTGTGCAGACCGGAAAAACATCAAAACGGTGTCTCAACCCTGGGTCGGGAGAAAGATCAGAAGACATTCATGTGTATAGGGATGCAAAAAAAGTTTAGGGTGTAATAGCAGCATAGCGAGGGGGTGGAAGACGAGAGAAAAGGGAGTAAATCGGTGCTGGAAAAAAAAATAGAACGATCACAATAAGAACTCGCGTTAAAAAAATCAAAGCGGAAAGGGGGGTTTGACGAGACGTCTTGGGGATGATTCAGGGGGGGGAAAAAACGTTCAAGGAGTGTATCGGAACAGGGGGGAAACGGGACCAGGCCCGACCCACACCGAGGTGGGTGGGGGGGATTTTGACGAGTATCGAGGATTCAGAAAGACGTTATCCAAATGAAGATGGGAAAGAATGGGGAATGCCGAAGGGGGGAGGGTTTACCGCTTGCTTCAGCGCGCAGGAAATGGGATCGAATCTGAGGGGGGGGGTTTAACGGGGGGGGGTAAGGGGGTGTACAGTGCAATTGCTTACGAAGGAAAAGATAGACATGGTCTATCAAGGTATGAGTGCTCGCCGAACTGAGGAAATCTGGGTCTAAGACGAAGGCAAACGAAAGGGGGAAACCTCAAAACCTGGCGGGAAAGACGGGGATAGACGGAAACTAACATATCCCAATCCCCTATACTAAGGACATTTCTAGGTGAGCATAAATTGAGGTTGACCGAGAGCAAGGGGGGAGGTTTAAGGTGGGGATGCTGAAGGAAAACGCTTCACGGAACCAATGGGTGTGACTTCCAGAATAAGAGTCTAAAGGGCTTTTGATAAGGTCGTCATAGGGTTTTACTAAAAAAAAAAAAAAAAAAAAACAAAAGGGGGAAAAAATATAGGGGGGGGAACGCAGAGGCGCTGGGGGAGCAATTTGTGAGGGGCTCATCTGGTTGGGAAGACAGGCAACTAAACGTAGAAGAAAAAAGGGGTAGTCTGAGGACTCATATCTGGTGGAGGGGGTGGTGAAGACAAGGGAGGAACGAAAGATGGGGATCCGCATCAACACTGAAAAAAAAAAAAACACGGAGGGGAGGTAAAAAGGGGGAAAGAGGGTTAGGAAAAAGAATTGGCTTCCCATCCCAGAAGGTCCTCGCTTCGAGCAGGACAGGAAGAATCGAAGAACGATCTCGAGTAGGGGTCGGAACAAAGGCAAAGCAATCTTCTCCACACCCAGGGGCGACGGGGAGGGACAGCGATATTGAAATCGGAGGAAGCTTAGAAAAAGCGGGCCACCAAAAACGGACAGTGGAGGGAGCAAACAATCGTAAGGGGGCAAGAAGAACCTCAGTTGGAAGGGTTGCAAGGGAGTAAAAGTTTCGAATATAAAGATGGGAGAGCCGCCCTCGGCTGCGTTCGGCCTAAAGGGAAAGAAGAGTGAAGGGGGCTATACGATAAGGGGGGAAGAAGGGTTAAGCGTGACTGGGATCAGGAGGGAGCAACGCAAGACTTTGGGGGTAGGACTGTACCACGCCACTCTGGCAACCTCTTAAAAAGGCCAAGGATATCACAGAAATCAAAGGATCGGAACTCGTCGTGGAATAGGGTTGTAGGGGAGACAGGACAAGCAAAGAAACCACCAAGAACAAAAATGGTGAGATCAGTTAAGCTTGCGAAACTGTCGGGAGGAAAAACCGGAAAAAAGCCCGATCGAACAGAGCCGGGAGGGGGGGGTGTTTACCGGCCGAAAAGGAAGGGGGAGTCCTAAGGGTCCCTCCGGAAAAAACTAAACAAACGCTGCGGGGAGGGTCCGAATATGGAAAAAAAGTCAAAACTAGGAAGAAAAAAGAGGGAGGTCGAGTTTGAGCAGAAGCTATCAGAAAAAATCGGGATAAGCCCCCTTAAAGAAGGAGGACCCCGATAAATGATAGATGGTGAGATATAAGGATAGGCATGGGCAAGACATCCTGTAGGTGGGGGGCGAAGGGCACATAAACTGGGGCCTCGGGGGATCAGTTCACTGAATGCTTCGGAGATCTGGTAAACGACAAGAAGGTTGTGGGGAATGGGGGGGGGTCGGGGGGGACAAGTGTTAGAGCATGCGCTACTAAGAGCGGGGAATTAAAAAAAACGGACAAAGGAGGGGGAAGTTCGTCGACGACCCGGGACCTTCTGAACATCACAAGGATGAGATTATGTCTACTAAGTTTCTACAGACCGGTTCTCCGAAAATCTGCGAAGTGGGACGTCGGGAAATCAACGGAAAGGTTCGAATTGAAAATCCTTAGACAGACGAAATGGGGAAGATCATGTATGAGGCAGCTGTCCGCATACAAACGTAGGTCTAGAGAGGTAGGTTTGCTGGAACTTTTAAAAATCAGGGAGAAAAATTTCTTTTGAAATACAAAGGGGGAAATGGGTTGTGGGGGTGTGGCAGAACTTACAGAGTCAGAAGCGCACAGGAAACATCGGGCACTAAATCGCTTCAAGAACGGGTACCCAAGGAGTCGCACAGTTAGACCTCTGTAAAAAAAGACGAAGACAGAACTTGGGAGGGGGGAGAGGGATTGAATGTTAAAAGGGGACAAGAAACTCTTAATGGGGGGGGGGTGGAGTGAAGGGGGGATAAGGAAAGGGAGGATGGGGGAGCCGGGGCCGGCAAGAAAAAGGTGCAAAGAGGATGCTTATGAAGGAGAATTCTAAATGGAGAAGTAAGGGACAGGAAAACCGGTGAGTAACAAAAAAGAGTGTGGGAGTACGTTTGTTAAAGTAATGGCGTTCTGGAGAGGACGACGAAAACAACATCTAAGGGGGGGGGATTCCTCAAGGGGCGAGGACTGCAAAGAAAGGGGACCCAATCAGGACGAAGAATGGGAACGTCAGGCTCTACACAAAAACCACGGAGAAAGGGGTGGAAAAAAAGGGAAAAGAGAAATAAATGGAAATTACTCCCACTGATTGGCCAGTGAGGGTGGAGGGAAGATAGAGGTGGGGAATAATGACTAAAGTGGAACGGGAAAAAGTTGGTTCTGAAAAGCACGAGGTAAAATCACTGAAGGAAAAGGAAAAAACAAAAAAAAACAGTAAAGCTCGGTGCGGAATGAAGGAACAAAGGTTTCGGGGAGGAAAAGGTTTAATACGGGGGAAAAAGCAAGGTGGAAAGGGGGAATGCGGTAGGGGATCCAAAAAGAATATCACGGGGACTCCGAGGAAAATAAACTATAACCTCATGAAAGCGGGAAAATTACATGGAGCAAAAAAACAAAAAAAGGAAAAGGGGAGGCAGAGGGCGTCTAGTTGGCAACAAAACCAGCTGTCCCGACCAAAACTCTAAGGTTCTCAGGAAAAGGGACTTTCGCAATGTGGATACCGGAAAATAAAAGGCGCGCCTGTCAGGCACTGGGATCTAATGATTCGACGGGAGAAACAACGAAAAAAAAAGTGAGAAGACGTGGTCAACGTCATAAACAGGAATACGTAGAGTACGGAAGGAAGGCAGCTGCGAATATGCGAAATAGGCGTCGAAGGATGAAAAATTCGAATAAGGTGAGGAAAAATAGGGGAAGAGTGGAAGGGGGAGTCGGGATCTGCGTTGGGGAAAACTGTAACACGCGGTGCTCTGGGGTTCATTTGGGAAAGACGAGAGTCTATAGAGGCGAGGGGAAGGGGGAGGGTCAGGCGGGATCTAGTCGAACGAAAAATCGAGTAGTCAAAAGGGGGTCAGGGGGAAAACAAAGTCACCCCTCAGGGGGGGGGAAAAGAGAGAACGAGCAAAAGGACATTTAAGAACGAAAGCGGGCACATGACGGGGAGGGCGCATGGGTGTCAAAAGGTAAGCCAAAGGGGGGGGACAGGAAAAGAGATAAAAATAGGAATCAAAAAGAGGGGAAGATATTGCAGCCTCATGAGAAAGTGGTTGGGTGGAGGGAGAACGAACCTTCGGGAGGAGGAAAAAGGTACAAAGAAGCCAGAACATTGAAGAGATGGGGTGACAGTTGACGAGGGGAGACCCGCTAATGGGGTGGGGAAGTGGGGGGAAAGTGAAGGGGAAGCGGGACGTCAAAACTATCAAATGGGGCACTCTTTCTAGAAAAAGTAAAGTCGTAGGGGGGTATAGGTGTCAGCGGGAGGCAGCGAGTAGCAGCCGCAATGGGGGGGGGAAGAGAAAGGAGGTTGCGATTTTTCCATAAGGGGGCGGACTTAACAAATGTAGAGGAAGAAAAAAACGGGGAGAGGGGAAAACATAGGGGGAAACGTATCATATCAAGGGGGATTGGCGAAGAAAAAAACCAAAAGGGGAAGGTAACCGGGATAAAGAGAGAAACTGTTTCTGGAATGAAAAACACAGAAAAAGTGAGGGGGGAGCTGGGAGCCGCGGAACGGCAACGAGCGGATCCCATGGAAACTTAAACCTTTCAAAGGCACCGTCAAAAAAAAGGAATGAATCCGAGAAAAGAGGGGGAAATCATTAGGGTCTTGAGGGTAAACCATGGGGTGGGGGGGGGGTGGGGGGGGGGTGGGGGGGGGGGGGGGGGGGGGGGGGATTGGGGGGGGGGGGGGGGGGGGGGGGGTGGGGAGTGGGGTGTGTGGGGGGGGGGGGGGGGGGGTAGGGGGAAAAATAAAATTACAAGGGAACATACTGGGGAATCAAGGACGATTAAGATGTGGGACTTCATCGAATGGAAACTTGGAAGGGGTGAAAGGGAATTCAGGGGTGGCCGAAAACATTATGGGACGTCTAAGGATAGAAGATGCCGCCAGCGATTTGGTGGCCTATGGGCGGAAGCATGAGGACTTTCTGAGGGGCTGAGGAAGAAAGAGGGAAGGGGATGAGAGACTATGAAGAAGGAGGGGAACGGCAGAGGGGACCTTGGGTTTTTGGGGGAGCAACCACAAGGGGAGGTAGGGACTACAAATCTAAGAAAAAAAAGACAACGAGGGGAAGGGGGGAGAAAATTATAAAATTGACAGAACGGGAAAAGGGGGTAGTAACAACAAAGGTCCCCGCAAGTCAATCGAGGGAAAGTCTCCTGTCTGGAGGAAATGAACTATAAAAAAAAAGAGAGAAATGAAGCAGAAGGGATAGGGGGAGCTATATGATAACCGGGAGGACCGGGAGAAAGTCGATATTCGAAAAAGGGAAGGGGGGAGGCCAAAAGATAAAATGCAAAAAAATAGGACATGGCAAATCACCAGCCAAAGTGGAAAAATAAGAAGACCTGGTGCCCCAGGCAGCAGGGTCGTCATTAGGGTCAGAGCTAAACCTAGAGGGGAAAAAACATAAAGGGGGAAGGGAAAAAAGGAGTCAATGGCATTGCGGAGCAGGGGGCAAAGATTTGTAGAGGCGTGGAAGTAGCGGATAAATCAGAGAAAGAGGTGACTCCTAAGGGGCCAGTTGAAAAAAACCAGAACGAAAGAGGGAGGCGAGAAAACAACATAAATTGAACGAGAAATCGGGGGGGGAGGGGGGAGTGTCCAGGGTAGAAAAGGGCAAGTACAGGGACACACCCATGAAACCAATGGAGAACCCGAGGTGAGTCATTTGTACGGGAAGCGGGGCCGGGGAATAAATGCGCTGGGGGAAAAAAGGAAAACGGGATAAAAAAAAAGGCGACCAGTCCGTAGTCAAAATCAGCAGTTAACCAGCGCGTGGAAGGGGAAACTCGAAAACGAAAACAACAAAAGGACGCGGGAGATACGAATGCCAAGAACCGGGGGGAAAAAAGGCGCTAAAAACACTCTGTCGGAATCGGGAGGAACTCGAGCGCAGAAGGACGGGTATAGAAAAACCCGGATGGGAGGAAACCGAAGAATGAGGGGGAGATAGAAATTGATCTCAGAAAGATATAGAAGAAAGGGCCGGGGGGGGAGAAGGCTGAACACAAAGGAGCCCGCGAGGGACCTGAAATGGAGCACTCTGAAGGCATTGAAGGAAGGATGGGATTTGTTGTTAAGACTACTCATAAATGGTTTGGGGAATTTTGTTAGGCCAAATAAACAAAAGACTCAAGGAAAAAAGAGAAAATCCAAGGGAAACCAGCTCCTGGAGTATCTCACGCCTAAAAGAAGTTACGAAAAAAAGAAAAATCAGAAATGAACTACCTAAAGAACTCAAAAAGTCAATAGGCCAGGTCATAGAAAACTGGTCGGGGTCAATACCTGATGTGGGTGTTGGGGTCTTCTTTCAGCGAGGACGGAACTGAAAAGACCTTCGGTACTAAAGAAACGTGGGTCGCGGGTGGAAGACGCAAAGAAGGGGCCTAAAGGGTTACTCAACCTTAAAAAGATCGGGGGTGTAGTAATTTTGGGGAGTTGAAGGGACAATTCAAAAAAGTAAGGGGGATCATTTGCACAACTTGTCGTTGGTGAAGAAAAAGGTTGTTCTAAAGGAAAGGCCATTCACCGAAGAAGCTTCAGTCCCAGTGTGAACAGAAAAGATCGAAAAAAAAGAAAAATGTCGAGTCACGAAGTCAAGTGTCAAGAAAGGGGCTCAAACGGAGAAGGGGCCGGCTGGGTTGGCGCGGGGCATCTTATCGGTCTCCGATAGGAAGTAGGTACTTTTTATATTTGAAAGAGAGGTGTCTTTTCGAAAAAAAAAGGGTTCCGGGAAGATTAAAAATTCTTGGAAAACTGTCGACAACTGGCAACAAACGGGGAACCGGGGGAAGGGAGGAGATACGTCAGACCCTTCTGGGGTGGGATTGGAAAGGGGGTGGGGAAGGTCATGGATCGATCATGGAGGAGGGACAGAATTGACTACAACGATCATCTACTTAGGGCACAGAGACGCGGGGGTTCAAGAAAAAGCATTAGGCAGAAGGATAAAAAGTCCGAAGCTAAAAAAGGGAAGGAGGGGGAGAGGGAGAGGGGGGAAGGACATGGTAAGTGCTCATTCCTTAGGGAGGTTCGACACAGAAGGGTATCAAAAGGGAAAGATAGGGGGGGGGGAGTAATTCTTAAGCGCGTCGCAAGGAAAGAACAACCCGACAAACCAGCGATGATGGGTCGGAAAGCATTCAGGCTTTGGGGGGGGGGACACAAGGGGGTGGACAGAAGGAACATTTTCGGTGGACCGGGGGACTACGATCTGGCAAATGTCCTGGGAGCAGAAAAAAGACTGAAAGCTTATCAACTTCGTCAAAAATAAAAAAAAAACAGCAGGAAAGCAGGGGAAGGAAGCTCCCCCCGCTAAAGGGAGCCGGGATCAGAGGAAAAAAAACGTCACTAGCGACCGGCGCAAACACAACTAAGAGGGGGATTTCGAAAGAATTCGGGAAAGGAGAAAAGAAGAGCGGACAGTCGACAAAAAACAGGGTTCCTGACAACCACCTCGGGAAGGAAGATAGTTCTGTTAAAAACTGGAAAGAACAAGGGATAAGGAGCGGACAGAGGAGGGGGGATGATTTGGTGAACAAGCTTGAGGAGGGATTGGATGATCAAAAACCGGGAGGGGGCTCAGGGCGGAAGGATTAACTGGGAACTAGAATGGGGGGAAGAAAAACGACGACCTTGAAGGGGGGGGAGCAATCGGGAAAGGGAAGGAGGAGGGAGATAAAGTGCTAGGGCCATGGGCCAAGGGGAAGAAGATCCGAGGGCGGACGTCTGATACAAACAAAGGCAGTCAGGGGGTTGGGTACCATGGCTTGGCAGAAGGAAACCACATCTGGGAAAAGTGGGTGAATGGACCAAAACACCAACGAAAAACAACTCGAGGGCGGTGCGGATCAGCAGCAGCCAGGTTGGGGAAGCGATGTTCAAGAGGGGGCAGTCGAGATCTCGCAGGGGGGGACATGTTCTGTGAAAAAGCAAAGTAAGAGAGGAGGGCACAGTTCAGACTAAAAAGATAGCAGAAGGGGAAGGGGCCAATCGGGGGGGCAGACAGAATCCAGAGAATTTGGGGGGGGCGGAGAGAGGAGTGGTGATGTGGGGCGAGAGACCCAACCGAGCAGCAAGTTAGAGGGGCAGACTCTGGGTTAATAGTGAAAAATCATGGTGTGGGGGGAGGTTGTCACGGATTAGAAGGATTGGAACTGGAGACAAAAGAGGTCTCCCGGGGGTTCGGGGGTTGAAATCTAGGTGGGGCGAGGTGGGTACTTAGGGGGGAAAGCGTGCGGGGGATGCTATTATACCAGCCAGACGGGGATATAAAAGGGGTGTTTTCGAGCATTTGTGGGGGGGGCCGCCTTTGGATTGCACTGAAAAGAAGGTGACATCAAGATACTAAACGTTCTCGAGGCTTGATGAGGGAAAAGAGGAAGGAAGCTGGAAGCGTGCTAGGACACTTGCGTGCAAGGGGCCGGTGGGGAGGGGAAGGTTAAATTCAGAACGGGGGGGTAAAGGAAGAAGCGAACGTAAGCTGAAAAATTCACCTGGTCAGAAGACATAATGTGCGTCAACAAAGCACAATCGAATTTAACTAAAAGGGAAAATGAAGAAATGCGTCTTGAGTTGGGAAGCAAAAGGAAGACCCGCGTAACGTCACAAAAGTAGCTGTGGCATTAAAGGTCATAGAAGGGTATTATTGCTAAGGAAAAGGAAAGGTGGCGGAAAAAGGAGCTCTGGGCCGCACAGGCGACTAATAGCGAAAAAAGCCTACAAGGGTGGGAAAATTGGGGCTCAGATGTTACGCGAAGAAGATGGACCGCATACGAGAAGCGGAGGAACTAGGGGATTAAAGGGTAGAGCTCCCTTACTTTAAAAGTGTAAGAGGCTGAAACTCATCTGGGGGATACTATATAAAACAACAAAAAAAGGGGTGGGGAGAGTAAGGAGGATATCAAAGATGGTATGACAAACGGAAAGTTTCGGACCTAAGAGGAGGAAGACTTCAAATAGGAGCGCACGATCCGCGGAGGCAGCGGGAGAAAGTAGATGCACGTCACGTGTACTCAAGCAATTAGGGAAGCCTACCTTGGCCTCAAGGGGCCGAAGAGTGATTTACAGTGGCCAGGAAGTGAGGGGGGGTGCACAGGATTTCCTTAAAGTGACTCATCTTTACATGGGGATGAGATGGGGGGGTAAATTAATAAGGGGAATAGAACAGTAATAAACGTGGTTCCAGTGCAAGGGGTTATAAGGGCTGTGGGGACTAATTCATGAAATCAACGCCGGGGGGGGGAGGGGAGAAAGTCCTAATAGGAATAAAAAGGAGCGGATGGCTATTCTGTGATAAAAGGGACAAGTCTTTGTGAAGAAGAGGTTGAGTTAACCCTCTTGCTGTCGCTTCATATGGGGGGTAGGAGTGAAAAAGATAAAAAAACGTTAAAGAAGTTTCCACCGTCCCAAAATCAAAAATCGGTTAAGGAAAGAGCACCGAAGCTGATTCCGGGGGGGGACGACTCACTCGTCAGTGAATAGGGAAAGCCTCGAAAAGGAGGCAAAACAACAAAGGACTCCAAAAGTAGTCAAAAACGATTTTAATAAAAAGTTCCGGGGTAGGAGAGAGGCACGACCCACCGAAACAACATGAAGGAAATCAAAGCGTCACAGAGAAGTTGCGAAGAACGTGGAATGTAGGCCCATTCAAACTACCACAAAAGAGGAAGGGGTAAGTACTAAAAAAAGCAAACCTGGGGATGCTCACAAAAAGGTCGGGAGGTGTCTGGAGAGGAAAAAAGAAGAAAATAGTCGTTCCGAACCGGAAAAACAAATTCGGTCATCTGTCGAGAACCCGTTCAAAAAGAGATTGGTTGAGATAAGCCGGGCAGAAAGAAAGCCCTATCGATAATACTGGACCCGGGGTGGTCTATAGAACAGGGCAATCCCAGAGAGGGGGGACCAGACTAAAAGAAAACGTGGAAATGGGATGAGGGGGAAGGATGTTACAAAACCAAAAGCAGACAAGGGGGGGAAAAAGGGGGTCGCTCAGGAAAAACAAAGGGAAATCGGTAAACAAAATCAGGGGAAACAACTTAACTCAGAAAAAAAGGGGGGGGAGTATACTACGAAAAGCCATCGGAGTCGTAGGAAAGCACAGGAACGAAAAATCAAATGGCAGCTAGAAAGGGATATCAACCCTCCGTGGAAAAAAATTGGGTACCTGGAAAGGATCAGGAGCACTGATGAAACGTAAAATCCTTCGACGACCGTAGATTGAAAAAAAGTGGCGAAAAAAAACAGGGCCGCCTGCCACGAAGCAATCTGAAAAGGCAGGGGAAAGAGGATGATGGTTTGAGGCGTGAAAAAAAAGCTTAAAAAACGCCAGTTTGGAGAAGAAAGTGAAAATGGGGGTGGGGCTGTCACTGTAAAACCTTGGAAAAGAACGAGAAAGAAAAAGGCCCGAAGGGTGGGAAAAAGTCGCTCTGACGGCCGGAAAAAGAATGGGGGAAAAAGAATGAATTTGAACTCTAGACGTAGGAAGAAATTGAATCTAAGGGAAAAAGAACAAGGTCCGGAGCCTCGGAGTCTTTTCTGGGGAAGAAGTGAGACTCTTTCGAAGGGGTCAAATCCGAAATAAGAACGAATACTCCTGATCATAAAGGGAACAGGACACGGTTACCCCTTAAAAAAGAAGAGTAAAAAGGAAAACCACTGTATTTGATCTGGGGTGTGAAGGCAGTTTGCGGAAATGCGGCGGAATTGAACAGAAAGACTCATTGGGAAAAGGACAGGGAGGAGGGGCGCGAAACTAAAAAAAGTGCCAATCAAAAGGAAGAAAGGACAGTCAG
>Ga0179593_1480555_pt1 | contig 11364 bp, 15 predicted proteins | sample CZODoug2_1_08_16_FD_185931 | JGI IMG/M metagenome (GOLD analysis project Ga0179593, IMG submission 185931) | Vadose zone soil fungal communities from Angelo Coast Range Reserve, California, USA - CZODoug2_1_08_16fungal (PacBio error correction) | ecosystem: Environmental > Terrestrial > Soil >...
GGGGGAACTCGGGACTGGAGGCGGTTACTCATAGCCCGCCGGGCTTGACGGGAGAAGAGGAATTCGCGCGCTAGGACTGGGGTAATAAAAACCAGCTATGTTAAACGTTGTGAAGGGTTCCACTAAACAGAGGGGTGCAAGAAACTGAATGACGACTGTGAAGTGGATCTGTATATGGACTACGCACTCGGGAAATTAAAAAGGGAACGTTAAGGAGGGGACCAAAAACTGCGATCGGAAAAGGGTTCAGGTAAAGATTTGGTGGGGGGCACGGGGGAGTTAGGGAGAGGTAAAACGAGAAGACTCAATTGCTGGGGACGAGGGGGTCAGTCAGAGGGAATCGAACCGTGCTCAAGGGTTTTATAATACGAGGAGGAAACAGCGAGACCCGGGTAAGACCATTTTAGTTGGTTTGGCTGACCATACGGGAGAAACAAGAAAAAAGAAGGAGACGTGGCCAAAGGACCCGCTCCTGCTTCTGAGTTTGCACGCATGATCGCCTACTAGGCAAAGCCTCCGAGGGGAGCACACGGCGCGCATGGGAACAATTCGAGGAAAAAAAGAAAAAGCGGGAGGCAAGTAAGTGTCGGTGGACATGGGCAGGTTTTGAAATAGGGGGCAAAAAAACTATCTACTACGAAGTTGGACACCAGCATATGGGGATTTCGTGAAGTGGCGGCTTCTCACGGCGTCGGAAAGTCTGGAGGGAAGGGACTGAAAAACTAGGCGAAAAGGCGGGAAAGTTGAAAATTAGAGCTTCTCTCAAAACAAAAATGAAAGAGGACCGGGAACCGTGGGATGTCAGTCAAAGTAAAGTTACGCGTGGCCGGGAGGGGGAGGAAGGAGATGAAGGACCTTGGCGAGCGGGGGGAAGCATGAAGGTAAATCTGTCTGAGAAAAATAGTATTTACCAAAAGGGGCAAGGGGGGGAGGGGACGTTGTCGAAGACGACCAGAGAAAAGGGGCGCGGATGGTAACCAAGAAGGAGTCTCTCGAAGTGCGGGGGGAAAAGTCCACAGGAGGAAGCGATGGGAGGACTCTGACGAGCTGGTCGGAAAAAACGAAAATCAACTGGCGAGGAACGCGGGGATTGGGGGGGCCGCAGAAAAAAAACCGGTGTCGGATTTTAAGAGCAAGAACGCATGACCCAAAGACGCCCATCGAACCTCAACGTCAGGTGTGAGCGAGGACGGCGCAACATTCGTGCAGGGACCGAGAGGCGACCTCAATCACGCATCTCAAAAAAATCAGGGTCGCAGGACCAGAAGGACGGCCACCGAAGAACAAGTCTCAAAGAGGCTGCTCGATTGAGGGGAGAAAACACAGATCTAATGTTTACAACGAAGGAAGCCTGGTCCGAAAAAAATGGTACGTTTACCATGTAAACGTCATCAGACGCACCGAAAAAACTCGGGAAGGATTCTACGGCAAAGGTTTTTACGATGTATGCAAAAATTCCTTCGAAAAAAATAAATGAGAGGCGCATGGGACCGAAGGAAGGACGTGAGATCCATCTACCTAGGGGCCCAGGTGTCAGGGAGCCTGCCTTTAGGGGGATCTCCACCGAAAATCCTCTTAGGAGGCACGACGACGGAGGGTCGAGCAAAGTGGGTGTCACAGAGGTGGCGAGAAAGACAAGGACAAGAGGTTTTTGCAGCCAGTTCCCCGTAAAACTCATCAGAGGAGGGGGAATAAACGGGGGGGGGGGAACGCTGCGATTTTGGGTCGGAAAATCAGTCTCCATACCAGCAAAAGGAACACTCTGCCAGAACAAGGGGGAACGTGCAGGTCAAAAAAACGGAGGGAAAAAGAGGCCATGGGAATTACAAAGCTTTACTAGCCCAATCTAGAAAAGATTAGGCAACTTCCGACTGATGCGCGATTGGGAAACCGAGGGTCATTCAGTCGCCGGGGAAAGTAATCCGCCAAGTTGAAGCAAAAGAAATCGAAGGAAATCGATGATATCCGGGAGAGAGGGCCCTTCGACAATGGGGGGGATGGGCGGAGGTGTCGAAGCCTTATCCTACGACCAAATCGTAAACAAGAGGGAGGGGGGAAAACCAGAGGGGAATCGGGGGAGTGGCCAATAGTTAGAGGGCGAAAGACAGTCCGACTGCTCAGGGACCGGGGCGGGAAAGAAGGCGTTCGGGGCCAACGGGGCTAATGCACTTCAGGGAAAGTAATTAAGACTGAAAGGCCTTCAAACGGCGCGGTATCTACCGTCCTTCTCAAATGTCACAGCCGCGCCTTGCGAAGCCAAGGGCAAATAGGGGGACAGGTGTGAAAAACGATCGCATCGAAACACACGGGGAAGTTAGGAGAGGGGTCAAGAAAAAAAAAATGTAATTTTGCTGAGGAATGCAAAGGTGGGGAAGCTACTTGTTGTTACCAGGCAAAAACGAGGAGAGAGGAGAAAGGTCGCCTGAAAGTGTGGCCGGACTTCTCTAACGCGAGGAGTGCCGAACTGCTCGCCAGAAGTGGAAGCACTAATTCTAAGGCAGACTGATTGGCCGCCAATATTTTGAAGAAGTTAAAAGCGCAGAAAAGCAGAAAATGGCTGATACAAAAGGAAAAGAAATTACAAGTTTCTTACGGGATAATGGGCTTCTCACACCTACTATCGGATCCAAAAAGACACCATGTAAGAAGGGCCCTCGAACCAAGCGGAAGAACGAAGGCGATACTATGGTACGTGAAAAACGGAATTATAACGTGTGGAGAATAAATCTCAACGCTAGACCTAGGAGCCATCGCGAAGAAAAGTTTCGAGAGAAAAATAAAATCGAAAGGACTACTGTCCCGACCTCTGGGGATCAACCAGGGGAAAGGAAAGAGAAGGATGAGGGGAGAATTTCCTGGGGTGGCGTAGGTAAGCTGTCACGGATGCTGTTCTATATAAATGGTTCCTGAAAAAGGAAATGTACCGCGATTATTTCGTCAAAAACTCCGAAAAAAGAAGGTTAGACGAGCACTGGTCGGTCCGAGAAAACCAAGAAAGATGGTAATTGGGCAAAAGGGAGAAAAGAAAGAGCTATTAGTCGAGGGAACACAAATATTCATCCTACAGCCAAAATGATCTTTTAAAGCGGTAGAGGTATGAGAGCACATTATTCGAAAATTGCGGAAAACGACGACATTGTAGGCGAAAGGAATGGAGGAACCCTTGTTTTCAAACGGAAAAGACGGTTACGACGGGGAACGCGTTGGGCTGGGCCTTGGGGGGGGATCATCCGGGTGACTATTCAAGACAATAGTAAAGGTAAAAGTCTCCTACCATGTCGGTATGGTTCTACCCAAAAGTTTGGAATTGTGGACGATCTAAATAACGGGTAGGAATCAGCACCGGAAGTGATCCTTAATAAAGTGCCAACGCTAGGCATCTGGTCTACCTCTTGCGGTTTTGATCATGGGCTGGACGCACATAAGGTCGGCCCAACGGAAAATTGGTACCTGTACAAAAATAGAAAAGCCTCACTCCACGATACTTTAAGTTTCGATGGGATAAAGAAGAAACTTTGAGACGAGCTCCGGAAGACCGAAGACACGTAGGAATCACGCCATCCCACAAAGTGTCAGCGATGCGTGTTTGGGTCGCGCATTATTGGGCAGCGCTCAAAAGGGTGGGACAGAAGATACTCACCTAAAAAGGAACAGGAAATCCTGGAGCCACCGAGGGGGGGAAACGCATTCTCTTGATTCAAGTGTGGAGATGAAAAAGTCCTCCTTCGGGTGGTTTAGCGGTACTTCGAAATTTTCAAGAAAAAACGTGTATGATCCAATACCTATTTACCGTGGGGGAAGGAGAGAGGTGTCACGGAAAGCACCCAACCATACCACTGTATTTCACTTGCTTCAAAACACGAGGGAGGAAGGTAAATCCCCTCCAGGGAAAAAGGGAAGGGAAACGATAAGCCCCCTGGTAGGAGGCTTGGATTTGGGTTTTTGAACGACCGGGAGAAAAACGGCAGAAAAGCCAATTATTATGACCTAGCCAGATTCAATGTTCCGTCACAAACAACCAAAAAAAAAACCACAAAAACAAAACTCACACGAAGGATAGGCGAGACCTCTCAGGGGGCACCGAAAGCAAAAAAATCTCCCGAGGGCGACACTCTGAGGAAAATCGGAGGAGGAGAGGGAAACACAGATAAAAAAAAATCTGAGCCCAGCGAAAAAAAAAAAACTCCAAACGGCTCCGACTTCGCCGAAGAAAATGGATGAAAAAACCATCTCTAACAGGAGAATAGATGACAATGCTCTTCGTGCCTCGAAGCAAAAAGCGGCACACAAACTCAAGAACAAGTCGGGAATTCGTCTTATAAAGGAAGGGGGGGGTGTAGTCCTTTATCAGAGGGGAATAATCGGAACTAAGGGACTCGCGGAGGAAAAGGGTGCCCGACTAACTCCGGACGTGAAAGTCACTTTTCGATCCGGCGAAAAGAAGAGCGCAATCTCCTTCTGGTCGGCGTGAAAAAAAACCCAAAACACTTCAAAGGAAGGAGCAGAGTGAAACCCACACAGGAACCTAAGAAGGCACGCCGTAAAGTAAGTGGTCGGAAACGGAGCCTCTTTAAAAACAGGAGAAAAAAGGAGTACTTCTTCATTGGATAAAAGGGGGGGGAATAGCGTTTGAAAAGCAAAAGGGAAAGGTTCAAAAGTCATGGGGGGGGCTAATAAGAACGCGCGATTGAAAATCGGACCTTTCAACCTCCTTCAAAGGGACGATGAGAAAATCTTCCGCTCGATCAAAAAAAGAAGACAACAAGAGGAGAGGAAAAAAGAAAGGGGATGGACGTCAACGGGGCATGAAGAGGGTGTATTCGTCATCGCAGATCTCCGGCTGTAACTTTCTATCAAAAGTCAATTAGAAAACTTAGATGGGGCTCGTCCAAAGGAATTTATCAACTTGCAGACAAAAATAAAGGGGAGGATAACCCGGAATTTATAGTACTACGCCAGCGAGTGGTCGGAAGGAGTGGCTTGCTCACTTAACTACGAGGAGGAGGGTAATTAGGTAAGTGACGGTCACTAAGGCTTCTTTTGGCCAGGGGGTTGCTTGCAGGGTATGGAAAGCAGTGCGGAGAAGAAGGTGTCAGTTCTCTTATCGAAGGCCTAGTTTACTCTCCGAAGAGCTCAAAAGAAGAAAACCCGTGCAACGCAGAGGAGACCAAAGAGGTTGTTGCTGGTATTCCGAAACTACAGGCTCCTACTAACAACGCGACGTCGAGAAACTGAATCCCACAAACCGAGAGGTCGTTAGTTTTGTCACGCAGGGGAGGTACGATTAAAAAAAAAAGAAAAACGGGAATGTGTTCAACTTTATAGAAGGCGCGAATAAGGGCCTGTGAGATCGCTCACTGGAAAACAGTCGCTTTCAGTGCGGTGGGACGGAAGGGGGTCTTTCGTATAGCGCAGACGCATTTTGGGGGAGGGGCAATAAACGGAACGATCCTCGATAGGACGACGGGGGAAATCCATCGGGAGGAGGGTGATGTCGTGGAATTGACAGAAAATAAAGGGGGGAGTCGAGCGGGGGTGATTTCGGAACGTAGAAACAGGGAAGGAGGCGGACGAATAAAGTTGAACTTCGCCCCTTCGGTAGAAAATAAAAAAGGAAGAAACCGACCATTCTGCAGTCACATTGCCCGTTACGAGATGGGGGTTATTGAAAGCCCGCTGGGAAGGGAACGAATCCGGCGGAGAGGGGGGAGCATGACGGACGGACAGTAAATCAGCCTCAAGTCTTTTATTTGGGGGATTAAAAACAGGGAATCGTTAAGGTAAAAGCATCCTCGCTAAAAAACGCGGTTGTGGAGTCAGGATTTGGTAAAGGGCTCAAAGAATGTGCGTTTCAAACGTGGGATGGAAGCCGGGGGAGAGCGAGGGACCATTCGGCTCCGGAAGCATAAGAAAAACACGCTCTCCGAAGGGAAACTGAGCAGGCAACACGGTGGCGGGATTCCGGCGGCGGGCGGCGCCCTCTAATCTACGAAGGTAAACAAAAAAATGAAGTGATCGAGCAGGGGGAAGTGATTGATGGTCGCTTCTTTAGTACACAAGAGGGATTGCACAATCAACAAAACTAAAACAGCAAGCGGTCACGAGTCCCGAGTAGAAAAATCGTCGCAAAAAACAGATCGTGTCAGTGCCGAAAGAAGGGGAGGATTCGGTTCGTTGCCGCAAAACTCCATGTTCTGCAGTAAAAAAAAGGGGAAGGGGTAGGCGAATCCGTGTACTGAAAACGATGCGCGGCGAGAAGAGGGAAAGAAAAAAAGGGGAGGAACCGTATGAGAACAATCGGGGGGAACGATGGGCAGAAGCCAGGCTCTTTCTCATGGACTCGGTGTACGAGGTGAAGAGAAAAAAAACCATCTACCAAGCTTTCCAAAAAAAAAAAAGGAACTGATTCTTACATCAACAGCAGCGGGGCCCGTGAATAATCTCCGATAGCGACGCTTGAGGAGGGGAGAAAGCCGTGGAAAAAACGATGGGGAGAGGATGGAGCGACATTACACTCTCCAAGAATTGCGGCAGTTTAACGAACGACTCTCTTTAAGATAGGCCGCTGAGGGGTAGGGAAAATCCCTCAACGCCCACTTACCTCACAACAGCGTACTGTCCAACAATATGAACGCAGAGTATGGAATGTTGGGGCACCCGCGGACCCCACTCTCTATGAGGCCAATTCTTAAAATTAAGAAGGAGGAACGGGGGGAAAGAAGGAATTATCCCATGCAGGTACGCCAGAAGTATAATTTTCCTGGACAAATCCTGAGGCCAAAAAGGGAGCATATCTACTTAGACATAAAAGGAGAAGTTATGGAGGGAGGGAGCCTATACTGGGTTGGACGCAACCATTATCCGGGTACAAAAGCCTTAGCCCCTATCTGTGGGGGCAGCACATAGGGAGGCGGAAGAGGAGCAGTGTAAAAGATCGACGGGCGGAAATCCGTACCAAGGCGTACCTGTTCGGGAGGAAAAAGGGAGAAAAAAGGCCGGACGCCCAAGCTCGCGAAAGCGAGTTCGAGGCCAGGTCGCCAAGCCGAAGAACGGACAGGAATGTATACCGTAGGACTGGGCAAGAAACAGTATCATCGGATTTTCTAATCCAACCGGACCCATTTGCGGTGACTCTGATCGCCAACAACCAAAGGAGGAAAGAAAAAAGGGGGGGGGGGGAAGAAGAATCGGAGAAAAAGGGATTTGCATCTGGGGGAAAAAAAAGTGACTCCGCCTTACTGTGGTGTCGGTTGCAAAATGAGTAGGAAAAATATCGGGGACGGAGAAGGAGGCTGGCTTGGAAAGAAGCGCGCATCGCGAGCGGGTCCGATCGTGATTCCTTTTAAAGGGGCGAACGAGAGAGAAAGACGGGTGCTCCCGCCTCCTGGCACAAAGACGCGCATCGGCCATAGGGTGCTGATACCCAGCGAAGAAGGAAGATGGGGTCGGACAGGAAAGACTCAAACATAAGCGATAGAGACATCATCCAATGGAGGGGGACTCATGATAAACAGGATGGGCTGATTCTTTGCTTAAATCATTGGGAGAGGTCGGAGAGACGTGGCTTACAAGAGCTGCATCTTATCACCTAAAAGGGTGAGTCAGATTGACTAGAGAGGGAATAAAGGCGTTTCCAGAGGTTTAAGCCGTTTCAGAGCCGGATGCGGAGCCTTTCTGAAACAAATCGGGTTGGCGAGGGGCAGAACCACGGTAGAAGAAATGTTCAAACCAAGAAAGATGGATTAGAGGGGAAAAAGTGGAAGATGCAATATAAAGTTACAGTCAGTGGAAAAGCAGAAATAAGAGACAATTGTTAAAGGAAAAGAGCCAGAGGAAGCAACTCGAGAGACAAAAGTCTAGGGAAGATATCGACCGGGACTTAGTGAAAAAGTAGGGGTAGTCTCAAGGGGGAGTTCGTCTGGGAAAAACTACATTAGAGGTATAGGCCCGTGTTTCTTATCGGAAAAAAAAAGAGACTGGACCTTTTCGGTTAAATGTGGGGGCAAAGCCGGGGGAAAGAATTCCAATAGGAACCGTAAACGGAAGCCGACCAAGGGAGGCAACGCAGCCTGACTGGTGCGCTAAATACCCTAGGTTGGAAAGATCAAAATTCTGGAACCTTAAGGGAGTGAAGAAAGGACCTGATGCATCGGGGCGACCGGTGCCTTGTGTAAAGGGGAGTCTGAGTCAAAAAAGCGGGGTCACGATGTTAAACCAATACCATCATCGCCAAGAGAGGTGCACGGTTCGCGGAGAGGACATTCTTGTCTTCAGGCGCAGGAAAAAAACGGCGAAAGTCGTTTCGGTGAATTGCCCAACTCAGGCGGGGCGAGCTAGAAGGGATTTAAGGGGGGAGACCGCGTTAAATACCACAGCACCGGGCACGCGCTCGATCCTCTGCGACCTCTAAGGGACAAGAGCTATTGGGGGGAAGGGAACCTTAGCGCCAATTCGCGTTTGTGGTAGGCGCGGCAAGGGGGAAAAGGCCCACACGAAAAAAGGGGGCCGTCAGAGGAAGGATGGTGCCTTTTGAATGAATTACCAGAAAAACTGACTCTCGTCCGGGGAGCGTCAACATCAAGGCGACGGTCATAAAGAACGGCTGCAAGAGCTGGCGGAAAGATCACAAACCCCGGTCGGGATGAATTATCTTTTGCTTTTTAAACAGGGGGCGAAAGGGTTGTACAGGAGAATTTTCAATGATGGTCTTCCGCCTCCTTGAGAGGGGGGGGAAGGTGACGGCAATCAAAAAGAACTAAAGAGTCTTAAAGGAGAAATTCAAAAGAACGAAAGCACATCGGGGCCAAAGGTCGTCTGTGGAAACGGAGGGTATACCCACAGAAAACAAAATCGAAAAAAGAGAAAAAAAAAAAGAGGGAAAAATCCAAACGCGTTAAGGAATCCTGAGCAGGAAAAAATCTCCCGAGATAAATTTACTGGGGCAAAGGGAGAACTAAGAGACACTCAAGAGAAAAGGAAGAGGCGTCTTTACCGGAATGCTGGGGCGAACAGGGAAGAAGATTGATAAAGAAAAGAAAAAAGAAATGTACTCATAGGAGGGGGCTCGCTCTTCTTTTCAGACAAAAAAAACATAAGAAAGGTATCGGGGATGACTAACGCCCAGAATTTGACCTCGCTAGGGGAATAACGGGAAAAAAAAAAAAACCGCGGAAGAAAAATTACCGCCACCTCCCAACACCAACCAAAAAAGAACCCAACAATAGCGAAAGGGGGGGAACGCAGTAAAAAATCGTGAATTCCCAAAGCTCCAAAAAAAAAACTCTCGGACCGGATTATCTTCCAAAAAGGGGCGTAAACGGGGGGAAGCAAGAATTTCTCTGGTCAGACCGGAACGTCAATCCTACGCTGGAAACTAGTAAAAGAAAATAGAGAGAGGGAAGGATCTGCTCAACCAAAAGGCAGGGCAGGGAATAACACCAATAAGGCAGGACCGGGGCTGCCAACAAACTGATAGGAAAAGAAGAGATGGACAAGCAAAGACATACGTAGGCAGTCAACTTCTTCCGGACCCCCCGTGTTTGGACACTGTCGGAAGGAGTAGAGAGGGCTGGACTTATAGGATAAATCGGCCCCACAAAGGGGGGGGTTTAAAATGTTCGCTGTCTTAAACGAAAAAGAGGGGGAACCGCTTCGCACGGTTGGACTCTCGTAATCTCGATTAAGTGCGGGGATAAAAAGGGAAATTTAAGGAGAGGAAGGGACTTGGAAGCGAGCGTCGGGAAGGGACGGTGGCCTGGAAAAAGAGATAACCAACTAACGTTCCACTGACGAAGAGAGGGGAATTTCGGAAATGGGGAGGCGAAAGTGGATCAATTTTTAAGTCCTTCCACGTCTCACCGAGGCCCGGGAGAAATGGTCGGTGTCCCGTTCTGTATTCAGCCAAAGACGGAACCGGAAAACAACGCAGTATAACTACTCAGGGGCAGAAAGGACGATTGCTTCAAATTGAGTTGGAAGAGGAGCGAAGAAAGGAGAAAACTCCGATTGGAAAGACGTATCGCGAAAGGAACGCTTACTTCATCAGTGAGACGAGCGGCGCTGGAGAAGGCTCTGTTTAGTGGTGGAGCACAGTGTTGCATCGGGGAACGAGAAGAGAAAGAAGATGAAACAGTGTCCCCAATCGGCTATTGGTGGGAGTTGGGATTGCCAGAATACACGGGCGAAAAGGGGGAAGTTGGGGAATCCACCATTGAGAACGAAAAACTCAATTTGCAAAAAGCGTAGAAAGGGTCGCAAATGCCAGAAATCTTGCCCGAACGGGCAGAGAGGTTCACTGGGCGAGTTCTATGCTCGTGGGACAGGGTACGTGGGGGTTTTGAAATCTGAATTACGCATCAGAGTGAGGGAGTATTGGGGGGGCCGTCACAGGACTTATAGCAAAACTTCGCAAGGTGGGTGGGGGCAAAAAAAGTTGAATTTTGGGTTGACGGGGGGGACAGCAGCCTAGCAAAAAAAAATTGCAGGAGGTAGAATCCATGCGAGGTAGGGTCAGCGCGGGGAACATCTTCTCTCTTTGAGTGAGGACGGAAGGAAAAGGCGCGGTCGGGAACACAATTCAAATAGCCCACAAAAAAAATCGGACAGGTGGGGGGCCAAGTAGGAAGACCACAAGAGGGGCGGGAAACGTAGGGCGGCGGCGGAGAAAGCAATGTACTACATTTGGAAGAACCGGAAAAGGACTCCGTGTTAGCGAGGCCTGTTGGATATTGACTTTCAGCTGAAACGGAGGGGAAACGCAGGGGAGAAACTTCAAGCAAGAAGATAGTGAACACAATAAATCTTTTCGCCGATGGCCGAAAAGGGGCTCGACAACGAACCTGATTTTTCGCGCGAATTGGGATGCTGAGAATAATAGGTCTGAGACAAAGCTCCAAAAGGTTACGGAGGAGAAAAAAGACTGTCAGCGATCGTGATTAAAACTATTGGGGACGTGAAACAAGGCCAGAGAAAAGGCTGCAAAAAACGGTCAATTCTTTTTGACGGTTAATTTGGGGCCTACGGGTGCGCCAGGCGAGAGGGTCAAAAAGATAATGAGACGGGGAGGGAAAGAAGCGTGAGCGACCAGACCACTCTTTCCAGGCGCAGGGCGGGTGCGTTAGAAGAGCAATTGAAGGGACTTCGATCTGATCGCCAGGAGCGTCAGAAGAAAGCGGCGGTGGCCCAACCATTCGGGGGCGCGAGGACAAATTCCGCATTCTAAAACAGTAGAGGAACTGCAGCAGAAAGGAGACATCTCTCTGGCCGTCGTGAAACTCTCGATTTTCTTCGGAACCGTAAATCGCCGAAAAGAAGCCCCAAATTTGGCACATTGTACATCTAAAAAAAAAACAAGTATTGGCGAAC
>Ga0179593_1485403_pt1 | contig 11364 bp, 10 predicted proteins | sample CZODoug2_1_08_16_FD_185931 | JGI IMG/M metagenome (GOLD analysis project Ga0179593, IMG submission 185931) | Vadose zone soil fungal communities from Angelo Coast Range Reserve, California, USA - CZODoug2_1_08_16fungal (PacBio error correction) | ecosystem: Environmental > Terrestrial > Soil >...
GGGGGAAAGCTCAAATATAGGGGGAAGGTACGGTGCACCGAGTGCAGGGGGAATATTCAAATCATAAGTGCTATTCGGTCCTGGGGAATGGAAAAATCGAAGTCTTATTTACACAAAATGAAGAAAAAGGACCGAAGCCAACAGAAAGGGAAGTTTTTTCAAATACTTCGGGGCCCAAAAGAGGAGAAAAAGAAAATGATGCACGATAAGAAAAAGTAGAAGGGAAAAACTTGAAAGGCACTACGCGGTACTCTCTTCTCAACATGCAGGGGAAAGTTCGGAGACAAAAAAAGAAAAAAAAAGCTGAGGGTAGAGACGCATTACCTGAAGGGCGAAACCGAAAGAAAAGGGGGAGGAAAGAAAGGCTGAACGAAACCAAGCGGGGTTCTTGTTCGAAAAGGGGGGATGGTGAAGAAGGGCAGGGCTCGGTCGTAGGCGACTGCGAATTCGTCTATCATCAGATTGGAAAATAAAAAGGGGAAGGGGGGTTGGACTGGAGCAAGGGGCGGTCCCGTGAAAGGGCGCTTGACAGTGGAAAAGAGATTCTTAGCGAAAAGGGAGGAAACGGAAAGTAACCGTGTGTGAATCATTCGAAAACATAAGCAAAGGAGGGAAAGGGGGGGGGAGGGTTCCGAAAAGGGACTTACGAGACTTGGTCAATTGGTGAGACAGAAACGGAGGGAGGTCTACAGGCATACCTCTCCCTGACACGTAGGAGAATTTAGGCAGAGAATTCCTGCTTAGAAAAAGGATCCATAAATCATCCGTGAGGCGCAAGGAAAAGGACCCCTCAAATCCGAGTCGAATGCCTAGAAAGGGGGGGATTGCCGAGGAAAAAAATGGGGGGGTCCTGATCAGAAAAACTTGAGTCGCAAAAAAGAATCCAATCGGGCGAAGAGACGGGCTGTCACAGAATCGGGAAGGGGGGGAAAGGTTAGGGGAAGAGGTTCAGGGGGCGGACCGTCGAACCCCAGTCTTGGGGGGGGGAAACTCGGATTTTGAGGAACTGGAGGTAGAGGGCCTTTTGCAGGAAAGATAGGGGAAAAGAAGGGGGGAAGGAGGGAGGTCAACCTGTACGTCTATCACGTGTTCGAGTCGCGACAAAAGAAAAAAACATGAAGGGCGGAATGGGTTGTCCAAAGTCTTCGGGGGTTGGGGGTAAGAAAGTTAAATCTGAAAATGGCGTCGGGAGGGACCACTTTCCCGCGCCCGAGGATAGAAAAAAGAAATCAAAGGGGGATGCCAAGATTCAAAGAGGGGGGAAAAAAGTTGAGGCCGAAAGAGCCTATGTGGAAGCATGGTGTCACTAACCCGAGGGAGAGCAGCATAACCTTGTAGCGCCATGATATTGACTTGCAGGGGGATTCGACGGGGAAGGGGAGGAAAGGTTAGTTCAAACTAGATGTAGGGGCGGCACCAGAGAAAGAAAAAGATGGGATATGGTGACGCTTTATCGTGGTCTCGGGCGCTGCAGGCGGGGCTCGGGGCGAGAAATGACTTGCATTGGGTCGTGAGGGGGGGAGAACTCAAGTGGTCTTGAGCGAAGAAGGGGAGCCCAGGGGCTCTAAGAATTCGGGGGCACCCGGAAAGATGGGGGTCATCTACAGGTCACATTCATCTTCTGCCAATCTGGAAAAGGAGATCGGGGAGGAGAGAAAACTAAGTCACTCAGCTGCCCAGGCTTCAAAGGGAGTGGGGGGGATCTGGATGACCTGCCAAAAAGCTTAATGTGAAATACAAAACAAGGTGAAAGAAGAGGCGTCGGTTTGCGGGAGAGAGGAAAGGGGGTGCTTAAAGTGTGGTGACTCGACTTCGCGGGGTGGCTAGGAAGTATTCGGAAAGAGGGGGTTATAGACTTGAGGAAGAGAGTATAGAACCCGTTGAACCAAAAAAGGTCCTCAAAGAAAAGAAAAAGTCCAACCAAAAACCAAACAATGCACGTCGCAGAGAAAAAGAATTCTTAAAAAACTGGCGCCTCGGTACTAGAACAAAGGGGGGGAAAAAAAAAAAATGAGGAGAGAACTCCCGAAAGAAAATTCGCCTACCAAAAGAACCGCGGAGGGAAGGGGAGGGGGGGAACCTGCAGCGAGGAAAAGGACGAAGAAGGTGAGGGGGGGCTAGGACCTAAGGTAAGAAGTATATTATCCTTTAGGAAGTGACTGAAGGAAAAGCCTGAGATAGGCAAAGTCAGCCAGGGTCTGTTCACGACCCGGCCCACGATTAAGAGGAAAGGAAGGAAAAAGTAGCGAGGACGTAGAAACTATATACTAAGGGAAACCTACATCCCAGAGGCCAAACCATGAACCTGAAGAAAGATAGATCGGAACGCCCAACTCCATAACTTGGTAAAACGGACATGGCCGTCACAGACCCCGTCGAGGAAAAAACCAGAATATAAGGGCCGGGGGACTGCCCGAACAATCGTCGCCGTCGACGGTTGGGGAAAAGGAAAAAAGGAGGAGCACGCCCCGAGGCGAAAGGGGTGATCGAACAAAAGGGTGACCAAGAAGGCTGGAACGGAAAATATGGATCTGGATTGGGGGAGCTATAAGCTTGCGTGTACAGGAAGCGCCGGAAAAGTGTCTCTGCCAGAAAGGAAAACCCGGACAGGGGGGACCACCCTTGCAATCACAACGGGGGAAGGTGACCTGGGGCGGAGGAAAAAAAGGTAAAGAAGACCTCAGCAAAAATGAGGAAAGGAGGGAAAAAAAAAAAGTCCGCATGTAACGGAAAAACTCGGCTCCCATCCCTGCATTCCTTGAAAAGGGGGCCTGGGGGGGAAGGAAGGGTTCTACAGAGGCAGGAACAGAAGGGCTCAACCAGAGGCAACAGACCCGAGGTATGTGACAGAAAAAGGAAAGGAGAGATGGAAACTGAACGTTAAGGGGAATTAACCACCGCCACAGTCGATCAAAAAAAATGTTGGCTGGGGGTCAACACTAGGGATCGGGATTGGAAAGATAAACCAGGAGATAATTTAATGGGGGGACGATAGGGGAAGAAAACAAGGAAGGGGGAAGGGGCCCTGTATCACAGCAGAAGCAAATGTGACAGAGGAATGAGAAAGGCTCGAAGGGCCTCGGGTTGATGCCTTTCCGAAAACAAATCTTTGAGACAAAGGGGGAGCTGTAGGCGAGTCGGAAAATGGAGTAAGTAAAAACAAAGCCAAAGCGTTTGGCACTGGTGATGACAAAACCGGCAAAGAGCCGGACAAATTCAACACTCCGGCAGGAATCTCCTCAGGGACCCAAAAGGGATGTGATGTGAAACGAACTGAAAAGACCCAGGAAGAACAAGGAGGAAATTCCTTGAAATCTGAAGAAGGCGGAATTCCAGCAGAGGGAACGAGGGGTAGCAGAAGCGCATTTCAGAAAGGTTTAAAAAAAGCTTGGTGTTTGAGGAATCCTGTAGGAAGGGTCGGGAGCTAAAATTGTCGGCTCACAGTCAGGGGGACTTGAATGGGAAAAGAGGGAAGAGGAAGCCAAAATCTTCGGGGGTGGGACCTAGACAAGTGCTGCAGCCTGACAACGGGGTGAGGTCCAGGTAAGTTCGCCGGTGGGTTCAAGGGAATGTGGGTCGAGGAAATTTGAGAAGGAACCAGCCAGGAATGGACGAGCTTGGGAAGTCGACACAACAACCGTTGAACAGTCCAGGGGAGATTGGGAAGGGGAAAAGGGGTTCTTCGCGAGGGTTTCAGGCCTTTAGAAGGCGAAACGGGAAGGGACCACGTATCCTGATAGCTGTCAAAAAAGGGACTCGTGAGAGAAGGAAAAATTATGGGGAAAGCAAGCAATCTCGAAGAAAAACAACGTAGGGGGGGGGGTACCTTTCATCAATATTGTGGCCTCAGGGTCACCGAGTTCTGCCATAAAGAACAAAAGGAGGGGCGATAGTCCAGAGCGTCGTGGAATAAAATTACAAAAAAGAGGAAAGACCCTGGGGCAAACCCACACAAACGGAAGGTTCACGTGAAGGAAAAATACATAAAAAGCTTACTCATCACGGAGTGGGGGGACATCAAAAGTGGAAAAGAACCAGGGAAGGCAAAGAAAGAAGCGAACGAGAGGGGACAAACAAAAATTCAGGCAGGTGCAGCAGGGGGTATAGAGAAAAGAGGGAAAGAGCAAAATGTGAGAAAAGCAATTGTACATCTATCGAAAAATACCTACATACCCAAGGGGAGTCCGAGAAAAAGGGAATTAAAAAAAAACGGAGGGGGGGTCGAGACACGGTTTAAAAGGCGCTTAGGGGGGCCTCTCGGAGGGGGGAGGAGGTCAGCCCAAGTAAAATACAGGATTGTCTCCGCAATGACCTGGATAGGGGGAGCTTTGAGGGGGGGGGCGGAGGGCAAGGCTAGGAAAATCTATCAAGAAAATTGAAATGTCCAAGGAAGGAACCTGAGAGTCCTATTTCGATATGTGTTGAGGGAAAGTCCTAAGGAGTGGTAAGTTTACTCTTAAAGACTTTCTCCAGGGGGGGGGCGGGGGGGAACGAGCTTCAAAGCGGGGTCAGAAAAACAAAACCGGAGATAAAGTGAGGGACGCTTTGAATTGAGCTGGGTGAAGGAGGGGAGGTAGAAAAGACTGTCTATTAGAAAGGTAACATGGGGGCAAGGAGGGCCTCTTGAACGTCTAAGAAGGTAATTGAAGATTTGAAAAAAGGGGGGGGTCCTTATCTACGGGGCGGGAGATCTCAAAAAACAGGTCCAAGCATCCTCGAGCCATCTTGGATGATAAAGAGGGAAAAGGGGATGTTAAACAGACCGTTGCGATGTCGGGTCCAAAAAAAAGGAGAACCGTGGAAAGGAAAGTCCGGGTCTCAGCTCGAGTTTTGCAATTAAAAAAAAGGGAAAAAAATGTTAGTCCTGTGGGGAAGGGGAGTGGCTACGGGGACAATTTGGTTCTTAGCAGGAAATGCGCCGTCTATTTGGAAGACCCCCATAGAAAAAAGGGTCCAGGGGGAAAGAGGGTCAATGGGGGCCCTGTCGTAAGAAAAAGGTTGTAAGTCGGGGGCGAGCATGAATGGTGAAGTGTGAACGAGGTCCCTCAGCAGTAAGTCGGAGAAACAAAATGAAAAAAAAGAAGGCCGCCGAAAAAAAAAGTGACGTCTATCACCCGTCAGCAAAAAAAAACGAAGAGTGGAAGGGTCGTTTCAACGCAAGACGGTCTAACTAGAAAGGGGCCCGCACGGGGAGGGTAGGAAAGAGGCTCACCAAGGAATGGTCGAGACGGGGTCTTGGCGACAGTTTGCGAGAAACTGTAAAATGGGTTGGCGGCCAGAAAAAATCAAATCAACGCGCGGAAAAAAGTCACTTTGGCAAAGGGTGGTAGGGTTGCTGCTCAAAGGGTGATGAAAATGTTCAGAAGGGAGAAGCGCGAATGCGTGAGATGGACTTTCTCTATCCTCAAGTGGGCGGGGAGGGGATGGGATCAAAGGGAAGTTCAAAAGTATCATGCCCGAATTCAAAAAAAAAAAAAAAGAATGGGTGGAGATCTAGAACATCATCGGTCGCCAAAAGATAGCGCGCAGGCCGCCCTTCAACAGAGAAGGGGCGGCCTTGGATCAGGGGGGTCCGAGAGGTGAAGAGGGAAAGCAAAGGCAGAGAAGGTGGGGAAAAAGAAAAAGGTTTCGAAGCACGAGGCCTTGTAAAAAAGCTTGACGTTCAACTAGGGATTGTCCGTGTGGATTGCGGGCAAAAAGCGCTGGCGGGGTAATCTAGGGGGGTCAACAAGGGAATAAAAAGAAAAACAACAACAACTTAAGGAGGAAAGTGAAAGAAAAAAGGACCAACCCCGGTTGAACGATGGGAAACATCGTAGAAAAAAAAAGGGCAACGCCATCGCGCGAGAAGAAGACTGCTGTAGAGGAAACGGCTATGACGAATTGGTCAGTTCCAAAAAAAAGGCTACGGAAGGGATGGGGTGAAAGTAGGACGAAGAGAAGGAGAGAGAAACAACCACTCGTGGAGGGGAGGGGGGGTTTGTAACTGCTCATAAAACTGAGTTTTCATGGGGGCTACGACGTGATTAATAGAGGTCAAGATTTGAAAAGGAAAGAGTAACTGGATCGGCCGAGAGCGGCCAAGGCTGGAAAATCTTAGGGAAAAAGCACGGCACGCAAAGGAAAGGAAGGAATCGTGAGCTTATAAAAAAAAAAATGCTAAAATGGAAGGCCCGCAAAGAAAACGGTCACAGGACCACATTTATCTACCCAAGGATGTAGAGGATAGGGGGGGGTCATCCAAGAAAAAGATTGATGAAGAAGGGGCCCCGGGGGATGCGGAGGGAAAATAGACTTTCGGTCCGCCCTGGGTAAGTGCGAAAAGACTTCGTCTCCCCTGTCTGGGGAAAAACTACCTGAGATCACCATAAGAGCCGGGGAAGAAAAAATTGGTTTCCGTAACCAGCACAAGGGTTGGGTAGTTCTCTCAGCGATAAGGGAGTGGTCAAACTCACGCCAAGACCGGGGTCGAGCCGAAGGTAGGGGTTTATTACCACCCCACTTGCAACTCAACTTACAAGAGGGGGGGGGGTACTAGGGAAGAGGTGATATCCTTTACAGTAAGAACATAAGAAAACCATTGAGAAAGAGACCTACGGACAACAGGACCTAGCCCGCTCTTAAAAGGGAGAACAAAAGAAAATGTTCCTTGAGGAGGAAGAAATAAGGGGTGTTCTCAAATGCAAAAACCACCCAGACCAAACAAACCCTATGGGAGGTGAAAAGCAAACTCATGGGGTGAGGAGATGACGCTGGACGGAGGGGAAGGACCCCCGTGACAAACAAAAAACCGTTTTTGCATTTAAAAATCGGTCAAATCTAATAAGGGATACGAGGCCGAGGCACCACGGGGTTGAAGGTATTTGAGGGTAGTCCAACAAAGGAGAACGGCCTGGGGCAAAGTCCGGGGGGGAACACACGGGAGCCGTCGTGTTCATGGAATGACTTGACAGCTTTGAAAGACCATCGCTGTCGACCTCGAAAAACAGTAGAGAGGGGAAATTACAACGGCACCAAAAGAAAATAGCGGGGAGGAAAGGATTCACCGATCATAAGATAAGTACAGCCCGACAACAAGGAAGAGCCTGCAGAAATGAATACTCTGTCAAGCGAAAGACGCCTCCAAGAATCAACCCGAGCCCTGCAGGATGAAAACAATCGGCGCCAAGGGAGGAAACTCGGGTCCGTCAAATCGCAGGCTGCATCCCCCAAGAACAACAACCGCTTTGTGGACTCCCGCGTTGGTCGGGATGACTTCTGAAATCCGAGAAAAGGTAGGAGTCTGTGGTAACGATAGACCACCGGTGAGCAAGGACACGAGGTTTGGTTGGATCACTTGTGAAACGGGCAACGTTTTTCCAAGGGGATTTTGAAATCAGTCGAGGATAAGAAAAAGAAATTTCGGGGAAAAGACTGATAGATGGGGGGGAAGGCGTCAGGGAAAAATTGGAGGGGATTTGCCCAAAGAGGGGCCTGTTGTCAAAAACGAGGAGAACATAAACCCTGCGAAAGAAAACATCAAGGGCACCACCGAAAACGGTGCCACCCGGAAAATCCCCTAAAGAGGGGATAGAGAAACAAAAAGGGATGAAACGCAGAGTAGTGGTGGGTTCCTCGGTGGCACCGAGGAGGGTAAAAGGGATCAGGAAAGTCAAGGCTAGTCAGAGGCCTGGGGGGAGAGCGAAAGGACAAGTCGAATAGGGGAGTCCAGTGGCAATCAAAAAAAAATGGAAGGTGTGTCAATCGGAAGAAAAGGAGTCGCTTTCCAAAGAAGGGAAAAAGAGGGGGCGAGAGCGGACGGATACAATCCCGACGAGAAGCACGCGACCTGAAGAAACCGACATGACGGGCCTGCGGAAAAAACAGGTGTATCAAAAATGGGAAGGAAGGTCCTTTACCTGACGAGCGATAAGCACCCGGACATACCCAAGGGAAGCCGATAAAAGGAGGGTAAAACCAAGGTTGGTCCAACGTGGGGCGGCTTCTATTTTACAGCCGACGGTGGGCGGCCGAAAAAAATCATTGGCGAAGAAAGACGCGGACTGTATCGTCTTTGGACACTCTAAGGTCAATTCCACACTTAGTGCGTAAACCAGGCTGTTGGGGATGGGTCCAAGGGTGGGTTGGATCAAGGAAGGACCCAACTCGGTTTTCGTGGGAAGAAGCCCGGGGGATTTTGCGTTGGTGGGCCGACATCTACGGTGGGACTATAGCCCAAAGCTCAGGCAGAGCACCAATACTTATCAACGGGACCATGGGACAACTTGGCGACTATTCGGGTGATATCTGTCCAAAATACATATAGAGTAAACGGAAGGTAAAAATCAATACTCTAGGATAAGCTCGCTAATCCACAGAGAAAGGCCGAAATTTGAAACAATGCCAAGACAGGTTTTGACCTGCTGGCTGGCGGGGAACGCAAGCAAAAGGATTCCAATGCGCCTCCCGCGCAATCCAGGCAAACAAGTCAGGGCAAGGGTGATACCAAATATCTGGGGGGTAAGGGGGTAGGCCGAAGGGGGAAACAGGAGGGGGTGGCCGGCGAGAAAAAGGGGGGAAAGGAAGTCAGAGGGCCTTTAACGGGTTCCGCCCAGGGGAAAATTTTGCCGGATGCCGAAGATGAGCAGTTCTATTCTTGCCGACAAAAGCATTGAAAAACAAAATGCGGGGTGGGGGGTCAAAACCCGGGTAACGGTGGGGGTTGAGGGCCTCTAAAACGAGAAGGTGTAGGGCACTTGACCAATCACGTATCTCTCCCACGAGAAGAACGAGAATCCGGTGAAGGGGCAAAAGAAATCGTGGCAAAGTTTACAAACTATAAAGCGCGCCCGAATAGGGCGTACTATCAGGGTGACCGACGCCTACTGTAAACGATCATGTGACCCGTTAACTAAGAGGGTAGGCCGCGAAATCGGAAAAAAAGGGGGGACGTAGGGGACGTTTAGAGACTGGGCTTGCCGAGGTCAACGAAGGGTGGCGGAACAGGTGTACCGATCAAGATCGAGGAAATTTGGGGAAATTTGGGGGAAATCGGAGGGTTTGCTGGTCTGGGCTGTGCTATGCAGTAGTCAATCCTCTCGGGTCATGGTCTTGGAGGGAGCACTCCGAGTGGAACCGAACGAGGACCAAAAAAGACGTGGCCGCTAGAAAGGACTCATTCCAGTTCCGCTAATGGGGAAATCTGGATCGCTTCTATTTCAGCAAAGGAAGGGGGAAAATGGCAACATTCTGCTTCTGTTTGCGGAGTCTTACCAACTGACGGGAGAAGCGCCCCCTTAGAGCAGGGGGGGGATCGTGAGGGTAAATGATCCACAGGAAAAGAGAATTGGAAGAATCTGGAAAAAAGGGGGAGGGCTATAATGTTCGTTCAAAACGCGATTGGCAGTTGCTGTTTCGGGGGGGGGGGGCGACGAGGAATGGGAGTTGCGATGATATGATACGGGCTTTGGTCCCAGATACGACTAGCCAAAACAAAAAGAGGGATGAAAAGATAAGAAAAACCCGGGGAAAAAAAAAAAAGTCATCCAGTGAAAGAAGGCTGGGGGGGGGTATGCAAAAGCAACGCAAGGAACGCCAGAGCCAAGCAAAATGAGGGGAAAAAAAGAATCGAAAGTCTTCGAACGTGTCTTTCCCATTCCGAGGGGGGGAAGGATCCCCGCATACCCGAAGAAGACGAGCCTGAGCGTCCGGCCGGGGGACCGGGTGAGGCTGAGAACGCCGCCCTGTAAGATTGTGGGGGGGAGACGTGAGGGAGTCGACATTTTGCAATTTCGGACAAGGGGGACTTGAGGTGAGACAGTCAGACAACCAGGCCCATTCTGGTACTCGGCACGAAAGGAAGGGGAAAACGCCGACTGCCGACCCAAAAACATTAAAAAAACAAACATTTCCACTTGAAAGAGCCGCGAGCGGGGAGGATCGGTGCGGAATCTCGGACCGCCATCAAGGCGGAGCAACGTAGTAGAAAGCCCCGGCGGGGAAAGGAAACTCCGGCCTCCCTTTAAGGTCGCTGTTAAAAGAGAAAAAGGCTGGGACTACCCTTATATCAGGCAAGGGCGGGAGGGTTGAATCGGGACGTCCAAGGTGGTTGACCGATGTACATAAACTTTTTGTGGAGGTTAGACGGTTTTAGCGGTCCTAGTTGGGCTAGTTACAGTTGTTCCAAAAAAATCCAACCCTACTCTATTTCTCCCTTCAAAACAGAAGAACAAGGTTTAGTACCACCCCCTTCCCTCGAACGGAACAAGAAGGAAAAGGAATGAGATGAGACTGGGGCAAACCGGGACATTTCTACCTCCCCCGTGCAATCTGAACTAACTCTCGCCTGCCGGCAGGTACCTCGCTCCCATCATTCATCCGGAAGCCCCAAAGTTTAAAACGACTCTAACTACGCTCCCAAATTGGGAGAGACATGCAGCAACCCTAAAAAGTTTCTGGGGACAAGCACGAGTCGTCTAGAGGACGCTTGAAAAGGGGGGGGATTTGCTCGATAAACCAGGGTACCATGGGGGAAGAATCTGCCAATTCCTGGGAGATTCCCTGCCCATTCTTAGAGGGGGGGGAATTGGAGCTAGCCAAGGATGATTTCTGTCACCGGGAAAGACGAAAATGTGTCCAAATAAAGAACGACCGTGGGCACTCCGTCGGTGTGATGGGGGGAAAAAATAGGGACCTCAAACGAACACCACAGAGGTGTCGACCCGTAAAACAATATCAGAGGACTGGAAAGCCCAAAGGAGAGGAGCTGGGGGAAAGTTGACACACCAAATAAAACGGCACGAAAAAAAAAGGATACGAAAAAAGTGCCCGGAAAATTGCAAAGGGGCAAAGGACCCATCAGAGACTACAGTGGGTCCAAGGATCAAAACTCCTCCAGGAGGATCTTTACGAAGGAAACCTGTCTCGAAACGATCGGCCGGTCAAAATCGCAGAAGCGAAAAAAAAAGTCCCCCTGGGGAATCCCCCGCTTGGGGAAAAAAAAAGTGGTAGCTTCCAAGGTTGAGGGGATTACTGGACTGTTCAGAAGGCTCTGTCGGGGTCGACAACGTCTCTTCGTCTTTGTTTGTGGGAAAAAAAATCAAAAACGTAAAAACTGGCCGAAACAAGGGGGGGTACAAAGGGCGGTATTGCCCTTGCCGGTGGGGGGGGATAATGGGTTGATATCGGAAACGCAAAGGCCGGATGGGCCGAGAAAGGAGGGTTTGGAAGACGTCTAGACAATTTGGGAATATGGGAAAACAGGTCGTCAAACGTTGGGTTGTAAGACGCACCTGAGAAGGGTCGAACCAGACACTGCAAAAGAAAGGGATTATAGAAGGGACCAAGAACGCGGTGCACCGAGTACATATGGGGGTGGGAGCAGGG
>Ga0179593_1527989_pt1 | contig 11364 bp, 23 predicted proteins | sample CZODoug2_1_08_16_FD_185931 | JGI IMG/M metagenome (GOLD analysis project Ga0179593, IMG submission 185931) | Vadose zone soil fungal communities from Angelo Coast Range Reserve, California, USA - CZODoug2_1_08_16fungal (PacBio error correction) | ecosystem: Environmental > Terrestrial > Soil >...
TCCTGTGAAAAGGAAAGTCTCGAAGGTTTATAAAGGTCAAATTCTCACAGAATCCCGGCGATCACTTACGGAATGAAACCCATAAATAAAAAAAGGTTTTTTCCACTACAGCAAAGAAGCAAAGTGGCTCGGGTTTTTTCACGGTGCGTGACAAAAAGCACCGAAGCAACGTGTCCACCAAAAAAGCAGTGGGAGCGCGGGTGAAGTGGGAAAACCTAACTCCCGGAAAAAAAGACACAAACGTCCACGCTTTTGACCCCTTTACAAGAATGGAAAACGCAGGGGAACCATGGACTAAGGGAGCCAAATGGCCGGCAACGAACAAAAAACAACTAGAACCATAAATTCGACCCAAATCCACACAAACCGGGCGAAAGAAAAGGCGCCCCTTCCAGCAAAAAAGCTTCGTGGATGTTACGTGCAGGGGGTTAGAAAGGAAACTTGCCTAATGATCCGACAAACCTCATCCCATAACACAAAAGAGGGTGTTCTTGCCACGGAAGGCCGATTGGAGTTTCTTGAAAGGTGGGAAAAGGCCTGGGGGATTGACAACCAAAACGAAGTGTTCCTCCCGCAGGCCCGGAAGGGGGGTTTGTTTTTTGGTGGCCAAAAAAAAGAACTTTTGGTATGTGGGGGCCGACGAAAAAAAGGGGGGGACAAAGGAAAAAGAAAGTGTTTTGAAGTTCAGGGGGGGGAAAGTACATAAAGGGGACATCGATTTAACCTTTTATCAGAAGAGGAGTCTCCCAAGGGGAAAAAAAGGAAGAAAGTGGAAAATTGCAGGTCCACGGAGATAACTTAAAAAGACTCGAAGGGGGGCAAACGCCCGGGCCGGGGAAAACGACATCCCCAAATACGTAAAGAAGGAAAAAGAGAAAGACGCGGGAGCCAAAAAAACCCATGAAAAAAACCCGACCAGAATGCGAGGAATTCTAACTCGAATTGGAAGGAGAAGAAATGTGCCGAATTTGACGTCCTTGGGACCAGTTCCCCCGAAAGACGAAAGGACAAACGTTCAAGGACGGCCCCCGGACCTTAACTTGTTCGTACCCAGGGTGAATAAGGTCCCCGTCGCGGAGGGGGGGGAAAGTTGCGGGGAAAAACTCAAAACCTGAAAGAAAAAAACCAAAGTCCCCGACAAAAAAAAAAGGAAAAAACCGTAGGAGCCGTGGGAAAAAGCCTTCGCAGGGGAAAAGACGTTTGCTTGGAGGGGAAAAAAAATCAAAAAATCTCAAACCACAAAAAGGAAAGGAAAAAGAGAGAGAAAAATGTCAAGTCTTCCCCGGAAAAAAAAAAAGGAAGAGACCCGGAAGACACGGAAGTTTTGAGGAGGGGGGGTGGCCGGTCGACGTCGATGGAGGAAATTTTTAATACGGGGAGGAAAGAAAGCCTAACCGTCCGCCGAACGGGGGAGGAAAGGGTTCACAAGGAGGTAAGGCCGAACAGGCCCGTGGGAAAAGGGAAAAAATTTTCCAAAAGGAGGGAATTATTCTCCCGGGGGAAAGGAACCGATGAGAAAGGAACTGGTTGGGGGAGAGGAGGTCCCCCTGGCAAATAAAAAACAAAAAGAAAGAGCCGGCCCTTTCCTGTTGGAAGTCTCGGCCGGCTTTAAAAGGTGGGACATGACTGAATTGGAAGGGAGGGGGAAAACACCAAAGGCCAAGGTAAAAGAGGGGTTTCCTTGTTGATGTTGGTGGAAGTGTTGGGTTCACTTTAAGGAGCGAGCCGGAAAGGTGAAGAGAAGAAAAGGATAAAACAGGGAAAAGAAGGGAAGGTTCCGGCAGGAAAAATTAACCTGAACCAAAAAAAAAAAAAAAACCGTCCCCAAGGAAATTTCAAGAAAGAAAGGAGGGGGCTTGGGGGGGGGGGGGGGGTTTTTTCCTTGGGGAAAAACCGTATGGAAAGGAAGAAAACGGAGGACCCTTGTGGGGGAAAAAGAAAACAACGGTGGGGGAGAAGAAAAAAAAACTCCGGAGAGAAAAGGGACAAGGTAATGATTTGTCGGAGAGCAAAAGGAAGGGGGGCCCACATCAGAAAAAGATAGGGAAAAGAGGATGGCAAAAAGAGACCTGGCGCCCATCGAGGGGTTTGATTTGTGTGGAAAAAAGGGTGGTTTAAATAAGGGGGGCATTGAGAAAAGGAAAAGGTCTTGGAAAGAAGGGGGGGGGGCCCCGAGGAACAGGAGGGAAGCCTGTGACGTGTGGGGGGGGGTTTGGGGGCTTAAAGTAGCACGCCCGAAAAAGAAAACCGCGAACCGAAAAAAAACACTCCCACTGGAGAAGGGGGGGGTCCCACGTTTCCGGGGGAGGGGGAAGTTTTGGTGTTGGGCACAAGGAAAAAAAAAAGCACGACAAGGGAAGGAGGTGGGCGGCTTTTTTCGAAGGAAAGTGTAGAAGTTTGATAAGGAAAAATTCTTCTGCGCAGGGGGAAAAGATTAGAGTTGGGACCGGAAAAAGGGGGCCATATGGGAAAAAGAGAAGCGGGGAAGAGACTTCCCTGAGCGACTGGAAGACCAAAGTAGGAATTCCCACTTTTGTGGGTTTTTGGGTGGAGAACAAAAAAAAAAAAAAAAATTTCCTCCATTAGGGGAAGGGGAAAGAATTTCAGAAAGTTCCAAGGTTTTGGTTTACCAAAAAAAAGGGAAGGGGACTGGGAGGGAAAAGAAAGAGAAAAAGGGCGAAAGCGAAGTATAAGGAAGGTGCCTGTTTTGATGGGGGAAAAAAAAATCGTGGGGGGATTAAGGGTGAAGGGGGGTAGGAAAGAAAAGATGAAGATTGGGACGGGGACAAGGGAAGGGGGGAGCAAAAGAAGGGGGGGAGCGGCGGGTTATGTGAGGAAGTGAGTGTCGGGCGAGGGGGAGGGTGAGGGAAGGAGGGGGGGGGGACGATGGGTGGGAGAGGGGGGCGGAGAAGCGGGTGTAGGGAGGAAGGGTAAAATGGGGGGGGGGGTTAGGAACGGACGTGATAGGGGGGGAGTGGGGAGGGGGTAGGGTAAATGGAGAGAAGGAGCCAAAAAGGTGCGTGGGGTGGGGCAGTAATAAGAAGAAGGAAGTGAAGCGGAGTGGGGGGGGGGGAAGGGGGTGAAGGAAGGGGAGATGTGGGGTAGGCGTTTTGGGGGAGAGAAGAGTAAAACCAGGGAGTAGACAAGGAATAATAGAGTAACGGGGGGAGGTATTATAAAATTGGAGAAAAGGAGGTAAAAGAAAGGGGCGGAGCTTGAGCTACGAAGGGAGATAAGGGAGAAGAGTGGGGGGGTAGGGAGGATAAGGGGGGCAGGTAGGAGGAGGAGGGGAAAGGTGGTGAAGGGTGGGAAGGTGAGAGGGGGTAGCGCGGGTGAATGAGGTAGGGGAAGATAAGGAGGTGGAAGGAGGGGCTATAAAGGAGAGAGGGGAGAAGAGGGAGGAGGGAGGGGGGGGGAGGGTGAGGAGGAGAGGGGGGAGTGTGAGAACAAAGTGGAACGGATAGTGCGGGGAGAGAGACGAAAGGGTGGGGGAGGGGAGAAAGATAAGGAACAGAGGTAGTGGGGACTGCGTGGGGGGGGCAGGGGTGGGTGAGGGGGGAGGTGGGGAGAGAAAGAGGCAGGGAGGAAAGGAGGGATGTGAGGAGGGGATAGGGAAGGAGCAGAAGGGAGGGAGGGGAAGAGGAAAATAGGGAGGGGGAGGGGTGGACAGAGCGGAAAAAGGAGGGTGGGGAAGAAAGAGCGAAGAGGGACGAGGGTTAGGGAGGTAGGTGGGGGGGGGTATAGGGGTAGTGAGAAGTGGCCACCGTAAATGGGGGGGAAAGTGGAAAGAAAGGGGCCCCGGCTTTGATCCAACAAGGGGGGGAATGCCGGGAGGAAGACCCCCCCAACAACCACACAAGGAAATCAGCAGTCCTTCCGCCTGTATAAAAAAACGAGGAAAAAGAAAAGTGCGAGTGCCGGAAGGGGAGGAAGGGAAAATCGTAGAAGGGTGAAAAAAAGGACAAAATGAGATCGCGGTCCCTTTCTAGGCGGGTAAGAATGGAACGTACCGAGACTGGAAAGAAAGGGGGGAAAAACCACAGGTTTTCCCGTGAAAGGGGGTCTCCATAGGTGGAAATAGAAATTTTGCACCTTCTCTACCAAAAGGAACCTGAAGAAAACGCCCAAATTTCGTATTAAAAAGAAAAAGATTGTTGCACGGAAAAAGAAGGGGGTCCGCCTTTCCACATACCTGGTCTTCCTGCGGATATCTAGAAGAACTAAAAAAGTCTTTCTGCTGAAGACCGTGAAGGGGGGGGGAAGAAGCCGAAGGGGGAGGAAAAGGAAGGTAGGCCCGGAACGCCGCCCGAAAAGGCAACGGCCCCGTAACCGACCTGGGCAAGGGGACAAAAAAAAGAAGTGTTTTCCGCGAATGCGGGAGGTGGGAGGAAACCGTTGGAACAGGAAAAGGGAGGGAAGGAAGTGAGTTTTTTTTTTTGCGAAAGAACCTAGAGTTCCTTGTGGTCCCAACGAAAGAAAGAGGAAGAAAAAAGAGAACGGGCCTTTCAGGAGCACGTCCCCCCCGGAGCACTCAAAAAAAACAGGAGGAGAAAAAAGGAGAAGAGAAGAAGGGCTTTCCGGAAAAAAGGGAAAGCCCCCCGCCCACTAAGAAAGAAAAAAAGGGAACCAACACAAATGTCTCTTCCGAAAGGTCCCCCGAAAGGTAAGACGCGAAAGTCCTCGCCAGCCAAAATCAAAAAACTTTTAACCGGGACCAGAAAAAAAAAGGGGCGCAAAGGGGGGAAAGTCGCCGAAAACTACAAGGAAAAGAGAAGAAAAAAATGGATGCGGGTACGGCCTTGTGGGAGACGCAGAAAAGGCCGCCCGGCCCCTAAAGATTCGAAATCCTCAGCAACAATGTTAGGAATTGCAGGAAGTTGAAGTTTCCCCGTGAGATTCCAAGAAAGGGAAAAAGGCAAAAGACCAGGATGTGGGGGGGTGGAAAACGCCAACTAGAAGCAAACATTTGCCCCCTAAAAGAGAATCGAATCGCCCCAACCAAGCAGGCAGTGGGCCGGATTTCCGGAAAGAAGTGTGCCAAAGGGACAGCCTGCCCGAAGGGAAAAAAGAATTAGACGGGGAGGGGGGGGAGGCGCGGCCAAAAAAAACTGGCGGTGGGGGATTTGTCCGGTTAAGGACATGGAAATTACCCGCGAAAAAAAGAAAGGAGAGGAAAAAAAAAACCCAGCAGGACCGGAGAAAATCTTCAGAAGGCCCCCCTGATGACAAGGACGCAAAAAGGGAAAGTCTCTCCATTCTCCTTAAGCTCAAACCTTTTTTTCCCCTGGCGGCTTGAAGAGGGGTTTTTTTTTGAGGAAAAAACCCTGCTTGACAAAAAAAGGTGGTGGTTTTGTTGGCGAGGAAAAGAACATTTGCCAAGAATCGGGATCCAAGGGGGACAAAGGTTTTTCCAAACAACCATATTTTACGAGGGGATGCAAGTCAAAACAGAACTTACAAGGGAAAAAAGGGAAAAATCGACTTTTCAGCGCGAAGAGGGGCCCTTAGGCGAGGGTTTTGGGGACCCGGGGGGACTGGTAAAGTTTGGAAACTTGGCTTGGAGGAAAAATTTATGGAGGGGCGGTTACAGCCGGTTACAAAAAACTGTGGGAATTCATTGGGGGGGATTGGTAAAGTCGGAGTTTCAGGAGCCCCCCCCCCCCATGTGTTCCCCCCGCCGGGGAGACAATTTATTCCCCAAGGGGGGGGAATCCAAGTCGCACTTCAGGCAGAAGGCACAGACGATCAATCAAACCTTTTTGGAAAAAAAGTTTTTGGGCAAAGACCCGCAAGAAAAGGGCGGCAAATTGAAGTCCAACCAGGGAAAAAAAAAAACAAAATGGAAAATATACCCAGGTGGCCCCCCAAGGAATGGGGAGAAATTATTTTCCCGAAGGGGGGAAGAGGGGTAAGTGGAAAGAAAAGGGGAGCTCCTACCACACAACTTCACCCTGAGTTCCGTTTACAATAAAAGGTACATCTGCCCCCCAAGGGAAAGAACCACGCCCTGGAAAATGCGAAACGCCCACCTATAACCAAAGAAACACAAAGACACAAGCAGGGGAACATTTGTACCTCCTAAAAAGGGCTATTTAAACGTGAATAAGAAAAAGCCCAAACCTTCAGAGAAAGGCCCTAACACAGAAAAAGAAATTACTTTCACAAAGATGGATTTTTTCTTTTTCCTTTTTTGGGCACTCCACCGCCAACGTAAAAAAGATGGACACAAAAAAGTGTGGGTCCAGGGGAGGGGGTGGCAAGAAAAAAAGGGAAAAAATTGGTGATTGGGCTCGAAGACGGTCGGCGGGATGTTGGGGGGGTTTTCCCTTCAAAAAGAAAGGGAAGCGAAAGGGGAAACAAAGGAAACGGAGGAAATGGCCCAGTTTGAGTGGGACAAAAGGAAATTGCAGGGGGAGATTCACACTGAAAAATCGAATTGGCGGAAAAGACCCGCCCCACGAAAAGACAAAAAAGAAAAAATAAAGCTCCGAGACCTACGGAAAAAAAACAAACTAAGGTAAAAAATGCGCCCACCGAACAAAGAGGAAAAGGGGGGGGGAAAAACCAAGAAAGAATTCCTCCTATCTGAATTGCCAAAAGGGGAAACTTGTGCCCCGATCCCAGGGAAGGGGTTTCCATGTTCCCGCAAAGAAAGGGTTGGAAAAAAGTCGGAAAACATTAAGAGGCTTACTTCAAAAGGGAAAAAGACCAAAATCCCCGTAAAAAAGAAGCGTGACGAGAAAAGGGAAGGTGGGCCCGCCCCTTTACTTGGAGAACCACTCCTCGGACGTCCCTCGGGGAAAACAAAGTGAACGTAGCGGCAAAAAAAGGTCTGAGGGAACCTTTGAAAAGAATAATCTCAACAACCCCCACCAAAGGGGAGAGAAAGAGATGTCCCAAAGAGGAAAGACCCCGGCACCCAAGAAGGCCCACCTAGTGGGGCAGACCGTGTTTGGGGAAAAAGTTGTGATTTCCAAAGGAGGAAGCAACCGCAAAACAGGACCTCATACGTTCCCAGGAAATTGCCTCAACATAATGACGAAAGTCGCCCACAACTTTCGCAAAACAGAAAAACCCCCCGACCCCCAGTTGAAAAAGAAAGGGGAGAGAAAGAAACCCTTTAAATAAATCAGGACCCAGTTTGGACCCAGAAGGGGCCAAATGACGAGTAGGAAAAGAAGGGTAGAAGAACAGCACTAGGAAGGCGCATAAGCGGCGGCCCATGGAAGTTTTCAAGAAGTTCTAGGAAAGGAACCTTACGGAATGGATGACCTTGCCCCCCGCAAAAAAAAAAAAAGGCCAAAAATGAGGGGAAAAGGGGGGTTGAGTGCATTGTTTTGACCTGGGAGTCCTTATAATCACTGGCCATGCATCGGGTTCCGTGATCCAGTTCCCCCAAAAAAAAAGGTCCTTTCCTGCAGGAAAAAAGGAACTTTGCAAAAAAAAACGCCGCCGAAGGCAATCAAAAGCACAAAACATAAAGAAAGACGTTTTTTTTTTGGGGGGGGGGCAAAAAAAAAACAAAAAAACGAAAAGTTTGGTGTCAATCCCAACGTTTGAAGACCCAATCTCCCTCCGGGAAGAAAGAAGACTGGCCGGTGTCGAGAGGGGAAGGGGGCCCCTCCAAACGTAAAATTATGCCCAGCTTATGGGCACGAAAGACCTGCCGCCCCATCAAAAAGGTGGTTCTGAAGTTGGGGAAAGTGTTGGAAAAAAAGTGCTCCAGCCGTGGGGAAAACATTTCTTGTAATAGCGGACGTTGTGCGGGGGGGGGGGTCGTCGCCTTCCCAAAGGAAAAAAAAAAACTCCCATCAGATCCTTTTCTCCACGGACCACGGTTCTTGTGTTTCATAGTGGGTTGGGGGGGGGGGAAAAAATTCTACTAAGCATTGGGAAAAAAAAATTGCGGGCCATTTCCGAAGGGGGCAAAAACTTTATGGGGGAGAAGCAAGTATCCTAAACGAAAGGGGCGGCCGGCAGGGGGGGAACATTGATACCAAAAAGGGGGGGATCGAGAGAGGGGGAATCACGATCGGGTCAAAGACAATCAACCCAAATAATTAAATTAAACCAAACGTTGTTGGGTTTTGCGTCACTGCCGGTTCCAGAGGGGGGGTTTAGGTTACGGAGGTTCCCAGCAACGTTTAAGAACCTCGTCCCCAAAATGAGGAGTGGGAAAAAGTACTTGGGGAAAAGGGTTCAGTTCTGTCGTGGTGGGGGGAAAAAAAAAAACGGAAATCAAAAAAGCAGGAGGGGTTGTGAGGTTCCAAACAAAAAGGTTTTGGCCCGGAGTAACCAAAGGGGAAGGCCAAAAGAACAAACCACCACACAACGCTGGGGGAAAAAAAAGCAGGGGGGATGAACGGTCCCCTTCCAGAAAGACCGCCAGGGAAAAGTGCGAAGGCAGAAAAAAGGGGGCGGCCGGCCCTTCAAATGAAAGAGGCGGACTTTCCTGCAATTCCTCCTGTTGAACGACCGAACAAGGTCCAAAAAAACCCCGGGACGAAAACCCGCCAAAAAAAAAATTCCCGGATAATCTTCGGGGAAAAAACCAGATTGGGGAAAAAAAGAAATGACGCCGGCAATCCTCAAGGCGATTGAACCGCCCAAGAGGCTGGTTAAACGCGCAAATAGTGAGGTTTTTCCGCCTCCAGGAAAAAAATACTGTCTTTTCATGCGAAAAGAATAGAGGGGGAAGGTCTCCGGGGAAAATTGAAGAAAAAAGGGAGCTTGACGGAAACCTTTTCAAATTGTTAAAAAGGAGGAAGCCGAAAAGAAAAAAAAAAAAGGCGGCGCCCCCTAAAGAAAGGGCCAACCCGGCGGACAAGAACAGGAAAAAAGAGGGTGCAATTTCGTGGTAGTTTTTGTAAAAGAAAAAAAGCAAAAAATGCGGGCACACAAGGTTGCGGGCACCGGTGGGCCCTCAAAAAAAGGGGAGTTTGTTTTTTTGGGAGGAAAAAGACCCCTTTCGAGTCTTTGGGGGAAAAAAAGACGTCGAAGAGGACAGAAAAAGGGGACGCCCCTTTCCAGAAACACAACGAAAAAAACGTAGCGGAATCTTCAAACCGGAGTAGTATTGAAAAAAAAAACCGTGCTCCCTGAAAAAAGAAATCTGTTTGCCCAGGGGGGGACCCGCCTGGTCCCTCTCGGCCACGGGAACAAGAACGCGGGGGACAAAAAAAAAACCCAGAAAAGGAATGTTTGGGAAGACCAGACCCGATCTACGGACAAACAGAACCGGGGGAAAAAAACCGAAAAAAAAAAACTACAATTGGATTTGCAAAATCGAAAGTGGGAAAGGCGGGGGGTGGAAAAAAAAAATGTTTTCCGCGCGTACCAACAGGGGCCCACACAACCATACCTAAAGGAGGATTGGAAAAAAAAGAAAACAGGGGGGGAAAGAAAAGAACCAGCGAAAGACTTTTTCAAATTGAAAACCCCGGAGAGGGGAAAAGAAAAGAGAAGGCCTCCAGGAAAAGACCAAGCACAAACGAAAAAAATAGTTTTGTTTCCGAAAAAGGAGAAAAATCGGATCCTAGGGGTTTCCAGAGAAAAAGGCCTTCCCCCCCAAGTTGGGGAAGGAGAACTGTGCAAATTTTGCCCAAAATCGGGACCGAAATCCAGGAGGGGGGGGAATTGTTGTTCTGGCCAAGGGAGAGGAGGTTTTTTGGAGTACGGTTTAACGTTGCCCACGAAGAGTGAACCACGCTTAAAGAAAGAACAGCAGGGAGTCCGCAGAGTCATGGGGGAAGGCCCGATTACAGGTTTTACTTTTGGAAAAAAAAAAGGGCACTCAGAACGGGGGGAACCATGGGCGGGCCCACCGGGGTGAATCCCGGGGAAGAAAAAAAAAAAAAAAATGGAAACAAAAAAAAAGCTTGTTTGGGGGGGGTGTTGGTCAAAAACGCAGGGGACACCTGGGAAAGGGGAAAGGTCAAAGTCCGCGTTAGGGGGGGGGGAAAAAAACCTACAACAATATTTTTACGAGAATGTCAAAGGCCCAAAGGAGAAAGACTTACCCAGTCATTTAAAGAAAGGCGTTTCGGCCACAAAAAAAATCCCAAAAGAAAAAAAAAAAAGGTAGGTGGGGAGTAGGGGATGAGTGTCCCTTTTACCCAAAAATTTTTCAAACGTGGAAACTCCCGCCAAAGAGCTTTACCCCCCTACTCCCCAAAGAAAGTTTAAAACTCATAAAAGGGGTAAGTCGGATACGAAAATCAGTTGATTTAAACCAGGAGAAAATTCAATTATGCGCAAGGGGGAAAGGGGAATAAAAGGTCGACAAATGCAGCGCCACTATCGAAGTGAGACAACTTTCTCCCATAATGCTTGCAAAACAAGGCAAAAAAAAAAGGCTTTTTCGAGATTTTGGGAGTCCTTACAACAAAGGAACCCAAAGGGGCCCAACCATTAGTGAAAAAGTCGGGTAAGGGGAAATGTATGCTTCCGAAAAAAAAAAAAAGAAACGAGGACAAAAAGAAGAAATGTTTGAACCTCGGAAACACTAAGAGACAAACGAAGGGACCGCCCACTAGAACCAGAGAAGGGAATGTCACCCCACAAAGAAAATGGAGGAAAAGGCCAATCATCCTGGGGGGGTTTTGAATTTTTGAGAACGAGAGCCCCACAAGAAAAAACTCCTCCTAACATCCCAGAAAGAATTACATTGAAAAGGGGAGTCGGGGGTCTTGCCCCGTTCACGTTTTTTCAAAAAAAAAAAAGGACCAAAGGTCCCAAAACCACGGGGGAGGCGTTTTTTTTTTTTTTTTTGTGGGCAAAGGAAAAACGAAAAAAAAGGGGGAAATGGGGCCGCAAAAGAAAAAAAAAAGATTTTTGGAACCGCCAAAAACGCAAGGAAGGGGGGTTTTTCCTTAAAAGGGAAAATTTCAAAAGAGGAAAAGGACGTTTATCAACCCCGATTCGGAAAAATGGCCCCAGTGGAAATGGAAATGCAGGTGAAAAAAAATGAAAATTTCGAAATTGGGAAAAAGGCGGGGCCCCGGGAAACGTCCCAAATCCGTTAAAAAAAGAGAGATCGCCGGAAAAAAACAAAGCCGGCCCCCCCCACCGTCGAATAAACAAAAATTTGAAAACAAGAGCGCAGGAAGAGGGGCGTTCTGAACTGTGGCAAAAACTTTCCCCTCTTGGGGAACAAGGCCGGAGAAATCTCCTTTGGGGAGTACTTTCCCGTTTGGAAAGGAACTTCCCGTCGAGGGAGAAAGTCCGTTGGCAGGAAAAAGGGAACCGTAGGAGGGATTGCCGGGAGCTCCGCCCCAAAAGGGACAATCCAACGAAAAGGAAATCTGCAAAAACGGGACCTCAAGTGGTGCCGGGGGAAAAAGGGGAAGAAAAAACCCTGGGGGG
>Ga0179593_1586454_pt1 | contig 11364 bp, 16 predicted proteins | sample CZODoug2_1_08_16_FD_185931 | JGI IMG/M metagenome (GOLD analysis project Ga0179593, IMG submission 185931) | Vadose zone soil fungal communities from Angelo Coast Range Reserve, California, USA - CZODoug2_1_08_16fungal (PacBio error correction) | ecosystem: Environmental > Terrestrial > Soil >...
ACAAGAAAGAGTTCTGCTTCATGGGTGGAAGAGGTTTCTCATTGGGCGCGGAAAGGGAAAAAAATTGGAATGATAATCTTTGAGATCTCATCGCTCGCAGAACGAAGTAAAAGTAAAGGTCTCACTCGGGAAACCGAAAGGGGGAACTATAGAAGGGAAAAACCGCCGCCGGACGGCCAGTCGGCACCGGCTTCAAGGGGGAAAAGGGAGAAAAGGAAGGGACCACAAGAAGTCCAGTTCTCGACCCAACCTTGGCTCAACGTACAACTGAGCCAGGTCAAAGTTGGGACTGCCCTTCTCCGAAAAAGCAAAACACCTTCCTTTTCCGAGGAAAGAAAACAGCACGGCGGATCCGCGCAAGATGTTAGCTTCATGAAAGGGAAACATCAACGGTCGAGTCCCCGTGACCGGTAGGTCGCCTCCCATACGATAAGCGAAAAAAAGTAAAAGAAAAGGCTCAAACTTTCGCGAAATCAGGGCAAAGGGAAGGAAGAGCCTCGACCGTCGGAAAAAGGGGCTACTAAATTTGTGAATCAGAAGGATCGTCTCGAAAGCTGGTGCTGGCCAAAAGTGAAACCTGGACAATGGGGGTCCTGGGAAAACCAGTCTCTCAACAAAAAACAAAGGGAGAGATGGCAGTTTGCGGTAACCGGGTCCCATCCAGCGTGGGCAGGCCAGCTTGAGCAGACGCGAGGCATCCTTAGGTGAAAGGGTCAACATTATGGGAAACACGTATTCACGAGTGAGGCCGAAAGGAAAAGACAGGCGTTGCGCCCCCCGCTTTGGGGGGATTGGTCGGACGGGAAATGGTGACGATATATTGGTGAATGGAAAGCTATCTTCTTTCACACTGACTGGGGGTAAGCGCAAATGAAATCCCTTAAGAGGACAAACTGATGTAGTATCAGAAGAATGTTCGTGCCGGGGGCAGGGGCAAAAGAGGAGCTGATCACACGATGAGGAAGATGGAAAAGGGGAATCACTGTCAACATGAACCGCGCCCATGGGGGGCTAAAAGGGGGGAGATCTTGGTAGCACTCAATTGTCTGGGTGAACTACCGTACTGTTTTTCTGTGGGGGGAAAAACAGTTCAATCCTTGAAAAGACTCCTTTAAGGGTCGTGGGAAAGGGGAGGACGGACCGCAATAGAGCAAGGGGTGTCACGAAGGGCGACCCTCGGGGAGAAAACATCCATCTCTTTCTTGGGGCAGGACAGAGAAGCGACTGACCATGAATCATGCAAAAAAAAATGGGACAATCAACCTGCGGAAAGGCCTTGACGAATAGGCTTTCTTGTGGACGCACGGCTCGGAGAAAAAAGTAGCAGGGGGCCACTTGCATCATCCGATGGACAAGGAGGTAGGCAACCCTGCAGAGCATCAGAGGGGAAGGGAAAACGAAGCGGAACAGATGCGCCTTCTGAGCTGTTGGGAGGACAGAAAAAGGGGAAAAAAAAATACAAAGGATGTCTTGGTTCTGTCTGCAGAAAGTACCGGCGCGGAAGCGAAGAGCATGTCACGGGCTACTAATCAGGAGGAGAGAAAAGCCGCGTTTTAGGGTTCCGGAGCAGGATGCGAAACGGGCGGGGGGTGCAGGCTCGAACCGATCTCGGCGTCCCTTGGCCTGCGGGGAGAAATCAAGGGGAAGCCCTCTGAACCCATGCTGCAGTGCGGAAAGGGGGGAAGATCCTGCCAGAAAAAAAAAAAAAAGGGATATCTCTGCTCAGCCCGGGGCCATCAATCAGCTGGTGGAAGTTTAAGGACGATCGGGGGGGGGGGGGGAACACACGTCCTTCAATGATAAGACGATACAGACGTTCTTTTTGTCGAGGAGGGGGGTTTAAGACTCGGTCATTAGCCTAGCAGGCCGCTGGGGAGGCGCGTGACGGAACAATTTTTAGAGTAGGAGGAGGGGTGAAGAGACAGCGCATTTGCTCTTTGTGTGGGTTGAAAATTATCTTCGAGCAGGCAAGTCCACCGACCGTAAACCTTTCCTGGAGCCAGGGTAAAAAGAGGAAACGATCTGTATTACCTGGCGCAAACCGGATTTAGAATCCACAAAGGGAAACCAACTTAGGGGTTAGATAAAAACCAACTAAACGCGAATATACAAAAGGAAGGTGTACATCCAGCCGTACACGGTGGTTCAACAGACTCGCGTAACTAAAGGGAGGGACAATCCGGCGTGTCATGACAACTCCAAGCTATAATTGGAAGATCCGCGAAGGCGCTTGAACGCTAAGAAGAGGGCGCTGGGGTGTGGGCAACACTGATTGAAAAGAAAGGTCAGCTCTCATGCAACAAGGAACCTTATAGGGGAAGGGGGGGTTATCCGCGGTCGCCCGAAGTGGCCAAGGAAAAAAAGGGGGCTGGACAAAAGAAGAAGGGGTTGGCCCGAGCATAATCTTAAATCAAAGACCTTTCTCATGATGCTGGGACGCCTCCTCAAAATAAACAACTAATATTCTGAATTCGAGTCAATGGGGAAGGAAAACAACAGGAGGAGCTATGCAGAGAAAGGGGAAAAATCTGAGGCGTATTTACTTCAGATTTTGAGCAAGCAGAGAAAGGAGACACCAGGTCACGCGCTAAAGAGAATTTGGATAGGGGGAAAGAAATAGCACTTAAATAAGCGTGTCAAAACTGATGGCACAGTGAGGGGAGATACAACAGAAATCGAACACCATTCGTACATCCAAAACTGGCGAGAGGCGGAGGCTGGGTTTACTTGAAGCAAAATGCAGGGTGCCACACAGACATTGGGAGGATCTGTAGTCCAAGTACAAGAAAAGGGCGGGAAATGTTCTTCAAATTCGCAGCTGGGATTGGTCAGATTCAAGGCTTTAAATGAAAAAAAATAAAACTGAAACACGACTGATATCCGGGATGCAACGAACAGCTTTGGTCGAGACGGTTTAGGGGAAGCGAGAGGGGGAGGGGTCCGGTCTGCTTCGAAAAAAAAAATTCCGGGAAGGAGGGGCGCAAAAACAGAGGGAGAGTAAGGTCAATCGCATGGAAGCCGCTTCAAGAGGATCACATGTTTTGAATGCAGCTCCCCGGCAAAAACCACACCAAGCGCCAGATCTCCGTACCGACAAGAAAATCAAAGCTTCCCAGCACCAGTTTGGGGGGGTGAGACCAGTAACCGCTTTCTAAAAAGCGGAACACAAGTGTCAAGCTCCCCACGCTAATGGGGGTCTATCGGCTCCTTGAAGGGGGCGTGTAGGGGAAATGAAGAGGAAAACATGGAACAGCTGCCTTGAATTAAACAGAACTCACGGAAGAGGGGTGAAGAAACCATGGTAAGCACTTCGAAACGGGGTGCTTCAAACCTCGTCATAGAGAAACGCAGGCCAAACGAGATGGTCTGCTTTAGGAAAAACCCCGCGGCCCGAGAACCGTGTCCACCCGGGTAAAAGGAAAGCTGGCACAAAGGGAGTCCGATTGGCTTAAGACCCAGCACATTGAACAGCTGGGCGCCGGGAACTGTCACGTTGGGGGCAATAAAAATTCGGGAGTATTTTTGCAGAGACGAACACAGTCACCTAAGGCGAACCAAGGCAGGAAAGGGGGGACCTTCTGACTCGATGATGAGCGTATGCCAGGGGGAGGAAGAAACGGCAGAGTTAAAAAGGAAGTGTCTGAACATTGGGGGGCGCGGGCCGCGGAGCTCATCTTATCGGCAAGGTGGATAGACGGCAAGGGTTGATCTGGGAACTTAAGGAATGGATCAGCCGTTTAGGGAGATTTCCTGAGGAAGAGAAAAAGAAGGGAAACGGAAACCCGGGTGAAACTCTCATAAGGGAGGCCGTCCTCCGGACTCCCCCTAGCGGCCGGAGGAGGAGGAAAGGATCTGATGTGTGGGAAAAAAGAAGTTCCAAGGAAGGCGCGGAAACCCTTTAACATCGTACAACTCGAGCACCCGCAAATCACATGAGAAAAGGGGGGGTTAACCGTCTCCGGAAAGACAATCGGGGGGAACGAAAGGGGAAGAGCAACCACTTCCGACCAAAGGTCTTCATTCGATCCGCCTTAAAGGAAGTGGACGAAAATTGGGGCTCTTTGGTCAACAGATAGTAGGAAATTTGGCAGGAAGGAAAGAATCAGGATCCTACGCACATTTCTCAAGCAGTCATCAACGTGGGAAGGGACGCATAAGTCCGAATGATCTGACGACTGTTCGGTGGGGGTCACGTTGAATCGGTGAAAAACACCGGAGCGATCGCGCGACCGAAATCTTGGCCTGTGAAAAGAAGGCGGCTGAAAAGGGGGTCCCGTGCCAAAAGGAAGAAGAAAGAAAACGCGAGGTTGAAAAGATATTAGTTGTCGGAAAGACCAATCCCCCCCGGGTCCCAGGTCGGGGGTTTGAAAGGTGTGCCTTCAAGGGGGAGGGGACGATCGCTTCAATGTATGTAGGAGCACGATTAACAATTCTGAAGACACGGGAAAGGGAGTCGGCCGGAGCATTGCCGCGTTGCGGGGAAAAAAGCCTGCAAAAGAACTTTTTGGAAGAAGGAGGGAGGAAAGCGAAACGGTCAACAAGGGATCCTGAGGCACAAAAAAAGAACCCTGCGACAATGGAACGGAAGTCGATCCGAATAAAGTGACTGTTAAAGGGAAAGGGGCGGGAAAAGAGACCAACTAGCTTCTATAAAAATTTCACAAGGGCGCCAGAGCGCATGTGCTGCGCAGCTATGTCAGGTGATCCGGGGGAGCTCCAAGGGGGGGGGGGGGGCTTGGTGGAAAAAAAAGGCGGACATACGAATGCTTTCGGGACTCTCTTTGACGGGACCAGAGGGAGGCAAGCAGATAGAAGCGATGAGAAAATTGGACAAAAACGCGTTAGAAAGGTAACTACGGGGTCTTCGATGGCGCAGGACCTCAGCACGCCCATGAATCACCGCGCAGGGATATAAATGACGGGAAAGATCCATGAAGAAAAGGTTTACTTGTTCACAAAGCAGCACGGCACGGAGGCGACACAAGGTACGATTAAAAGTCAAAGACGAGCCAAAGGTCCGTGTACGCCAGGGAAAAAACATCAGAAAAAGACGCGCAATAATTTTTCAGCCAGGCCGTGGGGCCGCCTCGGAGGGAAAAAAACATAAAAAAGCTGAAAAATACTTAAGGTTCCAGGAAGGGGGGGGAAACCCCCACTTGGGTGTCGCATCGCCGAGAAGCAAAAGAATCAAAACTGGGGCAAACCATCTGCGGGAGAGGGGAGGTTCCAGATTTGGCAGGACCTTATCGAAAAGGGTGAAAGAGAGTGTAACTTACTCAGTCCCTACAAGCGCGCTGTCCTTGGCGGCTGAATTTGGACGAGGCTTGAAAGCCAAGTAACGAGGGAAGTGCGGGAGCCCTCAGCACCTGAAAAGGCGTTCTGTTGCTACGAATCGAGCCGCTGTGGGGTACAAAAGTCGGTGGGGGGGTAAACTGCACCGACAATTCAGCAAAAATAGACCGGGAAAAAAAACTCCGTCATAGTTCGGGAAACAGGCTTGTTGTGAAACGGGGAAAGAACTTTCAGTGGCCTGTCTTGATATAAATAAAGGACCACAAAGAAAAGGGTATTTTCCACTTGTACGTCCGGGAGGGGGGGGGTCGGCTCTTGTTTTTTGGGGGGTTGAGCAGTGAAGAAGAGGCGACACCGGCGGTTCCAATTCCAGAAGAAGAAAGGAAGCGGAGGAGATATGAACTCTTGGTCTATTGCGCCCGAATACGAGATTATTGGGGAAGAAGACAGAAAAAGGCGCCTTACGCGATAACCAAAAGCTAGGAAGAACGGGAAGGTTAAATCGGGGAAGGAAGAAGTTGGCCAAGCTCCTGTACGTAGGGACAGCGGAATCGGGAATTGAAGAAGGAAGGGCCGAGGGGAAGGGAACATGTGCGGATCACTTAAAGAATTGGAGCTGCAATCCTGGACAGGGTAAGTCCTTCATCGGAATTTTGGGACACGGCGGGGGGAAGTAAAAAGAAAAAATTTTACAAGGGGGAAAAAAAAAACTCGAAGGGCCGCTCTACCGCGCGCCTGGTTTCGAAGAAAATGTCTCCTCTAAATTTGCCAAGCAGGGGGCATATCTGGCTCCAAGAATTTTGGGACTCGCCAGTCGGAGGGAAAGGCCCAATTCGCAGAGCGCCGCCTGGCGAAGCGGGGGAAAGGTAAAGTACAACTTCAAGAAGAGCGTCGGAAGGATCTTGGGTCATCAAAAAAAAATGTTAGGGGAGAAGAGAGGCAACGGAGGGGACCAAGCGTTTGCTGATGACTTTGATTTTAGCAAGCGCGACTGACAAGAAAGAGGCGCTGTGTTCTTTCCAAAAAGAGCTGTAGAAAAAGACAAAAAACACATCCTGACGTAGTCCAAGAAAATGAAAAAAGCGGGCACCAGAATCGAACACCGGCAGCCAGCATCGAGCAAAAAAAAAAAAAGATTATAAGGTGACCATGTTTGTCGGGTGAGAAGAAGGGTTGGAAAAAGAAGACAGCCATGGGTGGCACGGGGGCCGCGTTGGAAATCAATCTTCGGATCCAAGGTGCGGAAGCGAAAGTTGGATTGGGTCCAAGAAAAAGATAAAAAAAAGGCGTTATCTTACGCTAACGAGAGATATTACTTTGCACCACGCTCTAATCCGCTGCAAAAAAAATGCTACGGGCTTTTTCGTTGGGGGTTATCGAAGGTGGGGTCACCTGAAAGCTCCAAAACGGAGGCTTATGGAGGGCCCAGGAAGGATAGATTCATACCTTGGGGGCTGCCGCCGACTCTGAACGCTGGTACTGGGGACCTCCAAAGCGAAAAAGCACCCACAAGAAAGTATCGGCCGACCTCGAACGAAGGAGGAAAAGGGGTTTTTCCGTTAGTTCGCGCAGCAGCAACGCGGGATAAAGATAGACTAAGGGAACAAACAAGGGGAGAAGAAAAAAATAAGAAGATCCGCTAATTTCTAGGTCCTGCTTTTATGAAAGCAAATCTGCCTAAGTCCCCCATTCGGCCTTGTCAGAACTCATACCGCCTCGGGAAGGGTTCGCGAAGGGGGACATAGAACGGATGGTCCAGGTCAATCCTCGATCAAGCCTGCCAGAACTCCTGGAGATGTCCGAGGGGGGGGGGGGGATCTCCCTCATAACAGGGGGGGGGCCCCCGAGAGCATCTTGACAACATCTACCCTAAAGCGGGGGTCCTACCAACCATTGCACATTGGGGAAAATAGTAGGAGGGGTATTGCGTGGGGAGGGATAAAAAGGACTTGTTTTGCACGGTGGGCAGCAACATCTACTTGACCGGGCAAGTGTTTGTGTTCAGAGAAGGTTTCAAAAAATCCGGATGGACAGGAACTATTAGGCGCTTGCGATCGATGATTCTGATGGAGGGGGAAAAAGGAAAACCGGATCTGTGGCCATCTTTTATGGAACGTAGGAGGGGGGGGAGCATGCCTCTTCTACTACAGGGAACAGAGGCCTGATCGGTAGCTCATGGGGGACGTAGGGGGGAGACCATGGGCGCGGCGCCTTAATCATGGAAGGCTTGGGGGTCGAGGAGGTCGCGCCAACAAGATAATGTCGTCGACAGGGTCACGGACAGGGGGGGGGGGGGGGGGACCAGAAGATTGATAGGGGGGAAAGGGAACGATAGCCAATTGAAGGAAAGGAGCTGAGGAAAAGGGAAGAGGTCGTGGTATTTCGAATCGGGGGTTTTGGGGGGGGAAATTCCAGTACGGGGGCGCAAACCTTCTCAAAAGGGGGGAGACGATTACACTCGAGCACCCTCTGGGCTCCATGGTTCTGCCCGTCGCCGTAGAAGATCGTGGGGGAAGGAAATTGGTCCTCCGACCCAGGCCACTACCTCAACGGGGGGGAGAAAAAAAGGAAGAATACGAAGTTTATGTCCTATTTGCATTGGTTTGTAATCTGTCCCCGGTTACCGGGGGTTTATTGAAAATCGACGGTCCTTCAAGAACGCAACGAATAAGAATGGCGAGGTTCCTTCATGCATCGAAACACGCTCAACGCCTTTGGGGGGAAAACACCACCCAGACTCCGTCAATACCGGGTCTCTCAGAAAAAAAAGGGGGGGGACATCGTGTCAGAAGAATACAGTTAAGCAAAGTCGGAAAGAAACTGTCATGCTGCAACAAAAAAGTGTTTTCCCTTTCAACTGGGGGGGAAAGATGAAGAAAAAAAGTTATAGTGAAAATATAAAGGAAGTGGAGTGGGTTTATTTCCCCCTTTGAACGGCGGGGGGGTTCAGAGGGGTGCATTAAAAGTTACGCAGATCTTTCAGGATGTAAGGAGTGAACAATGCCGTTGTAGGAGAACGTATTCGGGCGATCATGGAAAAAAGGGAAAGAACTTCGAGCGGTCAGTTGATGCGTGAAAAAGGAGGATGCGCTGAAACCCTTAGGCGATGTCGAAGTTCAAGGTTGAAAATAGAGGGGAAAATCGAAGAGGAAAATCGACATCCGTCATCCGAAAAGGGTGGGGGGGGTGAGTAGGGAAACCCAACGTGAGTGGATCCCTGGAAGACGGCGGGGGGAAAAAAAAACAAAGTGTTCAGGAAGCCAGGTTGCTGCAGACCCGAAATCGGTATATGCCAAGGTGGGTAGCCGTGGCGCGCCCGAATGGGGGAGCGGGAAAGGGGGGGGACCCTCACCCTCGGGGGCGACTATCCTTAAGAAGGGAGGAAAGAAGAGAAAGGATTTCCTAACCTATAAGCGCGAAAAGATTAGAACCCCCTGTTCGACATGTACTCGTCTGTCGAGCAGGATTAAAAAACAGTCACCGCCTCGCAAAGTCGAGAAACATGGGACAGGATCCGCAGAAAAGGAAAATAGGTCTTTTGGCAGCTAAGGAAAATCGCCACAAATTGCCAAGTCATGGCAAAGAGATGGCAGGGAAAAACATACTGCAGAAGAAAGAGAAAATCGGAGGAAAAAAAGGAAAAAATTTTCAGCAAAGCCCGATTGTACTCCCTTCAGGGGGGGGAAGACAAGAGAAGACCAAAAATAGCCCGGTGCAATGTAAGGGGGGGGGTCACCCCCGTGGGAAAGGGGATTCAACGCATAAAACTAGAGTGTTCACTGGGCTACAAGCTGACCATTAGGGGCCGTAACTTGTTTGAGAAAAAAAGTGAGAACCTGGAGGGCGGAGTCGCACTCCCTGATAAAATCTTTGTCACGGGGACGGTCCGCATGAGGCTTGAAGCACAAAAATCGTCGGGAGGGTACTAGACATCGCACGGAAGCATTAAACAAGGCCTAAGCGCATTAAGGAAGGGGGGGGGGACGAATGCGAGGATGGGATGTTCGTGATGGAGTGGCGAAGACCGGGCCGGGCAGGGGAAGCAGGGGAGGTATCTCGCAGCTGAAATCATTATTAGTGAGAGAGGGGGTGGTTTTTAAGGCTAGGAAGAAGGAAAAAAAGCGGGGGAAGTTCTTCGTCGCTAATAAAAAATATGAGGAAGCGGGGATTTTCAATTGAGAGGGGAAATGGAGGCGCTTAGGGCCTCTTGGTTTGGGCGGGGGGGGAAAAAAAAGCTCCGGTCTGCAATACATTAGTTTGCCTCGAGCACAGGATCCACTGAATAGGAGGAATTTCTTAGTACCGTCGAACGCTCCCGATTTTGGGAAGCAAACCGAATGGGAGAAGCTTAAAACTAAAAAATCGACGCAGCTGCTTCTTTCCCTGATTAAGGCCGCATCCGTACTTCTAGAGGGCGATCAAAGCCGACGCCTATCAAAAGACCAGCTTCCTGAATTTTAAAAGAAAGGGGAAGAAGGGGATCTTATGGAAAAAAAAGGCACATGGACAATTAAATGGCGAGTTGTGCAAAACAACGGCAAGGGGTCTTCACGAGGGGAAAAAAAAAGGGATGGGGTCCAATCTCCTGAGGCAGTACAGCTTTTGAGAGGGGAGAAAAAGCGGGGGGAAAGAAAAAAAAGGAGGAAGTTCGGACGAAAAGTTTTCTCTCAAAAAAACGCGACATCCTACAGATATCTGGGAAAGAATGGCGCAGAGCGCTGACCTTCAAATGAGAAAGGGAGGGAGCACAAATTCCTTACATCAGAAAAAGATCTCTTCGGGAAGGGGAATCAGCTCAACACCAACACGATGAGGGGAGACAGCCCTCGATGTCTTAGAAGATCTGGAGAGTTGCGAAATGTAGGAAAGGAGCACTAACACAAATCCTCCTTAGAAACAGTTCATCGGAGGAAGAGTGGAGGAAAAAAAAAAACAGAAAGTACGGTAGACGCTCGCCACATGTCTGCTTTCTTGGGCAACTCACGTTGCCACTGAACAGCAATGAACACCATTCATACAAGGCTTTCGAGACGGAAGGAGTGAATTATATACCTGAAAAGTTTTCATTGAATAAACGAATGAGGAAACAAAAGTAAGGACATGGTTCATTGTAAGGAGGGGTTTAAAAGAAATGAGAGACGTATCCATTTCGGAAAAATTCAGAAAAATTGAAAAGAAAACTTTATTTTCACTCGAAGCGAGGAGGGCCCACGCGTGCGAATACGTGCTGCAGCCACAGGAAAATAATTTCGTGGGGAATGAAAGGAAACGTGCACAGGCAAAGGGTCTTTCTCAAAGCCAGGACCAAAAAGGGAATCTAAGGACTAAAAAAAGAGGGTATAGTCAAGTTAGTGGAGAAGAACTGTCGAAGGAAAAAAAAAGGAATGTGGCTGCATCCTCATCCGAACACAAAACAAGCGCCAGAAACGAATTCCTAAGGAAGAAAAGAGAAGAAGCGTGATCAAAGTATTGTTTTTTCGGCCGCCTCGACCGTCAGGCTAAAGAAGAGACTGTCAACAATTGGTTCTCAGCTACACAAGAGTTCTGGGGTATACGGGAAATCGAGGCTAACGGTCCTTGGGGAGAAAATCTCCGAGACAGTACACGTCGCGCAAACACTCATCGCCTGAAAGGAAGAGGGCATGGGTGCCATATCAAAGTCACTTAAGAAGATGGAAGAAGGCAATCCCTGATCAGCAAGAAACACAGTGCCAATACTCCGAGATGGCGAGTAGAAGTCGGGGGGTCTATACGACCAAGAAAAAAGTTTTGTCTCACCAGGGCATACGTCAAGGAATGCGGGGCACAGGAAGACTTTCGAGTTTCTTCCACAAGGAAAACATGGGGATGGAGTGCGGTGGGGCTCGTAACAGGGGGGGATGGAGAAAAGACGATTGCCAGGGGGTACGGTTTGGGAAGCACACGTCTATTTGTAAGAAAACATCTCAGAGGAAAAATCGGCCAAGAGGAAAAAATCTTTCGGGAGAAATCGTGGAATGACTCTGATCCGTGTGAAATGGGGCCAAAAAACTTTTGCCAAATCTTTGGGGCCATAGAAAAAAAAAAACACAA
>Ga0179593_1294370_pt1 | contig 11363 bp, 18 predicted proteins | sample CZODoug2_1_08_16_FD_185931 | JGI IMG/M metagenome (GOLD analysis project Ga0179593, IMG submission 185931) | Vadose zone soil fungal communities from Angelo Coast Range Reserve, California, USA - CZODoug2_1_08_16fungal (PacBio error correction) | ecosystem: Environmental > Terrestrial > Soil >...
GGGGAAGTTGAATGCCCGCAGGTCAAAAAGAAACAACGCAACTGGGCAATGGGGCGAGGAGGGAGAAGCAAATCGAAAGTCATACCTAGCGGCTCAAGAAGAGAAGGGGCCAGAAAGAGGAGACAGAACCAGGGCTAACCAAAAAGAGGGTTTTTGAGCGCCAAGAAAAAAAACGGTTTTGGCAGGTGAGGGGACTTCACCCGGACCGGGCGAAAAAATGTGGCATGGCTGACAGTTTCAGTGTGGAACAAAAGCAAAAAAGAAGGGAAAAAGCTCCGAGAGAAAATAACGAAAGCCAGGCAGGGAGGAGAATGGAAAGGAGGCGAGTAAAAGGGCAAAAAAGAAAAAAAAAAACGACAGGACCCATCGGAGCCGAATGGGACCGTAGTGCTGAAAAAAAGGGGGAATTCAGAAACCGGCCGGGGGGTACGTCCAGGAAATCCAGACGAAAAAGCAAGATATCGGGCAAAAAAAGAAAAGAATCGAGACCTATACAAAACGATCAAAAAAAAAAAGAAGACCAGCTAGGAGGCGAACAGCGGGTAACTGACTCCGAACAATTCGGGGGGAGCAGAAGCAAAGCAAGCCACCAAAAAAGGGCACCTTCAGCAGAAAAAAAAGGTCCCCGAAGAAAAAAAGGGGGAAAGGGGTTAGTGAGGAAAAAAACATTTAACTCACAGAGAGGGAGGGCGAGATCATGTGTCGAGGAACGCCACGAGAGCCGCCCCACAAAACCTGGAAAAAAGTGAAAAGCGAACGAAAGAACGCGGACGGTGGACAGATAAAGAAGAGGGAAGACAACTCCACGAACCTATCAGGAGAGAAAAAAAAAACAACAGACTGTGAAAGAGAAAGGGGAGAGGGATTGGGACCTGTCCGCATTCAGTCAGGGAACAACGATCCTGCACTGACGGAAAACCGCCGTGGCGGGCTTGGCTTAGGGGAGGGGGGGGAAGGTGTGGGGTTTCTCATCGGGTGAAGGGAAGGGGAAAAAACCAAAAGATCTGAACAACCATAAGAAAAAGTAACGGGAAAAACAATAACGAGGAACAGAAAAGAGGTGCAGGGCAATCATGGTTGGCCTACTAAACAAAGGTCGGGCGTTGTCGGGGGATCCGAGAGGGGGGGGAACGGTGTTTTGGTCACGAAAGGGAACAGGGGAGGGACTGACAGGCTTATGAACGAATTGCCCTCATAAAGGCAGTTCAAAGGCGGGGACATAGGGGGGGACCATCCCTGCTGGGGGATCGGGGGGGAAGAAGCGATTAAAGACTGTTGCTCAAAGGGAAAACTCAAAACCCCGAATCAAGCTGAGAAAAGTGACATAGAAATGCTCAACGAACAATGTACCCTGAGGGGTGGGGGGGACTGACCTTTCAGACGGCCAAAAAGAAAGACTAAAAAGCGCCCTTAACAACTAGGTGAATGTCCCCAAGGTGACGAGGGGGAGAATGATCATCGCCTTACCCTCAATGCCAGGCCAGAGGAGGGGGAAGAGGGAGAAAATCTTACGGCTATGCGCCGGAGCAAGAAGAGAAACTTTGGTGAAAAAAGCCCTGTGAGGGCAACACTGAAATGAGACCCGGAAAAACAATCGGGACAGGGGGAAAAAAAAGGGAAAAAAAAAAAAAGGTCAAAAAAAGCGGTGGGCTCAAAAAAAAACCTAATGTGGGAGTCCGCACCGGGAGCAGGGGTCTCATTCAAAGCGGAAGGGGGGGGAGCCGAGAAAGGGACAAGAGAACAAAAACTAGTATTTTGGCAGGAAGCGGGGGGAAAAAGAAACTCAATAAAAAATCCATCAATAAAAGGGCCGGGTGGGTCTCGGTTTAACGAACCCAACGACGTCATTCAATCCATAAACATGGGCACACTCCATGAAACAAAGATGGGGAGGCTCACGAGCAAAAAAGCCAAGGTGCCGACAGGCAAAAAAACAAACGGGGCAAGCGGGATCCGGGGGGGACACAATTTCGGAGAGCCAAACGGACGAAAAAAAAAAATTGGTGTCAAAAAAGGAACAAAGAGGAAAGGGCACCCAGGAAAAGGATAAAAAAGTCGGGGAAAAGACAGCTTTGAACAACCCATTGTGTTGGGCAATTGGGGTCTTCTGTCATGTCAGAGTGAGAAGGAAGAGGAATGAAAAACGTGGAAGAGGGCCGGACGGGGCAACAATGAAAAATGTAATCAGGAAAGGCCGTACGGGCGGGGGAAAGAAAAAAACGAGGAAGAGGGGTGGGACGTAATTCTCTTCGGAAACCAAATCCCGGGGTCCCCGGGGAAAGCTAAAACGGACGGAAAAAGAACAGGCGGGTGGGGAAAAACAGGGCAACCTTGCGACTGAGAGGAGAGGAGAAAGCAGCAAGAAGGAAAAGGAGGGGTTGAAAAAAGCAGATGACGGAGGGGACAAAAGAGGGGACGAATCAGGAAAAACGAAGGCGTGGAAGTCAGACATCGGAGTCTGTGGGGGGCAAAAAAAAGGGGAGGTGGGAAAGAAGTGACGTTTCAAAGGGGTAGGGGGATCCAAATTTTCCGGTTGAACGGGGGGGAGACGAGGGCCGGAAAATGAAAAATCCAGAAAAGAAAAAGAAAGGAAGCCTGTGGGGGAGAAGATGAAAACGGGAGGTGGGAGGACCCTCAAAAGCCGCACACCGTACGCCGCCGGGGCGCAAAATAATGGATCTCCACATCAACAAGAGTTCCATAGACCCGGAGGAAGACTAACAATTGATCGGAAAAAGGGATGACGATGAAAAAGTGGTGTTATTGGCAGGGAGAAAAAAAACCCTGTTCGTACACAGGGAGCAACAACACGCAACACTTTTGTTCCCCGGGAACCGGGTGAATCCATGGAGCATTCGGCAAAAAAAAAAAAGGTCAGCTTGCTTAGCGAGAAAAAGAATTAAAGAAAAGACCTGGCCCCAGAGTCTGGCTACTGGGGTTCACGTCAGGGGAACTGACCAGGGAGGGAGAGGAGATGTTTTATGTTTGAGAGTCGAAAGGAAAAAAATGGTCGGAAAAAGGAGCCTGCCTTTGGGGTACGGGGAAACAAGACCTCACTGGGGGGGAAAAAAAGGGGGAAAAGACAAAAGACCCGGGAGTGGTTCCCAAGAGGGGAATTGGGTCTGAAAAAGACGAAAAAAAATTCAAAGAAGGTGGTGCGAGGTTGAAAAAAAAAAAAAAGGCACGAGAAAAAAAAAAACGGACGGGCCGAGACAGTATTTCAAAATTACAGCTAAAAATGGGGCACAGTAAGTGAATGCAAGAAGAAAACGCGAAAAAACAGAATGACAGGAGCAACCCAGGCGGGGCGCTGGGTTGATGGGGTACAGAAAAAAAAAAAAAGGAAGGGGAAGGATGCTCCCGGGGAAAAAGCGAAAGGGGTCTCGGCATATGGGAGTCGAAGGGTGACTGGTTCAGTACGAAAGCGTGAACGGGACGTGGGGGGCTACTGTCATGACTGAAACCGCTAGGGACAAGCACAAAAAAATAAAAACTTAAATACTGCCGAATGAAAAACTGTCCCGTAAGGGGAACGGTTCCCAAAAATAAAAAATGGCAAAGGTCTGATGGCACCAAAAAATCACGAAGAAAAAGGGCCAACAACAAAAAAGGGGGGAGGGGAGGAAAAAAAAAAAAGAAAATGGGGTGTGGGCAGCACCGTCCCGGGAGAGGGGGGGGGGGGAAGGGCATGTACAGGGAAAAAGTGAGTATGCACGCCGTCACCTCATCGGGCAGGGGGGCAAAAAATTGGGGGAAAAAAGAGCGGTCCACAAAAAAAAAAGACGGGGCCAAGGGACGATCCCGAGACGGTGACGTATCAGAAACAGAAAAATCGACCCAAAACCCAGCATTGCAAAAAACTCAATGCGCGCGGCGAGAAATACAGGGAAAAAGGTCACCCTTAACACGACAATAACGCGAAAAAAAAAAAAGGGGGTGTAAACAACGAAAGAAAAGTCGGCGCAAGGGGAGCTGACCAAAACCCTCAAAGGGGTCCTGTTGCACGAGAAGGAAGGGTGGGAATACTCGCCCGCTGCGGGAAAACAGTAGGAGGACAGAGGTGGTTTTCCTAACAAAAAAGAAACTCGCAAAGAAGAGCGAAGTCAGGGGGGGGGGACCAAAAACATAGATTGGAACAGAAGGGGCGGGCAAAGAACAAGGCACAAAATCTGGAAAGGAAAAAACGGCAATCCTTGGGACCAGACCGAGGCAGGGGAACAAGAAAAATATGACAGACAGGGACGACTTAAAGGAAATCGTGACCTGAAAAAAAAGTGATTGCAAGAAAAAAAAAAAAAGAGGAGAGAAGGCCGGATGCTTCCTCGGATGCAAAAACAAAATGGCTTCAACGCCGTCGCAGGGGGAATGCGTCACTGAGTTCGTCCAACAACAAACAGGAAAGGGGGACAGGTGCAATTAAAAGGAAAAAAAATATGGAGGGCTTGAACAATAACCCTTTTGTGCCATCGAAAGCGAAAGGCAGAAAAAGAGAATCGAAGGGGGGGGACGAATGACGAAAATGCTGACAGTCATAGAAGACAGGGATTGGAGAACGGCAGGGAGGCGCGCATTTACGACAAGATAAAAGCTATATGACCAGGAAAAGACCGCCCCACGAAGAGTGTCGAGTGGGCTGTGGGTTTTTTGGAACCAGGATCCAGGGCCCTACAATGGAAAAAAAAACCCCGTCAAAGGGACAGGTGGGGAATACAACGGGTAAAACAGGTGGAAGTCACAGGGTCAAAAAACAAGAAGGGGGACCCTCAATATTCAACCGAAAGACAAAACGCCCAGGTCAGGGGAAAGAAAAGGGGTTGAATTCGGACGCGCCCTAATTGTGCATATCATCCGAAGTCAAATAGACAGGAGGGGAGAGACCAGACTCCCGTTGAGGGACAGCCGTTTTTCCACGGAAATGCCGCTTGACCAGCGCAAACGCGGAGAAAAAAGAAACCTTTTTAGGGAGGGGGGAGAGAGGAAAGGAAAATTCATCAAAGAGAGACGGAAAGCAAAAAAAAAGAAGACGCCCGAAATGAGGCAATGGGGGGGGGAAAAGGGGAACGGATCACAAAAAAAAAAAGGGCATGAGAGGAGCAGAAACAAAATACTTTAAGAAAAATGAAATAAGTGGAACGGAGGCCCAGGAGAGGGGGAAAAAGACGTCAACATGAATGAGTGGTTTTACCGGGGACCAAGAAACCCCTGCATGGGATGGGATCAAAAAACGAAGCCCAGGTTCCGATCCGCCGGTTCCCAATATCTTTTGCAACGGCAGAGAGGAAAAAAAATAAGCAGGAGGGGGGGGAACATCCAACAAGGGGGACAGGGTGATAGGAAGTAACTGCATGGAGTGAATGAATCGAATCTACACCGGACCACACTGTAGGGAACGATGGGAAGGTCAGACTCCGACGGAACAATCAAAAACACCTAAAAAAAAAAAAAAACGGACGCAAGACGGAAAGAGAAGGCCGCAAAAAGGGGGGCGGGAGGAACATCGAGGGTGTTGTTTTGAAAAGCCACGCCACTTCACTCTAGTTTGGGGTCAGAAGGGGGAAAAGACCCAGGAAGGGAACGGGTCAGCATGGAAAAAGCATTTTAAGGGGGGAAAAAAGCGGCCAACGGCCGGGAAGAAAAGCGAAACACGCTCAGCCGAAGAGAGAGCGAAAGGCCTCCTGAATGGGGAAACGTGAGGAGGCAGGGAAGAAAAAGGCATGTACGCCAGAGCAACGACATTAAAAAGCTGGGAACGAGGAGGAAGAGGGGGGGGCGACCCGGGGGAATTCATCAACCAAACAACCTCGCAAAAATCGGGGAAAGATCCCAACTAAGAACGGCAAACACGCAAGATGGGGAGACCAGCACCGAACAAAAGAGAAGATCCTAGCCAAAAAAAAGTATCAGCAGGAAAGAAAAGACAAATAGAGGAGGAAAACAGCGTGAAAAACATCTCGAGATCAAAAGGTTGAGAAATAAGCCAGAAGCAGGAACACCGTTTCAGCGAAACGAGTCTATACGCGCCACGAAAAGGGGGGGGGGAAAGAGAAACAATGGATCCAAAGCAAAAAACACTCAAGGACCGAGGAGAACGGGGGAGAGAAAAAGGAAAAAAGGAGCGCACGCCCTAACTGCTGCAAAGAAAAAATCAACGAAGCAAAAGAAAGGACGGGTAAAAGAAGGGAAACATAATTAGAGTTACTAGAATTCAAAGACCCAGAAAAGTAATAGGGATCAAACAAACAAACTGTATGATGAGGGAAGAAAAAGGAGGAAGAAGGGGGGAAGGGTCTCATTCGACTATTTCTGAAACTGGGAAAAAAGGGACAGGGCACAGTGAGTAAAAGAACTGGCATTTTGCTCAGCAAAAAAGGGTCAACGGGGGAGGGGAAAGCCGCGACCTTTAGCAAAAAACAAAAACGATCAGTCGCCGCCGGAAGGTTGGAGAAGGGTAATGTTCCTCCTAAGAAAAGGAAAGGGGGGGGGCGATGAGGGGGGGGAAAAGCTACGGTCGGGTTTTTCGAAGGAAACGTCAAAACTGTTCTGCGGACTTGTTAAAACCGACTGGCTCAGTTTCGAAGGAAGGTCCAAACGCCGTCGAATCGGATCTGGTAGTCTCGGGGGCCGGCAAAGCGGGGGGGGGGGGGGGGGCTCTGAGAAGATTTCTCGTGGACTTGGGCTCAGGAGCCAATTACTCGCTCGGTAGCCCCTGCAAAAAACTCTTGACCATAAAAGGATCCAGCCGAAAAAAAGGTTGGCCCTGGATTCCAGGCAAGAGAAAGATCAAGCAAGAGCCGGCACCCGATGGGTGAGAGGAAGGCAGGAATGATACAAGCAAAAGGAAGGAAAAAAGAAAACAAAGGTTTCCAGCCGCGGAAAATCGCGCAAATCGAACGAAGGAAGCGAGCGCGTGCCCGCCCTGTGGGCCGTGTTGCAAAAACGGACATGGCCAAAGAATATAAAGGAAAGGGGGAAGTGAATGGAAAAAAACCTGGAAACGCAAAGAGGGGGGGAAGGCATCGAAAAAAACTTCGATGGTGGGGAGCCGCTCACCCTGTCGTCATTGTCGACAGGAAGGAGGGAACTCAAAGATGACAATAGCACGCTCGAAGGAAAAAGGGGGGGGGGGGAGGAAGGAAAGCATTACACTAGAACCTCAAGCCATCGAAAAGGCGTGGGGGGGGGGGGGACCAAAAAAAATAAAGGGGTAACGACCAGAGTATGCAATCCACAAAAGGCGCACAGGACTATAACCAGAAAGAAATGGTGAGGAGCGGCGATCCCCACTCCGAACCGGTGCGCAAAGCTGAGTGGGGAAAAGAAAGCGGGATCGACAAAGAACTGGCGCGGAGAAGGGGCAAAAAAAAAAAAAAATGAAGGGGGACGGACCCCGAAGGATGCACCCATTCAAAACTGGGTCTGAAATCGAGTCGATCTTGGCAAAAGGCAGTGTACAAAATGACAGCCCGTGGGGTGTTCAACTTGTTGCATTAAAGAGAGGCGGTCTGCAACAGACGCCCCCCCCTCCCCGAAAGGCAAATGCCGGTCAGAGGAGGACGAAAAAAAAAAAAAATTACCAACCATGACGAAAATTAAGGGCGTCCGGACCTGGGGGTATATCAACGGGGAGTTGGGAATGAGTGGGGAAAGGGAGACCAGTAGGAAAACGAAAACTGATTGATAAAAGAACCGGGAAGAGCAACAGCTTGGAAAAAAAAGGAATGCGAAAGCGGGAAACTGCGCAAAAAAATCCAAAGCGGACAGAAAGAAAGCGCGGCCAGTATTTCTACAATGAATGCGAAGAAAAGCAAAGCAGTGCAGTGGGGGGGAAGAAAGAAACCAAGAAGGGGTCAGGGGGCTTTTACGAGAAGAGGGGAAGAAAGGGTTGGGGGAATAAGGTTGACAGAGGGGAACGGGTGTGTCCAAGGAAGAAAAAGGAAAACCAAAGGTGGGGGGGAACGAGGTCAACCGTTATTCTGAAAAAAGACAACATCGCAAAAAAAGAAAAGCGGAAGTAAAAGGGATCTAGAAGATGGGGGGGGGGAAGGTCAAAGACGTCTAGACCTTCCTCCGGTGTGCCAAAACAAAAAAAGACCACTGGGGCTCTAAAAGGTAAGGGCATACGAAAGTCAGGGCCGAAAAAAGAAGGAACGATTCGATAAGGAAATGGTGAAAACGGAAGGGGAAAAAAAGGGGTTAGGGAAAGGATATCCTGTAGTGGTCACCGGGGGGAGAAAGCACGTTTCAGGACGAAACAAGGGGAAACATTTCAATGCAAGGGGAGGGGAAAAAAAAGAAGGCCGGGAAGAAAAAATCAAGGGAAGCGAGGCGCGAAAGGGGGGGAGGACGCAAAGGGGAATGGATGGGGGAAGGATCCATACCCTGACCGGCAGGGTCGATGGGGGGGGTAAGGAACCGCGGGGGTCCAAAGAGCAGGCAAATGGTCGTACAGCATCAGTGGGGCAATGGAAAAGAAAAACCAAAAAACGGAAAGTGGGGGCAAAAAGAAGAGGGGGGAAGTGATTGCAGGGGGGAACAAATGCGACAATCGAAAAAAAAAGGGCAAGAGGTTTTGAAAAGGAAAAAAAAGAGGGCGGATGCGAACACAAGGACGAACGAACATTATTTATTGAAAAATATTCAAAAAGATCGACCCATGGAAATTGGGTTGGGGAGGAAAGAAAAGCGAGAAAAGAGGAAGGAAAAAGGCAAGATAGCAAACCCAGAGGGCAAGCTGAAGGATGGGAGGGGAACAAAGCAGTTATTCCGGGGCTCGGGAAGGGAAGGAAGTGGGCGGGAAGGGGGCGGGGCAGGGTTCCATTTGGAAGAGAGAAAAGGAGTGACCGCGGAATACGGGGAGAAGACCCGAATCGGACAAAACAACGGCACAATTAATGTTAAGGAGGGGAAGTAAAGGGGGGAAAAAAAAGTCGTAAAAAGGGCCTTAACCCTTCGACCCCAGTGGCCCGGTGGGTACCTGGGGGGAAAAAAAAAATTAGAGAGAACCAACAAAAAAGGAAGGGGGAAAAGATATTTGGGGGGGCATAACCAGAAAAGGCCAGGGCGAAGGGGGGGGGGAAGGGCAGGGGAAGGAAATGAGTCGCCGCAACTAAGGTGGGTGCAAGGTTAAAAAAATTGTCAAATAAGGGGCTCGCCAGAATCGTCAAAAAAACGGGAGGGGTCCGTCAAGTCACCGAGAAATGAAAATGCAAATCGGAAAATACGGGCACCGCAAAAAAGAGGGAGGCGGCGATACAAGGGGAAAGAAACAAATACCCGGGAAAAAAAAAAAAGAAATAAGACAAGGGGAGAAAAAAGAGAAAGAGTCCGGAGAGAAGTGCAGGAAGGATGAAAAACAATTCCTGGGCAAAACGGGTTGGGGAAGAATGCTAGACCACGAAAGGAAAAGCAACCGAAATAAGGTTTTTACTCACGCAACTCAGGAAGCAAAGGGAAACGTCAGAAGACAAAGAGAGGGGGAGGGGACAACAGACGGGGGGGAGGGTTCACAAAAGGACAACAAGAGGCGAAAACGAAGCCGGATCAGTTGGAAAAAAAAACGCGGGGTTTGGAGGAAAAAATCAAAAAGAATAAAAAAGTCAGAAAGACTGGAAGGGAAAGGCGCAAAAGAAGGCGGGCAGGCAAGAACCTCGCGGCCAAGAAGCAGGAGGCGACTTTCTCGAAAACGAACGCAAAAGAAGAAGGAAACGCAATTGAATGCGTCCAGTGGACGGCCAAAAAAAAAAAGAAAAGTTGCTAAGGGGGGGAACCAGGAAGGAGGGGGAAAAATGAAGTTTGGCATCGACACCAAGACGAACCGCAAAAAAGGCAGGGGACGCACGAGTCATGAAGATCTAATCGGTGCGATCCAGGTAATTGAAGGAACGTCCGACAGGCGAAAAAAAGAAGCAAGCTCGAAGAATGGAAAACCAGGAAAGAAGACTAATGATTTAGAGGGGGGTGCTTGAAAGGAAACGACAAAGTGAAACACGAGAAAAAGGAAAAAAAAGGGGGGAATACAAATAATGAAAAACGTCAAAAGAGTTTCAACAAAAAAGAAAACGGGAAAAAAAAAAAAAGACGCAGAAGGAAGATTTCCACGCCCCCGATCGGAAAGGCAATTGGGATGGCGGCAGGGAGGCAAGGAAAAAAAGAACGCGCCTATCGATAGGGGTCGGAAAAAAAACACTCACGAAAAAAACCAACAAAAAGGGAGGGGGGAAAAACAAAAAACAGGAAAGGCCTTCCACGCTCAAGAAAAAAAGCCTCACAGAACCAGGGGGATTCGGGGGAAAGGCAAAAAAAAATGGCAAAGAAAGGCTCAAAACGAGAGAGAGCCTCCAAGAACCCCTTAAGGAGTGAAAAGGGGGAAGGTGGAACAAAACGAGAAGAGCACGGAAGCGAAGCAAAAGACAGGCAAAAAAAAAAACAGGGAAGCCGGGTGAAAGGCGGAACAGAAAGGCAACACAATAAAGGTACGTGTGGACAGCCAGGGTCAAAGGAAAAACAAGTTTGAAGGGACGTGAATAGAGAAAGACGGGTAAAAAAAATCCTCAAAAGTGCAAACCCCAACGAGATGCTGGAAAAAGCACGCTCTCAGAGAACTCAAACCATAAGGGTATAGGTGCGCAAACGGGGAAGGGAATGGAAAGGGTTCGAAAAAAGAAAGAGAACAAAAACTCAGAAACAAACTTGCCGAGGCCCAAAGGAGGGATCACGAAAAAAAAAAAAAGGAACTAGAAAACGAAGAGACAGTGTGAACGAAAAAAGAAGGGAAAAAACAATAAAGTAGACAGGAAAAGGAGGAGGCAACTCCACATCGAAGGGTGTTTGTGAAACCTCCAAGACGTTTGTGCAGGGAAAGGGGAAAAAAAAGGGTTCACCTTCGGTATGAAAGGTGCTCATGTAAAAAGGTGGAAAACGGAAAAACCAAGTCAAAAGCGCTCAAAGACAGGGAAAGACCACGGGGAATTAGAAAAATTGAGAGAGGAAACGAACTAGGGGAAGAGTAAAGGAGGGGAATGAAAAAATATAAACTACAGAAACCAGAGAAAAAAAAAGGAAAATGGGGGGGGTCGGTAATGAGTGATACGGGAAAAAGAGAAACAGAAAAAAACGAGGTCCTAAGCAGGGAACGACAAAATTCAAGAGAAGGAAGACGAGAATGCAAGGGAACCCCTCCCAAAGAAAAGAGAGAGGGGGGGGCAAGGCCCACCAAAGAAAAAGAATGCCGAGGACAAAAAAAAAGTAGATACAGAGTGAAAAGGAAGGAAATTAGCAAAAAGTCTGGGGGAAAAAAAGTAGCCCACATACAAACTTACAGGGGGGAAGGCAAACAACGGATGGGACTTAAAAAAAGAAACCCA
>Ga0179593_1300412_pt1 | contig 11363 bp, 10 predicted proteins | sample CZODoug2_1_08_16_FD_185931 | JGI IMG/M metagenome (GOLD analysis project Ga0179593, IMG submission 185931) | Vadose zone soil fungal communities from Angelo Coast Range Reserve, California, USA - CZODoug2_1_08_16fungal (PacBio error correction) | ecosystem: Environmental > Terrestrial > Soil >...
GAAAAAAAGAAAGAACCAAGAAGGGGGGGGCGCGCCAATAACCGCGACAGGAGCCAAAACGATTTCTCTGCGTAAAGCCGCTTGGGTACGATTTCACTAAGCACAACGAAAGCAGAAAAAACTCGTCCGGAAACCACTGGGTGTGTCCCGGGGTTGAAGGGGGGAGGAAGCGACAAAGACCGCAGGGGGGGGAGGGAATCTCCAAGCGCCTGAAAGCCACTCGGTGGGTAGGAAAACCGAATGAGGGAAGGAGCAAACTATCTCTAACAATCTCCGACGCCTCGTGACAGGGGGGCAAAACGCATCATCAAGCGGCCGATGAGCAAGGGGGGAAAGAAAACAGCATTCACTCCCAAAAGGAAAGGAGAATATGGGAACGCACAACTCTAACGGTTCACCAAGGTAGGACCGATCCAGACATCATTCGCTCCTGTGGAAAAAAAGGGGTAGTTCAAAACAAACACAAAAACCGAAGGGGACAGGGGGTAGAAATCGGGGAACATCAAGAATGAAAAGCGCCAGCGAAATTCTTCAGTGAAAGGGACGCAGCCGCTGCCGACGTAGCTTCTACTTTAGACGGGCCAGATTACAGCCCCGAGCCTCTACGCGCTGAGAAATCCGACGGGAGAAAAGAGGCGCCAGGGGAATTTGGCAAGGAATCACGGGCAGCCGCCAGAAAACGTCGTCGCGAAATACCACATCCCAAGACCCGAGAAGGAACGCTAAAAGTAAGCGCGCGCGGCGCAGTATGGGCGACCAGACGGGAATGAAAGCTTACAGAAGACACATCACAAATCTCCTAGCAGTCGACCGATGGGGCGGCAAGGTCCCAGCCCGGCATGACTAAAGTCGAATCCTAGCAAACGGCAATTCAGAAAAAAGCGGGATGCAATGAAGTCCGCTCAGGCGAGGGCATACGAGCGGCAAAAAGAGACTTCATGCTTCAAGAAGGGGGGGGGGGGGGGGGGGGGGGGGGAGGGGGAGAAAGAAAAACATAGTTTACCAACGCCAGAGGACAAGACGGACCAGGGGGACAAGCGCCGAGATGAAATAGAGCCACCAAGCTCCTCAGGACAATTGGAACACGAGGAGAAAGACTTCGCCTTTCTCACAAAAAATGCTAAAAAGAGGTCCCAGGAAAAACGCGGCAGGGCAGAGGTTCACTAAAAAAAATAACGTCGAATCCTAGTGAGGCGGCGGGGGGGGGACCCAAGAAAGAAGGCCGGACAAAAACCAAGCTGGAAAATTTCCCGGCAGGCTTGAAGGAAAGGACGGCTGAAGTTGGATCTGCACAAGCGGCCGCGAGGAAATTCCATGAAGGAACGTTCGGAGGCAAGCCAAATCGTGATCAGCTTCCTTCAGAAAAAAGGCTTTCTGGATATACCAATATCGCGCTGAGAGTGCCTCAAGGGGAAAATAGAGACCCTGTTTCGAACTACAAAGTCGGGGGCAAAAAAAAAAAAAACAATTCAATCCCGTTGCCCGAGGGGTCGGGGCAAGCAAGGGAACTGCACACAAGAAAACGTCTGAAAGGTTCTTTTTCAAAAAAAAAAACCCCCCGGCTAGGGGTGGGGGGGGATCAGTCGTATACGGCCAACACGCGGAACTTTCAGACGACTACGAGCTGATTAAACGCATCGCGGGTCAGGCAGTGTTTGCCGGATCCTTCAAACTCAAGATCATGCAGGGGGTCTCGAGTAAAGTCATATGCGTGTCACTCTTCGGCCCAAAAAAAGAAAAGAGGGTTACGGCCAGCCCGGGGTTCGCAGGGAGGCGCAAACGACGAAAGGGGAAAAGCAAAGAAGATCAGGGAAGAAAGCCTGTACTAAAAAACATGTGATCGTCGGAGGGAGGGGGGGTGGCCTTTCAGCTCCCCTTCGGCAGAACAACGTGGGGCGTCGGCGCAGGGGGGGGGGAGAAAAGATGCTGGAAGAAGGGCCTAGAGGAAAGAGGGACTTCGAGGAGGGCACGTCCAGCCATCGCGGGAACACCGAAAACACCCGAGGGAGGAGAAGACCGAACTCCTGGGAAACAATGCCCATCTTCAAGTTAGAAAGTTTTTATTCAAGGAAAAAACGAGATTATCACGGTCGGAAAACGATGTTTGGGGAGCGATTCCTACCACAAAAAAAGGAAGGGGTTGGGAAAAGGAAGTCCCTACATGTCAGATCACGAAGAATGACTTTCTGCCTCTTAAGAGACGACGGGGAAAATCCGATACGAACCCCAAAATCTGGAGGGGATGCGGCAAATATAGTTGGGGACGGAAAAGGGTTTCGGGGGATATCAGCTAGAACCCAAAAGGAAAATCAGCGGAGAGGTTTAATGTCCAAAGGGGAGGGACACCTACTAAAAACAGGAAGTGAAAGGCAGGAAACAAACAGGGGTATTCGGTGATACCTAGATGGCGTTATTCGGTTTGACCAGCGACGAGGGACAGGGAAAATGAAAAGGGAGAGGTGCGAGGGAGGAAAAACACGAGGAATTGGGATAGAATCCCGTGCTTTGGGAACGCTACACGTTCCAGCAAAAGGCCCGAAGCCAGGAGGGGGAGCTTACCTTGGAGGAGAATTCACCATCAAAAGCACGCCGACACGACAAGAGTTAGAAGCTCGGAACTGAGCATGGGGAGAGAGCGGAAAAACGAGGGATAGAATACGTGTGGTAAAAGAAGCCCCCCTGCTAGTGCATGGTAAACACTGGGGTAGGAAGAGGACACTATGTCCGGACTATATATAAACACTGCTCACAAGAAATTAAAAAGCTCCCGGCCCAACGGGATACCGCCAGATCGTCACGCGAAGATTGAGACGAAGGAGACCAAAACCGCAAGGTGTGAATAGGAGAAACCATATCTACAAGTAGAAAAAGAAGGCGTATGGCCGACCGCACACTAACCCTGGAATTGAATGTGGGGGGGAGACGACTTGGGCGTGGGCGAAAACAAAATGGATAAACAGACGGGGGAAGTAGATTCGTGGTAAACAGTTGCGGGGGGGAAGGGAAGGCTGATCACGATTGGAAACTCAATCCTTAACGGATCAATGGCCTGGAATAGCGGCCGTAGCGGGGTAAAAAATCTGCTAAGAGCAAGAAGGCGCAATCAGCACTGTGGAAAAGGGACTTACGGCGTTTGGGGGGGAGCGCGCCGAAAGCCATAGGTCCGGACGGGGGTAAAACTTTACGGCTTTGCTTAAAACGTAGACGTGGAGGAACTCCCGATGAACTTTTCGAGTGGTGCGAAAGAGAAAGGGAGGTGAAGTCCGTGAAGCTGCGGTTGGGGAAAAAGAATCGCAAGAGGTTTGTTAACTTTGGTATTTAGTACCGAAGGAGGGACGGGAAAAATGCTAGGCTACCGTCATTAACATTTAATGACGAGAAAAAAAGGGGAAGGGGTCGAGAAACGACGTGAGAAAGACGGGGGAAAGACCAGGGAAAAGAGACTCTTTAGAAAGGAAGTTTTGAGAGGCGACCATTTGTGGTCGGGATTTTTGGAAATGTTGCCGGAAAAAAAAAAATTTCGATAGAAAATTGGAGATCATTAGGGAAGGGAAGGCGTCAGGGGGGAGAAGAACTCCCATATCCTTTCCTCATCGAATGGTGCGCAGCGTCCTTGCGTCGCGTAAATGGGGGATCCGAGACGCGAAACCGCTCGATCCAGGGGGGGGGGTTCGCCAAAGAAATGGGGAGGACGAGGGAGGCCGCGTAGAATAGATGGAAGCGCTTTCAGAGGAAGAGGGGCACGACTTTCCTTAGAACTTCGCCTACGAAAAGCAGAGTAGAATCTATTGCAGGGGAGGAGAAGGGTGAGAGGGGGGGGGAAGGAACGAGTGGTATCACTATATTTTAGAATGAGGGAGGGAAAGAAAGGGAATCTACTACAGGATTCGTCTTGTCATTAAACAAGAAAGAAAAAAGATTTTGTCACTAGCAGGGAATCTGGGGGGGGAGTTTGGAACCAGTGGGTGCGTCTCACCGGAGACGCAGGCCGGACGTTGACTGAGACGACGAAGGGGGGGGGGGGTCCAATGAACGACCGATCGTGAAGAATAGTGGTTGGGAACGACCTGCTAATTCCATGGGGGGGAGACAAAAAAAGGATGGAAAAGCACTGCTAGAGGTCCTTTAGATTCGCGGCGGGACAGGGGAGGACTTGAAAGACGAGGTTACGCCAGTTGTTGGGAGGGAGGAGATCTTATGACAGAGGGGACACCCGCCCAACGCCGAGAAAAAAAAGGGGGAGTGCCGATCAGTCGTCCCGGTTATTTGGCGAAAAATTTAGGGGGGTGCGCAGATCGGGTGTTTTGGGAGAGACAAAAAAGGAGGAGAGGAAGAGAGATATTTTCCAAAAAAAATAAAGGGGTCGCAACCACGAAAGGGGGAAGAAAATCCGCTACCTAATTCAACAACTATTTTCACTCTGCGTAAAGGGCAGAGGGGGGGGGGGTGTACGATTGGCACGAAAAGAAAAAAAAAATCGCTACATAAAAAGGAGAAGTGGGGCCCGGGAATTGGGATAATCCTCCAGCATCCTGCAGCGAATCTAAGGGGCCATAAGCGACACGGTCCGGTGGAATGTGAATGCCTTCGAAGGGAAACTATAGCTTCCGAAGAGGGGAACCGCGTACGGTGGGCAAAAACTCCGAGGACGTAGAAGGGATTACAATACACAGCTTGCCAGGAAACTCGGGGGAAAAAAAAAATAAGGGAAAACTATGTAGCAGCCACGAAAAACGGGAGAGAGGTAATCAAAGACTACCCCAAAGAAGTTTCGCCTGGCAGATTTCGGGGGGAGGCCAAACAGGTCGTCCAAACGCAGCGCGACATCAAAGCATGAAGAGACCAGGCAGAAAAAAACTTACGGCACATTTGCCAGTAAAGGAAGCAAGAGTGTGTCGAGACTACGAGGTCAATTCCAGATTGCCAGCCGACTAAAAAGCTGCTAAAAAATCTACAATCCACCGTTGGCGAAGGAAAAGCAAAAGGAGGGAGGAAGCCATCTCCAGTCGGACTCTCAAGAAAAATTTCCGAAGACCCCTCTACTGACTCCGCTATTCACAAAGAAGAGGGAGCAGACTGTTGTCGTTCTCTCCCAGAAGCCGACACGCGCGACGCAAGGATGAAAAATCTGCGCGAAAAGGACAAAAGAGGGAAAGGCAAAAGAAAAAAACAGCCAGAAGGGCCACCAAAAGGGGCAGACCGTCGCAAATAGCACTCTCTATGGCAGGGGAGAGAATACCGATCAGAGAAGTGGCAAAAGAGGGGAACTTACGGCAAGGGCTCTTACATTAAGGGGAGGAATTAAGTTAAACCTCCACAAACCTACAGAGGGGTTGCCGTACAAGAAACTTCTAACAAGCGTCAAAGGGAAACCACGCGTCGGGAAGTCGCAAAACTAGACATGGGAAAGAAAACTTCGACAAAAGCCTAAATCCTTTCACCACATCAGAAGAAAAAGGGGATGGGGGGGCTCGAAACTTGAAAGTACAAAGCTAAGATAACTAAGACATTCGCAGCCGGAAACGGGGCGCGAGACAAGACTTACCGACGTGGAAACAGCGCGCAAAAGAAGACCGAAAGGGGCCACGAAGGCCTACGAGGGAAAGGGGGCTGACAAGCCCGCCGAGGGAAAGGAACTGTTCAAAAACCAGACACTCGACAGCATTGGTCCTCGGTCAGGGGCGCAACCAAATCGGTATCAGCTGGGAAAACAATGGGGGGAGGTTCAAGACGCGCAGCAGGGAGTCTAGACCAAAAGAAAACGCATATCGCAAAGGGGGAGAACGCATGACGGGAGCAATTCGAAAGGGGTTGTCCCTCAACCCGGTCGGGAACCTAACTAGGTGCCAAAATTGACATTTTCTTTTTGAGAAAGGATCCCCGAAAAGGTAAGAAAGGTCGGGGGTAGAGGTAATCTACGCAAAAGCTAGTCGGAGGGATCGAACGCGTAAGTCCTTTGGGAAACCGGATAAGATCCCTTCAAGGATTCCTGGGGTTATCTGACGGAGGGAAAGCGGAAGCGGCTTGCGTTGTCCTCTTCGCTCAACGGGGGGGGGGGTACGAACATGAAACCGCCGGTTTGAGGCGGAAAGTCAAAGACGCTCTAAACTCAGTCCGCTAAAGGCAGGGGGGCGAGCTCGAAATAACTATTACTGCTTAGGCCGGGGACTTGGAAATACTTTCCAAGCCAAGCATCATCTATCACAGAACAAAACTGTGGGGGGGAGGCCATTCAGGGGGAGGCAAACTCTTGACAAACTTCTATGCCCACCAAACGGGATCTGCTTTTAACATAAAACATCGTCGAAAACCGAAACGGGGGGAGGAAAAAACCGCTTCGATCTTAAACCTGGAACGAGGGAGATGGGCGACACACGGAAAGACACTTCAAGTGTCGTCCAGTTCTGCATCAGCCGAATACAACGGCGAGGAAAAAATACGGAAAGTCCCCTAGCCTGTTTTTGACGGACGTCCTCGCTCCAAAACGTCTGTGGACAGTCACGAAAAAAGAAGGACCCATCAATGATGGGGATTCCTCAGGTGTCAATAGATCGGCTCAAAACCATTGGGGGCTCTCAACCACGAAATCAAGTTGGCAGAATGGGAGGGAGAATTCCATTACGTAAGGAAAAGGAATCACGTGGAAAGTAGAGTGAATGTGACAAAAGACGTTGGAGAGAGATAGAGCCATGCCGAAAACATTAGATAGAAGGAACAGTGGGATGAAAGAGGGCGTGAGAACGGAGAAAAATGGATCTGGGGGGAGGGGATTGGGGGTTAAAGCCAGGAATTCAGATCGGAGAAGGATCCTCGAAGGGGGTCGATTGTTTGACCTCTAGGCTGACTCAGAAAACTCACGTGTGGGAATAGAAGCCCGTCTTGGGGGAACACATCACGGGTTAAAAAAAAACCAAGGGGAAATAAGACCCCAACGTCCTTTTCTGTAGGAGAATGGCAGTGGGCAAGGTTCCTCACTGAAAACGGACAGGAAGAGGGAGGGGGGGCGAGCTCGGGACGAAGAGTGGGCGCGGTAAAAAGGCTGAGGGGGCCCGAAAGGAGAGACTACTTTGAGTGGGATCAAAGCCCACCCGGCGTGGATGGAAGGGAACAAGGAGGCCTTGCAAGAGCCTCTGGTAAGAAGGTGACGATCAATATAAAATGACATCCAGGGGGAGAGGATCCCTGAAAAATAAACTCAAGAAGAATCTATAGGTCAAGCGCTGATGGAAGGGGGGAAGATGTAAAGAAGGGGGATCGCCCGCAACTTGGGGGGGATCTTCTGTAAAAGAAATTGAAAAGGACCGGCGCTGGGGGAAAAAGTCCGAGGGATTAAACGGGTTGAAGGGGCCTGGGAGAGCACGGGAGAGGACGTGACCGGGGAAGGAAGAGGAGAAAAGCGCAAACTTGACTATCGTGAAGAAGACAAAGTTTCTGAAGGACGAACTATACACGATGGGGGCCGCGCACCGGAACGGGGAAAAGGGCCAGAAAGCGCAACGGGTGTGGAAGAGGTTGAAAAATTTAATCCTGTCTAGGGACGACGAACGGAAAACGTCGTGCAGCGGGGGCACGTTTTTCAAATGACGGCGGGGAAGTGAGTGGGTGGAGCCGGCGGAAAAGACCGAGGGCGCTTCGAAAGGGTGAGTGTGTTTCGGATTCTGACTAGACGCCGTGTCGGGTGTTGGGGAAAAGAGTGTGGAAGATGCCATAGGGTAAGTGGGGGGAGAAAGGGCTAAGATGGGAAGTCGGGAAGGGGGGGGCAAAACACGGACATAGGCTGGCTTTTTGCAGCAACTGGGGGAACAAAAAAGCTGGTGTGTGTTGTCCCTAGTCGGGGGAGGAAACGCCCCGGCGAATTTAAGCGGGAGCTGAACCTGTGAAAATTTCGGGAAACTATGAAATTTGCGGAGGCTCTTCATGTAGATCTCTTTCCTGGTGAGCGCGAAGCGGAAAAATTCCTGCCACAAATCGCGAGATCCAAGTTGTTTTGGATCTTAGGACGGGGGAAATTGGGGTGAGGTTCATTCCTTATTGGGGGGGAAAAAATGGGGGTAGCAAAGGGGGGGGAATGCAGTGACGCGATATTTTGTGATCGTCAAGTGCTCTTAGCCGGCAGTCGTCGGTTATAACCCAACTATAATCTGAGGGAAGCGGAGTGACCAAAGTAGAGTCGGTAAGAGGGATGTCCGGTGTAAAAAGCGCTGACTACTCTGGATATTTGAGGGAGACGGAGATAAAATTGCGAAGACGAGGTCGAAGGTCCGGATGAAAGGGAGTGCGGGGGTGGGGGGAGAGTACGAGGAACGGCGGGCGGGGGATGCAATCTTGGGCAGTTATCAAAAATAGGCAGTCTTCCCTGAAACGGGGAGGCACCGGACGGGAGGTGAGCCGGGCAGATGGTAGATAGGCAAGAGTTCATGTTTCAGAAAGAAAACTGCGATAGAAAGACTAAGGCTGGTTATTCGGGTAAGTAACTAGGAAAAACCCTTGTCAGGGGGACTGATGCAGAGCGCATGGAAATGGGGGGGTCTTTTTTTCACAGGAGGGGAGGCGACAGCCGTATAGAACGGGGGCGGGTGGAGATTAAGTTGGGGTGGGGGCCAAAACACAGAGGCAGGCAAGAAGAGAGGGTTCCTCATTCTAAGCCGGGAGCAAAAGGAAAACCGGGGATGGGAAAAAGGGCCAGGGACTGTCTTTATATTCGCAAAGGCGGGCCCGCGGCTGGCGCTTTCTTCCGAAAAATTTGACCGCTGAAAAAGGGCGGATTTAAGGAGGTGTTACTGAGGAGGCACTGAAAATCGTCCCAACTAACTTTACGCATAAACTCGGTTGTTGATAAAAAAAATGGGATAAGAAAAAAGGTGAGGTACTTTGGGGGGCAACGCTGAGAAGTGGGGGGTTGGCAACAAAAGACGAGAGAACACAACAAAAAGGAGGGAGAAGTAGAGCTTTATAAAAAGCTCATAGTCGCAACCCGAAATTGGCGACAAAAATAACCGCAAAGAAATCACCAGGGTCGAAAAAGGGTAAAAGGGGCCTCTTTGTACGATTTCAAACGAGCGAACCGAAGATCAAACTCCAAGCCGCAGAGCGGGGCAACGGGTCCCGGGTGGAAGAAGCAAAAAAAACGCGCTGAGCGAAAACATGAGAGAATGAACGGCGCCGATTCGGTTGAATGGGGGACAAAAATGCGATGATAACTCTTCAAAAAAAATCGACCGCGTGCGTTGTAACAAAGGAAGACTCAGTAAGGGCCGAGGACAACCGGGAAGGCGAGAAGGAAAGAGGTGAAAAAATAGCACCGGACACACTATTTGATACTCCAAATCGAAAAAGAGTCTGATCGTGGTACTGACCCACACCAGAATCCGTTAGGGAGGAAGGGGCAAGTTAAAAATGGGAGTGGAGGGAAGAAGTCAAAAAAAGGCGTCATCCAAATAGCGCGACATCAACTAGCGGAAAGACTGAAAAGTGCCGCCCGGGACAGGAAAGCTGCCGAAAGTATGGAGAGGGAGAGGTGAAATGACGGACCAGCCATCAAGAACGAGGAAAAGAAATCCAATCTCAAAAACCACGTCGACATCGGAGGGGGTGGCGCCGGGAAAAGCCCGCAGCTGAGTTCGCGATAAAAGATACAACCATTTCAAGGCAAGCGCACATTACGACTCGACTATTCCAATCTTGCTCAGCGGAGAAAATGGAAAACCCGAAATAATACAAAGAAAACGGAGAAGAAAAAAAACAAGAGTGCGATTCGAACACCTCGAAAACACATTTTTAACCCAAGCCCAAGGGCATGAAAGCAAAAAAAAACCAAATGGGTCGAAAAAAAGCAGTCTCAAAGGGATTGCATGGGCTAGGTCCGTCTCAGGGAGGAACCGAGACGGCTACGGGGAATCTAAGCCGAACTGTAAAATGGTGCAGGACGGGGCACCTCCAAGCAGAAAAAAGAATGTTTTCTAGGTAAAAAAAAAAGGAAGGAGATAACCTCCTTCACTTAAAAACACCAGCGGAGAAGAGGAGGGGGTCACTGCACAAGCCGTCATGGCTCACAAACGCTTCGACCTCTACCTAAGTTCGAAACATCTAAGGATGGGAGGGGTCCAAGGCTTTCCATTACCACGCCGGCGGGATACTAAAAAATTCGAAACAAAGAAAAGGAAAAAACACTTCTCGTCGTACCTTAAAACAGGCAGGAGGACGCTCGAAAAAACACGAAATCAAAACCAAGCACAAGAAGACCTACGACGGGAAGTACTTTAGCAAAGAAAGGGCATTCAAAAAAAAAAACTTTCACCTCGCACAACAAAAGAAGTCCACGGCTAAATGCCCAGGGTCCGAGGCGCTGCTCGTGATCAGCTTAGTGCCAGAAAAAGGGGACTGGGAGGGGATTATCAAACGTAAAAGAGGGGGGGAGCGACTGGGGGACGGGGTGACATCGGAACGGGTGACGCCTATCTCCCTGGGGTTACGCAAGTCGTAGGAAAAAATTCAAATGAATGGCCAGAGTCTGCCAGAAAGGGCATATTGCCACCCGCAAAACCAAGGGAGGAAAAAATTGATTTAACTAAGAGACAAAGCCAGAGCATGACGAGATCGCAGGGCCAGGGCTCTACTAATGAGAAATCGCTGGGCGCGAGAAAATAAGGGAATGGAAAGGGGCCCTGACGACCGCTTCAAAAAAGAGGCTTGGAAAAAGGTTCGAGTTGTCGTAAAGGGAGGGACAGCGGCTTGCGTGGACAACTGCGTACGCAAAAAAGGGAAACTCAGTGTTGGAAAGGGAGCCCAAAGGGGGGGATGCTAACTCAAATGAAAATCTCCTCCGGCTCAACGACTCCGAGAATTTGGGAACTCGATGTGCGGGATTCGTCTATTGGAAAGAATGTAGACTCCAAGGACACTAATAAAACGCCAAGTGGGGGAGAAAAGGCAGGGGGGGACGGGAATAGCGGTGGACAAGAAAAAGCTTCTATTCCCACACCCTTCTTCATCTAGGGTTTGTCTACAAACAACAACAAAAAAGAAAAAAAAAAAAAAAAAACAAAAAAAAAAAAAAAACAGCACAAGAAAAGGAACCAACCGCGCCAGGAGAGAGGAAAGAAGCAGAACAGCCCGTAGCTTTCTTCCACAAATAGCCCCTTCAAGTTCGCAATTCTTCATCGCGTCAAGGCATGTATGTGAAACGGGGGGAAGGACCATCGCCACAGACCATGGGTTGGGAGGGCGCCCTCCCTCCACGTGTCTTTTTGGACATTCAGCACAAAAAAGCAAACGTGACCCAGCAATCACTGATTAAGGGCCGGGGAGCGGGGTAACATCGACGACCTTGCTCCGGAGTACACAAATTGTCAACGGCAAAAAAA
>Ga0179593_1397595_pt1 | contig 11363 bp, 7 predicted proteins | sample CZODoug2_1_08_16_FD_185931 | JGI IMG/M metagenome (GOLD analysis project Ga0179593, IMG submission 185931) | Vadose zone soil fungal communities from Angelo Coast Range Reserve, California, USA - CZODoug2_1_08_16fungal (PacBio error correction) | ecosystem: Environmental > Terrestrial > Soil >...
TCTACGCCTTTTGAGGAGGGGAAAATACTCTATTTAGAAATGCAAGAGCTATGAGAAGACTCTGAAGTTTTGGGTTCGGACAAGCACTAGCCACGGGCGGAAGGCTCAGGTGTTCAAACGAAAGAACAGAAACAGTATCATTTGGGAAAAGACTCGAGACATGGGGAGCGGGGATAGTAAGTTGAGGTTTGACAAGAAGCTCAGATCGATAGGGGGCTACCAAGTTATGTGGGGGAAAGGATTACGCTGACTCTACTTAAAGTGCTGACTTTCTTACTTCTCACTCCAAAAAAAAAGAAACACACCAAGGAAGGGAAAAAGCGAGGTAACATGGGACTCCCAGGGGGGTGGCCATCCGATTTACTCAATAACAAAGGGACTCTGCTTAAGAGACCAAAGTCTAGGGAGTGGGGGGAGGGGGGAAGGAGACCCTTGCCCAGAGGCGAATGACCTAAACTTAAGTAGTTAGAAAGGGGTGATCAGAAGATCCGCGAGAGGGTTGTGAAACTACGTGAGAAGCTGCGGCAATACAAGAAGGCGAGAATGAGATTGCAAGAAAACAGGCACTGCTAGGCCGGCTGGGGTAAAAAGGAGTCAGGGACGCAAAGTGAAACACGATAATCAAATGGAGATCACATACCACATGGTCACATAACAAAAACCATCATGGGCAGGACGGGTGCGCATCAATCATCAAAAAAAGCATCTCTATCTACCAAACACCGAAAAATAAAAGAAAGAGATGTCCGTGGAAAGAGCACCAGAAGAAAAAAAGAAAAAAAACCGCCCGGAAAAGAAAAAGGGAAAACGATGAATGGGGAGTGGCACCAAGTGTCAGCTGTGTAAGAAAGGGGGGGGGGATAACCATGAAAACGGCGGCAAAATTCAACGACCAGCATGGAAGGGCGCAAGAAAAGGAAACTCCCGGCTATGGCCGAACACAGACCCAGGGACTAAAGGAAGGGAGAGGGAGACAGGCCGCTAAACATCAGAAGAAAAGCAGTTCAAGAGGCAGAGAAGAGCCGTTAAAGAAAGAAAAAAAACAAGCTCAGCCAGTCTGGGGTAGAAGGGGGAAGCAGTCGACAAGCGGGTATAAGGGACCCCCCCTACGCGGCACCAAACAAAAAAGGTGCTCAGAGAAGGAAACTGGAAAATCAGGGTTTGGTATTGTGGGGGGGGGGGGGATCTGGGAGGCAGCAAAGTCAAACAGTAAAGAGCAGCGAAGAAACACGAAACGCAGAAAAAAAGATGCGTTCTGAGTTGGAAAAAAAAAAGGAAAAACGCGCCCATCCACAAGGACGCGCGGAAGAAAAAAAAGAACCCGGCAATGCTGCCACTGCGTGTCGCACATAAAACCCGAACCGAAGGGGTGTTGAACGGAAAAAAAATGCGTACGACGAGAACTAAAAGAAGAGGCAGAGCTCTGAAAGAGCTCTCCCTCGATCTGGGGGCCTCATAAATCCCGTACGAGCAGGAGATAGACTGGCTCGGACAAAAACATCCGGTAGAAAACGGCAAACACCGTCCGCGAAGAAACATCAAACGGCCTGGGACACTTTAATACCACGTGCTCGCAAAGCGCTGGCATCTAGAGAGAGGAGCCGACATGCGCCGAAAAAGCAAACCACATTCGGCGCCAAGAATTGCGAGGAGAGAAATTCAAAAAAATAGGTATGTCCACATTCCGATATGGTATCCGTACGACAATGGAGAAAAAAAAAAGTTGCAATGGGGACCCAGCTAAGACAAGGGCAAAACAAAAAAAAAAAAAGAAAAAAAAAAGAAAAAGAAAAAAAGCATCCTCTAACTGAAGATCGCAAGCTGAAAATCAAAAAGGACATCTCGAACCTCACACATCATCCTAGAGCGATAGCAAAATTAAACCTCGAATCAGGATCAACCAAAGGGCCAAAGGGCAATCCTCATTACCTGGTTAGTCGAACGCGGCATCTGAAAGCCAAAAGATGAAGCTACAGGAGGAGAAGGACGGAAGCTCCAAACGATAGCCTAGCAAAAAAACCGTCCGAAAAAGATACACCGGGGGGGGATCTTCTGGAAGAAGCTCTTTAAAGAAGGATAGCCCTCCACGAAGCACGGAGCGAAGCCAAGTACTTTAAAAAACCAATGAACGGGGCGACTAAAATGTCGCGCGCGAGCCCACGGCGTGAACGATATCTGCGAGCGCGACTCAGCACGAAGAGACGAGCTGAACCCAGACAAAACAGCAGGCACGCGCCGCTCGAAAGGAGAAAAAGGCACGATGAGAAGGTGTAATCCGCAAAAAGGGGGGGGAACGCCGGGGAAGAAGAGATCACGTCATCCGAGCAGTGAGGGCGGCTAGAGACGCCAGCCGAGCGGAATTCGCGCATGAGAAAAAACAACTAAATGAATTCAACAGCAAAAACGGTCAAAATCCGGCTGGTAACGAGCGACGAAGAAACATCACCGGAAGAGCACGAAAACTTGGAGGAAAATGCCCGGCATACCCCAGTGAACTACTGGCCCGAATTACAGGGACACATAATGTAGGCAAGAACCTACCTATAATTGAAAAAAAGAAAGCTGGCGAGAGACCACCTACCAGAAAAACAACCGAGAGTAAAATCGCTAAAAACCTCAAATATCTCGAGAACAAATGCAGCCTCGCTGCTAAAATGCCGCCTCCTGCCTACTACAAGGAACAAAAACGCGGCCAGCAGCAAAAAGAGTAGGGAGTGAGAAGTTCTACTCTGGGTTTGAAGTCTTCGTGGACTGGGCGAAAATAGAATCAGTCATCGTGAAAGCGGAGCGCTGCTGGACCGGCGCAGAGAATTTGGGAAAAAAAGAGTGGGGCTCTTTTAATCAAAACGATTCTGGAGCCAGGGAGTACACATAAAATGAACAGGGGGGGGGAGGCAAGGGCCGCGACTTAGACGGATAATGGTACAACAAAACGGAGGCAAAAGAAAAGGACGCGGGAAGACCTCGTCAAAAAGCGCGGAAAGCTTACAGGTGTCAGGAGGAAAAGCAAACGCAGGCCGGAGTTCCCGTGGTTATAAACAACTGCGCGACACTCTCTTGAGGGAAATGGCAAAGGAAAATCTTAACGGTTTGGAGAGCACCGAACCTAGCTGCTGACGAACTGGAGTTAATAGACGAAGAAGTGGTGGGTGGATCTGAATCAGCATTTGTCAAAGAAGAAGCCTGATGGAGGCCTCGAAAACAGAACGTGTAACAACACCAAGTTCATCCTGAGAACCTCAGCGAGAAGAACCCTACATTGGTCGGGCAAAAGGGCGGAGCCGAACTCAGGTTCCAAGAATCTGAAGAATGGACTCGAGAAAACCAAAAAAGAGAGGGGATGCGGATGCCCTGTCCAGCGACTTTGGCCGGTCGGAGTCGTGAATGCAGAGACCTAAGGACCTCTCAAAATCGCCAAAACCAAAAGCAAAAACAGAAGGAACTTCTCCGGGGGAAAAAAAGGGAGCTCTTCGCTGAGGCGCTAAAATAGTTGTCATTAAAAAACATCCAAAAGCAACAACGCAGCGGATGGAACAGCTATCAACGCGCCGACTGTCATTGTCGGACCTGATGCAAAAAACCGTAGCCGAAAAGCCAGCGGAGACTGGGTACACCCATTGCTCCGTCCATAGTCAGAAAGCTCGCTCAGGCCCCAGTCCTGCTTCACAAATCCAGCGTGGCTTCTTGATAGCTCACATCCACCCTGAGAGCGGCTGGAAAGGAAGTCTTATGGAGCGCGGGCGAGGAATGCCTACCAGCAGAAAAAATGATGAACAGAAAGCTCGTAGGTCTCAGGCCTGTCTGACGGAGTAAGAATGGTTAGAGGTTCGGTGGGCGGCGGTCGCCGAACCCTGTCCACGGAACCACAGGACTTCAGGCCTGTAGGGAGAAGGATCCTTGGCGGGAGAAAGCGCGAAGGCCTGACTTTTCGGGAACTAGAACTCAACGGGCACTGACAACGAAAGGGTGCTAAGGGATTTTGGCCGGACACTAAGCGAGCGAGAAGAACACAAATCATGGTTTCCCGGGAGGAGGACAGTATTGCCCGGCAGGCCTAAAAATTCACCACAAGCGTCCGTGAGCAACCTTGGCAAGAGGAGCGACTGAACGGCGGAATAATCTTACCTAAGAGAAAAAAAAAACTACGCAAACACAAAGAAGAAACTTCTGGCAGCTTCACCAGGTGAAGGAGGAAAGACCACTCCTCCCTTCGCAAAATCTAACCACGTACTTGCCCGCGAGAACTCAACCCAAAAAGATCCCCGCGCGCCACCCCAAGCCGCGACATCTCGTCGAAAAAAAAAAACTTAGGAAAGAGAGGATTAGCAGGATTTCAGGGTCTAAAAGAGGGGGGGGGATCGAAGCTGCAGCATCAGTTGCTTAAAGTCTCAACTGATCAAATGAATAGGGGGGAGATGGCTTGCAAATTCGGCCGCGGAGTTTTTCCTACTTCCGAGGTGAAGAGCGCCGAGGCAGGTGGGTTGTGAGTAAAAGCCGAGGGAAAAAAGAAGTTCCGCGGCAGAAGAGCACGAGAAGAAAGGAACGTGGGCACGGCGAAGATTGGGTGTACTTCTTCGGGGAAAAACTATAAAACAACGCAGGGCACCTCCACTGCTTTGGGGGGTGACAAGCGGCGAACGCGCGTCTTTGAGGAAGACAAACCACAACGAAAATCGTGCAGAAAACGTGGGAGTAGAGTGAATAGCCAGCAGGACGTGACGCGGCTTCTGCCAGCACTGAAAAATCTTCGAAACAGTGAAGTCCGGGGTTGAAGTGGCAGGTTCGGCGGACCTCTCCTAAAACCAAAAAACTGCTACGCCTAATAACGACGGAAGGAAAATCGCGCCCTAAGCATCAACACACCGGATGCTGAGGGAGTAGGAACCAAATGATCAGTCTGAAAAAGAAGCTCGGAAGAAAAGGGTTGGAGGTAGCGTCTCAGAATCAACAAACAGCGAGGCGGTTGCCATAGGCTTTGGTGGAGCTGAAAACTGATCAGGTGCTCGACGCATTTCCGAAACAATGGGGAATACAATGGAATCCAGGGAAAAAGAGTCGCAGGAATAAGGCAGCCAACAAGGGAACGGAGAAAGCTAGAACGGGAGTTTGCAAACCCTGGGCCGTGTTGAGAGCTTATTGAAACAAGGACGGCAGGGCATCCGAAGAAAGGCGCGAACGAAGACCATGGCAAGAAGACCGGGGGGGTTGGAGATCGGCGAGGGGTCTCGGCAGCGTTCTCCGAGCTCAGAGAGAAGAAATGACCAAGGAAAATGAAACAAAGGCAGCGCAGCCGAGTATGGGGTGGAGGGTCTCGTCACGGCAATAAGCGAACACCAGGAGAGGTTATTCTCATGACACGTGTCAAAGACAAAGCGGGGGGACCATTCTCCCATTGAGGATGGAAGGACGGCGTCTGGTGCAAGGCCGGGTTGACCTCGGAAGCCTAAACAGACACTTAGACGGAAAAGGGCCACTGTCATCTTCAAGACGCTCACCCAACAAAGGGCTTCGATCTGAAGCACTCGTCATCGCTTCGGGAGGAGCTGGAAAAAAGCCGCCTCGTTCTTCGGAAGTGAAAAACCGCGTGAAACGCAAAGAGTTGAAAACGAGGAAAGCAGGAAGGGACGACCCTGGGCAGCGTCCAAAGAGAACTCGAACCAGGAAGACTGAAAACTGTAGAAGCCCTGAAAGCGAGAAGAAGTTAGGAGTGCTCCATCGAGTGAAAAGGAGCATCGAAGAGGACTCTCTTTCAGCGTCTCTAGGTAAACATAAGGAATGAAAAACAGCAAGCATCTGTGGGAGGCAACCAGCCCAAAAAAAAACACTGATGAAGAAAATTCTCCATAAGGAAGATAAAAGGGGGGGAGATAAGAAAAAGAACTTTCGCGTTCACAGGCAATCACTTCAATCACCTTATGAGGAAAGAGCAACATCGATCTCGCCTCTACTGGGAAGAGGTGCAATGTTAGGAAATTTGTACGTCTGATAGAGAGGGAAGGTAGAACAGGCCGAGGAGCAGGTAGGGAGAGAGAGAACGTTTCGAGAGTTCGTCATCTAATTGGCTCGCTTAGTTGTTGCTTCTCGACAAGCTCTAGGAGGGACCCTGATACGGCGGTCAGAAAGGAATTAGGGCACTGTACCTGGGGCTTGTACTAAAAAGGGCTGGTATATGCCGGGCCTTAAAAAAAAGGGGGTGGTTGCCCACGCGCGTGATGTGGGAGGAGACTTCTGGTTCCAAAAACGATAAAAAAAATGGCTTCACGGGAGGGGGAAGGGGCCAGAAAAACTTGGTTGGGTTGGTGGGTTGTTGGTGGGCCCCCCACCCAACCCCCACCCCCCCGTTAAAAAAACGAGAATCCAGCTACCAGTCGGGAGGCGCGCAAAGAAAAAGTATCCGGTAGAAGAGAAGAGCAAAATGGCTGCAACGAGGAACGAAAGGGTTGAGGGAAGAACTCCCATCAGCGCGGGAATGGGAAACAACTTCGGGAGAGACGATGGGACGTGGCCTAAACGGGGGGCGGGGAAGCTCGTATATCAGGGGAGTTGTGTCTGAAAAAAGAAAGGAAAGAGCCAGTGGGAGAGGGATTGTCGTAGGGCCGTCCATGGCGACACGTCGGGTCTAAAATGTGCCGAGCGGCGGGGCTCAGGAAGAAGAAATCTGCTTCAAGAAAGAAGCGGGGCTGCTCTTAAAAAGGAGGAAAAAGGAGAGGGGCTAAGTCGAACGACAATTCAGGAGCGCGTGAAATGACGGATCGCTGTCCGCCGAACACCGTAGCTCAGGAGTAGTAAAAGCAAAAGTAATTTTGGGTCGTGAGAGAAGGGAAGGGGGACAGTGCGATCGATACTTCCTGTCCGCGTCGGCGATTGGCCTGGAGTAGAAGATCGGAAACTAATGGTATGCCGCGTGGCAGAGGATGTTTCGGGGGCGCAGTAAAGAAAACCGGAGGAAAAAGGGAATGCGACCAAGCGGCCTGCTGCAAAAAAAAATTGTTTCCGGAGCCGACCAAGCCGAAAAAACAATGAGCGGCGACGAGGGGAAGGGCGGCTATGGGCGGGGGAAGAATAATCAACGAAGATCGTCTAGAGAAAAAAAGGTGTAAAGGAAAAGGGCATCACTTTTGGAGGGCTTCGCAAGACGCGGGGAAGGGGGCGAAGAGGGTCCCGCCACTAGTACAGCAAGCAGGTTTTGGGGTCGAGGGCCAACTCGAGGGTAGAGACTTAAAAGCAGGGCGGCGATGAGCGGGAGGTTTTCATTGCCATAGAATCAACGTCAGGGGATGCAGGCAGAGGGAAGTTTGACCCAAACGCAGGGCAGCCATGCGCGGAGGCAACAGGGAGAAAAAAAGCGAACATGGATGCAGTTGGGAGGAAGGACTTTTTTTCCAAAAGATCAAAAATCAGAAGGGTGGGTCTCAACAAGTGAAGGGGATGTTCGCTGAAGAGGATGACCTGATACTGTGCTGACGACTAATCAGAAGAAAAAAAATACCACAAAAAACGAGGAAAAATAAGTCTAGGGGAAGGGGAAACAAGGGGTGTGTGCAGCCAGTACCATACACGTTACATTAACAAAGACGAACATGAAACTCGGTTCAAGTGTCCTCCTTGGACACCGGCGGTCGGTCGACACCCAGAACAGTGCGGCTTTGCAGATTGAAGGACCTACGCAATCTCCTTTGGTAACATTGGCCTGCGTAGGTACCAGAAAGGGAACCGCGACGCCCTATAGTTCCTTAACTGCAACCTGCTGCCGCATTGGTTAAGGAGGAATGCCTCTGTTTAACCAGAGGAAGGGGGAATGGGAAAAGGCCCCTTGCCAAAGGCCTCAAACATCAGGGGCCTGAGCGGGGAAAAAGCAGGCCGCTCACAAAAAATATATCGAAAAAAAACCCAACAGAACGAGTAGTATTCCCACATAGAGATAAGGTAATTGATGCTTGCTGCGGGACGAAAAAGAGAAGCACAAAATGATTTAGGGAGGTAAACCAATGACGGACTGGGCAACCATAAAAAGATGTGTTTCCCCAACCGGGCTTACTGGAAGGAACAAAGATTCAAGCGCCAGCAGGTGAAATGGGGAAATCATCTGCGTCGTCGTCCTGGGCAATGGCCCGCAGCCCTGGGAAAAAGGACAACGGATCCCGACGCGGAGAAGGAAGCCAAAAATCAGTTCAGGGGTGGGTAGTGCGTCCTATCCGTTTCAATTAGAAAACACCAGTACGGACATAGGGATATGTAGCAGAATCAACTGGGTTGGTATTCCCTCGTCGTCAAAGAAAAGGGGTGCGCAAGATTGAAAGACGGGGGGGGACTTAATCAGAAAAAAACGTCGTGTTTGTTTCGGGGGGGGAGCTTGAAAATTCAAAATTAAGCAGGTCAGCGAGTCCAAATAAGAAAAACAAAAAACGTAACCCAAAATCTCGATTCGTTAGAGGGTGAAAAGAAGAAAACGAGACCGCGAACCAGAAGCAACCGCGACGAAAAAAGCCTCCGCCATTTCCAAACTGCGTGCGCACAATAAAACTAAGACAAGTTCAACGCCGTAGGGGAGAACTGATGGCCGCAAAAACTCAACGACAGCGCCGCCTAAAATATGGGGGAGCGTATACCCTCTAGCGGGGGTGTGGGCATCGCTCAAACGCGCAGGCGATTACGGCGGCGGCAACGGGGGAATTGCCACCGGAAAGCAAACCGCGAGCAAGAAAAAAAAGGGGAGAAAATTCCATCCAAACGGAAGAAGCGCTGGAAACGCGAGATCGTCGCCTACAGACAAAAAAAAAACAGGCGTCGCCTTAGAAAGGGGAGGATCCAAGTCAAAACAAGATAGCAAAGAAGGGGGAGCTCTGGTCCGCATCTAAAATTAGGAAAAAACGAAGGGGGCGATGATTTGAAAAAAACGAAATCCTCTCCAAAAGCAAATAAATGAGTCGCGCGCATCTGCCCGGGAAAATCAAGCCGCAACACAAGGAAGGGCAAGATCTGAACCGCACTGACACGCTTCTCTCAAGAGAAAAAAAAAAAACCCAGGCCTCCATATTCGGCTGATGCGGAAGATCATCCGTCACGAAAAAACAACTCTACGGGTGAAAAGGCCGCTTCGGCCAAACGTAGGACGCGTCATAGTCGACGATATAACGCTAAAAAACGGCGGGCAGCAGCTCTTTCGGAAGAAGAAAAAGAAGGAAACCGACGCACAGGGAGCTATCCCAACTACTCGGGCCATACTGGCGACACCATCCCGAAAACTGGCTATGAATAAAAAGGTCTATATTAGAAGTAAAAAGGAGAAGAAAAGAAGGACAGAGGCCGCAATCCAATCGTCCAACGAGGAAGCCGAGTCAACCATGCCTCCGAGGGAGGGGAAGGTCTTCCTCAAAAGACGCATCAGTGCAGGGCAGCTATCTAGAATCCGATCCTTGAAAGGGAAAAGAACCAGACCGAAAGTGGGGCAAGAATTATGAATCCAAAGAAAAGGAGCAATTAAACCGGGGCCCAGAATCCGTGTGAAAGAAATAACGAGCCGAAATAAGGAAGAAGGGAAGAACATGGCTGAAGGCACCGAAGAGACAAGAACTACCCAAGGATGCCAAAATGAGGAGGGGCTGAAAGCCCTACCTAATAGGAAAGAAAAGAGCCAGGAGTGCTGAAACAAATCAGCCAAACAGTAGATGTAGAATCGGTAGAAGGAAAAGGGAACTCTCCGCCTAAATAGGAACTACAACTGGCCGCCTCGATTCAAAAGAAAGAGAAAATGGCCCTCTCCAGCTGACTGAAGAGAAGATGTTGCTCATTTCAAACGACTACAAGGGATTGAGGGAGTTACTTGTCGAGAGAAAAAGATTGTACATGAGGACGGAGCGCTTCTGACGGAAAATCATCAGTTGCATCTTTCGCGTTGGGGGAAGGTTGCAGTAAATTCAAAAAAAGGGGACAGAACTTAGCCCTCAGCGAGCGGGGGAAAAGGGGGAGGAATGCGAGAGGAAAAAGAATGTAACAAAAATAACGCTTGAGAGGGCGGGAGAAACTCGCCCAGCTCGGTACAAATAGGTTCTTCGGCACGCGTCAGAAAAGAATTCCTTAGACAGTCACAACCTTCTGCGCGACAAGGGGGGGGAAGGGGATACCGGCGAAGACGAAGGCGTAAAAATTGGTTCAAAGAGAAGAAAAAAAGCATGACGCGTGAGGAGATCTGCCGCCATTTTTAAAAGGTCTCCGCTTCTCATTTGAAAACAGAAAGGGGACTGATGGGGATAGGAAAAAGTCAAGTGTAACAACATAAGCGTCATCAGGATCAAGGAAAAATAAAGGCCCCCACAGTTGTCTTTGGACGGCAAGAAGACCACCGCCTTGAGTCAAAATAATTGAACAAACTTCGAGACCAGCCCACAAGAAAGAGAGGAGAAAGGGACAGCGCCTTGTCATTTCTTGTCGGGAAAGAAAGCGCCCGGAGGGAAAATAAAAAAGAGAGCATAAAGGATCAACAACCGGTCTGCTAAGGGGGGGGGAGACGTCGCGCGGGAGAGGAAGGCCAGCCGGAGACTCAGGGGGAGGAAAAAAGAAAAAGAACGGCAGCGATTGCACAGCGGGATCAGCGTCCCGGAGACTGAGGTCAAAAGTATTCCGGCATCGAGACCAGCCAGAGGGAGTCCCTTGGGAGTCAAAAAAAAAAGGGGGGGCGGCCTATGCTAAGAGCAAAAACAAGAGAAAAAAAAAGGCCCTCGGCAACCGCCTAAGCGGCGCGTGGCTTTTCGCAAAAAAACACATCACCAAGAAAATCTCTTCCGAGGAGGAAGTAGGAGCTTGATCATGGGTGTAAGCCAAAAAGCAGACAAAGAACGGTGATGATCGCCGCGCGTAGGTCGCAGTACAGAGAGAAAGGATGAGCAGTTGGCATCGTAAAGTGATTAGGATGGTCCGCCCGAAAAAGGGAAAAAAGGGAACAACCGGAATGGAAAAAGAGGTAACATTGAGGGGAAGGAGGGAAGAGCGTCAGTCCTGCCGTGGCGCGGAATCCTCAGCCAACTGGAACAAACACGAACCTGGACTATGGAAGTTTTGGCAGCCCAAAAAAAAGCCAAGCGGCTCCAAAATCAGTGGAAGGTGAGGCGTGGGATGGACAAAAGGAAGAAGGAAAAACCCATCTTTCGCGGACCACCTGACACCTCGTCTCTTAGGACCTGCGACGGAAACTCCTACAATCAATCCTAGGCAGACTCCAAACCCAGACTCAAAAGGACCATCGTCACGCCCGGTTGAATACGGAAAGAACGCCTATAACACACCTCTCCACCAGAATCGGGGAAGAAAAAGGACGCCTCCCGATAGCAGCAGCATATCCCAAGATACGCCCCACAATCGCAGGC